>Ga0307952_1000277_pt1 | contig 32679 bp, 40 predicted proteins | sample OrgLakmetagen376_FD_201821 | JGI IMG/M metagenome (GOLD analysis project Ga0307952, IMG submission 201821) | Saline water microbial communities from Organic Lake, Antarctica - #376 | ecosystem: Environmental > Aquatic > Non-marine Saline and Alkaline > Saline | place: Antarctica: Organic Lake...
GCAGTTGCTCATTGCGAATACCCGCCATGACTCGCTGAACGGCCGCGTCCTTGGTTGGGTCAGGCCAGCCACCTTCGCGGTGAAACCGAGAGAGCGCGGCCAGCCGGTTTTCCAGCGTGCTGGAAGCCAGCGTCTGCGAGTGGTCGGCCAGGTACTGTCGCAACGACACGATGCTCGCAGGCAACACCCCACCCCATCGCCGGTAATGGCGCACCCCAGACTGATAAGTGCGTTTTGTTGTCTCCGGAACCGCTTTATCCTCCAGCGTTTTGGGGTCAATGCGGGCGCTCATTGTTTGCGCTCCCCGCCAACACGCTCAATGAGGGCGACCAGCTCTTGGCGGTGGCTGACGGTCAGAGTCTGGAGTTCATCGCGCAACGTTTGCTTCTTCTGGCTCTCCAAGGACAGGGAGGTATTGAGCGCCTCTGTAGCTCGTTCAAGTTCTGCGATTCGGGCGGTGTGGACTTTGGTGTCGCTGGCGTGTGAGGTCGCCTCTGTCTGGAGTTCAGCGATGGTGGCCGCCTGCGCTTTTGCTTTCGCCTGGAGCGTGTCCCGTTCATCGGTCGCCTCGCGGCACCGGTCGTCCGCCGCTTTACGACGCTCCTGCTCGTTTTGCCGCTCCCGGTTAACCTGGCTCAGGTCATCGGACAAATCACGGATCCGGTCGGCCTGCTCCCGGGCGGTATTCAACGACTCTTGCAGTTCAATCCGCAGGCGGTCGTGTTCATCCTTGATACGCTGGCGGTCGGCTTCACGTTGCTCGGCATGGGCCTTCTGAAGGTGCTCCATCTGATCGTGCAGGCGCACCTCGGCGGCCTTCAGGCTTGAGAGGGCGTCCTTCTGCTCCGCAAGCCTGTCGTCCCGGTCCTGAATTTGACCGGTCAGATGCCGGATCTCCCCTGCCTTGTCCTTAAGGTCCATGCGCGCGGCTGACAGGGCGTCGTTCAACTCCGTCACGCTGGTTTCCAACGACTCGTTGCGGGTCTGTGCACTGGCTAGATCACTGCCGACGCGCTCCAGCGTGTTGGAGCGATCGCGCAACTTCTGGTTCATCTCCTCCCGGGTGCGCTGCTCGCGTCCCATGGTGTGCTCATGCAGGGTGTCGACGACCGGGCGCAGCACCTGGTTGAGCTGATTCAGGATCTCCCGCTTCTGCACCTCCTCGCGATTGGGCTCGCTGCTCTCGGCAACGTCCTGCATGCCCTCGGCCGCCACCAGTCCGCGAATGCGGTGAATCACGCCCGCACCCCACCCGAACTCTTTGGTGATCGCGTAATCGCTCGGGGACTGGCCGCCATGGCGCTCGCGGTGGCGTGTAATGAAGGCCTGGAGCTGTTCGGCGCGTTCGGTGTCGGTGATGCGGGCCATGCGGACGCCCTCCTTGAGGCGAATGCGATTCAGGGGTGTGCGCTACTATCTCTATATACCCATATCTCTAATGTTACGGCTATTCACCATATAAAACAAATTATGCTTTTGTGGTTAATTATGTATGTCCGATAATTTAAGTTATCGGACATACACAGACTAAATCAACCCTGAATCCTGATAATCGTTACCCAGCATCAGCGATCAAAATGCACCGACCGACAAGGGAGCACTAAAACCATGAACATCAATGCCCAGATCGCAGTAGTCCACATAACCGGCGCAGGCGCTGACCTGGCCGTCTACGCTCACGGCTCCCAGATTTCGGCCCCAGATCCGGGAGCGGGCGACAACACGGGTGTAATCTCTGAACTTGCGGAGAATCTGGCCCGGGCGCATGGCCTGGAAATCACGCACATCGAGTACCCCGTCAATGGAGTGGGCTCTGAATGGAACTGGACTGAGGTTCAGATTGATCTGATCAACGCGGGAAATCTGGTGGCCCCGGTGGGCAACGACACGCTAATGAGGGGGTTCTATCGTTGCCCACAGTGTTTTGGAGAGTGGGTGGCGGTTGACGACACCAATGCCGCGGTGTCCTGTATCCACTGTAAGCACGGCGACGTCGAGCCATATGCGAGTGGGGAGGCCGATGCATACCACGGCGATGACTTTGTGTTGAGGGCGCTGTCGGCCCATGAGCGGGCGCATCCGAACCTCTTTGGCGAGGGGAGCTCGTGACGTGTCTATCAGCCGAGCGGCAACTCGACGGGCTTTAGTGATCGTCGAGGGAGCACAATGGATTAAACATAAAGGGCTAAAAGTGTTGGCCAGTCGTTTTTGGCCAGGGCAAGGTGTTTTTGGGTGCGAACTTAACGTTCCTTGGGAGCACAGCCCGAATCAAGTACTCGACTGCCTCACAGATTTAGTCTGTAAATGCCGGTATTTTGCTAAAAAAACCTAACAGGGATTTGTTTATGTTTCGAATTGCTTGTATTGCGACCAGCTTAGCCATGGCAGGCTGTTCTTCCTCACCTTACTCCCTAGATCCCGATCATTCGCTAGCGTGGAACATTACTGACGCGGTCGGAATGGAAGTTGAGGAAATTGAGCGCGAAGACCTCGAGGAAGTTTCGACCATTGGGCCAGAAGGAAAGCTGATGCGCGCAGCGAAAAGCACTGCGGGGGCGGGAGGCGTGTTGGCTGCAGCGTCTTTTGCCGCAGCATCTTCCGGTTCTGTGGCATTGGCAAACCTAGCGACGCTGTCACCTCATTTGGCGGCATTCTTTCTATTAGAGGCTTTGGAACCTTCAAATGGCTCGGGTCGCTCTCAGTTAATCGGCTGGATGCCTCAGATCGAAGCACCGGACGCTCAGGCTGCGATGACGTTGTTTCTTGAGATCCAAAAAAACGCTGCACAAACTCTGAGTGCCCCCTATCGTCTTCGAGATCTCTCAGCGATGGAGCGTGTGGAGCAGACCTTTGGTCCGACGTACCTGAAACAGTCGGCCAAAATGGATGGTGGACTGTGTGACGATCCTCGCCTGACGTGTTCCTGGGTTTTTATTGCGGCGACACCTGAACCGACCACTAGTCCAAGTTGGCTTGGTCACAAACCCTCTTATCTCTTTTTCAACGGGAGCGATGTGGGCTGGGAGCTCGGGGCCCAGTGCGGTTTAACTAACTTTCGCGAGCTCTCTTGGTCAGAGAGAGCGGAACTTCAGCCCTTGGCTGATCGATGTAAAGCAGATTTACGTTTGGTAGAAGTGGAAACCTCGAAAAGCCTGCAAGATTGGGTTTATCTTTATCGACCAGAAGTTTCTGCGGATTTCCGTCTTCCCTATCTCGCAAACAGAGGCGAAGTTTATCTGTTCGTCGAGCCGGACTGACTCTGTTCTGATCGTGGGGGAGCGGGGGCGTTCATCCCGCCCTCACGTATCGGAGGCACGGTCTGGATGGCGATCAGAAGAGAGGGGCTTCGTTACTCTCAGGGTATCGAAAATATCTTTGCAAATTGTTCCGCAACAAAGTGCTCTTTTTATGCCGTCGTTTGGTGAGTCACGTCGTAGTTCCATGTTTGATGATGGGGGTCATATTGCCCAATCGACCATGGAGACTAATTGTATGAAGATGCTCACCCTATCTGACCTGACCGCCGACTTGCCCCTCGATGGTGCAATTGCCGTTTGTGATGAGTTCTGGTTGGATGCTCGGCGCGAAGGCCGTACACCTGACCAGCGATGTGAAATCTTCGTCAGTATGACCGCTAGCGGGCACGCGCAAATCCCTATCGCTGGTCAGGTGTCGGTTCGCCTGTATTGGTCGGCGTCAGCGGTGAGTGGCTCCTCGGGTATTGTTATCGCTCCGTGTGATCAGAATCCAGGGATTTATCTCTATGGGCCGGCCACCCTATACCCGCACACCGAGGGCGAAGCTGACGCGGTATGTAGAGAACTGCTTGCCAGCTCCCCTTTGGTAAGCCGGATGCATGCTGCTATCCACCATCCTTTGCTACACGAGTTTCCGGACCAGTTGCGGGCCGTTTTGTAACGGTCAGCTAATCTCGGTTAGGCAATCCGCTCTGTGGTCACGCCTCTTTGAGAAATGTCTTCTTCCAGTGACGGGTGCTCCCGATGTAACGAAACATGGTTTTAGAAGATCTTATCCTCACCCACGGTCTTTTATTGTGAAGACCAGATAGCCAGGCGGCGTGAATCGCAGGGGTGACGTCGAGCTGGGCAGCGCCTGATGCAGCTGACCGTAGTCTTGGGCATTCGCGTGCTTCGGAGGAAAGCTTGTTCTGACTCTCACATTTGCGACAAAACAATTAATCGGGTTCTGGGAAGGCGGTTGAGCTACCGCCGCAAGAGAGAAAGCGTATCAGCTTTTCCAGCAAACCATTGGCTGGAACGTGGGGCGTGTGGAGAGGTTTTAAAGCAACGACATGGTTAAAGCGATATTCCCCATTTGTGCAATACGATATTTCTGCAGGATGCTTTAACCATTTTAACGGGCCAGGAAGCGACTCTATCGAAAGTCCGACGAGGCATAGCCCCAGTACACAAATTACCGCTAAAAACGGGAAGGACCATAAGTCGTCATACTCCTTGTTCAAACAACAGAGCGGATGGGAATAGGTTATGGCATTGGAGATTCCGGCAATAAACAACGAGCAATGCGCCCTTGCGCAGCATCTAGGAATCGAGATTGGGACGGCGAATGCGAGCGAATTGCCACAGCTAATGGGCGAGTCAAACCGCATAAAGACGTTTAAATATAAATCGCGATCGTTCGACATCTGCCATGCATCAAAAACAACAGGCGCCTGGGATGCCGTGCATGAATTCAATTCAAACCTCTGGGCTATAAGAGAACTTCTTGTGTCTCGGCGGGGTGTTGGCAGGTCTGGAATCTGAAAGATATGCGGGCATATTCTTGGTCTTTCATTCAAGGATCACATTTATGAAGGGCCGCAAATTTCATAAGGTGGCAATCGCCGACGAACAACACCGGCGCGATGTCTGTCATACGGACATCCGATCTGGTGGGCATCTTTTGAGAAAAGAACGACTTAAGCGACATCTAATGGCGCCCTCCCCTAACAAATCGAACCTTCCGTACGGGAAATGGACTATCCAGCCGACCCCGGCGGCAATGGCGAAGCATTGCTGATGCAAAGCGGATTGGTCCGCATGTTGCGTCGAGGCCCAGCCAGGATAAGCCAAGGAAATTGGCAGGGTGATTTTGTGCAGCTGAACGTCCGTTGCGAGAGCATGAACATTTCATTCAGCTCGCAATATCACAGAAATTCAAAGAGAAAATCTGTTTCATTGGACGTTTGCATGGTTGTGCCAAAGCCTGAGCTTGGCGTAAATGGCACAACAGGATTGCGAGAATGTTCCAGGACGAAAGGCACCGAAGATGTCGGGACTAGAGGCGTTATGGATATGGGGTCCGCGGGGGATTCGTAGAGTTCCGGGGCATCCAAATTCACTGCAACAGCAACGGCGACTCCACAATTTCCCAAAGCCCACTGGTTATCAAGGTTGACGGAAGTAATCCGGAACTGTTTTCCGTTGGTACAAATGTCTTTTGTCGTGACGAGTGCCGACGCCGGATCATCAAGTGGCACGATGTTGACTCTGTTGTCGGCCGCGATGAACAGGCTATTTGCTTCCAAGACGATGCCGGAATTTAAGATGTTAGCGAACTCATTATTGAATCCAGGCATGTTTTCGAGGTGGTAAGCTTCTCCGGAAGCCCTCAAAAACAGATCCTGGAAAACGACAGCGTCCGTAAACTCCTTAAGCGAATAATCGGAAGCTTCACTGGAGGGAAACTCGCCTCGATCGAAAACAATCCACTCATCGCCGGTAGCGACGCCTACATCGCCGTTCCGGTCAGCTTTATAGGCCCAGTCCGGGAAATACCTTGGATAACCAGAATATGTGCGGTAATCGGGAAACCGCCAGTTGTGAACAATTGCATTCACCTCAAGCGTGGTTAGATCGTATTGCCAGACACGATTGCGATTATTATTAAATACCGTGGTATCGCTGTAAATCCTAACAGTTCCAAGGGTCCAGAGGTATGTGTGAGACCCGTCGATGGAGGTCTCCCCCTCCGCTATCCATGCAAAACTATCGTCGGTACGGTAGGTGAACAGAGGTTGGCCGCCCAAAACATGGCCGCCAATACGAACGCTGTCATCGGTCCGGTAGGACTCTAGGTAATCGCCTGACGGCGTGTAGATAATATGATGATTGAAAGATGAGTTGTGGCCGAGGGTTGTCATAATGTTGCCACTGGGCAGGATGATTGGGGCTGGATAAGTGGGCCTGAAAGATGGTTCATTACGGTAGTTAGAATCCGATGGATAGATTTTCCAGACAACCAGCCCTGGATTGATAATCGTAAGCTCGTAGTCGTCGGCACTAACGCTGCCGGCGCCCGATACATGACCAGGGAGTTCGAGCCTTCCTGATGTCGCCGAAAAGTCGTGTTGCACGGTGACCGCCTCACCGGGCGAGACAGGAGTTCCCGATACCACGTAATCGTTTGTCGCAGCGGGATTGAGTTTGAAGATCACATCCAGGTTGCCCTGAAGTGGCAGTCCATCGGCGTCTAAAATTGGCGAGCCCGACACGATCTGGTTTTTGACCGGAGTGCCACCGAAGTCGGTTATCGTCTGGTCAGCGCGAAGAAACTCAACGCCAGGAAGGGCCTCGGCTTTGACACCGGCCGTTAAAGCAATAGAAATTGTGGCGCCAATGACTGCGTGCTTGCCGATCGCGAAGTTCACGGGTTGTACCTCTGAGTATCCAATGTTCCTCGATAATAAGCATACAATTTACGCATTGCAATGTTAATGTAAAGATGGCAGATCTACCGTTATACGGAAGCAGACTTATGGGCACAGAAGCCGATATCCACAGTTTCATAGAGGCGATCGCGTCGCCGAAGCACGACAACATGCATAACCCTTGGCGCGATGTCTGTCATACGGACATCCGATCTGATGGGCATCTTTTGAGAAAAGAACGACTTAAGCGACATCTAATGGCGCCCTCCCCTAGACTGCTCATCATTGGAGAGGCCCCGGGATACGCTGGCTGTCGGTACTCTGGCTTGGCCTTCAGTTCGGAGAGATTGTTAATGGAAAAGGCAATTCCAAGAATGACGGGTGTTGATGGTGAGCGAATAACAGACCGGAGGCTTCCGTGGTCTGAGCCGTCAGCGACCATCGTATGGAAAGCGCTATATGAGCACGGGTTGGCCGAAGGCGTGGTCATGTTTAACGCGATCCCATGGCACCCGGAGGGTGAGAAAGGAATCCACTCAAACAGGACTCCAACTGAAACGGAACGTACAGACGGTTTGAAGTATCTGGGCATGCTTTTGGCCTTGTTCCCGGGGGTACCGGTGGCGGCGTTGGGAAACATTGCCAGCAGAACGCTTGGGGAAATGTCAGTGGAGCACTCAAAGCTCAGGCACCCAGCCAATGGTGGGGCTACTCTTTTCAGGGATGGTCTAAAACACTTGGTAGAGGGAGGGGTTTGATACAAGGAGTCGGCATTGGCAGTTCTGCGAAGGAAGCCGATGGCGTTAACGCATGTAGCAATCTATCGGGCGGCTCGTTCTGCCAAGCAAAAGACTGTTTAGGGAGACGAGAGTGGCGTCAGTAATTCCAGATTTTGAGATGTTTGAAAGCAAGGCAGACCTGAAGGTTGGTCGAACCTTCTACTCAATCACAGGGCCCAGGAGCGGAAAGCCTATTGTTCTGGTGCACGGTGCGACAGTTTCATCGCTTTCATTCAATACCTTGGTGCCCTATCTCGTTCGTCAGGGCTTCCGCGTACTTCGTTATGACCTACTAGGGCATGGTCAGAGTGATTGTCCGGAGCAGACCGCTTACTCACCAGCAACATTCGCCATTCAGCTTGACCAGTTGCTCGCTGCACTGAACTGGCCGAAAGCGTCGTGCGTTCTGGGCTTCTCGATGGGAGCGGTTGTGGCAGCGTCGTTTGCATACCGGCGCCCGGGACGGGTAGAAGAACTATTGTTGGTTGCTCCTTTGTTGAACTTCAACGAACTACGGTTCTGTGGAAAGGTGGCTGCCAGCCGATTGGGTCCGTGGTTTCTCAGGGTTATTGGAATGCCCATAATCAGGCGTCGTCGGGTAAAACGAGCGTTGGCGATCGGTAACGACAGGGCGGCAGTCCAATTTCGAGAGCTTTCGTCGAAAAGCAATTTCAGAGACATGGTTATCTCGCTGGCAAGGGATGGAGCTTTTTCGGATCATCATGACGTTTATAAGAAGCTGGCGCGCACCCAAGATCGCATAAAGATCATCGGGGGGGCTGAAGACTCGGTTGTGCCACAACGACACGTGAGAGCTGTAGCTGACCTATGTGGTTGCGATTGCACACGAATCATAGCCGGTCATCAGCACAATCTGATCCACTCGGCCGCAGGGCTTATTGCCATGATTGCTGGCGGTAAACAATTAGGTGAGCAGGTTCCTCTGAAGATTCACTATTCCGAGTCAGCACTCAGAGCCAGCGCCGTAAGCTTTAGCCCCGACCTGCCCATGATGTAGATGCCTACCCGGAGCTGCCATCAGTCGGAGATATGGCCGGGCTTGCTGAAGTTCATACATTGTGAAGTTTACGCCCGCTTTGCCACTAAGGAACGCGCCGTTCCCGCTGATCACGAGCTTTCTTAAAGCGTCTTCAATGTGCTCCTCGCGGTCAGAAGGAAGCATCAGAACTTCTGTCCCATCAACCTCAATGCGGGCGGCCTAAACTTCAGCGCCCAGAATTTCCTCTTGCGTCGCTGGAGCAATCACAATGTCGTCAGCTCTGTCAGTCGTCTCAGCCATGCAACTTATTCCTGAATAAAGAGCTTAGTTGGCTGAAAAAGAATATCGGTTGCAGTTCTATAATGGAGCTTTTGGCCGCCCGAGTAGCGTGGTAGCGGGCGATAGCGCCTCGTAGCGTTTCAGTCTCGGGGGCGTCACTGGCGCCTTTGGTAGCTTGTCAGCGAGATATCGCGACAGCGGGCGGCAGCAATGAGGCCACATTTTTGATGAAATTACGGCTCTTTTTAGGCTCAGAGCCTATTTTTAGGCCTTTCTATATGTATAATAAACGCATTGCAACCAAATTAGAGGACTTAACTTGCGCTCACTTATGACAGTCTTTTCACTGGCCATGTTTCTGCCCTTCTCGGCTTCAGCTGACGTTGTAGCTGACTTCAAGGAAAAGTTTCCATCTGTTGGGGTTGAGGCGCAGAAGTCTTCGTACATTCCAGGCTACACACAACTGGACCTCAAGGGTGGTAAGCAGGCTCACATTTCACCGGATGGCTATTTCTTTGTCGGTGATGTTTTTAAGCTGTCCGCAGATGCAGGAGTAGTGAACTTGTCTGAGAGCACAAGGAAGGACGAGCGTGTTGTGCTGTTGCAATCTGACCGAGCAGACGATCCAGTGGTGTTCGCTGCTATCGGCGAAAAGAAAAGCGTGATCACTGTCTTTACGGATGTCGACTGTGCGTATTGCCGGAAGTTTCATAACGAAGTCCCCGAATTGCAAAATGCTGGAATAGAGGTTAGATACCTGGCTTATCCCCGCGCGGGCGTCTCCAGTGGCACGGGGACAAAGATGAGATCGGTATGGTGTAACGCCGATCAGAACCAAACAATGACGCTGGCGAAGCAAGGGGCTGTCCCAGATATGATCGATTGTCCGACACCTGCTATCCGGAAGCATTATGAGCTGGGCAAACGCATTGGGGTGTCGGGAACGCCTACGATAGTTCTGGATGACGGCTCTGTGATTCCGGGGTACCGGCCGGCGGCACAGTTAATACGGCTGCTCGGGACCAAATCTTAGGCTTCGAGGTGGGCGGGCTTATATGACTTTTCAAATTGGACCACGATTGTATCTATAGGGTCTCGCCTGTATGTTGTTCCCAAAGTGCTCCAACAACACAACATATAGTGATTCTTATGTTTGATTACTTCGATGATTTGTTTTTGCCCAACATTGAAGGGCTCCCCGAAGCGGATTACGTTGAAACAACGACGGCCCTGCTGGACGCCGGGTTTTTGGTCGGATACAGCTTATTGTTGGATTCTTTAGTGGTGGGGACGGTGACGTCTTGCGGATTTACCAGGCTTATCCCAATTGACCGGGCGCAAGCGAGCGGTGTGTTTCGACGGACTGTCGATCTAATGTCGACTCTGGACGGTATTCAGGAAGCTGACGAAGAAACGTGTGACATTCTTGTGAGGGACTGGCGAAAGCGGCCTGCGAATATGCGCTGCGCTGCCTTTGCGGCAATGCTTAAGGCCGGAGTGATCTTTGATAGTGCTTTGAGGAACCGGTTTGGTGAGCCCAGTGAAGACGAAGTCAATATCGTCCATTTGCGAGCAATTCACGATACGGACTTGCGCGTGGCGCTAGGTGACAAGTTCGACAAATGGGCGGAGAAACATAGGAAGCCGGGCGCTGAGCTTCCGAGCGAATCGAATTCAAACGATTTCGTGTGGATGCGCCGAGCTGGCGCCAGGAAGAATGACCTGGTGTACAACGGGGATGAAGGGATTAGCAATGAGGCCCGAACAAGTCATTAACGCTTCTCAGCTTGCCTATATAGCGGCGAAGCCGGACGTATATGTCGCGAAAAAAGGCAAGGCCTGGAACCCGGCTGGCGCGAAGAGTGGCCAGGCTTTCCATGACACTTTTGGCAAACGCGGATGGATCAACGGGATTTTAACGTGGACATTGTTGGCAGCCTTTTTGGCTGGCATTTTCTCGCTGTTCTTTTAGGGGGCCTGTTGGCGTATGCCCTGCTCGGCGCGCTTTTAACGAAGTTGCGACAGGGAGGGGTTCTTAAAGAAGTAGGCCGGAGCGCCCTGTTCTGGAGGGTTGTTGGCTGCGACGTGGGCCCGAAAGCCCACCACATTTCATCTCTCATGTATTGGCGTGTAGGCAACTGGCGGGTGGCAGGCAGGCCGGATCTCATTTTAAAGCATCGTTTTTTGCCGATCGTTCAACTATTCGAAGTAAAAAGCCGGTCGAAGCCATCTCCTACGGTGTATGAATTTTTGCAGGTGCAGATTTATTTGTCTGCTGCGGCCCAGGCCTTCCCCTGGGTTATCAAAAGCGCCTATCTGGTTTATCCCAAGCGTACATTACGAGTCGGCCGTTCCAGGCCCGCTTCCAGGTTTCTTCGGCAGGTCTTGTCGGATGTCCCTGCGCATCTCTCAAGTGGGTTAAGTGAGGGCGATAGACGCTTTCTTGAGCGGTCTCTTTCGAATTCGGTGGGTTGAACAATGCGTAAGTCGGGTAAGGTGGGAAATGAAGGCAAGCTTGTGCTCGTAACGGGTGTGAGTTCCGGTATCGGAAACGAAGCCTGCAAATTGTTTAAGCACAAGGGCTATAGGGTTATAGCGCTTTCGCAGAGGCCAAACGATAGAGACGATATCCACCGCTGTATAACTTTGGACCTCGGGTCGTTTGAGCGTATCGAGGCTCTTTCGGACATAATCGAAACGGAGATCGCTGCAGCAAACCGAGTCGTTCTAGTGAATAATGCGGGTTATGGGCAATTCGGGGCTCTCAGAGATCTATCCGAAGAGATGTGGTTGAAGCAGTTCAGCACGCACGTATTTGGTCCGATCAAGTTGGCCAGCGTTTGTTTGCGGCTTTGCGAGAAGCATGCGGTACCGATGCGGGTAATCGCCGTAAGTTCGGTGCTATCGATCGTCCCACAGCGATGGAAGGGAGCCTATGGCGCCTCGAAGAGTGCTATGAACGCGGCCCATGACAGCTTTTGGTTCGACGAGCGCGAAAACCAACATCTAGAGAGTGTTTCGATTATTCTGCCCGGGCCGGTAGCCACACAATTCAGAGCAAACGCTCTGGCTGCTTTAGATCCCCTCATAAACGCCGAGCATACGAACAAAAGAGCCGATTACGATTCTATGGCGGCGGTCCTGGCTCCCGGGGCGAGAAGGAAGCCATTTACCGCCAGTGCGTGGAATGTAGCCAGTCGGATATTCAGAGCAGCAGAATCCTCTCGCCCAAAGCCGCGTTACTATGTCACTCCCCAAACTTATATTGCGGTCTTGATCACGCGCCTTTTGCCCCACTCTCTTCAGCGGCTGGTGTTGAGGTAACTATGTGGTCATTAGAAGCAAAGAACGCTCAAGTATCGTTTAAGCGGGGTAGTTTGCCAGCCCTCTCGTTCCCAGACTTGTCCGTTTCTTTAGGTGCACCATTGGCTGTGCTTGGACGCAACGGGGCGGGTAAAACAACGTTTCTGAGAATGCTTGCCGGACTGATTACCCTTCAGAGTGGTTATGTGGCCTGGCACCGAGTAGAAGGCGGATGCGCTCAGCCGAACGTCGGCTACCTTCCAGCGTCATTTGGACTAATACCTGAGCTTTCGGTAGAGGAGAACCTCAGGGCCTGCTGCGCGGACATGGTGCGCGACAACGCGCTGGATCATTCAATCAAACTTATGCAACTGAGCAGGCTTTTGCAAAAGCGCCCAGGGGATCTCTCGCTTGGGGAAGGCCAGCGCGTTCGATTTGCCATCGCAATCAGTCGAGCTCCAGACGTTTACTTGCTTGATGAACCCGTTTCCAACATGGATATAGACGCCACGATTTTAGCTCTCGACGCGATCACGACTGTGAACTCAGCGGGATCCGGGGTTGTCCTGGTGACGCATGATCTGGCTACTGTCGAAAGTCTGTGTCCAAATCTAGTGATTTTGGACGAAGGGCGTGTTGTTTATCAGGGAGCTCAACAAGCGTTTGTTGAGAGGTGCGGGGGTGGAACGTTCCCAATTGCGTACCGGCGGTTTATGGGGAGTGGTGATGCACTCGGTACAAAATGACCTTCTTCGTATTTTGCGGGCGGCCGGGAAACTGCCGCTAATAGTCCTGATTATTGCAGTGATCAGTTTTGCCTGGGCGGTTTTCCCGCCAGTGCCGGAACCAGGAACGAACATTCAATTGTCGCATCAGGAATTGCAGGAACCGGCTCTTTCGGAGCCGGCAATTGGAGGAATTGTTCAGGGTGACGCGAAATGTGGGTCTGATGGTAATCGCTGGGTGCCCTACCCGACAGAGCGAGCAGGTATGGAGGCCGTTGGGGGTGGGATGATTGACTACCTACTGCTTTGCCGGTCCGACGATTCGGCGACATTGGTTGCTAAAGGTTCGGCCATCGAACCGCTTTTAAACGAGGGCGACTTCTATCTTGGGAGATCGGGCGAAACAGTACAGATCACGAATTGGCTGACAAATGATCCCGGGGGAGGCCGTGGTTCCATTTTCACTGCGATATGGGCTGCTCTTGCGATGCTGATGGTGATCCCGGTGCGAATTGCTGGCTTTCTTGTTTTCCAGGAAAGATCCAGTGGTCGACTGGAATGGGTGCTGGCCAATCAAATGTCATTGCGCATGTATGCGTGGTGGAAAAGCGCTGCCAGCACGATAGGGGCTATTTGCATCTTGATGCTTTTATGGAGTGTGATTTTCGCGATGGCGCTAGGTTTTCTGAAGTTCGTATTTTTGCAGAGTGCCATGGCCCCCGTTTTGTACGCAGAAGGACAGATGTTTATGGCTGAGGCTCTATCGCGGGGATCTCAGGCGTTCTTTTTTGCTGGCGCAAACCTGGCCGCTTTTTCGTTTGCCGTGTCAGTTTTAACTGTTCGGATGTATTTAAGTAGCAGGTTTCAGCTTCGAGCAACAACCGCAATGGAGTTCGGAGTTTTGTTCATTGCATTTCTACCTCTGGCCATGCCCAGGGCTCCTGAATGGGTGCCACTATTCGGGGCTTTAACGTCGCTTGAGTCAGCCATCACTGGCGGTGAGGCAGTGTGGCATGACGTAGTGATTTCCATGGGTTTGTCTTTGGTATTGGGCGTGGTTGCGCTTACAGGCTTCAGGTCTGGGCGGTTGTTTGCAGATTGACGTGTAATTTCTCCTGGCGAGCCTTGGGAGGGTTGGACCAGCCGTTGCCCAGGAATAGAGAAATGCCTATATTCAGTTATCCGTGCCACTGGTTTACACAAGATAGGCGATAATAGTTTGATTCTTTTTGATAGCGAAATTGGTTCAATAGCGTTTCCGGATTTTTTTGCCGGGTTTAACGGAGCGCCCAGCGACCTCGCCGGCTATTGCGTTTATCAGCAAGGCAGTCTTGTGGTCCGCGAGGCCCACCCTCTCGATGAAAACGCTATTTTTCTGGATATTACGGTAAGCCGAGGCGTGAGTCGGAACGAGGCAGAGCATTATATAAAGATGGCAGTTGCCCGTTATTTGAAGGAGTTTGCCTGCTTAAAGCATGGGCGAAAGATGGGAGACTTTAAGCCCACGCTGGATCGATGGGGCTTGCACTCTTTACTGGACGAGAAGGATTCCATCTCCGGGTCGGGGGTTTATAGCCAAAACTTTGACCCGATGATTGGTTACTCAGCATTTACCAGGGGCCTGGTGCTCACCGGCCAAACAAGTCCTTTGTTGCGTGAAGATCTGGAAAGTGGCGCGTTTTCTTGTTTTCGGTACACGCCTTTGCCAGAAAATGTCGACACTGCAGATTTTCGGGGGCACCTCTATTTTAGTCGGCACCCTCGAGCGCTAATGGTTAATGAGTTGGTGCTGGCGGAAAGCCACTGGGTAGTCCCTCACCTTACAGACCTGGGAAATGTGGAGGTCGATGTACAAAGAGGGCGAAGCCCTAAAGCAAGGGCGCCAGGACTCCTTGCCGGCTGTTGTGTGGTTGTGTGTGACAGTTACACGCTGGGCAAAGAAGATGACGAAAGACTCATGATTTCTGATTTTCCGTTGCGAACCAACAGGGCTGGCAAGGATACGCTGCTGCTTCCTTTGCTCAATGCAGACGCGGCTGAATCGATTGCTCTGCAATTTTTGTCCATCGATGATCTGGACGTCGACGACTTACAGTGCTTTAATGATACGGTAGGTTTGCTTGAACAGTGGCTTTTAAAAGTCCTTAAAGCGGATAAACTTTTCCGTATTATCAAGTAGACCCAAATCTCGCGTATCCCGCGCATCTTCAAAGCACGCACTATCTCCTCTCTTCTTCGTTAAGACCCAGCGTCCTCAGGAAAACCTACGCCTGTCGGTTTTCCTGATTGCGCTGTGCGCATCTTAATCGCTCCATCCCGGAGCATTTCATAACTGAAGAGGAATACATCATGAGAACTGAAGACAACATTCAAGGCCTGTCCGAAGGAACCATCAATACCGTATTAATTGCTGGTTGTTTCGATCGCCCTGCGACGTCCTGGGGAAACCCAATCAAACGGTCAGACATGCTGACTCTTGATTTACAAGCAAAAGTAAAGCGTCTCTACAAGACGTTTTACAACTTGGACCAAAAGTACCGCCTGCAGGAAATTGCGAAGGCCGGTAAGGCTTATGCTGAGGCACGAAGGCTAACGTCTGAAGTTACAGAAGACCTTTTTGGGTTTTCTGAGGTTCAGTCGGAACGAGTGACAGGACGTCGAAGGAAAGACGAGGTTTTTGATCTTAATAAGAAGATCAAAAATCTAGGTTCAGTCGTTTTGCCTCTCGATGCGATCGACATCGATCAGGTGCTAAATGAGCACCCTGAGTTGGCAGATGCGGTTCGCGGTCCCAGACCTTCTCCATGGTTCGGACTGGGCTCAATCCAGACGATGCTGGACTCTAAGGAGGATTTCGGATTTGGTCTTACTCTGCCTGACGGCAGCTTTGAAACATTCAGCTTTCAAGCGCTGGAGGACGCCGTTTCTGCTGCGAGAGGTCTTGGCCTGGGGCTTCCTGTCCCTGTTGTGGGAAAAGGGGTGAGTGATCGCTCCTGGAAGCTCAAGGACGGCACGCAAGTGTCTGCCCAAGGGTTTGCCTACGATGATGTTTTTTAGATCTTCATTGAAATATCGCCCTTTCCGGGCACATCCTAAAGGAAAAAGTCATGGACAGATTAGATGCAATGCGCCGGGCGCGGAAACAAAGTGCGGATAAGATCCGTTATTTCCGCAGAACACTTTGTGATGACGAGCTTCAAATGCTCTATATCCACGCGGTTAGCCGGCCGCCAAAGCCAACAAAGATTTTCTTTAAAGGGAAGATTAAGTATTGGCAAAGAGTTGCCCGACAAGCGGGTAATGCGAAGGGGTTTGTCGAAATCCCAAGGCGGGAGTTATCCAAAAATGCTAAGGCGCTTCGGCGTCTCAGTATTGGCGAGTAACCATTTGAGAGTCAGCGTTTGCTGACTCTTTTTTTTATCTATGTATAATTAACGCACTGCAAGTTTCATGATTGCCGACATGATCGTGCCACACAAACGCCGGAGTATGGATGGGAATTCAGGCATCATTGCTATCAACAGAGGCGCAAGCACGCCAGGTATCGGGAAGCGTCGCATTTGCTGCGGTAGTGCTGGCAATTGTCGCTGTCGGCAATGAGGCTTTTTTTGGGGTCGTTCTACCGTTGCTGGCGGCCCTGATCGGGGCAACTGTAGCGTATCAATATGTGATGAGGCGCCAGCCCGATACGGTAGCGCAAAACGTTTGTTTAGTCATAGCGGGCGTGGCGCTGGTAATGAGTTATTTTCAGTGGGCTTATAGTCCTGCTGCGAGCATTCTGTTGGTGGTGTTTCCGGTCTTGTCGCGTTCTGTGGCGAATAATGCTCTATTCATCAAAGCCAACGTCGCATTTCTATTTACTGTCGTTGTCTTGATCCTGGTTACCCCCGTTGACGAGGTATCCTCGCTCACCTTGGCGGATCGAGTGGTCATCGTCAGTTTCGTCACTTTTTTCGCAATCTTCAATCTTAGTCAGCGAGTCATTGAACATAAACGATCAATGAACCTGGCTTCTGATTGCGTGCATGACCCTTTGACGCAACTACTCAATCGTAGAGGTATCGATCTTTTCCTGGGGCATCATCTGGCGGCGGCTCGACGAAACGTTGAAGGTGTCGCCGTTTTGATGGTCGACATTGATCATTTTAAGCGATTCAACGACCGATACGGGCATTCGTGTGGTGATGAGGCTTTGCGGCAAGTCAGTAGTTGCATGAACAGCGTGTTGCGAGATGTTGATCAAGCCGGCCGGATGGGGGGTGAAGAGTTTCTTATTGTTCTTCCCCGCACGAAGGCGGTCGAGGCGGTTTGGGTAGCTGAGCGCGTTCGACAAAAACTTGCCGATCTCGAATTGTCTAATGTCGAGCAGGGTTTGATGCTCACTGTGAGTATAGGTGTGGCCATCTCAAACAACCAGAGCTCAATCGAGTCATTGATTCATAGTGCCGATCAGGCGCTTTATAAAGCCAAACGGAAGGGACGAAATCGTTGTGAATCTAATTCGGATTAGTGCATTGATACTCTTGATTGCGTCAGGAGCTGTGCGGGCGGAAATTGCGAGCTTGAAGCTGGAATCAAGCTACGCGCCGTCGGATAATTACCGGTGCGGTCTGCAGGACCTGGGATCGAAGAATGTTCTTCATGGGCGCTGGAATGAGAAGTCGGGGTGCCGAGTTCAGGTATCCGCCGAATCGTTTTCGCGCCAGTACAGCGCGTGCTGGTTGGGTGGAGTGACCAACAGAACCACTCAGGCGTCAGGGGTTGGTACGACTCAGTGTCGTGTCGAAACGTTTCGGGGTCTCTGGAAGTTTAGCGCGCATAGCGAAACTGGAGCGATTGAATGCACATTCTTGTGCTTAGGAAAGTGAAGTTCACGGCTTTTTGAGAACCCGTTAACACTATACCTATAGACTGCGTCCTCCCGTGTCCTATAATTCGCACACTGCTTCGCTACACACTGTCACGCGCTGAAATATATCGTTACGATCTGTTCATCCGAAACAGTGTACGAAGAGGACAACAAAATGGATTTGGTGAACTTGGAAATTGCAGTTCAGGTCGCGCTTGCCGATGGGTTTGGGGCTTTAATAGACGACGGAATGTTTAACGATCCCTCGGAGTTAGCTCAAGCAGTCGGCATGACCATGGATGATGTACTCGATCTATGGCACGCATCAGACGTAGGTGTTTGCTACCCGGTACCTCGAGCAGTGATTTCCAGATTCACAACCTTAGCAAAGCAATCTTACGCCGATGTCGAAGCAAAGACTCTGGTGTTGCTGACGTCGCTACAGACTGGGAATCTGATCTCCCGCCATGGCAAAGTCGCGCTCCAGTAAGACGCTTACAAACATCGGCATGCGGAGTCGCACACCGATGTCTAACGCCAATCGACGTATTCTAGTGGTTGAAGACGAGTTGGCTGTCTTGTCGGCCATCAGCCAGGCTTTAGAGGATGAGTTCGAGATTGTCACCGCGCAGTCCCGGGATATGGCGCTTGATCTCATTCGTAACGCAAGCCTTCCTTTCCAAGCGATTGTAACCGATCAGCATCTCGGCGATGGTTTCGGAAACGCCGTTCTCTCTGAAGTTCTTTTTCTCAATCCATATACTGTTCGCGTTATTTTTAGCGGCGCCGACGATGCTGGCGCAACCGCGGTGGCCATCAATGAGGCCAGGGTAGACCGCTACATTGAAAAAAGCTCGACCACGGCATTTGATGAGCTGCGCGCTGTATGTGAGTGGGGTGTTGAAGAATATTCCAGGCGCATGTCGCATCAGGTAGGCTCGGACAATGCATTGTTGGGGTGGTATGACTCTGCCACACAAGAGCGTTTTTCGATGCTCAAAAGGCATTTGCCAGTTATTGTTCACGACCGCGTTTGGGAGATATGGAAGCCCAGGCTCCCCTCGCCTCCCCCCTATTCTGCCATTCGTCTCTGGAAAGACGCGGATGCTGAAATCGCTTACCAGACCTACATTGGAGAAGGGCTGAAGACCCTTCTCGATCGACCAAGCCTAGCAGGGCAATATACCAAAACACTGGAGGGACAGAAATCCACGGGTAACCCGGTCGCTGGAGTAGATAGTGTGGTTAGTCCGCTGGCACTTATCAATTTAGACAGGAAAGTCTGGCGGAAATCGATCATCGCGTTCGCGTTGGGGTTCCAAGCGGAATATGGGAATGGCTCCAGGAGGAATGATCGTGGATGAAATCCGCAGCATCGTCATTGTGATGCAGGAGGCCATGGTTGCGAAAGCACTTGCCAGTTTGATTGAGCAGGAGTTTGGCGTTCGGATGGCGAAAAATGGCGTTAACTACGAGGGTGGTCAGATTAGCTGTAGGCGCCAATTAATCGCCTCGGAGATTGAGAAGCCAAGGTCGACCTTGTTGGTTTTGCATTCAGAGCTCTGGAACGATCCTGCAAAGGTGAATGAGATCGATAAACTGGCGTTCAGCGGTGTGCGTTGTGTCCAGATCTCGAACCGTGCCCATTCAACTCAGCCGGACATGATCATTCGAAATAAGCACATCTCAGGTTTTGTGGACACCTCGGATTCCTCCGAGTCTTTGATTGAAGCGATTGTGTTCGCGGGACAGCGTGAGCCCTATCTGTCTAAAACGCGAAAAAAGTTCATGCCCGAGAACTCAACTGATTTGTTGTCACCACAAGAACGCCGAGCGCTATCCTATGTGTGTTACTCAGTAAAAGCTGCTGCAAATGCACTGGGTTGTGGCGAGAAAACGGTCCACACCTATTTTAAGCGGGTTAGAAAGAAGCTGAATATTGCTACGACCCCACATCTCATTGGCTGGTGCCTGAGCAATGGTGTAGCCACATTGCCGCTAAGAGCTGAAGAGTTTGAAGAGGATCTGGAAAATGCCGACAACTAAGGTGCTGTTCGTTGATGACGATGAGCAGGTGCGGGAGTCGTTTGAATTTGCGCATTCACCCTATTTTAACATTGTGCTGGCGGACAGCGGTAAACAGGCGCTAGAGATTCTTGGTAAGGATCTGAACATCGGGGTAGCTGTTTTGGATATACGAATGCCAAAAATGGATGGCATTGAGTTAGCGCAAATTATCCGAGAGTCCTGGCCAGATATAAAAATTATCATTCACACCGCAAACATGTCGATTTCGAGCGTAGTTGAAAGTATCAACCTGGCCCAGGTTGATGGCTTCCTTGAAAAAGTGGCTCACGACGAAGATGCGTTGGATAAGGTCAGGACGGTCATATCTCTGAGGCTCAGGGAGTTCGAGCACCAGAGCTAATGGGTCAAGTGGACTCGGTTGGGAAATAGTTTGTTTGGTTTTATAAGAAGGGATGCGGAGGATGGCGGGTATAGATGCCAATTTCATAATGACGTTGCTTGATCGTTTTATAAGCCCAGGGATGTGCGAAGCGTCAGGGCGCGTAAAAAGTGCAGCAACACGAAATCTTCACGGTATAAGGCAGCAAACGCTTCGCACTGGTTGCAAGATCTCGATTGTCGTTATAGCCCTGGGTGCTATTTCAGACCACCTGTTCTATCCGGAATGGGCGTCCAACTTTCTCATTATCAGAATGACAAGCATCTCAATTATCGGCCTTATGCTCATGGCGCTAAGGAGTAAGCCGGCGTTTTCAAATGGAGGCCTGTGGATCGGGGTTATTCTGCTGACCAGTGCTATTAGCTGGATTGTGACATTCATGATCTGGCACGCCGAAGGGGCTGGCAGTTCCTATTATGGAGGGTACCTCCTGGTGTTAATGGGCCTCACCTTCATCCTGCGCGTCTCGCCACTTGAATCAGTTCTATACGGTCTCTACGTAATGGCACAGTATGTTTTTGCGGTCTATGCGCACAACTATAACTTGCTTGATTTTGCTGTGGATGCCCCACCCTCGCCTGCGCCAATGTCGGAACTTTTGTCCCCAGATTATTTGTTTCCAGCCGGAGGTTTTTTTATTGCGATGGGCGCAATCTTATGCTCGGTAGGCGCCTGGCACTTTACCCTGGAAACCTTCCGGCGGTTGATTAAACAAGAGCACTTGAGTGAGGCGCGAGAGGATCTTGCTCATGTAATTGCTGTAGCGTCACATGAGATAAAAACACCCGTTCAGTATTTGCTTACCTTCGCAGAGCGTTTGATAGCGATGCCGGCGGTTCAGGATGATCCAGATGCTGTAGCAATTTCCCGTGGAATGGGGTTGTGTTCGCAGCGCTTGCTTTCCGAAACCAGCAAGCTGGCAGAGGCGGCGCGAATGGGGGATGGTGGATGGCACGAATCGTCAAAGGCCAATAAGCCGGAACCGTATTCGGCGGACGAACCGTTAAAGCTGCTTCGAGAGGCATCTGAAATCTCAGGCCGTTTCGGGGGTGTGATGGTGTCCTGGGTTCAAAAAACGGAGCCAGACCAATTGCATCTGCTGGGCAATGTTTCCGATATAACCCAAATCGTTGGTAACGTATTGGACAATGCGCTGAAGTTTACCCGCGAGGGTGGGCGCATCGATGTGGGTATCTCGTGTTCCGCCAGTAAGCTCTTGGTAGTCATCGAAGATGATGGGCCAGGCATGAATGCTGAGGTCTTGGGTGCATTATTCCGGCCTTGGAAGCAAGGGAGTCAATCAACACTCTCAAGGAACCATGGCGGATTCGGGCTCGGCATGTCCATTGTGAAAGCTCGACTGGACAATGTGGGCGGCAGTATTGAGATTAATAGCGCGCCGGATGAAGGAACCCGCGTAGTGATTGGTTTGCCGAGATCAATAGGCGCCAGCGTTGTCGACACTGAGTATGATGAAGCGGCAATTAGGGTCAGCTTCATGTCGAATTCTGTCACGACCAAAAATGACCTTGAATGGTTTTCTTTTCAGAACGCCGTTGAGCATGTCAGTAAATTCAACAGGGCTGAACCTGTGGTGCTTGTGGTCGATGATGAGCCAGTTATTCATCAGGCAGTCCGCGCGATCCTTGAAGAGCATTATCAATGTTTCCACGCCATAAACGCCGCAGAAGCATTGCAGGCCGTGGCCGATAAACAGCCGAACGTTATTGTCATGGACGTCATGATGCCGGGCATGGACGGCATTGAGACTATTCGCGCTATCAGAAGAATGGAGAACCTGTCGGGCGTCCAAATCATTGTCAGTTCTGCGGTTGATTCCTATAGGTCAGTACCTCTTATTAAAGCGGCAATTGATGCAGGGGCCCAGGATCTAATTGCCAAACCGTTTACATCACTTGAGCTGGCGCAGCGGGTCCGAGCGAATATCCTGACCAGTCAGCTTAATCAAAGTTTGAAGGAGACTGCTAATCGGCTTAGCACCGCGCACAAGAGGCTTATGCAAAGCGAAAGCATGAGGACCGTGTCGACGCTTGGTAATGGCTTGTTGCACAACATCGGCAATCCACTTGGGGGCGCGCTGACGACCTTTAGGGCACTTGCTGAGCGTCATACTGATGTCAGTGAAATCGAGATGAAAAGATGGAAGGCGGGACTGCAGTTGCTCAACGATGTGGCTAGACAGATCAGTGAGCTTAAGCGCTGGTGCCATCCCGATAAAAGTGCATTAACTGAAGATGTGGAGATCGAATATCTAGTCCGAATGGCGCTGAATGCAACGGGTTTGCGTGACTCGCCGGTATGCCTTGAAAGCCAGTTCGATAGTGGGTTTGTGCGCTGTAATTCGTTTTACATTATCCAGATATTGATCGCGTTCTTGTTAAACGCCAAGGATGCGGTACGTGATGTTGAAAATCCCACGATCACTATCGGTACGCGCCGAAAATGGGTAAATGGCATGTGCAAGTTGGACATATTCGTTGCCGATAACGGGCCTGGGCTGAGTGACCAAACTCCTATTTTTGATGCGTATTACACAGAAAAGGACGTTGGACAGGGAACCGGAATGGGGCTCTACGTTGCGGGTGTAATGGCTGACAGCATGGGTGCGACGATTGATGTGGGGCAAAGTGCCTCTGGGGGCGCCCTCTTCACTCTGCAAATCGACGCCGTTGAGCTTGAAGTCGCGTGACATTGTCAGAATGGGGGCCGATTGGGCTATGCATTGCTGTGCTCTGCCTGACCTTATCTGTATTCGGATCCTTCGCTCTGCGTTACAAGGGTAGGGTCGATCAGCAGTTAGTCGTAAGCGCGGTGTGGGCGGGCCTTTTGTTTATAGGCATGGTTCAGGATGGGGCGTTCTGGGGCGTAGCGAAGCCTCTATTGGCGTTATTGATGGTGCGGTATGTTCGATTTTTCGTGCAGCAAACCCGGCCGCCCACGATCAATGAGCCCGAAACGGATTATGGCCACATTTGTGTTATGGGTCTGTTCTCGGTTGCGTTTTTGGTGGGCGTTATTGCCACGTTCACGGATATTCGCCCTAGCTACGAGGCTCTATTCACTGGAGTTCTGGTCGCTTACGGTGTCACCGTTCTCATTGACTCTTACAAGCGGTATGGATCGACATTTCCAATGATAGGTCCGGGGATATACGGATTTGGTATAGCCCTTCCTCAGCTTTTCGTAGCGCTCAATGTCGTTGAGCCATTCGCTCCGGAAACGCGGGTTTTTCACCTGGTTAGTTATCTGTGTGTTACCGCTGGACTGATCTTCATGCGCGTGGACGAAGTCCTGCAAAGTCGGGAAACCTTATTGAGGGCAGAAAGTTCATTGGCGAGAGAAAAGGTTCGGGTCGAAGACGTCCAGATGGCTGTCACCTTGTCGAGAGTTTTAGGAAACGCGGTGCACTCTTTGGGGACGCCGGCGGTCATTTTGGGCGGCTTGCGTGATTCTATAAGTAGGCGAGGGTTGGCGTCTGTTGAAAACCGTATAGAGGAATCGTTATCCGAAGCTCTGACCAAGATCAGTGAGAGTAAACAGAGGATCGCGGAAGTAATCGACTTTGTTCAGCTGGGTGATGAAGAAAGCAGTGAGGTAAAGCAGGTGCTGACGGACGTTATTAAATTATTCGAACACAGTTTGTCCGGCGTCACTGTGCATATAAATTCTAAGACCAGTGTCCAGGTTATGGCGCTTAAATCCATATTGCTGCATCTTTTCATTAGCCAGATAACGATGCATATATTCAGTTTGCGGAAACTTGGCATCCACAACAAAGCAGAGTTGTATATTGTCGCCAGCGTTCATGATGGGACGCTAGATATTCGCGTGAGTGAGGGCGTCTCAACTTATATGGGGGGCGATTCTCTCGACGGCGAGCAGGTCAGATTATGCGAGACTATGGAGGCGCTGTTGGGTCCGATAAATGGCAAACTGAGCGTTCGCTGCTCACAGCTAGGAGGATTGGAATCGGTAATATCTATGGAATTACGATGATATTTACCGTATATTATTTCCAAACACTTGCAGTGCGACTTATGTATGTATCAGATGCGTTATGTAGTTGTCATTTTAGCTATTTTTGTAGGGGGTCTGGCAGAAGCTATAACAGGCGTATTCGCCAATTATGCTCAGGCCGTTTTACCGGCAAGCGACGAGCAGACGATGCAGACTTCTCTGAACAGACTGAGTGATCAGGTGGCGCTGTATGAACACAAGTTGTCTATGCTGGCGGCCACAACAGCCGAATCCGGTGCATTGATTGGCAAGCGAATAGGCTTTGCGATTGATGAGCCAGTAGGTGGCCTGGACCAGTCTCTTTCATCATCAATACCAGACCTAGCTGAGCGACTTATCATGCTTGATCGTCAAATGAACGAGACGACCGAGAGGGTAGGTATCATTTCGCACCGCAAAGGGCAGATACAGGCGCGGGTGGCGAATGCGGTTCGGGGGTTTCCGGTCGAACAAGGTTTCATTTCTTCTCCTTTCGGGACGCGGAAAGACCCTTTTGGCTATGAAATGATGCAGCATAAGGGTGTTGATATCGCTGCGGATACGGGTGCGCCTGTTTTGGCAACGGCACCCGGGACTGTATTTGCTGCAGCATGGATGGAAGGATTTGGAAATGCGGTCATCGTTGATCATGAGCCTGGTGGGGTGCAAACCATTTATGCCCACCTCGGACACATTGATGTTGTCAAAAGCCAGTCTGTGAAGCGCAGTGAGCCACTGGGTAAGGTCGGTAGTTCTGGCCGTTCCACGGGGCCGCACATCCACTACGAAATCCGCCTTGCGAATGAATCAATAGACCCCCTTCCATTTCTCTATCGATGAATATAACGATGCATGCCAAGCGTATTCTGATTTTGTGCCTTGCTGTTCTCGCCACTATTGTGCTCGGAGTTCATACTTTTTTATGGGCGCCTGCGCCGAGCTATCTGGAGATAGTTTTCATTATTTCCTGCATTGGCGTGTGTTTCGTTCTATTTCTCGAAGTCTTTGAGTTCAACAGCGTTCGTTCGGCGCGATTCGGGTTTTATCTATTTCTGGGGGCTGGCGCATGCCTGACGTCGCTGTTTGGTGCATCTTTTCTAACTGCTACAACCGAGCAGCTGTACCACGTTGCGGGGCTTTTGGAGCGGGACGAGGTGTTTCGGGAGTTTTTCTATGAGCGTTATGGGCGGCGGGAGATGTTGTCTATGCTCGACGGCTTGAGGCTACAGGCATTTGCGGCTTATAACGTCAACGAGTTCCCTCAGGCTGTTGATGCGTTTGTAAAAGCCAGAGGTGCTTTTCGGCCCTGATCAGGAGGCAGTAAATCATTTTTAATATCGGTGTTGCCTTGGCGGCAATGTGTTTGTCAGTGCACGCGTTAGCTGGGGAGTGGGAGCTGCAAAAGGAAACGGGCGGCCTATCTGCCTACACCAAATCTGTTGAGGGTTCTGATTTTGTGGCCGTCAGAGTGACTGGCGCCGTTGATCGTAATGTGACAGACCTGATCGCGTTAAATACTGACGCCGAGGGGCTTGGGGAATGGATGGTAACGTTTGATAAAGTTGAGCTTGTTGAGCGTCGGGCCTGGTTTGACTATGACCTGAAAGTAATTTATGACTTCCCCTTCCCTTTTGCGGACAGGATATCGCGAACGCGAAGTGAGCTTTTCATGGTCGGGGATAAGGTTTATTTGGTCTTTCAGTCTCTTCCTGTAGAGGATGCTGGCGGGGCTGTACCGATGGCATCAGTGAAAGGCTTCTGGTCTTTTGTGCCAACCTCTGACAGCCACATTGATGTGGTCTACCAGTCGCATATAGAGCCGGGCGGAAATATGAGCTCTATACTAAGCAATGCGTTTTCGATCGATGTGCCACTGGCCACCTTAAGCAATTTGATCGCCCGTCCTGAAGTTCGGCTAAATCCGGAGATTGACCTGCTTGAATTACCGCTGGGTTCGTCCGAGAGGGTCCAGTGGTAGGGTGATATTGAACTCCACGCCCTTGCCCTCTTCACTGTTAACCTCAATCGTGCCGGTGTGGCGCTGAATTATCTGGTGCACAATGGCCATGCCAAGACCAAGCCCTTTTCCCTTTTTCTTAGTCGTGAAAAAAGGGGCGAACACTTTATTTTGCTGAGTCTTTGGGATTGAAGGGCCATTATTAAAAACTGTAATTTTGATGCTTTCTGCAGGGTGCCATGCCGTTATCAAAATGCACTTATCCGGGATATCAGAAGTGAGGAGAGCATCCGCGGCGTTGCTGATATAAGCGTGACATCTTCGCCTGGTATGGTGTGGCGCGCGGAGATTGAGTCGGAAGTCGAGGTGAGTTTGACGGAAGTGAAGAAGTTGCCAATCTCGAAACGAATTCTCCAAAACCACGCCGGCAATCTCTCTATTACGGATGACGGTGGCGGGTACGTCGCCATCAAGGCTTTTCTGGTAACTGGCGCCTGATTTCTCAACGGTTCGTTCAAAAGGCCTTAAGTGGCATCTAAATCATGGTTTATTGCACTTGCAGTGCGTGTAAAGTATTATTCGTGGACTTCACGGAGGGTATGGGAATGATCACACGCAAGGCGCTGGCGGTTGCTGGCATTACTGCTTTACTGGCCGGATGCGGGTTAGACAAGGAGGACGACTCGTCGATAGATCGAGCTTCTTCTAGTGGCGGTGGTGACGGCACAACTCCGATCCAGCAATCATCTGTGTCTTTGCGAAGCGAGAATGTTAGCGAGGGGAGCGCAGGCAACGGCATTTCGCTCACGTTGTCGCCAGCCCCGAGTAAGGCAGTAACCCTGAATATTAGCGTTGAGGGTGGGACGGCCGTAGAGGGCGAGGACTTTACACTTCAGACGGGGGCGTTGGAAATTGCGCCCGGAACGCGATCTGTAAAGGTGCCGTTAAACGTCATCGACGACAACATATTTGAGGGCGATGAGGAGGTTCAGGTTCAGGTTCGGGTTACCGGTGGCGATTCCAGCATTTCCGGACCCAATAAAGTCAGCGTTTTGATCCGGGACAATGATTCCAGACCAACTCTGAACCTACCCAGCGATCTAAGAACTGCCGCTGAAACGGTTGGTAGCATTGATATTCCCATCAGCCTTTCAAACCCTTCCAGTGTCGATCACACAATTGATGTTGCTGTGAGCGGTACCGCGACGAAAGACCTTGATTATGTAATGACCGATGGTTCTGTATTGTTTAAGGCGGGCGAGACGACTGCGCAAATTCGCGTTGATATACTCACCGATCGCCTGGTTGAAGGCGGTGAAACTATCTTGCTGGACTTCTCCAGTTCAGAGGGGATTGTTCCTGAAGGACGCCTCCGGTACTCGTTGATTATCAGTGCACAGGCACAGCTCAACGATACCGGCATGAGGTTATTTGGGGATGGCGGAACGCTCACGGATACTCAGGCGGGACCAATGCAGGACGCTAACTACGGGCGAGATTTGAGTGAGCCTGAGAATGCAGATGGGCGACTGGGCTTTAAGTTCTCAAAACTGGATGGCAATGGTAATACCCTGTCGCTGAGTGCTCCAAGCTGGCGGTGCGTCAGAGATAATACCACCGGCCTGATTTGGGAAACCAAGAAAGAGGATGTGAATCTTCTGAATCTTGGGGAATCCGAGGGATTGGAGTCGGCTGAACCTTCTATAGAAATCGAGAATTACCGGGCGGCTAACTACGGTTATACCTGGTATTCCTCCGAAGTGAACAATACCGGCGGATCGAGCGGGTCGCCAAACGACAGAATCCGGGATATTCCCCATATAGATACGGAGGGTTATTGTGCTTATAAAGAGGAGCCAGAGCGTCGCCACCCGTTGTTCTGCAACACAGAGACTTACATAAAAGAAGTGAACTGGTACGGCCTCTGCGGCTCAAAGCAGTGGCGACTCCCGGCAATTGAAGAAATGCGTTCTTTGGTGGATTACCAGCTGGTAGAGCTGGTCGGCAACGGACTAGACCCCCGGTTCTTCCCCAGAAACAAAATAGAGACCTACTATTCGTCCACTCCGAGTGCGGAGTTCGACGCATCGGCCTGGTGCGTTGATTTGGAATCGGGTGAGGTGAGATTGTGCCACAAGGGCTTCTTAAACAAAGTGCGGCTTGTCGCCGAGGGACAGGGAGAGTGATCGTGAACAACATTCAAGCCCGGGCGTTAATGCTCGCCGCCACAATGCTGTCGAGCACCGGTGTAACAGCACAGACCTGCATTACCGATTCTATTTTGCCGACGACGGCAGAGGATCGGTTCATTGTTAGGGATCTTGGCGTGATTGTGGACGCCAAGACTGGATTAACGTGGACTCGTTGTCCGGTTGGTCAGACCTTCAATGGTGGGTCGAGTGAATGTGAGGGCTCTGCAGACGCCTTCACCGACTGGGAGGCGGCCATGGGCCAAGTTTCGGTAGCAAACAGTGAGGGTCTGGGTGGTAAGACCCAGTGGCGGGCTCCTTCGATCAAGGAGCTTGGAAGCATTGTGGAGCGTCAGTGTTACGAGCCAGCCATCAATCTGGCGCTATTCCCAGGCACCGAAAATGCGATTTTCTGGACGTCAACGCCCCGCAATGTGGCCTTGAAGGGCGAGCCTGCTCGATACATTGACTTCACAACGGGAGAAGAGTTTTCGGACGCTCTTGTGATCTCGGGCCAGCTGCGCCTGGTTCATGATTAAAATACAGCAGTTCGTGGCCTCTGAGGAATTTCTGATCGTGGCAATGAGTCTTGTCTTGACGACCGTTCCCATTGCTATCGTCTGGCTGGCGGATGCCGGCGGGGTCGTAGGCTCTGCTGGGTAAACTGAAGTTGCAGGGAGATTAGAGATGCTGGACGCGGCAGTGCTTTTGCTGATGCCCCTGATACCCCTGACGGTTCTCTACCTGGCTAATGAGCTTTATTATCGCGCAGCCGGGTTTTACCGGCACAGATGGACTCTGTTGACCGCAATGGTCGGTACTCCCGTTCACGAATTATCCCACGCCCTGGTTGCTTCGCTATTCGGCATGAAAGTACGAAAGATACGTTTGTACGAGCCGGATCCTGAGTCGAACACTTTGGGCTATGTCCATTACAGCTACAATCCCTTTTCTTTTTCACACAGACTCGGAATGACGTTTGTGGGATTGGCCCCTGCCATCATCGGCGCTTATCTTGTCAGCGTTATTCTGGCGTTCGGCGACCTGCCATTATTGACTGCTCGATTAGGCGGTTTTTCATTATATGACCTGATGGAGATTCCCATTTACCAGGAAATCTGGGGTTGGTATGGCGATCTGTTCTCGAGCGTGAATGGATGGGGTGTTTTCAGTGCTCTGGCGGTTTCCGTTTTTATCGGCACACACGCTTCGCCCTCTAAGGCCGATTTGAGGGGCGCGCTCAGCGGGGCCCTGGCAGTTGGCGCCGTGTTTTGGCTTGTCCTGTCGATACCAAAGCTGTTGCCCGGTATACCGGCGTTAGCCGTGTTATCGCCCGAACCGTTGATTCAACATTGGGGTGGAGCGGTGGTGCAGATGGCGGCATTAGCAGTGGGAGCTGCCTTGGTTTTGAGTGTTTTGTTCGGAGGATTGGCATTGATACGAGGTCTGTTCATCGGGGTCATGGCACGTCGATAAGAAACGCCGTACCAAAACCTGGCCACACTGAGATTGGTGTGCGGGGCGTGGACAAACCAGCGCAACAGGCGGTTCCCATATTCCCCGACGAAATGATAAGGGTTGGGACATCTCTTGTTGTGGGCAAGGTTGAGTTATTGGTGCACCGAGGAACATCAAGATGAAGAATAAAGGCTTGCTTTGCCATGTTTGGCTTATTCGTTGTGCCGGGCTCATCGTAATGCTGGCTGGCCCCGGCCACTCATCCCTTAGCGACGCCCCGGGTCCGGATATACCGGCAGCCTAGTGGCAGAAGCTGGGTTTGCGGCTTCTTTTTGGGTGTTTTATGGCGTCTCTCGAGCACGATCTGTTCGAGAACTCTTAAAGCACAAACCACCGGAAACGGAGAACAGGCATGGCGGTCGTTAAACGCAAAACAGAGCGAAGTGGGCCGGTGCAGGGTGGTAAGCCTGAAAGGCGCCCCACCCTGCACGATGAACTGGTTATGCGCGCAGCGCGGTGGCTAAAGGGCAGTTGCGGATGCGGGACTGTCTTAACAGAGCTCCGGGCCGTAACTGCCTCAGGTGAATGTCCGGATGCTGTTGGCTGGCGGTCTGATTATTCAATACTGGTGGAGTGCAAGGCTTCTCGCAGTGATTTTCTGTCTGATAAGCGGAAGCAATTCAGAACTGATCCAGAGCGAGGCATTGGCACTTACCGGTTTTACCTTTGTCCTCCCGGGATCATCGCTGTTGACGACCTGCCAGAGGCTTGGGGGCTGCTTTACGCTGAGTCAACAAAGATCAACAGGATATATGGCCCAAAAGGGAACTCTTGGGGGTACGGAGAAAACCAGCGCTATATTCAGGGTCGAAATACAGACGCTGAAATTGCCATGTTAGTGAGCGCACTGCGCCGCACTGGCGGGGTATAGGGATTTAGGAGGCGATAAATGGCAACGAAGCCGATGTTTGATCATCCACAGGCTAATTATGAGTTCATGGCACGTGAGCAAATGGGTCTCGGCGATGATTGGCACCTTAAGTCCATAGCCGCAGCGGTTATGATTGATCTTGAGGACAAGATTGAGGGGCTGGAAGCGAACAGCGACTTGGATGACGCGGAGCGATGGCAGGGGCTCGATGTGAGCGGTGCCACCCTGGCCTGGCTGCCCGATGGGTTAGAGCTGATCACAATGAAGAGACAGGTGGAGGGTGAGGTGCAGGTCAAAGCCGGCTTTGTTCAGACCAAACAAGGAAGACCGGATTCTTAAGACGGTAATTAAAACGCATTGCGCGGACTGGCGCTAATTTGGTGGTTCACATTAATTAGTGAACACTGATTGGAGTCGGTTTTATGGGGCTATCAGACGAAACAAATGATCTATTCGAGAATTATGAACAGCAGCCAGATGAATTGCAGCGCATAACAGACAGGTTTTCCGTGCTGGATGACGATGACCCATACGACGTGTGCCGTGAATTTCTAGCGGCTGTAGAAGCGATCGGGTACACCTTTGATTACGGCCTTGATGGAATTCCCTACGATCTGAGGCCGATGCCAAAACAATGAGGTGAGGTCAGGCCCGGACCCATCTCAATACATTTTAAGTATGGCCAGCAGCGGCCGGAGGAATAAACAATGAACATCAATGCTATCCAAAATATGCTTCGGGACGGTCGCAAGAGGAATGACCGGACCATGACTGCAGAACAAGATGAGCTGATCAGTTCACTGTGTCCGGAGCTCAATGTCATCAACTTAAGCCCCAAAAGTCCATCATGACCCTCTGAGTCACCAAGATTACCAATCGTGAGACAGCCTATTATTGAATCGACAGGCGATTAAAATCAGAGTCTAACCCGAAATCAGCTCCAAAGACCGTCAACACGGTATTTGCCGGTGTGTCAGAGCGGTTTCAGCACTATTCAGGGTGAACGCCATCTGACCGGTGGCTGGCACAGTCTGTCAGGAAATCTTGTTAAACGCCGTCGAGGTGTGGTGTCGGTCAGCGAGTCGGTTTGTAGCCTTCACAGCCTTTGGCGGCTGGTCGTTTTCGGCGTCTTGGGCAGCTCCGCCCAGGGCGCACCGCACTCAAGCTGTTACCAATCAGACGACACAGGTTATCCAGGGCCTCGCGGCTGGGGCGCACCAACAGGGCGACGAGGGTATGCTTCAGCCGGGACACGCCCTGGGTGAAGTTCGCCTTCCAGGCCAGCTTTCGGTGGGCGGTTTTGCGCTCAATATCGGGTTGCTGCAGGGCCTGCATCAGCAGGGCCAAGTTCTTGAGCAGCTGGCAGGCGTGGATATCCTGCTGTACGGCGCAGACCGTCCGGCCACTGACGTTTTCCAAGGTCAGGGTTTGTTTAAGCCGGCGGTAGTCGGTTTCAATGCCCCAGCGCCGGTGATACAGGCCGGCAAAGAGTTCGGCGGGGAAGGACTCGGTGTTCAGGAGTGAGGTGGCCAGCACTTCCGTTTCCCCGGTGGGCAGCGTCACCCGGATCAGCCGGATCCGCAGAGGCGTGTCCGGATCCAAACCGGACTGTTCACAGACTTGTCGGGATAACCGGGATCGGCACGTCATTGAGACGGTGTCGTCGTCTTTTCCAGAATCCACAAACGCGCGGACTTCTCGGGAATGGGTCAGTGTCAGGCGCATCAGGAATTGCTGTTCGCAGCGCTGTAGCTCGATGAAGAGCCAGTGGGCGGGATAGCCCCGGTCAAACAGAATCAGACTGTGGTCAGGAGCATGCTGGCACAGCCCCGCTCATCCACATCCGGCGTGATCAGGAGGGTGTGCAGAGCCTGATCGGACAGCAGGTCTTGCAGGACCGACACCCGGGCCACCGGCAACCCGTTGTGGCTACCGAAGTGCCGGGCCAGTGGGTCTTCCAGCGGCAAGTGCATGCTGGAGCCGTCCACGGCCAGTAAGCGCAGCCCCTGCCAGGTCTTGTGCAGCCCCAGCTCGTCCATCTGAGCATGCAGGGCG
>Ga0307952_1000279_pt1 | contig 32669 bp, 32 predicted proteins | sample OrgLakmetagen376_FD_201821 | JGI IMG/M metagenome (GOLD analysis project Ga0307952, IMG submission 201821) | Saline water microbial communities from Organic Lake, Antarctica - #376 | ecosystem: Environmental > Aquatic > Non-marine Saline and Alkaline > Saline | place: Antarctica: Organic Lake...
CGGCACCACGGTAGGTCTTGGTGATTTCCTCAAGTCTTATCATTTCAACAAGAGCCTAGATAGGCATTGGTGTCAAATGCCGCAGGCGCTTGGGGCTGTCGCTAATTATTCTTGAAATGAAACTGGCGGTGACGGTGGGATTTGAACCCACGGTGGACTTTCACCCACACAACTTTTCGAGAGTTGCACCTTCGGCCGCTCGGACACGTCACCGCGAGAAAGCTTAGCAACAATCGGCCCCTCGGTCGGCGTGTGCAAATAACGCTTAGCTATGACAAGTTTTTTTGAACTAACGCCTAGCTTCGAAAAACTTCCTCAAGACTTCAGCGCATTCATCTGCCAGCACCTCTGGGAAAACCTCAACCGGATTCCCCAGCCTGCCGTCTCTCAAAACATCGTAGATCGAGCCTGCTGCCCCAACTCGCTCATCCCAAGCGCCAAAGACAACCCTCGGGATTCTGGCTGCAACGATTGCCCCGGCACACATCACACAAGGCTCGAGCGTGACAAAGAGTGTGCAATCATCTAGCCGCCAAGTATCCAGTTTTTTGGCAGCAGCCCGAATCACCTCAATTTCAGCGTGAGAGGTTGGGTCCTTTAGCTGCTCCCTCAGATTGTGAGCGGCCGCAATGACGTTTTGATCGCCATCCACCAGCACAGCACCAACCGGCACTTCATCGCCAGAAAGTTTGGCTTGTTCAAGTGCAAGGTGCATCAGCGGTTCAAAATCCATAGGCTTGAGCCTATGCGACTTCATGTAGCGAATCACCCTTTGATTACCCACAAGCTCACCGTGCTAAGAGACAAGCGCACCCCGAGCCCCCAGTTCCGCCAGCTGGTTGAGGAACTGGTGACCCTGCTTGCCTATGAGGCAACCAGAGAGATACGAGTTCAAGAAGTCGAGATTGAGACCCCGGTGCAAAAAACCACGGGTATAAAGATATCTAACCCCAAGCCATTGATCGTGCCAGTGCTGCGAGCAGGGCTTGGCATGCTCGAAGGAATGGTTAAGTTACTGCCAAGTGCGGAGGTTGGCTTCCTTGGCATCAAGCGCAACGAAGAAACCCTTGAGCCCTACACATATGCCAACCGTCTTCCGGATGATCTGGAAAACCGTCAGGTTTTCATCATCGATCCGATGCTTGCCACCGGTGGCACATTGAATGACTCGATCGACTACATCTTTGAACGCGGAGCTGTCTCAGCGACCTGCGTTTGTCTGCTCGGGGCTCCCGAGGGTGTTGAAAATGTTCGTGAGCACCTTACGGCCAAATGGCCGGGGCGTGAAGTTGAGATAGTGCTTGGGGCACTAGATGAAAGACTTGATGAGCGTGGCTACATCGTGCCGGGCCTTGGGGATGCCGGAGACCGGCTGTACGGAATAGCTCAGTAGGTTAGCGAGAAACCTTCATCGATGCCGTGACCGGGTTTCCATCGGAATCCAAGCTCAGCGTCACCGTTGATATGGCATTTGCCAGCGGAGACTTGTCAAACACGTTTCCCTGGTCGTCAACTACCCAGAAATCACTTGCCTTCAAGACAATTTCGTAGCCGCCAGCGACTGGGTTAGTTCCAACCGAAGAGTTTTCAGCAACGGCGTAATAACGCTTGCCATCAACCCACATCTGATACACAGCATTAAAAACAGTTCGGTTAGCAAAATCGATGTCCAAAAACGCCGAGATGCCGGTACCACCGAAAATCTCAACTGAGCTGCCGCGGAAGCCTGCCGAAAGGAAATCGGAAGAGGCGTAAGAGTTTGTGTAGTAGCCAGCCTGAGCAACATTGGTTGCCAAGATGGTTGCCACCGAGGCCTCGTCAAAAATTGGCTCCGGTGCACTTGCTGCAACGGTAGTCGCCTGGGCCTGGCTTGGGGCCTCAGCAACGTTCTCGGTTACCGGTTCGCTTACCGTCTCAGTGGCAGCAATGTCAATTGCTGCTTCGGTGTCAGCAGGAACCTGAGCTGGCGTAACGGCGGTCGCCTCTGGGTCTTCAAGGGCCTCAGTAGCGCTGGGCCCATCGGTTGGCGCTGGCGCAACTGACTGAGAGCTCTGAGTCGGTGCACTTGCAATCTCGTTTGTGGTGGTCTGGTTGATGTTTGGCAACACCCCAAGTGAAACTGCCATTACCAAGAGGAACGCTCCGGCAGCAGCAACATACTTACCGGATTCGGAAGCGGCTTTTCTCGCAGCCACAGACAAAATCTGCCCGGCTGACATGCCGGCGGTCTCTACCTCGCCGATAAGAGCCTTCTTGAACGCCGATCGCGCTCGGAACAACAGCTGCCTGGTCGCGTTTTCGCTCAAACCGAGCTGACCGGCAACTGCGTCGGTCGACTTCTCTTCGTATATCGAGGCAATCAAAACTTCTCGGTGACGCGGCTGCAATTTTGCAAGCGCCATAGAAACCACGGCAGCGTCGTCTGCTCGCTCCATCTCCAAAGACATCTCTGGTGTGTTTGCGGCAATTTCTGGCTGGTCATCAAGCGGTGCAATGCTCACGCGGGAGTTAATGCGAATTACATCAAGGCACAAAAGCCTGGTCTTCCACTTCAAAAACTTTAGGACTCCAACTTCAGAATCCAGTTCAGGAAGCGTTGTCATCAAATACAAAAATGCGTCCTGAACTACCTCTTCAACCTGCGATGGGTTTACTAGGTAGCGACGAGCGTGACGCTCAAGGTGAGGGCGAAACCGAACATAGATACTCGCGAAGTCGGCGGCGGACCAATCCTTCAAAACCGCAGGGGTCAATGAGTCGGCCAGGTGCTCCTTATATTCGGGTGCACCAAACGCCTCGTCCGACTCCTTGTCCAGCAGTCGCTCGAGTGGATCTTCTTGGTAGTCCTCGGAATTAGCCATCAGTTTCAATATACGCACTCTGTCAAGGGTTGTTACGTATTTTTTTCATCTTGCGAACACTAAACTCCTTGTCACAATGAAGATTTCAGTCATAGGGCTTGGCTATCTTGGAACAACCCACGCGGTTGCCATGGCAAAGCTTGGCCACAACGTCATCGGCGTAGAGCCCGACCGAGCAAGGGTCCAGGCCCTGACAGCTGGGGAGCTGCCTTTTTTTGAACCAGGTTTGGGCGAAGCGCTCACAGAGGTAATTGCAGCTGGAAACATTAGTTTCCAAACCCAACACGATGCACTCAGCGCAGCAAGCGATGTTCACTTTATTTGCGTTGGCACCCCGCAAATACCTGGCCAACAGTCAGCAGACACTTCTTACGTATTTACCGCGGCCAAAGAGTTAGCTGCGGCTATGAACCCATCGAGCTTGGTCGTTGGAAAGTCCACGGTCCCAGTCGGCACCGCCAGAGAACTGATTGCAAGAATGCAAGAGGTTGCCGGGTTTGTGCCAAAACTTTGCTGGAACCCGGAGTTCCTAAGAGAAGGAACCGCCCTTGCAGACTCGATGTTGCCGGACCGCATAGTTATTGGAAGCGATAGCAGCGATTACAACCAAGTCCTCAAGGCCTGCTACCAGCCCATTCTTGACCAGGGCGTTCCGGTCTTAGAGCTCGATCTAGAAACAGCAGAACTAGTGAAGGTTTCTGCAAATGCTTTTCTTGCAACCAAGATCAGCTTCATAAATGCAATGGCCGAAATTGCTGAAGCCTCAGGAGCCGACGCCGTGAAACTTGCCGAGGCAATCGGGATGGACAGTCGAATTGGCAAAAGTTTCCTTAGGGCCGGAATCGGCTTCGGGGGTGGTTGTCTGCCAAAGGACATTCGTGGATTTATCGCGAGAGCAGATGAGCTTGGCGTCGGTGACTCTCTTAAATTTCTAAAAGAAGTTGATCAAATAAACCTCCGAAGACGTCAGCGCATTGTTTCGTTGGCTACCGAAGAACTTGGGCAAGTCAAAGACAAAAAAATCACCCTGCTCGGAATCAGCTTCAAACCGGACAGCGATGACCTGAGAGACTCGCCAGCTCTAGAAATTGCTCTCAGGCTGCAAGCCCTTGGCGGCATTGTCACGGTCCACGATCCAGTCTCCCTTGGTGCCCTCGAGCAAAAGTCCTCAGGACTGATTTCCGAAACAGATTTGCAGGCGGCGATGAAAGACGCTGAATTAGTAATCCTTGGAACTGAGTGGGCCGAATACAAAAAACTGGATCCTGCGACAGTCAGCAGCCTGCCCAGGTTCAAAACAATCATCGACGGCAGGAATGTTCTAAATGTCTCCAGCTGGCAAGAAGCCGGCTGGAGAGTAATTGCGCCGGGCAGAAACATAGTAAATGACTGACCTAAAAGACATCTCTTTCGTGATGCCGGTTCTGAACGAACAGGACCACTTGGCAATCGCCGTTGAGTCAGTGCTCAACCAAAAAACACCCGGCAAAAAACAGCTGGTGTTGGCGCTTGGACCATCCACCGATCAGACCAACGAAATAGCCAAATCGCTTGTCAAGAAGTATCGGACCCTGAAGTTGATTGAGAATCCGACTGGGCTAACCGCAACCGGCTTGAATCTCGCGATCAACAACTCAAGCTACGAAACCATAATCCGAGTCGATGCCCACTCAGAGCTTTCTGATAACTACGCCGCGAGCGCCGTCAAAATACTGAACACTACCGGCGCTGCGAATGTGGGCGGCATGATGATTGCCAAGGGCAGTACCACCTTCCAAAAGGCGGTTGCCTTTGGTTATAACTCAAGGTTTGGTCTTGGCGGTGGGTCATTTCATGTCGGCGGAAATCCAGGACCCGCGGACACTGTGTATTTGGGCTGCTTCCGTAAATCAGTCATTACCGAACTTGGGCTTTACCAAGCAAAGTGGGTGCGCGGTCAGGACTGGGAGCTAAACCTAAGAATTCGTCAGGCCGGCTACACCGTTTGGTTTGATCCGGTACTTAAGGTTGGTTACTACCCGCGGGCAAGCATCAAGGCGCTTGCTAAACAGTTTTATTCCACCGGTCGCTGGCGCGGGGCTCTCACCAAAGAGAACCCAATGGAGTCCTCCTTCCGTTACTGGATCCCCCCGCTACTGGTGCTTGCTAGTTTGTTGCAGGTTCCGTTTTGGATCTACCTAATAGCAGTCGCAATTGTGAGCTTTGGCCAAAGCAAGCTCGCCCTGAGCCCGAAATTATGGCTGCTGGCAGTTTTGCCAACCATGCACTTTTGTTGGGGCGTTGGGTTTTGGGTCGGGTTGCTGGCCAACCAAAACAAGGCTCGGTGATAGATTTTGCCCGTGACCAAACCCCAAACAGTTATCTGCTCGTTCTATACCCCGGACGAATACTACGGAAGCCACGCTAGGCAATTGCGCGGGCAGCTCGATGAACTGGGCCTCGAGCATGAGCTACTAGAGGTTCAAAAGAACGAGGACGAAGACTGGGCAGATGTCACCAGAAAAAAGATTGGCTTCATAAAGAAAGTTTGTGACCGGAATCCGGACAAAATGGTGTTCTGGATCGATATTGATTGCCGAATTTCTCACCTGCCAGACTACATCAGAAATTCCAGTGCCGACCTAATTGGCTTCCAGAGAAGCTTTGGCGCACCGATGCAGATTGGTTACCACAACCGCACTAGGTTCTGGGAACCGAGCTTCTGGGGTGTGAATGCCACCAAGCAGGGTCGCAAGCTAATCGATGACGCCTATGCCCTAGAGCAGCGGGCGGATGTAAAAGCCACCGATGACTACTTCTTAGAAGAAGCTTGGCGAGCAAACTCAAGGCTAATTAGCTTCCAGATGATTCCAACCACCGGAATCATGCGTGAGCGAGCAATAACTGAACCCGGTCAACACCCAGCCTTTTTCTCCTTTGGGTCAAGCGGTAACGTTGCCGATTTCAAGGACAAAGTTGTTCAGCACGGTGCCAAGAAGAACATCGGGGCACGAAGGCAAGTATTGCGCCGCGTAAAGCGGATTGAACGCATCCTGCCAGACAGCATCAAGAACCCGCTTCGCAGAATTGTGGATGGCGTTGGCATTACTGGCCTTCTTACGCAGGGAAGGCCAACCCACATCGATCCGGATCGACGCAATGCTCTTGGCAAGATGCTGAACGCAGGCATGAACGGCCGGGAAGAAGACCTCAAGGCCGCCAAATGGGATTTTGAAAAGAAGTTCCTAGCCAGCAACCAAGACCAAGCAACCATTGATGTGGCACGCTCGTTCTTGCATTACTCAGACAAGCCCTCGGACAAAATAATCCCGGTGGCCTGGTGGGTAAAACCTTTCCCAGGAAACTTCGGTGACTGGCTCTCGCCGCTGATGACCTCAGACTTTACCGATAGCAAACTGATATTTCAGGCGCCGACCAAGCCAACCACCAAAAAACACCTGGTTGCTATTGGCTCAATCGGCCGCTTCATAAAACCAAACTCAGTTGTTGTCGGCACAGGTATTTCCAGCGAAGAGATTGAGCTTTCCAAAAAAGCCGACTACCACTCGGTTCGCGGACCACTAACCGCCGCAGTGCTTACTCGATCCGGCGGGCCGAGCGTCGATAGCTTCGGCGACCCGGGCCTTGCCATCAGCGAAGTAATCGCGCTGAAACGCGGCAAGACTAACGGGAAGATTGCATTTATTAGGCACTTCTCACACCTAGCGATTCCGGTTCGATTGCCGGCTAACTACGATGAAATTTCGGTGCTGATTTCCCACCCCGATGAGATCAAGTCTTTCCTGCAAAATCTAATTGGCTACGACAGCGTTATCACCTCCGCGATGCACGTAATGATTGCCTGCCAGTCCTATGGTATCCCATGCGGCCTGGTTAGCTTCGAAGGCTTCCAGGAAAACGTCCACGGAACCGGAATCAAATACCGGGACTACGCCCTAGGTGCCGGCGTTGAAGTTATGAACCCCGAGGTCATCGCTCTTGATCTAAACAAACTTGACTCAGATCACCTGATTCGAGACATCAGTGTCTCGAACCAGAAAAAACTCGAGGTGTTACAGGCAATAAAGGCTGCGATTGCTAGGTTTGATAGCTAATGAAGCGCATGTCAATCGAGCTGTTCTCTTCGGCAAAGCTTTTATTGCCGACCAAAAAATTCCGGTGGCAATTGCTAATGCTCGTCATCATTGCCGCAGCCATACCCGTGACTGAGCTTTTGGTAGCAAAGCTGTTTACCGACCTGGTGATTGATGGAGCCAACCGCTCCCTCTTCGAACTCGGGCTGTCGGTTTCAGTTTTCGCAGCACTTTTTATCACAACCCGAATCGCTAACTACATTCAGAAAACCTACCGTGTGAAGTTTTTTGACAGGGCCTTCGGAGCCGACACCAGGGAGCGCTCCAGCCAAAAAGAAAGCTGGGAATGGGCAATGGCCCTGGAGCTGGTGAACGTATTTAGTTTCATCACTCAGCTACTGGTGATTTCGGTCTTCTTCTTCGCGTTATCCCCGAGCTTTGCGGGCCTAAACCTACTAATGGTGATCATAATTCTGGAGGTATTTGGAAGGCTGTTTAGAAAGCAGCAGATCATTCAACGCGGCTTCGTTGAGGCTAAGCGCAACAAGGAAGCCGTCGCTCCTGCCGAGCGCCTTGGCTCCAGAATTCAAATGGCAGAATTCGGAACCTTGTTGGCAAGCTTCCTAGTGGTGGCACTCATGGGAGTGTTGATTTGGCTCAGTATCTCCGGCGTAGTTTCGCTTTCCAACACAATCGTGTTCTTCCTTGGACTAAGACTGCTAAACACCACTTTTTCTTCTGTTTCTGCCAGCCTTATGCGGTTTGCCAGGGCGAAGGCCAACAGCTTCTAATGCCACATCTGACCATTGGCTACTCGACCCTTGCCGACAGAGCTAAGAACATAGTTTTTCCCAAAAATAGTGACTGGGAATATCAACTCCACATTCAGCAGGCAGTCAAAAAAACAACCAAGCCCGGCTTTTTTTATCTGAATTCAATTGGTGTTGCCAAAAGCAGAAACTCGGCAATTCGAAACGCCACCGGCACCTACCTGTTGTTCGGCGACGATGACGTGGTCTTCAATGAAGAAGCGCTTGCAACGGCGCTTCGTTATCTAGATCAAAACCCCGAGGTTTCCCTGCTGCTTGCGAGCGCAGTTGATGAAACCGGGCACTTGCGTAAAAACTATCCCGAGAAACAAACTCAGCTAACTAAATTCAACTGCGCAAGGGCTGCCACCTACGAAATGATTGTGCGGGTGGAGGATGTCAAAAACCACTCGGTTGTGTTTGACGAAAACTTTGGCGCAGGCGCCAAGAACTACCTGGGCGATGAATACATTTTTATTACCGACCTGATTTCAAAGGGCGCACGGTGCGTATTCATGCCAATTCCGATTGCAATGCACCCTGCCAATAGTTCAGGCGCTAGGTGGGGTGAGCAACAAGACCGAATCGCTCGGGCGAGGGTTTTCACAAGAGTTTTTGGGCCACTGGCGATGCCAGTGAGACTAGCCTTTGCGCTTCGCAGGATAACCGAACTGGGCGGCATCTGGAATGCGGTCAAGTTTGTGATCTCTCGCTAGTTAGTAGCCAGCTACTTGGTTACCACGGTCTTGGAAAAGGCCGCTGGGGTTACCCCATTTAGGTAGAGGTCTATCGTCACCGTTAGGTCAATTGCCGAAGTTAGGCGGTCAAAAGCCTGGAAGTCCCTGGTGACTGTCACTTTCTGCCACTTGCCGGCGATTCTCCAGGACAGGGTTGATCCCTTATAGCCCTTGGCATAGACCACAATTTTGCCGTTGAAGGTTCCAACATTCAAAACTTGTCCCGGCGTAGGCGCAGGAACAAAAGCTGCTCCAGTGTCAGTATTGGAAAGCAATAAATATGCGGCACTCAGATCCACCATTGGGATGTCTTTGCGAATCACATCGTCGATCTTTTTTCCCGATACCTTCATGGCAGAGAGCACCTGCTCGGCACTGTGGTCGGGGAATGCTTGACGCAAAAGTGCGTAGCTTCCAGCAACCAACGGTGCTGCCGCGGAAGTTCCCGACGAGTTTATGTAGCTGAAGGTGTTGGCACTTACTGCGTAGTCAGGTGCCAAGATCTCTACCTTGTCGGACATAGTCACATACCAGGAGACCTGGTTAGTTTGATTCACTGACCCAACCGCCACTGCATCCTGGAGGCAGCTTGGAAATAGCGAGGTAGCGATGTCAAGAGTCGGGGTATTTCCGGCTGAGGCAAACGGAATGACCCCGCCGGCGCGAAGTGAGCCGAGAACTGCCGCCATCTGTTGGAGCTCAGGGTTTGTGTCACATCGCAACCACTCGCGAGGAATTTCGGTGAAGTACCCACCCCAGCTCATGGATAACGCAACTATGTTCAACTCTTCTTTGCGCTGGTCGACATATTTCAGTGCCGCCAAAATGCCACTTAGAGTCAAATCAACATTTGCCATCAAGAGGTCGGACTGCGGCGCAATGCCTCCAGGAGCCTGGCTGGTTGGGTTTCCAGCCACAATGCCGGCCACCATGTTGCCGTGATCCTCGGATGCAACATATAGGTTTCCAAGCTTTCGCTGCGAAGCGGCTTCAACACCCGATTGCTCCCGGGTGCCATTTGGGCATAGGTAGCTGGAGGTGTCGACAAAGCAAAAGCCATCAACAATCTGACCTTGAAAATAGGGGTGGGTTAGATTCACACCCTGATCAATGATTGCAATCGTGGTTCCCTCACCCCTGAAACCTTGGTCCCAAACGCTCTGGGCGTTGATCGCCTGATAGGCAGGCTCACTCGGTGCAGCATTTGCCGGAAGGCCGACAGAAAGCAGTACCGCCATCGTGGCAATAAGAGCCAGCGGTTTTGATTTCAAAACGGTCTCCTTCAAGGTGATGGTCAAAAAGATACTAAGCGCGAATGCGTAAAGAGCACTCAACAAAGTCTAGGCTTTAGCCATGAAAATACCTGCGGAAAACACCGCCTACCAAGTTACCAAGGCAGTTATCCCAGTAGCCGGTCTAGGAACTAGATTCCTGCCAGCCACCAAAGCCATGCCTAAAGAGATGCTTCCGATAGTCGATAAGCCGGTTATTCAATACGTTGTCGAAGAAGCAGTTGCCGCTGATCTAAGCGATTTACTAATGATTACAGGCAGAAACAAGAACGCTTTAGAAAACCACTTTGATCGAGTCGCCGAACTAGAGCAGGTCCTTGCCAACAAAGGCGATGAACAGCAGCTGTTCAAGGTTCAGCAGTCTTCTCAGCTCGCAGACATTCACTACACCAGACAGGGTGACCCGCTTGGTCTTGGTCACGCAATTCTCAGGGCAAAGAGCCACGTTGGCGAGCACAGCTTCGCTGTGCTGCTTGGCGATGACATCATCGATGCCAGAGACCCGCTACTGGCTCGCATGCTGGAAATTCACCAGCAAACCGGAGATAACGTCATTGCCTTGATGGAGGTTCCAGCAGACCAGATATCGCTCTACGGTTGCGCTTCGGTGATAGCAACCGATTCCGACAGTGTGACCGTGACCGATCTGGTTGAAAAACCAACTCCAGGAACAGCGCCTTCTAACTATGCGGTTATCGGTAGGTATGTGCTTAGACAAGAGATGTTTGAAATCCTGGAGCAGACGGCCCCTGGCCGAGGTGGCGAGATTCAACTAACGGATGCGTTGCAACATGCTGCCAAGAATCCGGAAATTGCCGGTGGTGCTAGAGGTGTGATTTTCACCGGTCGCCGCTATGACACCGGCGACAAGTTGGATTTCATAAAGGCGACCATCAAAATCGCAAGTGACAGGGATGACATCGGGCCTGAACTAAAGACCTGGCTGAAGCAATACACAGAGACTATTTAGCCCGCTTGCACTTTTCCGAGCAGTAGCGAACTTCGTCCCAATTTTTTTCCCAGGATTTGCGCCAAACCATCGTCCTGCCGCAGCGCATGCAGGCCTTTTCGGGTAGATCCTTCTTTTTTACCCCACGCAAACGACTACTCGGTTGCAGGCGCAGTTAGTGAAATATCAAGAACCGACTTTGGAATATCCATCATCTCGACCCAGGTGTTGCCGACTGCCAGCTTTAGAAATTCCCCCGCATCAGTGGTGAGAATAACTGGGTCTTCAATGCCACCCTTGGACCAAGCACCCTTTAGGTAGTAACCATCTGAGAACACGTGAGCTATGCCCTCGTTATTTTCAAGCCTGGCCTCGGGGATAGCTCCGTATGTTGGATCCACGAAACTTAGGTCGTGGACAACCTCCATGACAACCACGTTCTTTGCCGCCAGCTGGTCCCCTCCGAATTGAGTGTGTGGGGTTCCGTCCTGGGATCGAAGCCAAGCTATCTGAAGCGGCTCTGCCCAGTCGAATGGTGCTGTTCCAAGATCCCAAACTGATGTCATTTTCGGGTACTTAACGCTCAGGCCATTTGCAACAACGCCTTGAGAAACCGCCGATGGGATTGGGTCAAATTCAAATCCTGCTTGAGGAACTGGCTGCTCGTCCGCGTAAAGTTCCTGGAGCTTTTGAGCACTGAAGTAGAGATTCCAAGGTGCTTTTCTCGTGGTCTCTCGGTAGTAAGTTTCGTTGTTCATTTCGGTGTCTTCGTCGCTGTTGACAAGGCCAGTGTTCACGGCTGTCGACTTGAAAGGTGCCTGGCCGCCGGAGTAAACGAAGACTCCGTGGAACGGGTCAACTATTGCAGCATCAACCGGGCGAACCGACCGAACCGGTCCAATTGCTTCTGGCACACTCGAATGCCAGACCGGCAAGAGTCTGGTTAGTCCAACTTCAACCCGTGTCACGTAAACAATGTCCGCATCATTTAGCGCAAGCTGTGGTCTGCCGGCATAGGTGTTGTCGATCTTCGCCGAAACCGCTGGCAAATCAAGATAAAGGTTTTCGCCCTCTAGATACTCGACTCCGGTTAGCGGGGCTGTTTGGTAAATCGGCTCTGGCTCTGGCTCACTTGTCGCCTGCGGAGAGGCCGGGGTTGCCGTAGAAGTTGGTTCGACGGTTCCCGAGCATCCCGTTAGCGCCAACAGGCCAATGAGCATGAGAGAGGAAAACTTAAGTGCGTGCATTCGACCAAGCTTAGAAGTTCTGAACGAAAACCAGTCGATGGCAGGGCTGCTATTTACCTAACTGCTTCTTTCTGGCTTTATACCTCTTTATCGCTCGGTCTCGAAGAATCTCTAGTGGCAAGAGCAACGCGGTACCAATGACAATAAACAGCACCGTCATCTCTAGGTTTTCCTTTACCGCTTCGATGCCACCCAGCAAATAGCCCGGAACCATGAACACCGCGACCCAGGCAGTTGCGCCAACCAGATTTAGCTTGGTGAATCTTCGGTAATCCATATTGGAAATACCAGCAAGCATCGGAATCAAAGCCCTCAGGATCGGCACAAACCTTGCCAACACTACTGCTCTGGCTCCATAGTTTTCGAAAAACTCATGGGTTCTAGCGATTGTTGATTTATTCAGAATGAACTTGCGCTCTTTAGCAATCAAAGGGGGGCCGATTTTTGCGCCAATCCAGTAGCCAACCTGGGTTCCGGAAAAAGCCATGATCCAGATAAGCAAGAAACCTGCCCAATCCGGCAGCCAAGATTCCGAGTTTGCAAGCGTCAAACCGGTCAAAAACAGCAACGTATCACCGGGTAAAATCGATGTGAAAATGAAGGCAGTTTCAATGAAAATTACAAAGGCAACAGCAACGGCCGCCCAGTCGCCGAACGCAGTGATTATCTCTTGCGCATCAAACCAGTTCAAGTTCCACAGCTCCTATTAAAAACAGCAAAAGAAGCTGCCTCGACAACATTTCCGAGCCTAATGGCAGAAGGTTACCGACAGCTGTGAGTTTGTTGAAACTCCTGAAAAACTTTTGAGTTTATCCAGGGTAAAAATTCACGGAGCCACGAACCCAAACCGAAACCCTCATTCCAACCTCTGGAGCAAAAGGCCCGTTAGATCTCGCTCTGATTTTGATGCCCTTTGTGACAACCTCAACAACGGCATCATGGCCAAAGAAAATTTGCCCGACAACTTCGCCCTCACCCTTTAGGTTTGGCAACAGATAAAAGTTTTCTCCCCTGATTGCCACGCGACCGACCTGGCCGTCGGTGACTTTATTCAGTGGGCTCAAGGACCCAAGCGCTGTGATGATTTTCCCATTTTTCACTTCACCGTCAATTAGCACCGAGTCACCAAGGAAGGTGGCAATGCCGATGTCCACAGGTGAGTTATAAATCTCTGTCGGGGAGCCAACCTGAATAATCTTGCCATTTCTCAGCACGGCAACTCGATCGGCCAATGACAATGCCTCTTCTTGGTCGTGGGTAACCAAAATCGCAGTTGCCCCCTCTGTTTTCAAGATGGCCTTCACGTCCAAACGAAGTCTGGTTCTTAGCTCGGCATCCAGGGCACTAAAGGGTTCATCCATCAAAACAAGTGCCGGTCTCGGTGCCAGTGCGCGTGCGAGTGCGACTCGTTGGGCTTGACCCCCGGATAGCTTTTCTGGTCTGTTGTCTGCAAAGTCTGTGAGCTCAACAATTTCGAGCAGCTCGGTTACTCGAGCTACTTTGTCTTTTGAGGACCATCCCGATAAACCAAAACCGATATTTTGACTGACACTTAGGTGCGGGAACAAAGCGGTATCTTGCGGGACAATTCCAATGTTTCTTTTCTCCGGAACCAGCGCCTTGGTAGCACTGGAGATCTCGGTGCCCGCCAACTCGATTGTTCCAGCCGTTGGCCTTTCAAAGCCTGCAATAAGACGCAACAGGGTGGACTTTCCGGAACCTGAGGCTCCCAGAACCGCAACCAGCTCTTGGTCTTTCACGTCTAAGTTGACGCCATCAAGCACCGCAAAATCATCAAAAACCTTCTGCAAGCCACGGAGGTTCAGCGTCGCCATTAGCCTCGAACCTCCGATAGTGCCTTCCTGGCCTGAGCATTTAACGCCAAGGCAGGTAACCCAGCAATGATAACCAGCAGCAGCGCATAGGGTGCCGCTTGAGAGTAAGCCAAGTCTTCGGTTGCACCCCAAAGCCTGGTTGCCAGGGTGTTGGTCTCAGTTGGTCGCAACAACAAGGTTGCGGGTAATTCCTTCAGCACTGTCAATGCAACCAAGGCAACCCCTGCGATGATCCCTGGAAACGCAATTGGCAATACCACCTTGAATAAGGTGCGGTTCGCTGGAACCCCAAGTGACTGCGAAACATCCTCTAGATCTTTGGATACTTGCGCAATTGGAGTGCTGATTGCAGCCAGAGCATTCGGTAAAAACAAGATGAGATAGGCAATCATCAGCATCCAGGTTGTTTGGTAAATCCACGGTGTGACGTTCGCGCCAAAAAACACCAGCGCCAAGCCCACTACAACGGCCGGAATCGCATGGGTTGCCCAACTTGCTGTTTCGACCCAAGCGCCTAGCCTAGTTCGATACCTAACGGCCCATAGTGCAATTGCGGTGGCGAATACGCCGATGATTACCCCGGCTAAACCAGCTAACCGAACCGAGCCCCACAGTGCATCGAGCAGCATTGGCATGTCCAGATTCGCGCTTCCTTGAACACTCCAAACCAAAAGACTAAACATTGGAATGCCGACACTGAAAACTGCAACCAACGTCAGTCCGGCCGTTGCGGCCCAAGACCAAGAGCCCAAATCCACCCGAACTCTTTTGCCAAGAGCCTTGGTGTTTGCCAGATAGATGCCGCGATAGCGTCTTTCAAACCAGATAACCAAAAGTGTGATCAGCAGCAAAACGAGTGCAAGAGCGGCAGCCGAGGTTCTATCGAAAGAACCCCGATAGGCGTTATAGATGGCCCTGGTAAATGTGTCATAGCGCAGCAGTGCAATCGCCCCAAATTCACTCAGGACATAGAGCGCAACCAGCAACACCGAAGCGGTTGCCGCGGGTCTCACCTGCGGCCAAGTAATTCTTCTCAGCACTTGAAACCTGCCAAAGCCCAAGGTTCTAGCGACCTCTTCGGTTGCCGTGTCGACCCTCACCAGCGCCGCCGTCACCCCTAAGAAAACGTAGGGGCTGGTGGCCAACGTAAGCACCAGCCAAGACGCAAAGAACCCCGAGAAGGTAGGAAACAATGAAATATATCCAAGGGCCATTACGTAGGAGGGAATCGCAAGCGGCAGAGCGGCCAATACTGCGAAAGATGATGCAAATTTCACGGTAGACCGCGTTGTTAACCAAGCTTGGGAAAACCCGACTAAAAGAGCGCTAGCCGAAACTGCCAGCACCAGTAACCCAGTGTTACCAAGTAACTCTAGGGTTCTAAATCGAAGCAATTCAGCTAGCGCCCTGTCGAAGCCTTCGAAGAGACGAAGTCCCAAGTAGGCAATCGGAAGCACCGCCAACAGGGTGGCGCTAACGCCGATGACTACTATGACCTTCGGAGGCTTGCGCATAGTCTTGGACTATATCAGACCGGCCTCGCGAATCATATCCAGAGTCTCCTCCAGGCTATCGAGATCGCTGAGGTCAATTTCTGGCGCTGGAATCTGATCCATTGGCGTTAATTCGACACCGGCTACAACGCCCGGGATTAATGGATACTCGCTGGTTTCGCCGACGAAGTACTGCTGTCCCGTCTTGCTCAACAAGTACTCAACGAAGCTTCTGGCAGCGTTCGAGTCAGAAAGGATCCCAACTCCCGCAGAATTGATTAGATTTCCAACGTCCTTGGATTTAAAGTAACCCAGTTTCGATGTCATGTTTTCGACGCCAATTTCTCGACTCATGGCGAACCAGTAGTAGTGGTTTATCAGACCTGCGTCGACAGTCTTGTTCTCAACAGCTTTTAGAATTGCTGAGTTTTTTGGGTACATGACTGCGTTGGTTTTCATGGCCTTGAGCCACTCAAGAGTTTTCTCTTCACCGTGAAGAATTCGCATGGCTGTAACAAATGCCTGGAAGGAAGCGTTTGCCGGAGCAATTCCGATTCTGCCCTGCCACTCAGCATTTGCTAAGTCGAAAACCGATGTCGGCACTTCGGAAACCTTGTCAGGGTCGTAAACGATCACCCTTGCTCGACCCGATACACCAACCCATTTGCCATCAGCTGCTGAGTACTCTGTTGGGACAAGCCCCATAATTTCGCTTGGTAGCTCGATCAGCATGCCTGCCTTGGCCACGGCCCCGAGTGCTCCAGCATCTTGAGAGAAAAATACGTCCGCTGGAGAGTTGTCGCCCTCCTCCAATAGCTGAGCAGCCATCTCAGCGCTTTTAGCATATCGGACCTCGACTGTAATTCCAGTCTCCGTGGTGAACTGATCGATCACCGACTGAACTAGCTTTTCTTTGCGACCTGAGTAAACGGTGATTGAAGATTTTTCAGCCAGCGGCTGCTCTGTAGCGGTTTCTGTGGTGGTTGGAGAATTTTCTACAGCCGCAGGAGCTGCCGAGCAACCGGCCAGAGATACAGACGCGAATGCAGCCAGAGCGAGTGTTTTCCTAAACATGTAATTCCTAATCTATTCAAGCGCGGTGATTACCGCTGCTCTGAATAGGTTAGGTAACCCTAACCAGTTTGTCAATGAGAACTTTTTTGGTCTACTTCCGCAATAAGGTTCTCTACGCGTCCACGGATCTCATCGCGGATTGGGCGGACGGTGTCGACTCCCTGTCCTGCTGGGTCAGTCAAAACCCAGTCCAAATAAATCTTTCCCGGGTAGAACGGGCAAGCATCGCCGCATCCCATTGTTATTACGTAGTCACTTGCCTTGACGTCTTCGTCAGTCAGTACCTTTGGTGAGTTGCTAGAGATGTCAATGCCCTCTTCCAGCATCGCCTCAACAACCGCTGGGTTTACTTTGTCGGCAGGCATTGTTCCGGAAGACCTGACCTCAACTCGGTCACCTGCCAAGTGGGAAAGATAACCAGCGGCCATCTGGCTGCGGCCGGCGTTGTGAACGCAAACGAACATCACCGATGCAATTGGCTCAGACATTTTGCTCCTTTTTGGTTGATAGAAAAAAGAACAGGGTTAGTGCTACCGCTGCTCCAATCAGCTGCGCCATGACAAACCCTGGCACCGATGCGAACTCGATGCCGGTTATGGCATCGGTGAATGCCCGACCAAAGGTCACTGCCGGGTTTGCAAAAGATGTAGAGGAAGTAAATATGTGGCCGGCGGCAACCCAAGCACCAATGCTTGGCGCAATCAGGGAAAGTTTTCCCTGATCAACCAGCAAAAGCACAATTAGCAATAACCCTGCGGTTGCCACAATCTCGCCAATAAAGGTTTCGGTGCTCAGTCTTTGCACCACTCCGGCGGCAACAACCTCTCGCCCAAACATTAGGTTCGCCACCACTGCCCCAGAGAACGCTCCGAGGAGCTGCATGACGATGTAGGCAACGCCGATGCGGGCAGAAATTTGTTTTCTAAGTCCCAGCGCGATAGTGACAACCGGGTTGAAATGTGCGCCGCTAATCGAGATAAAAATACTGATGGCCCCGAATAACACCAGCCCCACTGACGCCGCAATGATTGCAAGGCCAACTCCAGGGTGAGCGTCAAGACTCGTCATCATGAAGCCCGAGCCTGCCACCGTGGCAACAATCAGGAAGGTACCAAGAAATTCTGACAAGTACTTACTGACCTGGGATTCTTTAATGAGCTTTTGAGTCATGGTTTTATGTGACTTTCTAAACTAAGGTTGGAAGAAGTGTATAGATGGTTGTCTATTTATAGCAGACTATCGGGAATTTATAGATGAGTATCGATGTATAAGGTGAATAGAACATGAATAAAAATTTACTTACGCTTGCGGATTGCGCGCCAGCCAGCACCGCCGAGCCCATGGCCAGAGCCAGGGCTGAAGACATCTCTGCGCTCCTAAAAGCCGTGGCCGACCCAACCAGACTTCAGATCTTGGCAATGATTGCCAAGGCCGACCTGCAAGAAAGCTGCGTTTGTGATCTCACCGTTCCGCTAGGTCTTAGCCAGCCAACAATCAGTCACCACCTCAAAAAGCTTGCAGAGGTGAATCTGGTTGAAAAACAGCGTCGCGGAACCTGGATCTGGTATTCGTTGAACAAGACCCGCTGGGCCGAGATATCGCAGCTATTTGCATAAGCCACCAACAACAATCCACAAAAGGAGAGCAATGTCAAAAACTGAAATAGCAATAACTGGGATGACCTGTGCGCATTGTGAGATGAGTGTCACTAATGAAATCGCAACCCTTGAGGGCGTTGAAAGCCTGAAGGTTGATCACGCCAGCGGAACTGCAGTAGTTGAGTCCAACGGTGTTAGCGATGAAGATTTCACCGCGGCAATTGAAGAAGCCGGATACCAGGCAGTTGGGTTCACAAAAATAGATGCCTAATGCCAATCTGGTAGACACCAAATTAGTCGATATTGAAATCGAGGGCATGACCTGCACGGCTTGTGCCAGGAGGGTGGAGAAGAATCTAAATAAGCTTGACGGAGTCAGTGCTTACGTAGATTTTGCCACCGAGAAAGCCCACCTCCAACTGATTAATCCGCTGGAGTCATCGGTTATTGCCACCGCTGTTGAAAGCGCCGGCTACCGGGTTGGTAATGGTAAGTCTGAGCTCAAGACCTTGAAACCAAGGCTGATCGTTGGCGGTATCGCCTCGGTAGTCGCAGTGTTTTTGGCCATGGTTCCAGGTTTCCAATTTCAATTCAGCAACTACATAGTTTGGGCTGCTGCTACCGTCGTGATTTTCTATGTCGCTTGGCCTTTCCATAGCGCGGCAGCTAAAAACCTTCGCCACTTTGACGCGACCATGGACACGCTCGTGTCACTTGGATCCAGCGTCGCCTATGGCTACAGCGTCTATCTGATTCTTGCCGGCGAAATGCAAACCTACTTCGAGACCGCGGCGGTTGTGCCATCAGTGGTGCTACTGGGCCGTTACATAGAGGTAAGGGCAAGGAAAAGTGCGACCGATTCGGTTCGCGCACTTTTGAGCGCAATTCCGGAAACCGCCACCGTCGAAATTCACGGCAAGCGTGAAGAAGTTGCTACCAGTTCACTTCGCAAGCAAATGATTGTTTTGGTTTCAGCAGGGGAAGCGATTCCAGCAGATGGCAAATTGTTGTCCGCGTTTGCATCAATCGACACCTCGACCCTCACCGGAGAATCGCTTCCACAGGATCTGCAAACCGGCGAAATGGTGACCGCTGGGACCACAAACCTGCGGGGTGAGATAAAAGTTGAAGTAACAGCAGTCTCCTCATCCTCAAGGCTTGCAAAGATCGCGGACTTAGTTCGAGAGGCAACCGCTCAAAAGTCCAAACTCGCCTCGCTAACCGACTCGATTTCAAAGGTCTTTGTCCCGCTAGTGATCCTGATTGCCATTGCCACCTACTTCGTTTGGTTTTTCCTCGGGGAACAGGACATTGCGATCAAGGCTGCGATTTCGGTAATAGTCATTGCCTGCCCATGTGCGCTTGGTATTGCCGTGCCGATGAGCCTGGTGGTTGCTACCGGCGTTGGAACCAAAAAGGCCGTGGTTATAAGGACCCCAGACTCACTGCGTTTGCTTGCAAAAACCAAGCACGTTTTCCTAGACAAGACCGGCACGCTGACTGACGGCAAGCTCGCTATCGTCAAGACCACCGGACTATCTGGTATCAGCACCAAAGCAATGCTAGAAAAAGCATCTGCCGTTACTGTCACCAGCAACCACCCGGTCTCACGGGCCATCTCAGAAACCCCACACAGTTTTGTTGCAGCCAACGTCGTTGAAGTTGCCGGAAATGGGCTCACTGGCGAAGTCGATTCAGTCAAGGTTTCGGTTGAAAAGCCGGGGAGCTATCAGAACCAAGTTGAGCTAGATAGTGCACTTGAAAACGCCGGTCCAAACACTTTAGTTGTGGTGGCGTGGAACGGCATTGCCTATGGGCTCATCGAGCTCTCGGATAAACCAAGACCTACTTCTAAACAAGCCATGGACGAACTCAAGGCCGCTGGCTTTAGCCCGTACCTGGTTTCCGGTGACAACCCGGCAAGAGTTCGCGAAGTGGCCCAGCAGCTTGGCATTTCCGATTACAAAGGACACGTCTCCCCCGAAGGCAAACTCGAATTGCTATCCGCCTATCAGGAGCCAGTTTCGATGGTTGGCGACGGCATAAACGATGTTGCGGCTCTGGCCAAGGCTGATGTCGGAATCGCAATGGGATCCGGCGCCCATGCTGCTCAAGCAGCCAGCGCCATCACTATTTTGGATGATGATCCAAGAGCCATCGCTTTTGCTCTAAAGCTCGGTAAGCGCACCTACCGAAACATATTGCAGAATCTAGGTTGGGCCTTTGGCTACAACATAGTCCTGATTCCGGTTGCGGCCCTTGGGCTACTGAACCCAATGCTCGCAGGTGTCGCAATGGCGTTTTCATCGGTTTCGGTGGTTGCAAATTCCTTGAGGCTGAAAGTGGGAAGCTAGCATCCTGAATTCGAGGCTCTAGTTTGCGCTTACCCGAATCAAGTTTTGTGCAAAACTGATTTTGTGAAAAAAATTCTATTCCACCACGGCTGGACGAACATCCGTCCAGTTGGCCATTGGGCAAGGCTCGCTGCGGCCGAACTGCGCAACAACGGCAACCAAGTTTGGTATCCGCAGTTCCCAGATCCAGACACCCCCGAAACAGCAAAGTGGCAAGAGCTATTGCGCCAAGAATCCAACATGATGGATGAGGTTGAAGGCGGCGAAAAGATCGCAATCTGCCATTCGCTCGGAACGACCAATTGGCTAATCGCTGCAATGAATGACCTGTTCGATAAACCCTTTGATCGGGTACTACTTATTGCCCCTCCCGACCCGCAAAAGTTGACTCAAGCTGACGATATAGAGGACTCCCCACTTGATTTGAACAACCCACACCTGTCGGCAAGTGCCCATAAGTGGGCCAAAGATCTAACTGTCATAGCAAGCGATGATGACCAGTGGCTTCCTAGGGGCGTGGGGATTTACGCTCCGGCGCTAAATCTAGAGCCGCTGGTTTTTCCAGGTGCTGGACACTTTTCATTTGATCAAGGTTGGGGCCGCTGGTCCGGGCTTGCCAAGTGGGTAGAGACCAACAGCCCTCAAGACTTGATGCAGCGCTAGCATCTAGCGCTGCCTTGTCTCTAACCTCGTGAATCGCACATGACCAGTCAAGCAAGCCCGGCGCCAAAACACCCATCGCGAATGTCGTGGAGGAAAAGCTGGCAACCCGCTTGATGCCGGTGAATACTCGATTTGAATTATTGCCCAAGAAAGAAACTGAGGTTGCCAACGGCTATCGATGACCCTTGGCCGACTAACACATCAAATTAGGCGGAACCTTAGGACTATTGCCGCGATGAAGTTTCAAGGCATAATAAACAGGCTGGGAGTCACGGGAAAAACCAATCGAGAGGCAGGTTGAAACTAAATGCCAGTCAAAAATAAGACAGCGCTAATAACTGGCGCAAGCAGCGGCCTGGGACTAAACACCAGTAGAGAACTTGCTAGATTGGGCTTTGATGTCATCATGGCCGCCCGCGGTAAAGACCGGCTGGAAGGGGCAGGCCAAGATCTCGCGAAGCAATACCCCGCTTCCAAGATCACCACGCAAGTTTTGGACGTCTCGAATTTCGACGAGGTCCGCTCCTTCGCCAAGAAGATTTCTGACCCAATTGATGTACTCATGAATAACGCTGGAGTGATGGGACCGGATTTCAGTCTTTCTGTGGACGGAATCGAGTCTCAAATGGCGATAAACCACTTGGGTCACTTTGTATTGACCAAGGCGCTCTGGAAGCAGTTAGAAAAAGCTGCCGCTCCAAGAGTTATTTCACTTTCCAGCACCGTGCATAGAAGGGGCAAGCTTCGATCGATGAGCCTCGAACAACTAAATGGTTCGGATCAGAAAAGCTATGACCGCTGGCAGCGCTATGCCGACACCAAGCTCGCCTGTCTGTTGTTTGCAAGAGAACTTGATCTAAGAACCAAGCAATCCGGCAGCAAAGTTATCTCCATCGCCGCTCACCCGGGATGGGCGATGACCGGATTGCAAGACAATTTGCCAAACCGGTTCGATCGTTTTGCCCAAACTGCTGCGCAGGGGGCTCGTTCTCAAATCATGGCAGCCACCAGAACCGACTTAGCCGGTGGCGAGTTTGTGGGTCCTTCAAAAGAACTCTGGGGAGAACCGAAGTTGATTAAGGGCACGAAGCAGTCTCGTGATCTTGTTGTGATGAAGCAGCTCTGGGAGATAAGCGAAGAGATAACCGGAGTCAAATTCGAGCTATAACCGCTAGGCTCAATTGGTTACCAAGGAGTAATTTTGCCAACTATTGACCCCGAAGCCGTTGTCGGCTCAAGGATTACCAACCAAAGCCTTAGCCGCTGGCTGCATTCGTTGCCGGGCGTGGACAAGGTGGGCTTAGAAACCCGGTCTGCATCACTGGCGACAAGGTCAATCAAGACCACCTCCAAAGCCTGGGCCCTGGACATGGCGATACAGATGATGGACCTAACCACCCTTGAGGGCTCTGACACCAAAGAGCGCGTTCGAAGCCTTTGCCTGAAGGCGATTACTCCAGACCAAACCGATTCAACCACCCCGCAGCCGGCAGCAATTTGTGTTTACGGTGACATGGTGAAAAATGCCAAAGAGGCCCTTGGCAAAAATAAGATTTATGTGGCTGCAGTAGCAACCGCATTCCCTTCAGGTCGAGCGAGCTTGCCAGTCAAGATTGCAGACACCAAGGATGCCGTCAAAGCCGGAGCCGATGAAATCGACATGGTGATTGACCGCGGCGCTTTCCTGTCGGGTAACTACCTAGAGGTCTATAAGCAGATTCTCGCTGTGAAGGCTGCCTGCGAGCGAAAAGATGGAACCCGTGCTCACCTCAAAGTGATTCTTGAAACCGGTGAACTAGAGACTTACGACAACATCAGGCGCGCCAGCTATCTCGCGATGCTTGCCGGACCTGATTTTATTAAGACTTCAACCGGCAAGGTGAGCGTAAACGCAACCCTGCCCATCACGCTTCTGATGCTGCAGGCGGTCAAGGACTGGTTTGACCAGACCAAGATTCAGATTGGCGTGAAGCCAGCCGGTGGCATTAGGACAGCAAAAGATGCCATCAAGTACTTGGTCGTGGTCAAAGAGACCGCCGGCGAAAAATGGCTAACCCCAAAATACTTCCGCTTCGGAGCATCGAGTTTGCTAAACGATGTCTTGATGCAGCGACAGAAACTAACAACCGGCAACTACTCCGGTCGTGACTACGTGAGCGTGGACTAGGAGCCAATATGTTTGATTACTCACCCGCACCAGAATCCAGAGACTTAGTGAAATTCCAGGCTTCCTACGGCCACTTCATTGGTGGCAAGTTCACCAAGCCTGCAAACAGTTACAGCACTATCAATCCGGCCACTGAAGAAGTGCTGGCCGAAATTTCTCACGGCACCGCCAATGACGTCGATGCCGCCGTGAAGTCCGCCAGACAGGCTTATGAGAAAACCTGGAGCAAACTAGACGGTGCGACCAGGGGCAAATACCTCTACCGAATCGCAAGAATTATTCAGGAACGTTCTCGTGAACTCGCGGTTGCGGAGACCCTAAACAACGGAAAGCCAATCAAGGAAACTCGCGATGTTGATATTCCCATGGTCGCCTCCTGGTTCTTCTACTACGCAGGCTGGGCAGACAAGCTTGACTACGCAGGTTTGGGTGCAAACCCCATGGCACATGGAGTTGCGGCACAGATAGTGCCATGGAACTTCCCACTGATGATGCTTGCCTGGAAGATTGCCCCGGCACTTGCGGCCGGTAACACCGTTGTCCTAAAGCCGGCAGAGACCACCCCTTTGACAGCTCTGCTGTTCGCGGAGATCTGCCAGCAGGCAGAACTACCAGATGGCGTTGTGAACATAGTCACCGGCTTCGGTGACACTGGTGCAGCTATGGTCGGACACTCAGACGTGAACAAGGTTGCCTTCACAGGCTCCACCGATGTTGGAAGAATTATTGCCAAGCAGATTGCCGGCACCGAGAAAAAAGCCACCTTGGAGCTTGGAGGCAAGGCTGCGAATATTGTCTTTGAAGATGCCGCCCTAGACCAAGCTGTCGAGGGCATAGTAAATGGCATCTTCTTTAACCAGGGCCACGTTTGCTGCGCCGGTTCAAGATTGCTGGTTCAAGAATCAGTTCAAGACGTGGTTATCAAGAAGCTCAAAGCCCGCATGGAGACCATTCGCCTCGGTGACCCAATGGATAAAAACACCGATATCGGTGCAATCAACTCCAAAGAGCAGCTCACCAAGATTGATCAACTTGTGAAACAAGGCGTCAAGGAGGGCGGCGAAAGCTGGGCACCGGCGTGTGCAATGCCTAAAAATGGTTTCTGGTACGCGCCAACCATCATCACCGGAGTTGCGCCTACCAACACTGTTGTCAGGGAAGAAATCTTTGGACCGGTACTGTCGGTCATGACCTTCAGGACTCCTGCAGAAGCGGTTTCCAAGGCAAATAACTCTCAGTACGGACTAAGCGCTGGCGTCTGGAGCGAAAAGGGCTCAAGAATTCTGAAGCTGGCCGATCAGCTAAACGCCGGCGTGGTGTGGGCAAACACTTTCAATCAATTCGACCCAGCTAGCCCATTTGGCGGCTTCAAAGAATCCGGCTACGGCCGCGAGGGCGGCCGTCACGGACTGCTTAGCTACTTGAAGGGATCAAACTGATGCGTTTAGAAGTCAAAAAGACCTACAAGCTATTTATCGGCGGCAAGTTCCCCCGTTCTGAATCCGGCCGAATCTACAAGGTGAACAACCAAAAGGGTGAGTTCCTAGCCAACGTTGCAAAAGCCTCCCGCAAAGATGTGCGCGACTCAGTGGTTGTTGCTCGCTCCGCCCAATCCGGTTGGGCTGGCGCAACACCCTATAACCGTGGTCAGATCCTCTACCGAATCGCAGAGATGCTCGAGGGAAGGCGCGAGCAGTTCGTAGCCGAAATCCGCGAGCTCACCGGCAAGACTGAAAAGCAAGCCAACCAAGAAATTGACAGTGCAATTGACTCCTGGGTTTGGCACGCCGGCTGGACCGACAAGATCGATGCAGTTGCTGGAAACATGAATCCGGTTGCTGGGCCGTTTTTCAACATTTCAACCAACCAACCAACTGGAGTGGTGGCAGCGTTCGCCCCCCAAGACAGCTCATTGGCCGGTTTAGTAAACACAATTGCTCCGGCAATAGTGTCCGGTAACTCGATCATTGCTATTAGCTCAGAGACTCTGCCGATCTGCGCCATTACCCTTGCTGAAGTGCTGGAAACCTCAGACCTGCCAGGTGGGGTTGTAAACATTCTCACCGGTAACGCAACCGACCTTGGAAGTTGGCTTGCCTCTCACATGGATATCAACGCAATCGACCTAGAGGGAACCTCGAATGCTGCTGAGCTTGAGATGCTTGCAGCTGAGAATCTAAAGCGGGTTATCCGTAAGGGCAGCTACTCCCGAACTGGAGCCAAGGGTTCCCTTCAGCACATTCTTGATCTGATGGAAACCAAAACTGTTTGGCACCCCAAGGGGCACTAGCAAAACCGCTTCTATTTGGCTGGTTTCATTTTAGCTAGGCTCTTCTGGGCTCGGCTGTCCGCCAACGATTGCCATTGCTTCGGCTGCGAACTCACAAGCGACTTTGGCAGCTTCTGCCGCCGAAACGTCGCCATCCAAGATAGTACGCATAAACATTGCAGCAAATGCGTCGCCTGCGCCAGTTGGGTCTACCAGCGTGGCCTCAACCCCGGGTACCAATTCGGCGATTGTCGGGTTTCTGACATAGGCGCCGTCTTTGCCCAGGGTCACAACGACCAGGGGGAACTTTTCGTGAAGCGCGTCGGCAACCCGGGTTGCCGATTCCTCACCGGTTAGTGCCTGGGCCTCTTCTAGGTTTGGAAAAATTACATCCGCGCCTTCAATTGCTTCCAAGAAATACTTCGCCCCGTAATCACGAATGAAGCCAGCGCTTCCTGGGTCGCAGACGATCACCATGCCGTGGGCTTTGGCCATTGCCATTAGCTTCTGCGTGCCCTCGGTTCCAATGGATAGCACCGTGTATCCGGAAATATATAGGAAGTCCCCGAACACGTCGACAGGCATTACGCCAACCTCAAGGTTTTGGTTTGCACTTCGGTCAGTGAAAAAGGTCCGATCATCTCCATCGATCAGGACAACTATGCGGCCGGTAGAAAGTGCTTGATCTTCCTGCAGGTGCGCAATGACACTCTTGGTTTTGAATTCAGCGGTGAACTTCTTGCCGTCACCTTTGCCAACTCGGGAAAACAGATGCGTCTCGACCTGCAAAGTTGCAAGCCAGACTGCGAAGTTCGCGGCAGACCCTCCGGTCGTCGCTACAAGCGTTGATTCATTATCGGTGTTGGGTTGAACTTTGCCAACCGGCATCACAACGATATCTTCGATTATGTCGCCAACAACTAAAGCTTTAATGAACCCCTCCCGAAGCTATGGCCTTGGAGATTTCCCCGGCTACAAAAATGTTATTCCTAACCAATGACAAGTTAACTTCAAGTGAGGCCTGATTGGAAGCCCCAACAATGAAATCGAGCAAGAAAGGTGTCACCTGTTTTCCTCGCACGCCAGCTTTTTTTGCAGCGGCAAAGGCCTTTTCAAGCACCATGTCATGCTCCGTTTTGTTCCAAGCTTGGTCTACTGGGACTGGGTTTGCAATCAGAAGCGCTGCCAGAACCCCGAGCTTCCGCTGTTCAAAAACAATCGCCGCGACTTCAGCGGCCGATTCGACGCTCCAGTCGAGCGTGTAATCACTAGTGGGAAGCCAGAAGCTTGGAAAATTTGTTGTCTTGTAGCCCACGACCGGAATGCTTAGAGTTTCAAGCCGCTCCAGAGTTGCTGAAATATCCAACACCGATTTCACTCCGGCGCTTACGACCACAACCGGCGAATTTGACAGCGTCGTCAAGTCAGCTGATTCATCAAAAGTCTCACTTGCACCGCGGTGGACACCGCCGAGGCCTCCGGTTGCAAAAACCCTGATGCCAGCTTTTGCCGCCAAAAAAGCGGTGGCTGCAACCGTTGTTGCTCCGTTGATACCCTTTGCGGCGATGATTGGGAGGTCCCGGACCGAGGACTTAGCCGTGCCTTCAGCCGCTATTTGCTCCAGCTCGTTTTGATCAAGACCGATAGTTGGGACACCTTTGATAATGCCGATAGTTGCCGGGACGACTCCGGCGTCGATTAGCTGCTGCTCAAATTCTTTGGCTGCAGCTATGTTTCTGGGATAGGGAAGACCGTGAGAAATAATCGTGGACTCTAGTGCGACTACGGGCTTGTTGGTTTCCAGTGCTTCTTGAACTTGTTTATTAATTTTCATTTTCATCTCCAGTGCTCAAGGGTACTTGAGGCTTGCAAGGCGGTATATTATTTTTTTTAGAAAGCACAAAACGATGAAAAGACCGTGGCTGACCACCACCACCGGCCAACGGTGGTCAATCGTCCTCAGTGTTGTTATTTCCGCAGTTATGGTGATCGCTCTGATCGGCTACTGGATTCTGCAGGCCGCCCCCAGAGTCCAAATCACACAGCTTGATCCGAATCAGATTGAGTATTGCTACCTTGAGCAATGCACTCCCATAGACAAGCTAGCCGGCTTGGAATTAGTAACCACACCTGAGCCCTACAGCGTGATCGTTGGGGAGTGGGGAACCAGCATCCAGCTGAGGTTTGTAAACCGCGGTCGGCTCGAGGGAACTCGCGAACTAAGGCTCCTGCTCAGGTCCGATAAGGGAAAGATCATCGAGGGCATGCGTCAAGAAGTGACGTTTATGCGCAAGGGGCCAGTGCTGGTTGAGTTCTTCTTCACAGGGTTTCCCGAGGAGCTTCAGCGCGGTAATTTGCAACTCGGATATTAGCTTCAATAACAAGGAAATCTCCGTTACCAGAACGTTATACTTTTCAGGAGTTTCACAGACAACTATCTGTTGTAATGATGAGGTGAAGCGCGCGACGAAGTGCAATTTCGGTAGAATTATGCCTGCCGAAATTTTTCTTAGTATGTGGGCTTTCAATAAGAGAAAACCGAAAGGGAAAAAATGGTCAACGAATTGAGCTACGAGGGATACAACCTTCTTTACAACTTGCTCTCACTAGGAATCGCGAGCATGTTGTTCACCACCATATTTTTGTTTGTAGCACGTGAGCGTGTATTGCCTCGTTACCGCTTGGCCGTAATGGTCTCGGGAACAGTTACTGCAATTGCCGCCTACCACTACTTCAGAATGTTCGAGGACTTGGTACACGTCTTCGGGCCAGAAAAAATTGAGGGCGCCGTTTACAACGTAGGCTACCGCTACGTGGACTGGTTCCTAACTGTTCCCCTTCTACTGGTTGAGACCGTTGCCGTTTTGGCATTGGTTAAGGCAGTCCAGACCAAGATGCTAGTGAAGCTTGTTCCTGCAGCCGCACTGATGATTGGTCTTGGTTACCCAGGAGACGCTCAGCTAAACGTGTTCTACGAAGGTGACGCATCACTTTGGGGTCTACTTTCAACCATCCCATTCCTTTACATCCTTTACGTACTATTCGTAGAGCTTGGAAAGAGCCTCGACCGTCAGCCACCTGCGGCTGTCAGGAAGATCAAGGAACTACGTCTTCTTCTTCTAGCCACATGGGGTGTTTACCCAATCGCGTTCATCGCAAACATGAACGCAACCGTATTCGACGAGACGTCATTCGTTCTTCGCGAAGCCGGTTACACCATCGCGGACATCCTCGCGAAGTGCCTATTCGGCCTAATGATCTTCACCATCGCTCGTATCAAGAGCGCTGCTGATAACGCCGAATTCGCCGAGTCCGAGTACAAAGAAGTAGTTTCAAAGTAGTTAGTAACTTCTAAAAGAAACGGCGTCAGGAATCTTCCTGACGCCGTTTCTTTTACCTCTGATAGATTCGAGGTATGGAAGTATCGAAGGGAGAAACAAAGATGAAGAGAAAAATCGATTGGGACCTAGTTCAGATAATCGTTTTGGTCTCCCTGCTACCGACCATGTTGGTAATCGGTGCCCTTGCGCCAAGTTTCTTCGCCGACTACAGCTAATGTAAGCGAGTGGGAAAAAACATAGATTTAGGCACCTGGCAACAATTTGTCGCAAGTAGGAGAACCACTCGAGATTTTCTGGACAAAGCTGTCCCGCAAGAACTTATTGACCAGCTACTCGCCGACGCTATGACCGCTCCTTCTTGGTCTAACACCAGGCCTTTCTTGGTGGGAATTGCCTCGGGCGATCGCCGAGACCGGATTTCAAAAGAGTTTCTAAATCGCTGGGAAGCAGCCTCGGCTGCCTTAGGCCCCGGGCTCATGGGCAAGCTCAAACTATTTGCAACTCGCTACGGCCTACCAAAGTCTGACTACAAGGTTTTTCGCCCCTACCCAAAAGATCTGAAACCGAGGCAACAAAAAGTCGGCGCCGATCTTTATGGGTTCATAGACATCAAGCGTGAAGACAGTGAAAAACGTCAGGCGCAATGGGCTCGGAACTACGAATTCTTTGGCGCTCCAGTGTCGCTGTTTATCTTCACTCACTCAGGTTTAGGCGAGTACTCGGTATCGGATGCTGGGTTGTTTATGCAAAACCTGATGCTGTCAGCCCATGCCCACGGTCTTGGCACCTGTGCTCAAGGGTCAAGTGCACTCTGGGCAGACCCCGTGAGAAAAGAATTCAAAGTCCCTAAAAAATACAAGCTACTTTGCGGCATAGCCCTTGGCTACCCAAGCGATGACAAGATCAACAAGTTCGAGGCTGAACGCCTAGGAATAGAGCAAATAAAGTTAGAGCCGAATGATTGATCTAACCGCTCCAGACTTTATAGACAATCCATACCCGGCCTTGCGGCTGCTTCGCGATAAAGGCGCACCGCAGTGGCACGAGCAAACCGGTACTTTTTTGGCAGCCGGCTTCAAGGACGCAAGTCAGGTGCTGAGAAGCCGCGACCTCGGACGAATCTTCGAGAGCAACACTCCGTTGAACGAATGGGAAACCTTCAACTGGCTGCACTCCGATTCCATTCTTGACTCGGAGCCACCGAAGCACTCAAGGTTGCGCTCCTTAGTCATGAAAGCGTTCAACCCGAAAAAGATCGAGAGCCTTAGGCCCGATGTTGAACGCATAACTGCGGGGTTGCTTGACGAGGCTGCTGAGAAACTAAGCGCAACAGGCCAGTTTGACCTGATTGCCGACTACGCAGAGCCATTGCCAGTGAAGGTCATTGCTTTCCTGCTGGGCTTCCCAGTAACCGATGAGCACCTGCTAAGACCTTGGTCCCAGTCGATTGTTACGATGTACGAGGTGAGCCCCAGTGAACAAGACAGAGCCGAGGCGAAACTAGCTGCTGACCAGTTCGCTTCCTATGTCCACGAACTGATGCTTGAGCGCAAGAAAAACCCCGGCACCGATTTGATTAGTGAACTAGCTCAAGTTGAAGAAGAGGGTGAAAAGCTAAACGCCCACGAGCTCATTGCAACCTGCGTGCTTCTTCTCAACGCCGGCCACGAAGCTTCGGTGAACGGCTTCGGCAACGGCATGGTTGCTACCCTGCAAACTCCTGACCAACTCGAGCTTTTGAACGCCGACCCGTTTGGCATTGCTGACACGGCAGTTGATGAATTTCTAAGATTCGATGCGCCGCTGCATCTATTCGAACGCACCGCAACCAAGGATACTGAAATCGGCGGGGTGCAGATTCTTGAGGGTCAAAAGATTGCGGCACTACTTGGGAGTGCAAACCGAGACGAACGGGTATTCAATGACCCCGACAAGTTAGACCTAACTAGATCCCCCAACCCGCACATCGGTTTCGGAGCTGGCATTCATTTTTGCATCGGTGCTCCGCTTGCAAGGCTAGAAATGGCAATCTCGCTTCCTAAGCTGATTGAGCGATTTAGCTCCCTGGAACTTGCAGAAACCCCAGTGCGAAGACAGAGCTTCGTTCTCAGAGGCTACGAACAGGTGCTAGTCAGAAATAAGCCCTAGGAAAATCCAATACCGTAAGGTCTGTGTCCAGGAATCCCATTACTTTGCAGCGAGTGATCTTTTGACCCTTGGAACAACCTCGTTGGCATAGAGCTCGATGGTTCGCATGAGTTGCGAGTGAGGCACCGGTCCGGTGCCATATTTCAAATCAAACCGGCTTAGGCCCAAGGCTTCGATCGCGTAAACAATTTTGTTTGCAACTGTTTCAGGTGATCCAACATAAAGTGAACCGCTCTCCACTTCACCCAGGAAGTGCTCCTTGGTAGTTGGACCCCAACCTCGTTCTTTGCCAATGCGCCCAAAGGCAATCTCATAGTTTGGCCAAGCCTCTTCGATTGCTTGCTGGTTTGTGTCAGAGATGTGCCCTGGAGAATGTATTCCCACTTGCAGCTCAGGCTTGCCCATTTCTTGCAAAGACTGGCGAAATAAGTTTGCGTAGGGGGCGAACCGCGCTGGGTCGCCACCGATGATTGCCAGCTTCATGTTGGCTCCCAGTCTGGCTGCACGAATGACCGATTCGGGAGATCCGCCAACTCCAACCCAGAGCTGAATCTGACCGCCATCGGTTTTTGGGTAGACCTCTTGGTTATTCAATCCGGCTCGGACCGACCCGGACCAAGTAACTGGTCCTTCTTTTAGAAGCTCGACAAGTAGTTCGAGTTTTTGCTCGAATAGTTCCGCGTAATCAGAAAGGTTAAAGCCGAACAACGGAAAGCTCTCGATAAACGAACCCCTGCCAGCTGTGATCTGAGCTCTGCCGTTTGATAACGCATCAATGGTTGCAAAGCGCTGATAGACCCTGACCGGATCTTCGCTAGAAAGCACCGTCACACCGGAGCCTAAAATAATCTGCTTTGTAGTGCTCGCGAGCGCCGCCAAAATAGTGTCTGGTGCTGAGACTGAATAATCATCGCGGTGGTGCTCACCGATGTTGAAATTATCTAGGCCAAGTTCGTCCGCGAACTGGCCTTGGATGACCACATCGCGTATTACCTGTCCAACTGAAACCGGATTGCCGTCATCGTCCAGAGTCATGTCCCCGAAGGTGTCCAGACCAAATGTGATGTTTTTCATAAAATGAGGCTACGGGGTCTAACTGGCAGCATCGGTAATTTTAGAAAAACACTTCGCTCATCAACGCCGAGATGCCACCGGTGGCGCAGGTTGGGGCAGCTGGCGGCTACGCTCGCGGCGTAATAGGGTCCATAATCTCAACGGCGTCCGGCAGTTCCCCGCTCTTCCACCGGCGAGCCAAAACCTTCCCGGATTCTGGCTTGCCAAGGGCCACGAGGGCTTTTTGAGTTAGCTAGCTCAGCTCTCCAAAATCGTAAAACGCTAGCTTGAGGCCCTTTTTGGCTTGTCTATCAAATTTATTGCTTCGCGGTTATGGTGGTTTTGAAGGCCGAATTACGGCCGGAAGACGAAAGGACAAACAAAATGCGCAAAAAAAATCCTAGCTGGCGTAGCCGCCGGGGCGCTTGCCGCGATGGGAATCGCTGCCCCCGCTAATGCAATCTCAGACACCAGCGCTGATCTTTAAGTTCTACACGCAGTGCCAGGGTTGATTGTCGATGTTTACGTTGACGGTTCCCTAACACTTGATGACTTCGAGCCTGGCGACCTCACAGACGCCATAGACCTTCCGGCTGGCACCTACACTGTTGCAATAACCGGAGCGGAAGCCGCTGATGCCTCCGCGCCGGTAATCCCCGCTTTCGACATAACACTCGGGGCCAACATGAGCTACACGGCCGTTGCG
>Ga0307952_1000285_pt1 | contig 32256 bp, 34 predicted proteins | sample OrgLakmetagen376_FD_201821 | JGI IMG/M metagenome (GOLD analysis project Ga0307952, IMG submission 201821) | Saline water microbial communities from Organic Lake, Antarctica - #376 | ecosystem: Environmental > Aquatic > Non-marine Saline and Alkaline > Saline | place: Antarctica: Organic Lake...
GAATCGCTTGTTGGCGCGGGTGTTGCTCATGCCGTCCTCCTGCAGATGGCCGCCTGTCCCGAACCCGGAAGGCGGCGGTTGCGGCAATCATCGAATTTGGTATACCATAATGCAAGTCAATTCATAGCATGCAGGAAAGGCCATGGTCCGAGCCGTTGATGCCACGCTTGTGACAAGTGCCGCGCGCCCGCGCACCTATATCGATCCGCCGCAGGACCGGGCCGAGGGGGACACCCCTGACGCACCGGACATGCATTTCAGCACCGACTCGGATCGCGTTGGGTCAAAAAGGGGTCGAAGAGCACGCTCGGCTAGATGGGCTTGCGCAGCGCGCCGATGAGGACGGCCATATCGACCGCGTCCACACCACCCCGGCCAATGCGGCGGAAAGCCCCGCGTTCGGGCATATGATCGAAGGTGCCCGGGCGCAGCGGGTTATGGCCGAGTTGGCAATGATTGCGCCAATGTTTCAAGCAACATTGGCGACGCCTATGCCAGCCGTGCCAACCACGACGCGCTCAAGGGCAAGCACCGCGACGGGATCATGAGGAAAGCGGCACGTGGCCGCCCTCTGCGCCCCTCCGAGAAGCGCTTCAACCGGCTGATCCCGAAGCGCCACCTCAAGGGTCGAGCAGTGCTTTGGCACCATGAAACGACTTTTCGGCCTCGACCGCGCGAGGTACTTCGGCTTGGCAAAAACCCACGCCCTCGCGCCGATGGGCGGTTGGCAAGGCTGCGCAGCGGCCTGTGACCTGCCCCGCACAGGTCGGCCTACCGGTGCAGATCGGCGGGCGAAACGTCGCGACCGGCGACCTGATCGTCGCGGACCGCGACGGCGTCGTCGGTGTGCTGTTCGCCCATATCGACGCGGTGATCGACCGGCTGAAGCGCGTCAAGACGATGGAATCCGCGCTTGACGCCGAAGTGGCCGAGCCTGTTGTACTTCGATCACGTTACCGCGCTTCCGGCTCCGACCGAACGGCCAGAAGTCTATTTCACGGGGCTCTTCAGCGCGGCACCGTTCAGGAAGGCCGTGACGTTGTCGCGCTGAAGTTCTCCCATTGCCTTGCGCGTCTCGACAGTGCCGGACCCTTGGTGCGGCTGCAGAACCACGTTTTCGAGCCTGTGAAAGCGCGGGTCTATCCGCGGCTCGCCGACGAACACGTCAAGACCGGCCCCCCGCAGCCGCCCATTTTCCAGCGCTTCGAGAAGCGCGCCCTCGTCGACCACGGAGCCGCGCGAGATGTTCACCAAGATACCGTCGTCCCCCAGCGCCGCGATCATCTCGGCAGACACGAATTTCGCGGTCTCCGGCCCGCCCACTAGCGCGATGACTATGTAGTCGACCGCGCGGGCCAGGTCGACCGGGTCCGCGTGATAGGTCCAGCCGGACGGCGTGTTCTTTTCGGAGCGTGCATAGTAATGCATCTCCATCTTGAAGGCGGCCATGCGGTCGGCGATGTCGCGTCCGATCCGGCCAAGCCCGAGGATACCGCATTTCCCGCCCGATACCTTGCGGTTGAGCGGCATATCGCCCTTCTCCGCCCAGGTGCCCGAACGCACCCAATCTTCGCCCATGCGCATGTTGCGCGACACGTTGATCAGCATCGCGACGGCCAGGTCGGCGACATCATCGTTCAGCACGTCCGGCGTGTTCGTCACCTTGATGCCGCGCTCGGTTGCCGCGTCGACATCGATCGCATCGTAGCCCACCCCGAAATTCGCGATCAGCCCGAGATTAGGAAGCATGTCCATCTTCGCGCCACTGAAGGCGTGGTGCCCCTTGTAGCCGACCGCCCTGATGGCCGCACGTTCCCCTTCGGACAAAGTGTCCAGCGCCTCGATGGTGTCAAGACGCCGTGCGCCCAGGTCGGCGAAGCCCTTTTCGTCCCAGTCGGGATACGTTCCGATGGCCAGAATCTCGGTCATGGCGTGGTCCTTCGTTTCAAGAGGTCGGGAATGGGTCGAATGGAAATGCGCGGGACCTCATGTCAGGCCCGTCCGTAGGCGGACATCCACCCGAGGCCCGCCGCGGTGCTTGCGCCGCGCGGCTTGTATTCCGCGCCGATCGGCGCCGTGAAGCCCGCGTCGCGGATCGCTGCCACCAGGTTCGGGAAATGGACCTCGCCCGCGTCCGGTTCGCCCCGGTCCGGCACCGCGGCAATCTGGATATGGCCGATCAGAGGCAGGTGCCGCTCGATCCGCCGGGTCAGGTCTCCCTGCATGATCTGCGTGTGATAGCAATCGAACATTAGGCGCAGGTTGTCGCGGCCCATCTGCTCGATAAGGCGTGCGCCCTCCTCGACGATTGACAGATGATAGCCTGGCACGTCGCGTTGGTTGATTGGCTCGATCAGGATCGTCCGCCCGGTTTCGGCTGCACGGTCGCAGGCATACGACAGGTTGGCGCGAAAGGTTTCCTGAGCCGCCGCTCCGCCGCCGGTCTTGCCGGCCATCACGTGGATATTTGCGGCGTCGATGGCGTTGGCATAGCCGACCGCTTGGTCGATGGCCGCGCGCGCGTCGACTTCGCGCCCGGGCAATGCGGCCAATCCGAAATCCCCCGCCGCGACATCCCCCGGCACTGTGTTCAGCCCGAGCATTTTCAGCCCGGCCGCGTCCAGCGCCACCTTTATCGCGCCCGCGTCATGGGCATAGGGGAAATGACACTCCACCGCGGCGAACTCCGCAACTCGCGCCTCGCCGATCGCATCGGGAAGCGCCAATTCGGTGAACAGAAAACCAAGATTTGCGGAAAATGTCATCAGTCCCAATCCACGTCAAAGGTCGTCACCACATCGCGCACCTGCGAGTCGGTCAGCATCAGCGGGCTTGCACCGCGCAGCAGAATGGCAAGGCGTGCCGTCTCTTCCAGTTCTTCCATGGCGTAAACCGCCGCGTCGAGGTCTTTGGCGGCCACGACCGGCCCATGATTGGCCAGCACCACCGCGCTGCGCTTGCCCGCCAGCCCGCGCACGGCATCGCCCATGGCGGGATCGCCGGGTCGATAATAGGGCAGCAGTGTGACCTTACCCAGCCGCATGATCGAATACGCGGTCAGCGGCGGCAGCATGTTCTCGGCGTCGGTCTCAGGCAGCATCGAAAGCGCGACCGAATGGGTCGAGTGCAGGTGCACGACGGCACCCGCGCTGCGCCGGGTTTCGTAGAACGCGGCATGCAGGGGCATTTCCTTGGTGGGCTTGTCGCCGCCAACGTGATTGCCCGCCGCGTCGAAGCGGGACAGGTGCGCCGGGTCCAGCCGCCCGAAGCTCGCCCCGGTGGGCGAGACAAGCAGCCCGCCGTCCTCAGTCCTGGCCGAAATGTTCCCGGATGCCCCCCCGGTCAGGCCGCGATCGAAGATCGATGCGGCATGGCGGCAGATGTCCTCTCGCAACGTCGTTTCGGTCATGAATCGCCCCGCAGGACGCGGGCGGCCTTGGCAAAGAAATCCGGCGCGCCGAAATTGCCCGACTTGAGCGCCAGAACCAGATCATCACCCGCACGGATCGCGGGCACCCCCGGATCGATCTCAGGCCCGATCGCCAGCATCGGCGGACCGAGCGCTTCGACCACCGCGCCCGACGTCTCGCCTCCGGCGGTGATGAGGCGCGTCGCTCCGCGGGCGACGAGCGCACAGGCCGTTTCCGCAAAGAAGGACTCGAACGCTGCGGCTATGCGGTCCTTGCCGTGCGTGGCCTGCGCCGCGCGCGCGACTTCCGGGTCGGCGGAGGAATAGATCAGCGGCAACGCGTCGCCCTGCTCCGCAGCCCAGTCAGCGGCGGAAACCGGCGTCACCTCGCCCGCGACAAGCGCGTTGGCGGTCACTTCCATGTGCGGCCCCTCATGACCGCTGACCTGCGCCCGAGTTGCGTTGGAACAGGACCCGGACAGGCAAGCCGCCTGCCCCGCCTGCCCTGGCCAGTCGGACGCGGTACCGGACAGCTGGTCCTTGCGGCGGAAGTTCTCGGGCAGGCCCATCGCGATGCCTGATCCGCCGGTAATCAGCGGCAGACCGTCAAGCGCGGCGCCCAGCGTCATCAGGTCAGCGTCGCGGATCGCGTCGGCGATCAGCAAGCGATGCCCGGCGGCGTCTTCCGCGTCCATGCGGTCGCGGACAGCCTGCGCGCCGTCGAACACCGATGCTGCCGGTACATGCCCCACGCTGCCCTTTGACTGCAGCGCCAGCACGCGGCGCAGGTCCGGGTCTGTCATCGGCGTCAGGGGGTGGTTTTCCATCCCGCTTTCGCTCAGAAGCGCGTCCTTGATGAACAGATGGCCCATGTAGATCGACCGCCCCGTAGCCGGGAACGCCGGGCAGAAGATCACCTTGCGCGCTTCCAGCGCGTCGGCCAGCGCCTCGGCCACGGGGCCGATATTGCCTTTACACGTGGAATCGAATGTGGAGCAATACTTGAACAAAAACTGCGTGCAGCCCTGTGCCTTGAGCCACACGAGCGCCTCCAGCGACAGGCGGATCGCCTCGGCCACGGGGATGGACCGGGACTTGAGCGCCACGACGCCCGCCTCAACTTCGGTGTCGGCGGGGCCGTCGGGCACGCCAACATACTGCACCGTGCGCATCCCCGCCTTGGTCAGCGTGTTGCCCAAATCGGACGATCCAGTGAAATCGTCGCCGATACAGCCCAGCAGCATCACGCGTCTCCCGGCAGCTTGATGCCCGCGGCGCGCGTGTAGACCCGCGTGACGGCGGCATCGTCGGTGTCGCCATCGCCCGCCTCGGCCGCGGCGCGGAACTGCCCGAGCGCGGCCCGTGTGACCGGCACCGGCAGGCCCGCGCGCTCGGCGATCTGCGCGACGATGCCCAGGTCCTTGGGCCAAATATTCACGGCGGAGCGCGGCGTATAATCGGCATCGACCACATGCGGCGCGCGGTTCTCGAACATCCAAGAGGTGCCCGCCGAAACCGAGATGACATCGACCACGCGCCGCAGGTCCAACCCCTGCGTGACCGCGAAAGACAGCGCCTCACCCATCGCCGCGATATGCACGCCGGCCAAAAGCTGGTTCACCGATTTCATCGCCGAGCCCATGCCCGCTTCATCGCCCAGCCGGTGCACCGTCGCCGCCATCGCATCGAGCGCCGGAGACGCGGCTTCGAACGCGGAGGGCGTGCCCGACGCCATTATCGACAACTGCCCTTCGGCGGCCTTGACCGACCCGCCCGAGATCGGCGCATCGAGGCAGTGCAGACCCTGCGCCTCGGCGCGCGCGGCCATGTCGCGGGCGAAGTCCGGGGGAACGGTTGCGCAGGACACGATCACGGCACCTTTTCGCAGCGCGTCCGCCGCGCCATCTTGGCCGAATAGCACGGTTTCGGTCTGGCCTGCATTCAGAACCACCGACACGAGGATATCGCTTTTCCCCGCCGCCTCGGCGAGCGGCGCTTGCTTGCCGCCCTCCCGGACCAGCCTTTCCACGCGCCCCGCATCGACATCGCAGCCATAGACATCGGCCCCGGCGCGCAGCAGTGCCTGGGCCATGCCGTAACCCATGGACCCGAGGCCCACCACTGTCACAACGACCATCGCGTACCTCCCCGATCTTGGTATACCATTTTTTCACACGGATGGTCCGGGCTGTCAATCACGCGGCAGGCACGCGGCAGGCACACGTCCGGCTTGCGCGGATCGGGGATGTCCGCTCCGCCTGCATCCGAAACCATGAAGCCGGACTTCAGAGCTATTTAAGAAATCGTGCTTGTCGTGCCGGAGCGCCTCTGGTGAGATCGCAGTCAGGAGGACAGCCGACATGACAATCGCATCCGCCCCGCCCTGCTGGCTGACCGCGGAGGGCGACACGCCAAGTTCCTCGGCCGCGCGGCTGACCGTGGCGCGCCGGGCGCCCGCTTCGAAATGGACGAGTCCAGTAAGGCCGGGATCACGGGGCATGGCTCCAGTTTAACGGGGCTTGAAGCGGAACTTCAATGACAGGAGGTGTCGACATGACTGAAACAGGACACGTGGCTTTCGTGGGTCTCGGCGCGATGGGCGGGCCGATGGCCGCGAACCTTGTCGCGGCGGGCGAGACCGTCATAGGGTTCGACATGGAGGACGCGGCGCTGGACCGCCTCCAAGCGTCGGGCGGCTCGAAAACCGCCAGCGCCGCCGAGGCCGCATCCGGCGCGCGGGTGCTGATGCTGATGGTGGTAAACGACGCGCAGGCGCGCACGGTGCTATTCGACGATGGCGCGCTCGCGGCGCTGCCCGGCGACGCGACAGTGATCCTGATGGCGACTTGCCTGCCCGGCGCCGCCAAAGAGATCGGCATCGCCGTCACACAAACAGGCCGCGGGTTCCTGGACGCGCCGGTTTCTGGCGGCGTCGTCGGGGCGACGGCCGGAAACCTGACGATCATGGCGGCGGGCGCCGACACGACCTTCGATGCGGTGCGTACGCTGCTCGAAATCGTCGGGGGGCGCGTGTTCCGGGTCGGGGACCGGCCGGGTCAGGGCGCGGTCGCCAAGGCGGTCAACCAGCTTCTGTGCGGCGTGCACCTGGCCGCGGCGGGCGAGGCGATGACGCTGGCCGAGGCGATGGGCCTTGACCTTGCCACCATGCTTGAGATCGTGGGCGGCTCCGCCGCGGCCAGCTGGATGCTGAATGATCGAGGCCCGCGCATGATTTCAGACCCGGACACGGTGACAAGCACAGTCGACATCTTCACCAAGGACCTCGGAATCGTGCTGTCGGTGGGACGCGAGGCCAAAACGGCGCTGCCGCTTTCGGCGGCGGCGCACCAGATGTTCTTGGCTGCGACTGGGCGCGGTGAGGGCATGCTGGACGATTCTCAGGTCATCGGCTCGTATCGCGCGTTGTCGTCGAAGCGCTAGGATCGGCGGCATGCCACCCCGCGATGCGGGCCACGACCTTACCTATCGGCGCAGTTTCCTCAAGCGCGCGCCAGCGTTCCAGCAGTGGCTGGCCCGAATTACGGCAGTGGACGCGCATGGCCGCGTGCGCGCCTTTCCCGTCCCGCGCGTTCAGGGCGTCGACGATGGCCATGTCTTCGTCGCGAAAGAAGCGTTCGATATCCGCCGCGCTCTGGCGGTTGTCGACGCGGGTCCATTCCGGGAAGTGCTGGCGCACGCGCCAGAATTCCTTCACGATCGACACGAACACGGAATTACCGGTCGAGCGGGCAATGGTCAGGTGAAAATCTCGGTCGATCTGTTCGAATTCCGGCAACGGCATGGCCGGGTCGAGAAGGTCCTCCACGCCGGCGCGCAGGTGGGCCAGCTCGTCGTCGCTCACGGTGCCCGCGGCGATGGCGGCGATCTCTGGCTCTATCCGGTAACGCGCCTCGACAAGCTCGAAGAAACCGGGCAGGTCGTGGTTCTGCGCGGCACTTTCGGGGAGGGTGTCGGCGACGAAGGCCCCCGCCCCGAAACGCGTGACCACATATCCCTGCAGTTCCAGCGCGATCATCGCCTCGCGCACAGTGGTCCGGCTGACGCCCAACTGCCGCAAGAGGTCCTTGTCGGGGGGCATCTTCGATCCGGGTGGCATTTGCCCGGAACGGATCGGATCGGCGATTTGGTCAGCTACCAGGCGGTAGCGCGGCATCTGAAGCACCGGTTTCAGCATTGGCCCAACCTCTCCGATCGGCCGTCGGACACACTTGTCAGTCCTTGGGCATGTCCTCTTGCATATAGAAGCGAACATTCTCTTCGAAACCGTCATCCGCCTCCAGACCGAGCGCGAGCGCCCTTTGCGGGCGGTAGTCAAAGCGCCAGCCCTTCACGATCTCGGCGATATCTGGCTGTTCTTGCCACTTGATCCGGGTTGCAGGTTCGGGCCCGGCCACGGCGGTCATGGCGTCAATCATCTGCCGGATCGTCAGCGACTGCCCCGGCATCGACATGCACCGGTTCCGGCCAAGGGCCGCGGCCTCCGCGTTGGCACCGCGGATCAGGTTCTCGACACAGCGCTTGGGCGACAGGTAGTAATGCCTGAAATCGGGGTCCACCGGGCAGATTGCAGACTCGCCGTGCAGCGGCTCGCGGATGATCGACGACATAAAAGATGAGGCGGCCCGGTTCGGCTTGCCGGGGCGCACCGCGATGGTCGGCAGCCGGAAGCCGCGCCCGTCGACAAAGCCGCGCCGGGAATAGTCGTTGACCAGCAGTTCGCCGATGGCCTTCTGCGTGCCGTAGGATGTCTGCGGGTTCGGGATGGTCCAGTCCTCAATCGGGTCGGGGACGTCTCCTCCGAAAATGGCGAGCGACGAGGTGAAGACGAAGACCGGCGTGGTGGGCAGCGAGCGGCAGCGGTCCAGCACGTGGCGCACGCCGTCCAGGTTCACGGCCATGCCATCGTCGAATTCCGCCTCGGCGTGGGCCGACACGACTGCAGCCAAGTGGAAGATCACGTCGGTGCCCTCGCCAATCAGCGCATCGACACGCACCGGATCGGTGATGTCCGTCTCGATCGTGTCGACGGCGAAGGGCGCGTCTACGGGTGCGGGCATGGCCACGTCGGCCAGCGTCATATGCGCGATCTGCCGGCCGCGCAGTTGGCCGATCTCGGCAAGTCTGCGGGCGAGTTTCTGGCCGATGAAGCCGCCGCCGCCGATAATGAGGATGTTCATGGGGGCCTCTGGTTCTGGGATATAAAGCAAAGGGGCGGCGGTTGTCCCGCCGCCCCGTTCGACCGGATCATGACCGGGCGATCATTCGGTAGCCGACGTGTCCATATCACCAAGGCCGATACGGTTGATGAACCGCTTGTGGCTGTCGACCATCTTGGCCGCCGCCGGTGTCTTCTCGGCCCAGGTATCCCAGGTCGCAACCGCCGCCTCGCGGAAGGTGTTGCGGTCTTCCTGGCTCCAGTCGTAGATCGTCACGCCCTTTTTGGGAAGTTCGGTAAGCGCTTCGCCATTCTCGACCAGAACGCGCATCATCAGGCGCATCGCAAGTGAATCCATCGCGGTTTCAAGGATCATCTTATGATCGTCTCCCAGATCGTCCCAGACGCGCGTGGCACATGCCAGATGGTCCGTCGCCATAGAATGGAAGCCCGGATAGGTCGTGTGCTTGGCGATGTCATAGATGCCCAGCCCGACATTGTTGGCCAGCGTCGAGGCGTCCGCGCCGTCGATGATGCCGGTCTCCAGCGCGGTGAAGATCTCGGTGAAGTCCATCACGACGGGGCTTGCGCCCAGCTCGGCGAAAATCTCGCTCTCCATGCCCGGGGGCGACCGGAACTTAAAATTTTCCAAATCCTCGATTCCCGCCAACGGGCGCGTCGAGTTCAGCGATTCCTGCCCGCCCAGATAGCCACCGATGAACTGCATATCATACTGGTTGTAGAGCTCATTGATCGCCTCACGGCCGCCGCCATGCTGGATCCAGGCGAGCATCTGAAGCGGCTCGTCATAGCCGCCCATCACGTCCGCCACGAACTGGAACGCGGGGTCCTTGCCTGTCTGGTAGGATCCGTTGGTCATGTCGCAATCGACGATGCCGTTGGCGGCCGCGTCGAACGTTTCGGCCGATTTCACGACGGCGGAGCTGTAGAACATCTCGATGTCCAGATCGCCGCCCGACATGGTTTCCACCTGCTCGACGAAGGTCGCGACTTCCTTGCCCGACGCGCTTTCCGGCGACTGGTGCGTCTGGATGCGAAGGGTCGTCTGTGCCGAGGCCGTACCGGCCAGCAGGGCCGCCGCGGCGGTGAGGGTCGTGAGCGTCTTCATGGTTTCTCCTCCCATTCATGAATTCTCTGACTACACTAGTCTACTCACGATTGCCAGACAATCCGGCAATCAGGGTAAAATACGATCTTGCATTCGTACGCGCGCCAACCCGTTTGCGAGCCCGCCGGGGCAGAGGCCTTGCGCCTTTACCGCGGCGCGATGCCCATGCGGCGCCGTTCCTTCGAGGCGGCGGTTTCCCGGTGCCAGATATACAAGCCGCAAGACAGGATCACGGTCGCGCCGATCAGCGTCCAGACCGTCGGCCAGACCGAGAAGATGACGATGCTTGCGATCGTCGCCATGACCATCTGCAGGTAGGTCACAGGAGACAGAACAGATGCATCGGCATAGCGGTGCGCCACGGTCGCGGCGATGTGGCCGATGCCACCGAACACACCGATCGCGCACAGCACCAACGCGTCAAGCGTCGTTTCGGGCCAGGTCCAGCCCCCGACCGCGAAAGGCGAGATGCACACGGTCGCCACGCCCGCCGACCAGATCTGCGAGGTCGCCGTGGTCTCCGCCCCGGCGAGCTTGCGGGTGAGAACGAAGTAGAGCGAGGCGAAGGTCAGCGCGCCCAGCGACAGCATCATCGCGGGCTGGAACTGCACGCCCCAGGGCTGGATCACGATCAGAACGCCCGAGAACCCCACGAGGATCGCGAGGAACCGCCGCAGCCCCACCTTTTCGCCGAGCACCGGAATGGAAAGAAGGGTCACCGCGATGGGCAGGGCGAACATGATCGTCGTGGTGACCGTCAGGTCGAGATGGGCCAGCGCCGAGAAGTTGAAGGTTGTCGACAGCAGCAGGAAAAGCGACCGCGCGGCCTGGATCGGCCAGTTGACCGAACGGAAGGCATCGGCACCCTCCTGCGGAAGATACAGCACCAGGGCCAGTAGGAAATGGCCCAGGTATCGGCAGAACACCACCTGCAGGGCCGGAAGCCCCGCAAGGATGAGCCATTTTGCCGAAGTGTCGATGCACGTGAACAGCGTCACCGCAAGACACATGATGGCCAGCCCGAGGGCGGAATTGTCCTCGCGGGGGGCCACCCCCGCCATCAGGCCATGGCCCACCCGCCGTCGATCACATGTGCCTGCCCGGTTGTGAAGGCGGCATCGTCAGACCCAAGATAGACGGCCAGCGCGGCGATTTCTTCGGAGCGGCCGATGCGTCCCATCGGCTGACGCGCGATGAACGCCTTGTGCGCGGCCTCGTAATCGCCGGTGGCGCGCAGGCGGTCGTGCAGCGACGGGCTGTCGACGGTGCCCGGGCAGATGGCGTTGCAGCGCACGCCCTGAGTGACGTAGTCAACCGCGACCGATTTCGTCATGCCGATGATCGCGGCCTTCGATGCGCCATAGATGAAGCGCCCCGGCGCACCGATGATCGACCCCACGACCGAGGCTATGTTGACGATGGACCCGCCGCCGCGTTCGACCATGCCGGGCAGCGCCGCCTGCATCGTGTGGAACTGGGACTTAACGTTCAGCGTGAAGGCGAAGTCGAAATCGTCGTCGGTGGCATCGCCGATCGACCCGGCGTGCACGAAGCCCGCGCAGTTGATCAGGACGTCGGGGGCGGCGTCGCTGACCGCGGCGGTCACCGCCGCTTTGTCGGTGACGTCCAGCGGATAGGTTGTCGCATCCAGCCCCTCCAGCAACGCGCCATTGAGATCCGTGGCCACGACGCTTGCGCCCTCGCGGGCAAAGGCCTCGGCGACGGCGCGGCCGATCCCCTGGCCCGCCGCGGTGACGAATACGCGTTTTCCTGTCAGCCTCATTTCGGTTTTCCTTTCGAGAAATAGTCTACGATTTCGGGCACCATGCGGTCGCCCCAACCGGATTCGACCGCTTCGGACAGCGCGGCCAGCGTTGCGGGGCCGATGCGGGTCTCCTGCCCCAAATGATCGGCCATGGCGGCGAAGTAGCCCACGTCCTTGCGCCCGTTGGCGAGCGAGAACGCCAGGTCGATCTGCCCCTCCATGGCGTAGTTGCGCACGAAGTCCATCATGCCGGAATGCAGCGGCCCGGCGGCCATGACGCTGTAGAGCTTTTCACGGTCCACCCCGGCGGCATCGGCCATGGCGAACGCCTCGGCCATCGCGGTCGCGGTGGTCATGGCGAAAAAGTTGTTGATCAGCTTGATGGTGTGCCCGGTACCGCTTTCGCCCAGGTGGAAGACGTTCTCGCCCAGTGTGTCGAGCACCGGCTTCACCCTGTCATACGCGCCCTTGTCGCCCGCGCACATGATGTTGAGCTTGCCGTCCTTGGCATGGGCCGGCGTGCGGCCGAGCGGCGCGTCCAGGAAATGCCCACCCGCCTGCGCCGTCTTTTCCGCCAGCATCCGCGTGGAGGCAGGGCGCGATGTTCCGAAATCGATGACCACCGCGCCTTTTTGCAGCCCGGCAAGCACCCCGTCCGCGCCCGTCATGCGCGCTTCCACGTTGTCGGAGGTGTCCATGCACAACATGACGATGTCGCTGGCCGCCGCGATCTCGCGGCCGGTGCCGACCTCGGTCGCGCCGCGCGCCACGGCCGCGTCCACGCCCTTGCGGCTGCGATTGGCGATTACGGTCAGAGGATGGCCGGCATCCTGCAGGCACCCCGCCATCGCCGACCCCATGAGGCCAAGGCCTATGAACCCTATATGATCTGTCATGGTCGTTCTCCTTCAATTTCACTGCCGGAAAGCGGGTCGTGCCGTGCGCGGTCAGCCCCCGATCGGCGCGCGTCACGCACGCGGCGCCCTTACCGGAAAGCGCCGGTTTCGCCGCGGCAAGGCACCTGTTCGGCTCACATGACCGCGCCGATTTGCCAGGGGACGAATTCGTAATCGCCCAGCCCCTGCGCCTCGGATTTCGTTTCCTCGCCCGACGCGATCCGCAAGAGCATGTCGTAGATTTGGCGCCCGACCTCTTCGACGGACGCCCCCCCCGTCAGGATGCGGCCGGCGTTCACGTCCATGTCCTCGGTCATGCGGTCGAACATCTCTGTGTTGGTGGCGATCTTCATAGACGGGACGGGCTTGGCGCCGAAGGCCGACCCGCGCCCGGTTGTAAACGCCACGAGGTTGCAGCCCGACGCGATCTGCCCCGTCACCGACGCGGGATCATAGCCGGGACTGTCCATGAAAGCGAAGCCCGGTTTTGTCACCGGCTCGGCATACTTGTAGACGCCAGTCAGCGGCGTGGTGCCGCCCTTGGCCGCTGCACCAAGGCTTTTTTCCAGAATCGTTGTCAGCCCACCCTTCTTGTTGCCGGGCGACGGGTTGTTGTCCATAGAGCCGCGGTTGCGAGTGGTGTAGTCGTGCCACCAGTCGATCAGCCCCACCAGCTTTTCGCCCACCGCGGCATCCACCGCGCGCGCGGTCAGCAGATGCTCGGCGCCATATATTTCGGGGGTTTCGGCCAGAACGCCGGTTCCGCCCTGCGCGACCAGCAGATCGCAGGCATATCCCAGCGCCGGGTTGGCGGTAATACCCGACCACGCGTCCGACCCGCCGCATTGCAGCGCGACCATGAGTTCGGAGGCCGGGCATTCCTCGCGCTGAACGTCGTTGACCAGCGGCAGCATCTTTTCGATCTGCGCGATGCCCTCCGCGACGGTCTTGCGGATCCCCCCCACGTCCTGGATATTGAGCGACTGGAACAGCGGGCCGGGCGTGAGGCCGTATGCCTCGATCAGCCAGTCGATCTGCATCATCTCGCAGCCCAGACCGGCCATCAGCACCCCGCCGACATTCGGATGCCGCGCATAGCCCCACAGCGTGCGTTGCAGCACCTCGAAGCCGGTGCCGTCGCCGCCCATCGCGCAGCCGGTGCCGTGCACGAAGGCGGTCACCCCATCGACATTCGGATAGGCGGCCAGCCGCTCCGGCGTGAAGTGATCGGCGATAAGCCGCGCGGCGGTGGCTGAACAATTGACCGAGGTGAGAACCGCGATGTAGTTGCGCGTGCCCACCCGGCCGGTGGCACGACGATACCCCATGAAGCTGTCGCGCGTGGCGGGCGCGGACGCCGGTCGCAGGTTCGACGCGAAGGCGTGATCGTGATCCACGTTCCGGAAATCAAGGTTTTGCGTATGCACATGCGTGCCCTGCGCGATGTCTTCGCGAGCGTAGCCGATGATCTGGGCATACTTGATCACTGGCTCGCCCGCGGCGATGGCCGACGTCGCCATCTTGTGCCCGCGCGGCACGAGCATGTTCGCTCCCTCTTCACCGACTTCAAGCGGCCGGATCGCGGTGACAACATTGTCGGCCGGCGACAGGCGAAGCGCTGCAGTTTTGTTCATGGGACAGCCTCGTGGCGATTGACGGAAACGTTGGACGGCGATGACGGGCGGCCGGAGCCTCCCGCCTTGGCATGACTTTACAGGAACACCGCTACCAGCGGCGGCCAGATCAGCAGAAGCGAAAGGGCGCAAAGCTGGATCGCGATAAACGGCAGGAAGCCCCTGAAGATATCGGTCAGCTCGATCTCGGGCGGGGCCACGGATTTCAGGTAGAAGGCCGCGGGGCCGAAGGGCGGCGACAGGAAACTAACCTGCATGTTCATGCAAAAGAGCACGCCAAACCAGATCGCGACATGGCTGGGCTCGAGCGTACCAAACAGGCCGATTTCCTCGACCGGAAGCCGCAGGACGATCGGCAGGAACACCGGGATGACAAGAAGCACGATCCCGACCCAGTCCATGAATGCGCCAAGGACTAAAAAGAGCAGCATCATGGTCAGGATGATGCCCATGGTCGGCAACCCGCTGCCGGTGATGGTGCTGGCGATGAAGGTTGGCCCCCCCGCGATGGTATAGGCACCCGCCAGCGCGGTCGCACCCATGGTCACCCAGATGATCGTGCCGGTAGACTTCAGGGTGCGCTTGAGAGCCTCCCAGACAAGGTTTATCGTCATCTCGCCCCGGAAGGCGGCGATCACCGCCACGGCGATGACCCCCATGCCCGCAGCTTCGGTTATGCCGGTGATCCCGCCATAGATCGACCCCAGGACCACACCGATGACGACGATCGGCCCGACCAGCCCCTTGCCCATCGACCAGCCGCGCTGGAAGCGTTCCGTGCCGAAGACGAAAAGCTGAAGCGCCACACACGCTGCGAGGATCACGCCCAAGATCAAGGCGTGGCGCGCGGTGCCCAAGGCGATTTCGTCCACCCCTTCGGCCGCAACGTTTTGGCCGGTGGCGGTGAAGAACATCGCGCGCAGGAAAAGCGCGGTCGCGAAGCCGCCGACCAGCGTCGTGAGGAACGACAGGAAAAGGTCGCGTTTCTCGCGGCCCTGCGGCTCGGCCGGGTCGGGTTCGGGCAGCGGCGCCAGCGACGGGTTCAGCTGCGTGCGCACGATGATGTAGATGATGAAGAACGACGCGAGGATGAACCCCGGCAGGAAGGACGCGGTGAATAGCGCCTTGATCGATGTTTCGGTGATCAGGCCATAGATGATCAGCACGATCGACGGTGGGATCATCGTGCCAAGCGATCCGGACGCGCAGATCGTCCCGATCGCGAGATTCCGGTCATATCCGAGCCTGAGCATCTGAGGCAGCGCGATCAGGCCCAGAAGGACGACCTCGCCGCCGATGATGCCGGACATTGCGGCCATGATTACGGCCATGATCGACGTGACGATCGCGATTCCGCCGCGCGTCGCGCTAAGCCAGACATTGAGCGAGTTGTACATCTCAGCCGCGATGCCCGACCGTTCGAGCAGATTGGCCATGAAGATAAATAACGGAATGGATATCAGAACGTAGTCCGTCAGGATCCCGTATATTCGCTGCCCGAGGATGTTGAGCGGCCCTGTACCGAAATTCGCGAAAAGCAGGTCCGGCCCGAAGCGCATGACAAGCACCGCGACCGCCAGCACCGCAGACGCAAAGCTGAGCGGCATACCTATCGCGAGCAGAAAGAGCAGCACGAACAGGATTATGAGAGAGATGGTGCCGATATCAAGCATCAGTCGCGCTGTCCTTGCTCATGCGCGTGCGTTCTTTGCTCATGTGAGCGCGCGCTCTGGATCTGGATGATGTCCTCGACCTCGGTTTCGTCGATGACGCTGTGCGTGACCCCCTTCTTGTTCCAGTCGGTGATCAGGTTCATCAGGGCCTGCATGGCGACGAGGGCGATCAGAAGCAGGATGAGAGGCTTCATCGTCGCCGGGATCGGCGGATCGAAAGCGGTGCCAAACGTCTCCCAGCGGATGAGCTTATCGCGCGCCTCGTTGTAGCTGCCCCAGATCATCGCGAAGGCGAACACGAAGATCAGCGCGGTGGAGATCACGTCGCAGATATTCTGCAAGGGGCGCGGCATCAAATCGTAAAGCAGGAAGATGCGAATGTGGCTGCGTTGCTGCATCGCGTAGAGGCCCGCCAGCAAGAAGATGAACCCGGCGATCCAGAGCGACAGTTCGTTGGCCCAAAGTGTTGGCTGTTCAAAAACATAGCGAACGACGACCTCGTAGAACATGACGCCGACCAGCACGACGATGAGCAGCATCGTCACCCGCCCGAGAAAGATCGAAAGCTTGTCGAACCGGTTTTCCAGGGTGCCCTCGCCTGTCGTCACGTTGGCCTTCATCGTGCCGACCACAAGGCTGACGCAAAGCCCCGCCAGGAAAGCGTAGTCAATGGCGCCCGCGGCCGCGTAGTCGGAGTTCATGTTGTCGTTGGCCAGGCCCACGACAACGATGAACCTGGGAAAAAACCAGACGGTCCATCCGAGGCACATGATGAAGATCACGGGCCAGACGACCCCGACCTCGGTGTGGTTGTTCTTGGGCATGGCTCCCCCCGTCCGCGCGATTTGCACGACCCTCCGCCCGACGGGCGGAAGGTCGCAGGTCTTTCAGCGGATCAGGATCCGTCGGAGATCAGCCCGAGTTTGGTCATGAAAGCGATGTGGCTTTCCACGAGTGCCTTGGTCTCGGGCGTCTTGGTCGCCCAGTCCTGCCAAGAGCTTTGCGCCGCCTCGCGGAACGTCTGGCGATCTTCTGCAGACCAATCGTGAAGCACGACGCCCTGGTCCGTCAGCTGCGCTGCAGCCTCCTCGTTCGCCACCTCGAAGGTCAGCGCGGTCTGGAACGCGAGTTTCTGCATCGCGGTGTCGATGATCGCCTTGTGGCTGTCCGACAGCGCCTCCCACCAGTCCAGGCGGCACGCCAGATGATCCGACGGCATGGAGTGGAAGCCGGGATAGGTCGCGTGGTTCACTACATCGAACAGGCCGATCGACACGTTGTTGGCCAGGCCCGAGTAATCGGTCGCATCGATGATCCCGGTCTCAAGCGCGGTGAACACCTCGGTGAAGTCCATGACGATGGGCGAGGCACCGAGATTCGCGAAAATCTCGGTCTCCATGCCCGGGGGCGAGCGGAACTTCCAGTTTTCGAGGTCTTCGGGGCCGGCTATGGGCGTGCTCGACGCCAGCGATTCCTGGCCGTAGATCCACCAGCCCACGAGCTTCATGTTGAACTTGTGGTAAAGGTTGTCCGCCGCATCGAACCCGCCGTTGTAAAGCCAGGCGTATTGCTGCCACGGCGTGTCATAGCCGCCCATGATGTCGCCGACGAACTGGAACGCGGGGTTCTTGCCGGTCTGGTACGCCCCGCCGGTCATGTCGCAGTCGAGGATGCCGTTCGCGGCGGCGTCGAACGTCTCGACCGTCTTCACGACCGCGGAGGAGAAGAACATCTCCACGTCGATCTCGCCGCCGGACATCGTTTCCACGTCGTCCACGAACTGCTGCGCGAGCTGGCCCGATGTCTGCTCAGGCGCATAATGCGACTGGATGCGCATCGTGACATCCTGCGCGGCTGCCGGAACGGCGATCACTGCCCCAAGAGCAGTGCCGAGAAGTGTTTTCTTGATAGGCATCGTTCCTCCCTTTTGGCCGCTCGCGGCCCATCTTGCGTCGACTGGTATTCCATTCGAACTTCAACGGTAGCTGCCTCACCCGCATCACGCAACGTCATATTCGGGTTTCCCCAAAGCCCCTTCGCATCACTGGGTTCGCGCTCAGTTGCACGGTCGCTCGCGAAAGGGTATACCATTTTCACCGTTAGTCATAACGCTACTCGACGCAGGGATCAATATTCTGGTATACCAAAATTCATCAGCGGAGGAGCCCTTGGTTGCGGTCGGAAAGAGCGGCTCTCGATTGCCCATGAATGACAAGATACTCGCAGAATCCATTGCTGACCGGCTGCGCCGCGACATCCTTCGCGGCGTCCTCGCCCCTGGCGCGCGCATCAAGGAACGCGACCGCGCGGCCGAAATGGGCGTGTCGCGAACCCCCATGCGCGAGGCAGTCCGAATTCTTGTCACGGAAGGGCTCGTGCAGTTGCGCCCGGCGCGCTCGCCGGTCGTCGCCGACCCCACGCTGAAAGACGTGACCGACGCGATCACCGTGCTCAAGGCGCTGGAAGTGCTGTCGGGACGGTTGGCCTGCATCAATGCCACAGATGACGAAATTACCGAGATTCACGCCATCCAGGAGGAGATGGAGCACAATTACAACGCACGAGACTTGATCGATACGTTCGAAGTCGACATGGCGTTCCACCGCGCCATCGCCCGTGCCTCGCACAACCCGGCGCTGGCACAGACCCACGACTCCTACCTCGGGCGGCTGTGGCGCGCGCGGTACCTGTCGGCCAAGCAGAAACGTTCGCGCGAACGGGTCTTGCGCCAGCACAACGCGATCCTCGCCGGGCTCGACGCGCGCGCGCCCGCGCGCATCTCTGCGGAAATCGAGACCCACTTGGAAGCTTTCATGCAGAACGTTGCCTATTTCTTCGAACAGCGTGAAGAAACCGGTACGACGGCGCGAGTCACTCCAAATCCCACGAAGAACGGAAAGGACCAGAATTTATGAAACTGATGCGAGTCGGCCCGCAAGGCACCGAAAAGCCCGCAATCCTCGACGAAGGCGGTGTCATCCGCGACCTGTCCGGCCATCTCGACGATCTTGCAGGGCCGTCCGTGGGGGTCGACGCGCTGGACAAGCTGCGCGGTCTCGACCTCTCCTCGCTGCCGGAACTGCCGGGCGACACGCGGATCGGCGCGGCCCTCGCATGGGTGCCGAACTTCTACTGCGTCGGGCTGAACTACGCCAGGCACGCCGCCGAGACGAATTCGCCCGAACCCGCCGAACCGATTCTATTTTCCAAGGCCACGTCTGCGCTGCACGCCCCAAATGACGACATCGTCATCGTCCGCGATTCCCGCAAATCCGACTGGGAGGTCGAACTGGGCGTGGTGATCGGCAAGGAGGCGCTCCACGTGTCCGAAGAAGACGCGCTGGACCACGTCGCAGGCTATTGCACGATCAACGACCTGTCCGAACGCGAATTCCAGATCGAGCGCATGGGCCAGTGGATCAAGGGCAAGTCCGCCCCGACCTACGGCCCCGTCGGCCCCTGGCTGGTCACGCGCGACGAGATCGCCGATCCGCAGGCCCTCGACATGGAGCTCGTGCTCAACGGCGAGGCTGTGCAGTCGTCCAACACGTCCGACATGATCTTCACCGTCCGCCAGATCGTCAGCTACATGTCACGCTTCATGAAGCTGGTCCCCGGCGACATCATCGCCACCGGCACGCCTGAAGGCGTCGGCATGGGCATGAAACCGCAACGGTTCCTCAAGCCGGGCGACCGAATGGAGATCGAGGTCAAGGGGCTTGGCCGCCAAGACCAGACCTGCGTTTCCGGCGACTGATAGGCGCGGGCCACCGTGAAGCGCGGCGTCGGCTTTGTCAGGTTGGCACCGCTGGCCTTTCACGGGCGGAGTCCCGTAATCTTGGGGCCGCGGCGCAGTTCCCACCTCGCCCGGCGCTCGTGTAATGGGAGAAGGGCCTGACATCTGTCACATTGCTGTCTTGTCCTCGCGCCTGTCGAGGTGAAGCCCGCGCAACAGGCAGCGAGGGACGGCTTATGGACGACCAGCACATCACGGACCTCGTCAGGGGCGGCGTGGACACCCACATGGATTGGCACGTCGAGGCCGCGCTTCATGCGCGCATACGCCACGCCAAGCCGCAAGCACAGGAAATGGTTGAAAGCTCGCATGATGAAGGGCCGAACGACCCTAGCCCGGATAATTCATGACGCTTGTGTCATTGGCTTTGAGGGCATGTTTGGAGAGTACCGTAAAGTGTGGGGCACTTAATCCGCGTCTTGTTGATATCCCCTGATACCAAGGCGTAATTCAATTCGAAATTGACTATTCCGGATACCCTGGAAACCTGACTGCCCCACGCTTTGCGGTACTCTCCTATTCCGTGCCGGTCGATCATGCCACCATCGGTAATCCCTGCGGCCACCAGAGGGAATCGTACCTGCCTGAGTCATATCGCCGCAGGCACCGACCACACGATCCGATTCAGTTATCTTTGCGCTTGTCCTTAGTAAGTCGCGCGTCCGCCTGACAGATCAAAGACAGCCGCAGTGGTGAAGGAATTCTCGCGGCTGGCCAACCATGTGATCATGGCGGCAGCTTCATCGACCTCCAAAAAGCGGTTGCGCGGGATTTTCGACAGCATGTAGTTGATATGCTCTTCGGTCATCTGATCGAAAATGGCCGTGCGCGCGGCGGCGGGCGTTACGCAATTGACCGCAATATCATGGCCTGCGCATTCCTTGCCCAAGGATTTGGTAAATCCGATCACAGCAGCCTTTGACGCGCTATAGGCGCTGGCATTGGGGTTGCCTTCTTTGCCCGCGATAGAAGCGATGTTGACGATGCGGCCAAAATCCCGCACTTTCATACCTGAAATCACCGTCTTATTGGTGTAATATGTACCCATCAGATTGACATCCATCACGCGTTGAAATTCGGCGTTGTCATAGGTCTCAACCTTAGTGTTGGCCCCCGCAATCCCTGCGCTATTGACCAAGATGTCGATCCGCCCGAATGCGCCCTCTGTGGCCTGTGCTGCGGCCTGCACTGAGGCCCAATCAGACACATTGCAGGCAAAAGCCTGCACAGGGCCAAGTGCCGATAGGCTTGCCACTGCCTTGTCATTGAAACCTTCGTTGATATCCCAAAGCGCCACTTGCGCACCCGAGCGCAGCATCCTTGCTGCCGCCGCATAGCCAATGCCCTGTGCGCCGCCCGTCACAACGGCGCAAAGCCCTGTGAGATCAATCTTGCTTTCAGTCCGAGCCATGTTTTGCCCTCCCTTTATCCGTCAAGCCTCGCCGCATAGGGAAGCTGCGTCGCGCTTACGGAAGACTACCATCGTGCACCGCCGCAACTACCGCCTGCCCGGGGACATGCGCCGAAGGCACCTCGCGCCGCGACGGCACACGCGGAGCCCTTTTCAACGGTCGTTCGCGGTGCTCTCAGGTGATATGTGCGCCCTGCGCGGCAGTATAGAGCGTGTAGACCGACTGACTCCCGCATATGAACAGCCTATTGCGACGTGGCCCGACGAAGCAGAGATTCGCGCACCCCTCAGGCATCACGATCTGGCCGAGGCGCGTGCCGTCCGGCGCGTAGCAATGGACGCCGTCGATGCCCTCGCCCCCGAACGCGGTCGCGGCCCAGACATTGCCGTCGCGATCACAGCGGATGCCGTCGTGGAACCCGGCATCGACTTCGACGAAGACCCGCCGATTGGTGAGCCGCCGACCGTTGTCCTGCAGGTCCCAGGCCAGGATGCGTGCCTTCTCGCCCGGATGGATGGTGGGTCGGCGCGGTATCGGCAACGTAGAGCGTCCGGTAATCCGGCGAGAACGCAATGCCGTTCGGCTTGAAGATCTCGTTCGTTAGCCGCGCGAGCGTTCCCGTCTGCGGATCCAAGTGGTAGATGCTGGTCGGCAGTAGCAGGTCGCGCACGCCACCCTCGTACCACCAATGCTGGCCGTAGCCCGGGTCGGTGAAGATGATGCCACCGTCTTCCGGATGAACGACGACGTCATTTGGAGCGTTCAAGGGTGTGCCCTCGAAGTTGTCGGCCAATACCTCGGCCGGACCATCGCCCCATCCATACCGCACGAGCCGCGAGGTCGAATGCTCGCAGGTCAACTGCCGCCCCTGGAAATCGAAAGTATTGCCATTCGAGAAGTTAGACGGGCTGCGGAAAGTAGTCACGGCGCCGGTCGTGGCGTCCCAACGCAGTTGCCGATTGTTTGGAATATCCGAGAAGACGACATACTGGCCGACCATGTTCCAAGCCGACCCCTCGGCCCACATGGCCCCCTGAAATTCGCGATAAAGCTGCGTGTTGCCGATCATGTATTTCCGGAAGCGCTCGTCGTGGACGCGCCAGACGTCATCCGGGTAACGCTCGACCACATGCCGCGGTCGGCCCTCGTCCGTGGGCGCCGCCGAGGCGCGAATGCCGGAAGCGAGCGTGCCTGCGCCCGCCACGGCAATGCTCCCGACGAGCAGGCTGCGCCTGTCGATCCCGACAGCGCCCTCTTGCGATCGCGTGCTGCTGGCCGCCTCCACGCATGCGTCGGCACAATCGTTGCTGTCCGAAGCGCCGCGTTTTGCATCAGTTTTGTTCATGGTGATCCCCCCCTATTCCCGTGCTGACGGTTGGCCGCTGAAACCCGACGCTTCTTCCGGCGCCGGGCGACTCCATAGCAATTCCATCCGGAGCGGTGGCTCAGACCCGACCATCAGTACACCCATGTCACTATTGTCCGCGCCTTGAACCGACATTCCCCAAGTGGCCTACCGTCTGACGTCAATGTCGCATGATTCAGCCGGCGGGGCAATTTTTTCCTGCACCGTGCGGTGTCTGCGGTCGCGCCAACGGCTAAAACTGGGCGGATCGGGCCACGAACCCGCATCTTCTCTGCTTGGTGGCGACGTTTTTCAGCGCGGCGGACAGACCTGTCCCGCCGTTTTCGTTCAGTTTGGGCACACTGCACGACGCTGGGTGGTTGAGGGCGGTGAAAGGTGTTTTTCTGGAAGACTCCTCCGTGCAAAGGAGCGTCCCCTTGACCAACCCAGCAATCACCGTCCTCGCCTCGAGGCTATCGCCACATGTGCCCATGAGCAAGACGCGGCTCGATACCTTGAGCCTTCTGATCGTTGCCATGATCAGCTCCCGCAAAGTCAACCTGAGCCACCTGGCCGGCGAGCGGGCGGTCCCTGTTTAGATTGCCTCAACCTATCGACGGCTGCAACGCTTCTTTCAGCACGTCAGTCTTCCCGAGGACTGGTCAGCGCGTCCGGTGGTGCAACTCCTCGGTCTGACCGGTGCCCGGCATCTTTGCCTCGCCCGGACGAACTGGAAAATCGGTGCGCGAGACGTCAACATCCTGATGCTGGCGATCGCGACGCGTCGATTTCGGGTGCCATGGATGTGGACGGTGCTGGACAAGGCCGGCAACAGCAACACCTACGAGCGTATCGGATTGATGCGGCGCTACCTCGCCCTGTTCGGGGCCGGATCGATCCGACTGCTACTCGCGGATCGAGAGTTCATTGGATTGAAATGGCTTAACTTTCTCGAAGCGAACCGCATCCCCTTCGCGATTCGCGTGAAGGAGGGCCTGATGGTGAAAACCCAAGAGGGGCGCAGCCTGAGCCTGCGGTCGTTGCTGGCCAAATGCTGGGGCGCGCGCAAATTCCGCGCCACACTCCCGAGCCAGGGTGACGTACCGGCCAGCGCATCAAGCCCGCCTTCCGACCATCGGTCGTACCAGCGATAATAGGTCGTGCTGGGGATGCCGAGCATGGCCAGCGTCTGGCGAACCGGCAGATGCGAGGCTTCGACGGTGCGGATGATCTCCAGCTTTTCCGATGCGGGATACCTCATGCCTCGCACTACCCATCCACGATCATGCTCTTTTTGAGCAGATGATTTTCCAGGGTCAGGTCGGCCACGACCTCCTTCAGCTCCGTTGCCTCCGAGCGCAGCTCCTTGACCGGCGCCTACCACCGTGAGCTCGAGACAGCGCTCGCCAAACAGAGCGTGGCCTACGCCAAGGCCAAGAGCGCATCCAAGGCGGCAGGACGTTCCTGCGACGCGCGATCTACATACCGGCACTCGCAGCGGTCCGCTTCAACCCTGACCTCACGGCGAAGTACGACCAACTGATCGCCGCCGGAAAGCCCCCAAAAGTCGCGCTCGTCGCCATCATGCGAAAGCTCATCATCCTGGCGAATGCCCTCCTGCGCGACGAGCGAACGTGGTCCCAAATCCGAGCTTGAGCAACACGGATACTCCGGTACAAAAACATCAAGTCTGTCCCACAGCCCCTGACGTTAAACAGAAGACGGAACTGCAGAAACTCGCCGACGAGACCAGGCTCATCGTCCACGTCCATCACTACTCGCCGGGCACGTCGAAGTGGAACAGGATCGAGCACCGACTGTTCTGCCACATCACGCAAAACTGGCGCGGTCGTCCGCTCACAGATCGGCTCGCCGTGGTCGAACTGATCGGCGCGACAACGACCAGGTCCGGGCTCAAGGTCGAGTGCGCGATCGACGACAGCACCTATGAGAAGGGCGTGAAGGTCTCCGATGCCGAGATGGCCAGCATCGACATCACCGGCGACCAATTCCATCCAGAATGGAATTAAACCAACGAGCGAAACGTCTGACTCTTTGGCCCTTTCCAAGCTGCATGATCCGTGATTCCGTGCCGGAAAACGGATCATGAGGCAGAGATGGGACGAGCGTTGGAGATCAAGGACGAGCTGAGCGCGGCGGACCTGCGGGCCCGGGCTGCGCGAGAGAAGAAGAACCGGACGGCGCGGCGGATGCTGGCGATCTCGAACGCGCTGGAGGGCATGAGCCGCGCGGGTGCGACGCGCGCCGCGGGAATGGACCGGCAGGCCCTTCGCGACGCGGTGGTGCGTTACAACGCCGAGGGGCTCGCGGGGCTCTATGATCGCCCGACGCCGGGCCGGCCGCAGGCGCTGACGGACGCCGACCTGGCGCGGTTGTCGGAGCGCATCTTGCGCGGTCCCGATCCCGAGACCGACGGGGTGAGCAGTTGGACGCTGCCCGACCTCTGCCGCTGGATCGACGAGCGCACGGGCAGGCGCGTGGCCCCGCAGAGCCTGTCGCGCATTCTTCGGCGCGAGGGTTTCTCGCGACAGAAGACCCGCCCCACCCATCCGAAGACCGACAAGGACGCGCAGCGCCGCTTGTGACAAAAGCGGGCTCCAGACAGCACTGGAGAGCGCCGCCCAGGCCTACCCCGGCAAGCGGACAACCCTCTGGTTTCAGGATGAGATGCGCGTCGGCCAGAAGGGTCGGCTCTGTCATCGCTGTTGGACGCGCGGCAAGCGCCCGCCGGGGGTTCAGGACCAGCGCCACGAATGGGCGTATCTCTTCGGCGCCGCCCGCCCCGGCGACGAGGGCGCTTTTGCGCTGGTCCTGCCAACCGTCAACACCGACACGCTGCAGATCTTTCTCGACCGCTTCGCCGAGACCCTGGCCGAAAACGAGCATGCCGTCATGGTGGTGGACGGCGCAGGCTGGCACACCACCAGGGCGCTTGTGGCCCCGCCGACCGTCACGCTCGTGCCGCTTTCTCGGTGAAAACGGTCCACTGGACCGTTTTCCGACCCCTCGAACCCCTATTCACCCCAGCTCAACCCGATGGAGCGGGTCTGGCTTTATCTGCGCGACCGGTTTCTCTCCCTGCGCCTCCTCGATGACTGCGACGCCATCGTCGGCGCCTGCTGCACAGCCTGGAACGTCGTCGCCGAAGACGCCGAACGCATCCGATCCCTCTGCCTCTACCCCTGGATCAAGAAGGTCATCGGTTAAGCGCGCTGGTATTACACAATCAAACCGCGGTAGCCAGCGAGAGCGTAGCGATTATTCTTGCGGGTGTCCTAAGCTCGTTGGCAACGTCCGGGGCCTTTTGCGAATCGGCCAGGCGCACGGTCATCCTCATCCCCGCGGGCATTTTGGCACCGGGCGCGTACTGGTTGTTCCCGTTCAGTATTTCCTCGATCCGGGCGGCTTCGCGCATCTGAAAGACGCGCTCGTTCATCGACAGCGCCGGATCGGCGGAAAAGAGGTCGTGCTTTTCCATAACCCGCATGAGGTTGTCGCGGGCCATCAGGCGCTGTTCGATCAGGCGGACCTGGTGCGAGGCATCGTCGGTCTGGGTTACGCTGGTGCCGGCCAGTTGGGCTGCCACGCGGGCGTCCTCGATCTTGACGACGGCGGTCGCCTCGTAGATCTTTGTCTGGCACAGGGCAAATTGCAGCGAGAGCACGCAGCCCACGAAGGTTGCGATCACGATCAGCCACGCCCGGCGGCGCCTCGATGATCCGGCGCGAGCAACCGGTGCTGCCACCGGTGGCCAGAAAGCGCACGCCCTCCGGCAGCCCGGCGAGAAAGGCGTCCTCGGCATCGCAGTAGCGGTGCAGGGTGAAAACGTTGTCCAGTTGCTCGGTCACGTGCGGGCCGAGATCGGAAACGAGCAGAAGGTCGGGTTTTGCAATGTCTGGGGTGTCTTTCGTGTTGGTGTGTCAGACGCCTTGCATGGTGCCGCGGCGGCGCAGCAGCAACATCACCAGCGGGATCATCCAGACCGCGATGGTGAACAGCCCCAGCCCCGCCGCGATGGGACGCTCGAAAAAGGCGATGAAGCTGCCCTGCGACTTGATCATCGAGGTGACGAAGTTCTGCTCCAGCATCGGTCCGAGCACCAGCCCCAAGATCGCCGGGGCGATGGGGATGTCGTTTTCCTCCATCAGGAAGCCGATGATGCCGAAGACCAGCATGATGCCGATGCCGAAGACGGAGTTGTTGATGGCGAACGATCCCACCATGCAGAACATCAGGATGACCGGCATCAGGACCTTCTGCGGGATCGACAGCACCTGCCGTGCGCCCTTGATCGCGATCCAGCCCAGCGGCAGCATAATCAGGTTGGCCAGCAGGAAAACGATGAAGACCGCGTAAATCATCTCCGGCTGCGTGATGAAGACCATCGGCCCCGGGTTGATCCCCTTGATGTAGAGCACGCCGATTACGATTGCGGTGATCGAATCGCCGGGAATGCCGAAAACCAGCGCTGGGATCCACGCGCCCGACATGGCGCCGTTGTTGGAGGCGCCGGCCTCCACAAGCCCTTCGACATGGCCTTCGCCGAACTTCTCGGGCGTCTTGGAGAACTTTTTCGAGATCGCGTAGGAAATCCACGCGGCGATGTCGGCGCCGGCCCCGGGCAGGGCGCCGATGGCCGTGCCCAGCGCGCTGCCCCGCAGCGCCTGCACCGGGTAGGTGACGAGGTTCCGCGCCTGTTCACGAAAGATTCCGCCCCCGGACGTGGGCGGCGGGCGCACGTCGGCCCCGCGCTTGATGAAGCTGCGGATCACCTCGGAGACGGCGAACAGGCCGATCATCGCCGGGATGAACTGGATTCCGCCCATGAGCTCGACCGAGCCGAAGGTGTAGCGCGGCGCACCAGCCGGGTTCTCCAGCCCGATGGTCGCGGCAAAGAGCCCGATGAAGAGCGAGATCAGCCCGCGCGCCGGCGAGCCGGGCGAGATGAAGACCGCGCAGGACAGGCCCAGAACCACCAGCCAGAAATACTCGAAGGACGAGAATTTCAGCGCAATCTCGGCCAGCGCGGGCGAGGCGGTGATCAGAACCAGCGTGCCGAAGATGCCGCCGATGGACGAGAACACCAGCGAGGCGCCCAGCGCGGATTCGGGCCGGCCCTTTTTGGTCAGGGCATAGGCGTCCTGTACGTAGGCGGCGCTGGCGGGCGTTCCGGGCATCCGCAGCATCGTGCCGGGGATGTCGCCGGCAAAGATCGCCATGGCGGTGGCCGTGACGATGGTGGCGATGGCGGGCACCGGGTCCATGAAGAAGGTCACCGGCACCAGCAGCGCGGTGGCCATGGTGGCGGTCAGCCCCGGGATGGCGCCCACGAACATGCCGAAGGCGGCGGATCCGAGGATCACCAGCAGGACATAGGGTTGAAATACGAGGCTCGCGGCTTCGATCACGGTCGACATGGGCGCGTCACCACAGGAAGGTCAGGAATTCGGTACGCGGCAGCGGGACCAGAAGCAGCCTGCCGAAACTCTGCTGGATGGCAAGCGCCGCCAGCGCCGAAACGATGAGGGCAACCGGCCAGCGAACGCCTAAGATCAGCATCGAGACGAGCATCACGCCGAAGGCCGTGGGCAGGAAGCCCACCAAGGGCGAGACCACGATATAGAGGACGATCAGCGCGAGAACGACGACCATCCGCATCACCGCGGCGCCGCTGCGGGTCCAGTCGGCAAGGCGCAGGCCGGGCACGCGGTCGCCCGCCATGACGGCCTTCACGATGATGAAGAGCCCCGTCAGCACGGTGACCAGCGCGATGGCGCGCGGCATGGTGCCCGCGCCGTAGGATTGTCCGGGGATCACCTTGAAGTCCAGGGCCGAGATATAGATCGCGAAGCCGCCCAGAAGGGTCAGCAATCCCAAGGTCAGGTCGGTGACGCGCATGTTCGGGGTCCTGTGATGGTCGGGCCTGTACCGGTCTGCCCGGCCATCCGGGTCGGTCCGGGCAATCGTGGGGCTGGAACGGGAACAGGGCCGGACCGGGCATCACACCCGCATCCGGCCCCGCCCGAGAGCAACTGCGTTTACTCGGCGGCAAGCCCCGCCTCTTTCATCACTTCGCCGAACGCGGCGTCGTCATTGGCCACAATCTCGGTCGCGTCCTCGCCTCGCGCCCAGCGCAGGCCGAAGCCGCGGTCGGTCATGAAGGTCTGGTACTCTTCCGAGTTGTAGGCCGCCTCGACCGCGTCCATCAGAGTGGCCTGCACGTCCTCGGGCAGACCGTCGGGCGCCGCGACCGCGCGCCAGACCGCCACGGTCCAGTCAGACCCGGTGGTTTCCGCCAGCGTCGGCACCTCCGGAAAGGCCCCCTGGCGTTTAGCGGACATGGTGGCCAGCGGCACGACGCGGTCGGCTTCGATCATCGAGCGGCCCTCGGCCAGCGACGATGGCACGATGTCCACGCCGCCCGCGACCATGTCGGCCAGGCCCGGCGCCGCACCCTGGCTGGGCACGAAAGTCACGTGATCGGGGGCCAGGTCCTCTGACAGCAGCCAGCCGGCGAGACCGACATGCCAGATGCCGCCCTGCCCCGTGCCCGATGCGGTGTAGGTGCCCGGCGGGTTGTTCTTGATCGACTCCATCAGGCCCTCGATGCTGTCCCACTCGGAATCGGCCGAAACCATGACACCGCCCGGATCGGCGTTGACGATGGCGAGGATATCGTAATCCTCGTAGGTCAGGTCGGTCAGGCCCTGCCAGTGCATCATGTCGATCTCGATGGTCATGATGCCGATGGTGTAGCCGTCGGGCTCGGCATTGGCGATGGCGCTGTGGCCCACCACGCCGGACCCGCCGGTGCGGTTCACCACGTTGACCGGCACGCCAAGCTCTACCTGGATCTCGGCGCCCAGCAGGCGGCCGACCGCGTCGGTCCCGCCACCCGCGCCCCACGGCACGATGAGCTGGATCGGGCGGTCCGGGTAGTCCTGCGCCCACGCGGCGCCGGTCATGGCCAGAAAGCCCCCGACTGCTGCGGCGGTTTTCACGAATTGCATGCGAATCCTCCTGTGTTGTCGTGTGCAGCCTTCCCTTTGGCGCGCGCCGCGCCGGAGATCCCGGGGCGGCCGCGACAGGGAAGGCGTTTCGTGGTTCCGGGCGGTTGGCACACCAAACGGTCGCGCGTTTCGCGACGAGCCGCCGAATCGTTGTAGCGAAGCGCGTGGATCACTCCCAAACCCTCTCCTCAGACTTGACGATATCCAGCGCGGTGATAACCTTCAAATGAATAATAACGGCTCTGCGATCGCGAAACGCGATCACTCTCGGGAACCGGCGCATCGTGGAACGCAACATCACCGCAAACCTCAAGGTCAGGCACATGGCGCTGATCGTGGCCCTCGCCGATCACGGCACGACACATCGCGCCGCAGACGCCTTGAACATGACGCAATCCACCGCATCCAAGATGCTCCGCGACGTTGAGGCGATTTTTCAGGCCACCTTGTTCGAGCGCGCGCCCCGCGGCCTCGTCCCGACACCCCTGGGGGATTTCGTGATCGAGAACGTACCGGCCCAGCTGTCGCGGCTGGAGCGGTTTTCTGACGAGTTCCAGGCCCGGCGCGCCGGTGGCTTCGGCACGCTGTCGGTCGGTGCGATCACCGGGGCGGCGCCGGACTTCGTGGCCAAAGCTGTGGCCGAGATTAAGCGCGCGCGCCCGCAACTGATGTTCTCGCTGCGTGGCGAGACCAGCGATGGCATCCTGGAGCAGCTCGAGGCTGGCCGCCTGGACCTGGCCGTCGGACGGTTCAGCGCCGAACGCCACCGCAACATCTTCTCGTTCGAACCGCTGGCCGAAGAGCGCCTGATCGTCGTGGCCCGGACCGGGCACCCGCTGGAGCGCGCCGGTGCGCGCTGCCTGGGGGACGTGGCCGATTGCGCTTGGGCGCTTCAGCCGGTGTCAAACCCCTCGAGGCAGGTGTTGGACGCGGCCTTCGACCAGGCCGGGCTGCGGCGGCCGCGGGACACGGTCGAGTGCTCGTCGATCCTGCTGATCCTGAACCTTGTGCAGGTTTCGGACACCCTCGCCCTGCTTCCCGAGGCGGTTGTCGATGCGCACCGCAAGGCCGGCCTGTTCGTCGCCTTGCCGATCAGCCCCGACATCCGGCTGACGGGCTTCGGGCTGGTGACCCGAAGGCGCGAGACGCTGGGCGAAGCCGCGCTGACATTCTGCGACATCTTGCGCGCCCGAGCCGCGCTATAGAGCGTGTCGCGTTTCCCGAGCGGCTTTGCCACGCTCGGCATCCGCTTTGCGCTTTCCGCGGGGCACGCGTCGCCCGGGAAGAGGGCGCCGGACTTGCGCAGCCATGTCTCTCGGATATCCGGACCCGTTTCGGATCCCCAACCAGGGTGACCGATCACACGTCCAGCCCTTCCACGAACCGCGCATTTTCCTGGATGTACTGGAAGCGCATTTCTTTCCATCGGAATGCAGGCTAAAGCCATCAGTGAGACCTATACCGACCTCACAGGTTTCGATAATCTGATGGCAGCAACCACGACGGCGCGCACGCTCTTGCGGGCGGCGCATCAAGGCACCACGGCTGCCTCCGACGGCCTCTCAGTCCACGAAGCCCCCGATGGCTTCGAAAATGGCATTGCGCGGCTCCAACATTGCTGTGAAACTGGCGCTGCCAAAGCGAAGGAAGAGACGGGCAAACTCGGGCTAAGCGAGCAGGAACAAAAAGTTGCGACCGCGCTATCGTCTCTCAGGACGTTGGAGAGCCAAGTCAAGGACTATGAACGTGCACAGCGCGTAATCGACGCCTATGAAGCGCAGATACTGACGTTGGATGCGATCTTCGAGCGTTTCGTCAAAGTCCAGAACGCGGCGATCATTCCCTGCACCCGCGCGAGCTTTTCCGCATAGAGGCTTCTCAGATCCTCGAAACTTTGATCCTCGGCCATATACACATCTCCTGTTCGGTCCACCTCCCCGCCCCGCGCCAGCACCTCGCCCGCGCGGAAGAGTGCCGCGGCAATATCCTCGCGGGCCTCGCGCGAAGCCTCCGCAGCAAGCGAATGGTAGACGGTTCTGGTATTGGCGATCTCTGCCAGCGTCCGAGTCAGGTCAGCCCCCACACGCTCCCGCTCGCGGGGCGCGCGACCCTCTTCTTTCTCCGCAACCAAAATCATCAAGATTGTTGATTTTGCGTTGCCATGACTATATGATGTAGTTGTTTGACAAACTATACAATATGTAGATTGAAAAGATCAATAAAGATGATCCCAGTGAATGATCATGATCTGCAAGTTGTTGACTGCAAAATCCAAGACGAGTTCATCGTAATTTGCGAGAAACCGTGTTCCGCACGGTACACGACGCTCTTGCGGCGAGGTGCGAAATGGATTCGATTTGAAGATTCTCGACCAAAAGGATCTTTACGATTGTCAATGGTAACTCCCAAGCACCCTCTCCGATAACGGGGTGCAGTGGGGCTGCGGTCAGAGCCGGGCGATGATCTGAGATGGTGACAGGGTCAGGGTGTCGAGGACATTGAGCCCGTGTTTTCTGGCCGTCGAGATGACGGACCTGATGTCGGCGAATGCCTGCGCACCCTCAAGTGTGCGGAAGGTGCCCGAGATTTTCATGCGCAGCTTCATCATGCGCAGGTCCTGTTCGGCCTGATTGTTGGTGAAGGGGACTGCGAAGTCGGCGATGAACCGCAAGACGTCATCGCGGTAGTCACGCAGACGGACGAGCAGGTTGTGCCCTGGCCGCCTGGCTTTTCGGCCGCGGGTGCCGGGGCTTTTGGCCAGTGGGGGCTGACGTTCGTGGAAAGCGAGCCCCTTGGCGAGGATCGCCATGTATCTGGTGACGATGCCCTGGCGAACCGGTTCCGGGAGTTCGGTCTCGCCTCGGTCCTGAGCCTCGCACCTGAGCTGATTGGCGCTGTTGAGCACCGCGCTCATCTCTGTCGCCCACGGCTCCTTCTCGATCTCTTCGATGGCCTTGAGTTCGCGCAAGTGATGCGCCCCGCAGAGGGCG
>Ga0307952_1000286_pt1 | contig 32246 bp, 28 predicted proteins | sample OrgLakmetagen376_FD_201821 | JGI IMG/M metagenome (GOLD analysis project Ga0307952, IMG submission 201821) | Saline water microbial communities from Organic Lake, Antarctica - #376 | ecosystem: Environmental > Aquatic > Non-marine Saline and Alkaline > Saline | place: Antarctica: Organic Lake...
GTCCTGAAATTTCAAATTTTATCTATCTAGCGACAAAAATCTAAAATTTTATCTCAGCCCCCAAATCTATGGAGATATTTTTTGGGAAAAATGAAGTGAATTAAAGTTTGTGAATTAATCAGGCTAGAAAGTTCAAGATTAAGGCGCGCTTAATTTTTAAAACTGAGTTGACTTTTGTCAATGACTGTTTTAAAAATTATGTGCAACGCCAATATTGGGCTTTATAGACTGATTTTCTTAGAAATTCCTTTAGGAACTCCATCCTTATGCATATAAACATTAATCGTCTTCAACTTAAAATAATTCTCAGAAACATAAAGATATCCTTCTGGATAATTCCCACTTCCCCAAGAGTTTTTTACTAAGAAATAACGTGTTCCGTTGGCTTCAGTGTATAATCCTGTGATGTGCATTCCATGGTCGTCAGTTGTTGTTTTGTTGTCATAACCTTCTTGACGCATTTCTGGAGTCACAGTAATTTCTTTAACAGGCGTCATGAACGCATTTGATTCCTTGTCAGCACCAGCATCAGAGAAGTTAGAATTATCTCTTCCGCTAACTTGAATTGTACTTTCATCTTTTGGAACGATTGCTAAACCTTTTCCAAAATTGAATCCTTTTTCAGAAACATCTGCTCCCCAAGCAACGGTGTATCCGTTTTTTAAAGCTCCAACAGTTGCTTCTAACATTTCATCCATTGAAACATTGTAGCTTTTCCCCCATGACCAGTTGTCTGGAATTAATAATTGTACTTCTTCGTGCATTGGAAGGTGCGTAAATGAAGTCAAAGAAACATAATCATCCATGTTTAACTTTGTTGATGCAGCAAAAGATTTCGGCGTATATTCTTTTCCATCGTAAGTGAATTGAGTTGGATCTTCGCCAAAATAAGCATCAAGAATTCCATTTAATCCTAATTTCCAATTGCTAGACAATGATCCTCTTCCTATATTGTTTGAATAGTCAAGGATTCCACCCATATATCCATTTAATCCGCTAAATAATTCTTTGTGATTGTGTTTTTCCGTACCATAATTTAATCCATCATATACATTGATTGGAACAATTCCATACCTTTTAAATACATAAGGAATATCGTGGAAAGCTCCCCCTTGAGAGAAGTTGTTTTTTCCATCCATTCTGATGTAATTCTCCGCTTTAGCTTCATAAGCTTTACGAGCGACATACATTTGAGATAAAATTGGCGGATTTTCAACTCCTTTTCTGATCATTTCAGATTCGAAAAACGATAAGGCTGAGAAACTCCAACATGTTCCAGTATATCCTTGAGAAACAACTGGAGTTGCCTCTAAATTTGCAACTTCTGTAAATGTATAAGACGAACCGTCAATGTTCGTAATGTTTTGTGCATAGCTACTTAGACAGGTAGAAAAGGCTACAAGTGCAATAATTATTTTTTTCATAGAGATATAAAATTTATAAGTTTTTACTTTTTAAGAATCCAAATAGGAATATTCGTTGCGGCCAATTGAGCGCGCAATGTTGAAATCTCAGAACGTTTAGTTGTATTTCCAGCAGATACACGGTGTAAACCACCTTTAATATCTACCTCGTAAGCATTAAATCCTTTTGCTTTTAACTTAGTAATTAAATCGGTGGCATTTGTTGGATTACCAAAACAACCTGCAACCGCATGATAACTGTTTTTCTTTATTACAACTTTATTACTTTCGTTATGTTCAAGACTTTTAACTGTTTCCTTCTCTCTCCAAACTGGAATGAATAAATCTTCATCTAATGGATAAGTGAATACAGGTGATTCAGAACTTAAGTTTTCAGTAATTGAAGATAAAGTAGACGATGGCCGAACAGAATCTATTGTAAGGATTTCCTCCTTTATTACAGGTTTATATTTTGTATTTTCCTCTCCATTAAAAGGATTGAAATCATCAAGATAAATAATTCCGGATTTTAATACATCTGTTTTCATTGGAATCCAGAAACTATAGAAAGCCATTGGAACTAAAGCAGCCACAGCAGCATATTTCGCTATTTTTCTTAGTAGATTACTTGAGGATTTCTCAGCAATCGCAGGATGTTGAATTTCTTTTGCTTCTTCTTTTACGCTTTCCTCTTCAGCTTGTTCGTTTTCTTGAACAGTTGTTGGCGCAATGAAATTTGTTTCTTTGGTATTTACAGCGTTTATTGTCGTTGCAACTGGTTCAACTTCCTCTTCTTCACTAATGAATTGAACATTTCCTAATCCATAGGAGGAAAGGAGTAAATTAAAAAAACGATCTTGTTCGAAAGCTATTTTCCCAGCAGTATTTGTATACAAAAAACCAACATTGTGAAATTGAATTCGTTTCCCTTCAGAGAGTTGTGTTTTAATCTGCTGAACTTCTTTTGAAATAATATTTTGTGATTCGTCAAAAGAAATACTCTTTTCTCTCGCCAAATGATTGATGATTAAACCATCATTATTGATTAAGTTTTTGTTGAAGCTCAACGCTTTGCTTGGTGGAGTAATTAAACCATTTTTAATATCCACTTTTGCAGAAACGTTGTTGGCTACAAACCCACCAAAAGCTGGTATTACAACGCAATTGTTGCGCAAAAGCAAAGTCCCGAGAATAGCATCCAAATGTGTCATATAAGCAAAGATACGAATTAATATTTTTGTGTAGGCCCAATATAGTTTTAAAAGTTACAAGATTGTGGTGAAATGTTGGAGAGTCAGTAGAGATTTGAAATTAAAAGGCATTATTTTTTAAATGGGTTACCAAGCTAAGTCGTAATTTCTTAAAAAAGGGATTCCTCGTCGTTGCACTCTGTCGGAATGACAGATGGTTTTGCGAGCGCATTGGGGGAAGGAGATGGCGCTCTGCGCCATCTCCTTCCCCCAACGGACACTTACTGAGGATGTCATTCCGAAAGTTTTTTAAAACCAACGGTTTTGTAAAATGGAGGAATCCCTTTTTTTTAATTGTTAGTTCAGTGAATTACGACCTAACTTGGTAACCCAATTTTTTAAATCAAGTCAAACAAGCTTATAGCATACTGCCTATAGCTTACCGCTTTTAATCTTCCCTAAAACGACTTCCACATCTTCCGGTGTGTCAATATTTGGAGTTTCAATGTCTGTTTCAACTACTCTAATATTATACCCATAATACATCCATCTCAATTGTTCAAGACTTTCTGTTTTTTCGATGGAAGTTGGCGTGAGTTGAACCAGTTTCGCTAATGTCTTCGCTCGGAAACCATACAAACCAATGTGTTTCAAATACGGATATCCTTCAGCATTGCGTTCGTAAGGAATTGGACTCCTTGAGAAATACAACGCATCTGATTGGTGATTGATCACGATTTTAATGCGGTTTGGATCTTGGATGTCTGCTATTGAAATTTTAGGTGAACCCAAAGTTGCTATCTCAACGGTTTCATCCTCAAAAGCAGCGATTAGAACTCTCAATTGTTCAGCATCTACTAGTGGTTCATCTCCTTGAATGTTAACAACGATATCGAAATTTGGATAACTTTCTATGACTTCACCACAGCGATCTGTTCCACTTTTATGGGTTTCTTTCGTGAGGATAGCCTTTCCACCAAATGCTTTCACATGACTTGCAATTTTCTCATGGTCTGTAGCCACAACGACTTCATTAAATTGATTAGAGTTTGTAACCCCTTCCCAAACGCGTTGGATCATTGTTTTACCAGCTAAATCAAGTAAAGGTTTTCCCGGAAACCTTGAAGAAGCATATCGTGCTGGAATAATTGCGAGTTTTTTCATTTTAAAATTTTGCTTGGACCCTGATTAAAAATTGTCTTGGAGCTTGAATGTCTCCAGGACGCGTCATGTATTCGCGGTTAAAGATATTATTTATAATAAAATGAAATTGAAAGGTCTTGTTTAATTCGTAACCAATACGTGTATCGAAAACCAAATCTCCATTATTGTTTCTTTCTCTATATTCTCTTAATCCCGGCAGTATAGCGGTATTTCCTAATATTGTAGTTACTCCATTTTCAAATGAATTATCGATATTTTCCATAAAGCTATTGTAGCGACCACTAAAACCTAATAATAGTTTTAGGTATTGGAGTTGAATATCTCCCTTGGCCAAATGTCTAAATCGGTATTTTAACATGTTAGAAGTTGTATCAGAAACTCCGCCATTTCCATCTGTTCCATAAATATAACTCGAATCGGGATTCAGTACAATGGGATTCATATAAGTGTACCCCAAAAGAGTTGTGATTTTAACTGGTCCAATGTTTCCTGTTCCATTGATGGAAAATTCTATTCCTGAAATCCTTGCTTGTTCTGCATTTTCAGCACGAAAGCCATACCAATTACCAACAAAACCAGGTTGATTTGGATTAATACTGATGGGTATAGAATCTGGTTTATAAAATCCAAAGGTGAATTCCATCATATCTTTGTATTCGCTAATGAACCCTGCGACATCAATAAATCCTTTGAAGTTTTTGATTTTGAATCCTTGTTTAATCCCCACCTCAGCTGACCAACCACTTTCGGGATTAAGCGACTGATTTGGAAAAATGTTTAATGCTCCGACTGAAGTTGAAGCAAATCGTTCAGCTATTGAAGGAAATCTGTAGGCTTGACCAAAAGATGCTCTCAAATGTGTTGCTTTGGCAATTGGATAATGTGCACCAGCTCTAAAAATTGGTCTGAATGGAATTGAAGTTGTTGAGTCTTTGGATAAATATGTTCTAGAGTCGACGCTCAAATTATTGGCTTGGTAATATTCCCCGCGCACTCCTAATGTTAGATTGAGTTTGCCAAATGATTTCTCCACTTGAGAATAAATAGAATAATTTCTTGAATCATGATCTCCATATAAATCAGAGAAAACAGTTCCCCAATTCCCAGTAAGTCCAGCAGTAAGTCTCCAATCTCTCTTAAATTTCCGTTCAAATTTATAATCTGCATAATACATATTTGCAGTAGCACTTTGATTGTTATTCGATTGATTATTGGTATTGTAAAGTCGCATCTGTAAACTGTGTTTATTATTGTGTCCATCAAACCAAACAGCATAAGGATCCAGCATAAAACGCCTGTTATTAATTTGTGAAAGAGAAGAGGAGTCAGCGTAAGGATTTTCAGTTCCACCGCTTGGGTAATAGCCCAAACTATCGCTTTCCCAAATAATAAAAAGTCCTTTTTCAGCGACTGATAAGGAATAATTTAGCCCAATTTTCAAGCGTTTTATTTTTTCAGGTTTAAAGATGAAACTTCCATTAATTCTTGCACGGTTTTGATTTTCTCCTGCTCGATAGCCATCTGTATTAAAATTGTATGCAGAAATCGTATAGCCGAATTTCTCTTTCATTTTACCATGATAGGCGTTAATTTGAGTGGAAAATAAAGGTTTTTGAGACCATTGTAATCCAAAACGAGTGGGTTGATCATATAATCCAACTTGCGCACTCAATTTCGTTTCTCCTTTTTTGGTCGGTTCTTTGTCCCGCAATGAAACAATCCCATTTAATGCGCCGCTTCCATATAAAACAGAAGAGGCTCCTTTTAAAATTTCTATTTGTGCGATATTTTCTAAAGGAATAGATTCCCATTTTGCATCTCCAGCATCAGCTGATAAAAGTGGAGCGTCATTCCAAACCACCATTACACGGCTTCCTGCCCCATAAGAAAACCCACTTCCGCCGCGAATACTGACTTGCCCATCCATTGTGTAGACACCCGGAGCTAAATTTACGGCTTCTTCAATATCCGTGAGTCCTTTGTTTTCTATTAATTCTGGCTTTATGATTTCTATAGAAACAGGAACTTCTTCGATTTTTTGCTTTCTTCTCGATGCGGAAACAACAACCCCATCCAATTGCTGAGACATTGAACTCATTTTTACGATTAAGTGCTTATTCGAGAATTTATTGATTGTTATTGATTGCGACTCGTGATCGAAAAATTCAAATGTAATTGTAATGGGAAACTCCTTGATGATAAGCTTGAAATTTCCATCAACATCGCTGCGTGTTTTTCTTCCTTCACTGCTTTGCACCAATACACCAATTAAAGTGTTTTCATTTTCATCCGTCACTTTTCCGCTAATCTCTTGCGCAAAGATGAACGATGAAAAAAATGATAAAAAAAGTAATAAGTGTTTCATTTAATGAATAAAATCGTTTATCTTAGAATAACCTAAATTAAAATAAAAATTTTGAAAAACAACCATCTTAAACACCAAGTGGCGCTTACTCAGTTAGAAGGAGTTGGTTCACGAACCGCAAAAGTATTGCTTGCTTACTTGGGCAGCGAAAATAAATTGTTTGAAGATTCTTTTAATCTGCGAACAGAAATCCCTGGATTTGCCAAAGAGCGATTCCGTAATTTAAACAAGCAAAAAGCATTGAACAATGCAAAACCTATTGTCGATTTTGTAGAAAAGAATAATATCGATACAACCTTTTTTACAAGTAAAAATTATCCCAAACGGTTAAAAGAATGTTCTGATGGTCCGATGTTGCTTTATCACCGAGGAAATTTTGATTTTAATCATCGAAAAACCATCGCAATTGTAGGGACAAGAAACATGACCAGTTATGGAAAACAATTAATTAATGAATTGATTGCTGCAATTGCTCCTTATAACGTACAAGTCATTTCAGGTTTGGCTTATGGAGTTGACGGATACACGCACCAACAATGCTTGAATCACGGCGTGCCAACCATAGGAGTGTTGGGACATGGCTTAGACAGAATTTATCCGAATCAACATCTTCAATTAGCGAAGAAAATGGTGGAAACGAAAGGCTGTGGTTTGATCACCGAATTTCCACATAACACTAAGCCTGATCGAGAGAATTTTCCTCAACGCAATAGAATTGTGGCGGGAATGACTGATGCAACAATTGTAATAGAAAGTGGCGTAAAAGGAGGTTCCTTAATTACGGCACTTTTAGCCAATGATTATGCCCGAGATGTATTTGCATTTCCTGGGAATGTAGATCGTCCATTTTCTAAAGGATGTAATGATTTAATCTCAGATAGTAAAGCACATTTAATTAGCTGCGGAAAGGATTTGATTCGTTTAATGGAGTGGGCAAAAGACGACCGTGATAAAGTTATTCAAGCCAATTTATTTGAAGGATTAGATGGCGATGAAACATTGATAGTAAAAGCGATTAAAGAATTTGAAAAGATTTCACTGGATGTTCTTTCCGTTCGTTTGAAAAAACCAGGTCATGTTTTGAGTGGACTTTTATTGGGATTAGAGCTTCGCGGTGTCGTGATGACGTTGCCTGGGAAAAAGTATGCTTTGAGTCAGTTGTAGATTTATGATTAGCCGATTGAAAATATATCGTGCTTTCAGCACTTTTGAGAATGTGCGTTTTGATATCCTAGGATTTACGCCCTGGGCTAAAACGTTTCATCCTTTCGGGATTTTGGAATTAGATTTATTATAATATGCTCATTTTAATTGTGTTATGTTTGAATCTAGGGATTCAGATTACTCAATTCCTAAAACCAAAAAAAGCAATAAGATTTCTCCTATTGCTTTTTTACTATTATGAATGCTGTTAATTCACATCAACAAACAGTATATTTGAATTATAAATTTCGCTTACGAAGCTTGTGTAGTTTTAAAAACCAAGGAGCTGACTTTTGTCAGTAACTGTTTTTAAAACAAGCATAAAGAAGTTAGCGGATTTTATAAACAAATATTATGCGAATTCTTTGTACGCTTCTTGTAGATTCTCAGAAATCATTTCTGCTGTTACACCTTCAATATGATGACGCTCTAAGAAATGAACTAATTTTCCATCTTTAAATACCGCTACTGACGGAGAAGATGGAGGGTAAGGCAAGAAGTAATTTCTAGCTTGGTTTACTGCTTCGCTATCAACCCCTGCAAAAACAGTTGCCATTGCATGTGGTTTTACTTCTCCTTCTAGAGAATGTTTAACACCAGGACGCATATTTCCAGCTGCACAACCACAAACGCTGTTCACAACCATTAATAAAGTTCCTTTTGTGTTTTTTATCATATTATCAACATCTTCTGGTGATGTTAAATCTTTAAATCCAACTGAAGTTAATTCTTCTTTCATTGGAGCTACTAATTCTGGAGGATACATATATATTTAGTTTTATGATTCGTAAATAACAAAGGTAAGAAGCAAAGTTTGAATTTTGAGGATTTTAACCTTTAATTTAAAAATATTGTCATTCCTAGTGATCTACATAATTTTCATTTACAAGATACTTCTTTTAGTCGAAAAATGGTTAATTTTATTTTGGTGTGTTGCATATTCTGCTTCACTAAGCGATCACCCCAAAAAGAACTGCCCTTTCAGGTCGGTTTCATAGGGTGATTTCATTAGTTAGTGTCTGGTCGGAAACAGCACAAAATTAAAATTGATTCATTTGAGTATATTTTACTTTTTTTCTAGTCGGCTGTTGCTATGGCTTCTCCTAAATAAATAATGTAATCCTGGGCCCTGTAAGGGCAGCTCAACTATTTTTTCAGTCAAAATAATCTAACATGGAATCTTGCGGGTATTAAAAGCAAATTGAATCTAAGTTTGACTAAATGAGCTTGATGCAAAATGTGATGGTGATTAGAATTGAGCCGAAGATTCTAATAATTGAGGCATTAAAATTCTAGATTTTCAAAAAAACAGACAATAATTTCTACTGTGATTTTTGTTTAAAAAGTAATCTTGGCTAAGCTAACGGATAAGCATTATTATTTTCCTTTGAAATGCTTTTTATAAAATCGTTGAATATCAGCTTCTTTATCTATTTCCGCTTTTCCATTGAGAAAATCAACAAATTCAATTGCAAAATAGGGACCAAGCATATATCCTTTAGACCCTAATCCATTGAAAATATACAGTCCTTTATGTGTTGGATGTTCGCCGATTAATGGTCTTCTGTCTGCTACTGCTGGACGGATTCCCCCTTCATGGTTTGTTATTTTAAATGGAGCTGAACTCAATAATTTATAATTCTCTAACAATTCTTCTTTTGCTTCAGCTGTCGGGCTTGGGTCTTGCGTGTACCATGCATATGTAGCACCCAATTTAAAATCCCCTTCTTCTGTTGGAAGAATAAAACATTTTTTATTGAGGATTTCATTTTTATTGAAAGCATCGGATTTCACGGTCAATACTTCTCCTTTTGCATTACTAAAAGGTAAATAACCAAAAAACGGATTGTCTTCTCCACGGAAACCTTCACAAAAGATGAGGTGCGTATATGCTTCGTTTTTGTAAGTTTTAGCTTCATGATTTAATTCCTCAAAATCGAACTTTGAATATTCGATAAGATCTTTCTCAACCAAATAAGCATGGTTATACTCCATGAATCTTTTGGCATCAATATAGCCTGGCGTATTTATAAATCCATTTCCGAAAGGGGCTTTTAGATGTTCGGGTGTATTTTCTTCACTTTCTGGCGGATTGATGTAGTTATTATACTCTTTCTCTTTCAATCGTTCCATCCATAAATCACGCTCATGCTGAGAGTTAAAAGCACGACGCAGTTTCCTTTGAAAAAAGAATTTGTGTTTAATTTTATTCTCCATGGCTGAATAAAATTCCATTAATGTTGGAATCAATTCATCACTTTTCCAAGACTTAATCATTCTTCGAAAAGTCATTGGATTGATCATACCTGCGGCCACTTTTGAACTGTGGTTGACACCTTCATCAATAATTCGAAATGAAATATTATTTTCTTCCAATTGGTGCGCCAAGCAAATACCTGACAATCCACCTCCAACGATTATAACTTTCACTTTTTGTTTTTAATTAGTGTCTGGCAGGAAACATAACAATTTTGTGTCTTATAACAAAGTCAGATTAAACTTCAGGTTCCAACTTTGGACTGACAGTTAATTTCATTATTTCTAAATCTAACTTCTCTTTGAAGGGAGCAATATAGTCAAGGTAAATTGGTTTAATTTCCTCTTTCATCGGTTCAGATTTAGGGAATTTCTCCGCACGGTGATTAATTTGTCTTCCATTTTTCCAAAAACGATAACAAACATGAGGCCCTGTTGCCGCACCTGTTGAACCAACAAATCCAATCACATCTCCTTGTCTTATGCGCTTTCCATTTCTGATTCCGTTGGCAATTTTGCTCATGTGTAAATATTGGGTGTCGTAAGTTGCGTTGTGTCTTATTTTAACGTAAATTCCATTTCCACGACTTCTTGAAGCTCTTGAAACTGTTCCGTCTGCTGTTGCAAGAATTGGTGTTCCAGTTGGTGCAGCATAGTCTGTACCTAGATGTGGTCTTCTCGTTTTATATATTGGATGCATCCTGTTCATGTTGAAAGCTGAACTAATGCGAGAAAATTTTAGTGGAGACATCAAAAATGGACGCTTCATTTCATTTGCTAATTCATCATAATAACCTGAAACGTCGCCTGTAGAATCTGTAAAATTGAAGGCATATAAACCTTTTTTTGCATGTTCAAACCAAACGTATTTGATTTTATCTACTGAATAAGGAACGCCGTCAACACTTTTCTCATCATAATAGACTACAAATTTATCTCCTACCTGCAATTTAAAAAAGTCAACACTCCAAGCGTAAACACCTTCAATTGCATCTGCAATAGCTGCGGTCATCATGTAATTGTCAAAGTTTTTGCTGAGTTCGACAGATAAGTTAGAATTTTTAGCAATTTCTCCACTGACCATTCTTTCGTTAATCGTGATTGGTCGAATTTCTTTTTTAATCCCTACAGCGTCTTTTGTAAAATCAAACGCGATATAAGAAAAAACATCTGGTTCATAAATCAAATAACTTGGAGCATTACTGGTATCGTTTTTTGGTTTAAAAGTCTTAAAGGGTTTTCCAGCAACAATGTATTTTAAACCTATTAGACTGTCCTTTAATCGCTCAGCTGTTGTGTTGATAGTGTATTGATTAATATCAAAAGCAGCGAATAAATTGTTCCATGTCCACCCTTGTTGAATGGTGTCATAATGCACTTCATATTTGTCTAAATCAAATCCAAAGAGTAAATTTTCATCTACTTCGACAGTAGCTACAGCAGTTAAATCTTCTATTTCCACTTTTTTATTTTGACTGCAAGATGATGCAAATAAAGCAGCAATAATAAGGGTAATCAGGGTATAGAAACTTTTCATAACAACGAGGGGTTCTTTTTTAGCATTCGTTTTATTCTATTGTAAATAGTGTGCCTTTCAGACCAAATACTATATAGTTTAAAACTTTTTTATAACATTTAAAGCTATTGAATTAATATGCAAATTTAATGACTTTGTATAGAGTACGAACTATTTAACGGTAAAAGTTTCAACTTATTCTCTTCTATTCTTGCGAAATATTAACTTTGCAGATCAAATACAAAAACAATGAATATATTACTTTTAGGTTCAGGAGGAAGAGAGCATGCTTTAGCTTGGAAACTATCAAGGAGCAGTAGCTTAGAATCTTTATATATTGCCCCAGGAAATGCGGGTACCAGAGAATACGGAGAGAATATTTCTATTGATCCCTGTGACTTCGAGGCGGTTAAAAAAACTGTTTTGGATAAAAAAATTAATATGGTTGTCGTTGGTCCAGAAGCACCTTTGGTGAATGGAATTGCTGACTTTTTTAATGCAGATCAAACAATCGCTCATGTTGCAGTGATTGGGCCCAATAAAAAAGCATCACAATTAGAGGGAAGTAAAGACTTTGCAAAAGACTTTATGAACAGACATAATATCCCTACAGCAAAACATAAAACGTTCACTAAAGCTACAATTAAAGAGGGTTTTGCTTTTTTGGATAACCTAAAAGCACCTTATGTTTTAAAGGCAGATGGTTTAGCCGCAGGGAAAGGAGTTTTGATTCTACAAGACCTACACGAAGCGAAAAAAGAATTTTCGTCTATGTTATTAGATAAGAAATTCGGTGGAGCAAGTGCTAAAGTAGTAATTGAAGAATTTCTTAAAGGAAACGAAATGTCTTCATTTGTGCTTACGGATGGAGATGGATTTAAAGTTTTTCCTGAAGCCAAAGACTATAAAAGAATTGGAGAAGGAGATACAGGTTTGAATACTGGTGGAATGGGAGCCGTTTCTCCAGTGCCATTTGCAGAAGGGAAGTTTTCTGATAAAGTATACAATCAAATCATTGTGCCAACAGTAAAAGGTTTGAAAGCTGATGGAATAGAATACAACGGATTTATTTTTATTGGAATTATAAATGTGAGCGGTGAACCTTACGTTATTGAATACAATTGTCGTTTAGGTGACCCCGAAACAGAAGTGATACTATTGCGTTTGAAATCTGATTTAGTAGATTTATTTGAAGGTGTAGCCACGAAGACTTTATCGGAACGTGATGTTGAATTTGATCCAAGATCTGCCGTTACAGTAATGATGGTTTCTGGAGGATATCCTGAGGAATACAAAAAAGGCAAAACGATTTATGGACTGAATGCAGTAAATAATAGTTTGGTTTTTCATGCAGGAACGGCCTCTGATGGGCCAGCAGTTGCAACATCTGGCGGAAGAGTTTTAGCAGTTACTTCTTTTGGAAAAGACATAGCATCAGCAATAGAAACTTCATACGAAACAATTCAAAACATTGAGTTTGAAGGTGCGTACTATCGAAAAGATATTGGGCGAGATTTACTCTAGCCCAATTTTTTTTCTAAATTTAGTACTTAATAAAATATATGGATCCCTCGAGTATAATCGTTATCGTCATCGCACTAACCGCATCAGCCTTTTTTTCGGGTATGGAAATCGCGTTTATTACTGCCAATCGATTAAAAATTGAACTGGACAATAAAAAAGGCTCCTTTTCCGGGAAAGTACTTTCTAATTTCGTAAAAAATGACAGTCGATTCATTGCTACAATGCTCTTGGGGAATAATATTGCATTGGTAGTTTACGGAATTTGGATGGCGCAATTGATGCAACCATGGATAGCACCTTTGGTTGGAGGAAGCGAAGCAGCTGTTCTTTTAATTCAGACTATTTTATCGACCTTATTGATTTTGGTGACGGCTGAGTTTTTGCCGAAGGCAACTTTTCAAATTAATCCAAACAGAGTTTTACAATTTCTTTCCTTTCCATTAGCGTTGATTTATGCTATTCTTTATCCGTTGACCATTTTTACGATGACAATCAGTAATGGTTTATTACGTCTATTTGGAATGCATGTAAAAAGTGGGGAAATGGTCTTTTCAAAAATCGATTTAGATGACTATGTGCGGGATTTAAATGAACGCATGGAGGATGAAAATGATCTTGATAATGAGATGCAAATTCTTCAGAATGCAATTGGTTTTTCAGATATCAAAGCCAGAGATTGTATGATTCCTAGAACAGATATTGTTGCTTTGGACATAGAATCTACTATTGAAGATCTAAAAGATCGATTTATTGAAACCGGACTTTCAAAAGTATTGATCTACAGAGATACGATAGACAATATTATCGGTTATGTTCACAGTTTTGAATTGTTTAAAAAACCGAAGCGCATTAAAGAAATTCTTATACCGATAGCATTTGTGCCAGAAGCTGTGTTAGCCAAAGATTTATTAGAATTATTTGCAAAACAACATGGAAATATTGCAATTGTGGTGGATGAGTATGGTGGAACTTCCGGATTAATTACGATTGAGGATGTAGTTGAGGAGATATTTGGCGATATTGAAGATGAACATGACATCGATGAATTACTGGAGCAACAAATTGATGCAACTACTTATTTATTTTCAGCGCGACAGGATATTGATCATTTAAATGAAGTGTATAATTTTAATTTAGATGAATCTAGTGAATACGAAACGCTTGGAGGCCTTGTTTTGCACTACTTAGAGTCCATTCCAGAAGAAGGGACGATTCTCGAATTGGAGAATTATAGCATGAGAATTGAGGCGGTAACTGATAGAAGAATTGAGGTAATTCGCTTGAAAATTCTTGCAAATAATTAAGATTCTTTTTTTATGCACATTTATCCTTTCATATTTTGATTCATAATCTTATATTCGCATCCTTAAATTAAACAGAAAAAATGGCTTTAATTGGAAAAATACGCGAGAAATCGTGGCTTTTGATTGCAGTAGTTGGTATTGCAATGTTAGCATTCATCATTGGTGACCTTGATTTTTTAGGAAATGGTCCTCAAGAAGATGTATACGGAATAGGAACCGTTAATGGTGAAAAAGTTGATGAAGAACAGTACAATAGTTTCTTAAACAATGCGCGTAATAACATTATGCAAGAGAAGCAACAGCAAAATCCTAATCAACAAGCAAGATTTACTGATCAAGACGATAAAAGTGCGATCAGACAAGCTTGGCAAACATCAATCATTGATGGATTGATGAGAAAAGAGTACAATAAAGTCGGATTGATTGTTGATGAATATGAGTTAGAGAACGTTTTATACGGAACGAATGGTTACAAGCCATCTACAATCTCAACACAGTTCAAAGATTCAATTACTGGAGAATTTGCACCAGATCAATTGCGTCAAGCTTTAAATCAGTTGAGAGAATCTCCTGAGGCAGGAAGTGCTAAACAATACCAAGATTTAATGGATTATGTTGCACAAGTGCGTAAAGAAGAAAAATACAATGCTTTATTAACTGCTGGTGTTCACGCAACAACATTGGAAGGTAAGCATGAATATAATGCTAAGAAGACAGTGAAAAATGTGACTTACGTTTACCAGAACTACACAAAAGTTCCAAACGATGCAGTTGCAGAACCTAGCGAAGAGGAGGTGAAAGAATACTACAACGCACACAAAAGTGAAGAGAAGTACAAGCAAAAAGCAAGTCGTAAGATTTCTTACTTTGTTATTCCAGTGAATCCTAGTAAAGAAGATTCTGCTGCAGCATTTGATCGTTTGAATAAATTGAAACCAAAATTCGCTTCTGCGAAGAATGATTCATTATTCGTTTTACGTTTTAGTGATATCAAAAGATTTGCGAATGATTCAACTTCTATGGCTAAGCCAGAAGGATCAACTCAACAAGGGCCAACTTATCCAGCTTCTGTAGCTACTGAAATTGAAAGTGCTAGTAAAGGGGATGTTATAGGACCTTATGTTGGTCAAAATGGAGCTAAGATTTCTAAGGTATTAGGTTTCGGTGAAGAGAAAACAGCTACTGTTCGTCACATTTTATTAAATGCGGCTTCTCCAGAAGAATTTGATGCAGCGCAAGCGCAAGCAGACAGTATCATGAAAGTTATTCTTGCGAAAAATAACTTCGAAGAAATGGTTACTGAATTTAGTGATGACACTCCTTCGGTAGCAAACCAAGGAAGGTATGAGAAATTTTCCCAAGGACAAATGGTTCCAGAGTTTAATGATTTTTCTTTCAATAAGCCAATAGGAACTATGGGTTCTGTAAAGACAACTTACGGTATTCACATTGTAGAAGTCTTAGACCGAGAAGCTACAAAACGTCCAATTCTTGCAGATATAGTTAAGAATATCGATGCAACAAAAACTACAGCTGACCAAGTGAACAGTGAAGCATCGAATTATATCTATGATTTAGATGATGAGTTTAGTGAAAAATCGAATAAAGAAAAAAGTGAAATCTTTGACAAATATGCAGCAGATAATGGATACACTGTTCGTTTTGCTACAATTCAAGATGAAGAGCCAGCAGTAGCAGGATTTAATGAATTAGCAGAAGGTCGTATTTTGAGTCTTGCTTATGATGAAGAAAGTAAAGTAGGAACGATTAGTTCTTCTCCAATTCGTGATAACAATCGTATAATTGTTGCTTTCATTTCTGATATAATCGAAAAAGGTGTGCCAAGATTGGAAACAGTTGAAGATGCAATGCGCGCTGAATTGCGCAAAGAGAAACAGGCAAATTACTTGATCGACCAAATGTTAGGTAAGAAAGATCTTCAAGCTTTGTCAATAGAAATGGGTGCAAAGTTGGAGTCAGAAGGTTTGACTTTCTCAGCAAGTAATGTTGCAGCTGGACGTGAACCGCAAATTATTGGAACAGCATTCTCAGGATTGATGGATGGAGAAACATCCGTTCCTGTTAAAGGAACTAACGGAGTATTTGTTTTACGAGTTAATCAAACAACACCGGCAGGAGAAACAACAGATTACTCTGCGGAGACTGAACAAATAAAATCTCAAAACAGAGTAACTATTGAAAACCAATTCCGTACAGCATTGATCGAATCTGCAGACGTTATTGACAATAGAAAATTAAGAAAATACGGGATCAGATAATTCCTAATTCAATGATATAAAAAAACCGTTTAGACTTTACGTCTAAACGGTTTTTTTATCAAAAATAAATAATTACGAATTGGTCAATTATCAATTACGAATTTTGACTTCGTAACTTGATTGTTCTTTAATAATGTAGTCAGCTTTTTTTAATCCTAATGAATGCTTTTAATGGTACCTTTCAAAAAAAAAATGCGCAATCGAAACAAGATTAATTTCTTCTCGGAAAATTTAGGCGGAAATTTGGTAATAATAATTTACGATTTATCCAAGCGATTTCTGCTAGGTATCAATTCTCCAATCTAAGCTTAGGATAAAGCCTTTTTTGAACATAATAATTGATAAAAACAAGATTTTTTTAACTTTTATTTGGTTAATTAAAAAATGTGTTTTAGTTTTAGAAAAATTAAAACAACTTCTTTTGAAAAATCTAAAGCAATTTGCCCAGTATTTATCTAGCCTAACATACACACACACACACACACAGGTGAGCAGTGGAGTTGGTTATCATTAACAGTCCTTTTGATTATGATAGCACCTCTTATCGCATTTGGACAAAACCAGGTCTTTTTTTCCGAAAATTGGAATCAAGATGGGGGAGAAGTTCCATTGTTTTATAAAAACGCTAGTGCAACCGACGATATAGGAAACGTTTATATGGCGGGTTCTACAATAAACACCAATAACAATCATGATATAATTATTCAAAAATTTGATGCCGATGGCGGTTTGCTATGGCAGCAAACATTTAATGGTGCCGCAAATATGGACGATATGGCTGCGGATATTTTTGTAGATGCGAATAATGACGTTTATGTAACTGGAACTTCGGTGGAATACGTTAATCATGATGATGATTTAGTTGTGCTGAAATATAACAGTAATGGTCAATTTTTGTGGGCTAGTTATTACGATAATGGCGGAAGTCCAACACCAAAAGATTATGGAACTGCAGTTACTGGTGATAATAGTGGAAATATTTTTGTTACCGGAAGTAGTTTTGCGGCAAATGATCAGATGGACTATGTTACGCTTAGAATCAATTCATCGGATGGTGCTCATTTATGGGTGGAAAGATATGATCATGTTAGCTTAAATGATGTAGCTGCGAAAATAGAAGTACATGGAAACTTCTTGTATATCTCTGGCGGAAGTCAAATATCTTTCAATAAATGGGAATTGGCTACCGTTGTGTACAACACTTCAAACGGAAATCTGATTGCTGAAAAAAGAAGTCAAGGAAATGCAACCCATGGAGTGAACGAAGTTTATGATTTGACTGTTGATAATGCAGGTAACGTTTACGTCACAGGAGCAGTTGTTAATCAAAATACAGGATATGATATTAGTATTTATAAATTAGATCCTCAATTAAATATTTTATGGGAAGCTCAATACGATGGTTATGGAGCTGATGATAGAGGAAAAGGAATTAAAGTAGATAATCAAGGAAATGTTTATGTGGCTGGCTTTGTTTCTAACCCAAATGAAGGAAAAAACTATTCTCTTTTAAAATTTAATTCATCAGGTGCTTTGCAATGGTCAAGAGAATTTAACGGAGAAGCCAATCTTGATGATGAAGCTGCGCAGTTGGTAATTCGCAGTAATCAAGATGTTTTTGTGACAGGCTCTGCAATAAATAATGTGGATGAAGGAATTGTAACACTAGGTTATAAACCAAATGGAGAAATCTTTACACAAGCTAAATTTGGTGGTGAAAATGGGTTGGTAGCTAAACCTACAGGAATAGCAAATGATATAGCTGGAAATATAATTGTAATAGGAAAAATGGAAGCTCCAAGTGGAAATTCTATAAATATTACGGTTAAGTATAATTTAATTGAAAAGCCATTTAATCCAGTGATGGTAAATGGGGAGCCATCTCATAATGCCAATGAGATACTTATTCGTTTTGATAGAAGTGCTGTAAAGTACTTGGCTATTGATCGAAAAGGCTTTATTGCAGGTAAGTTGAGTGATTTTGTAAGGCCTGATGTGATCGGTTTGATGAATGAGAAGCTTAAAATGGAAGTGAGTCGTCTAAATACTTTTAAGATCTTTAGACGAATGACAACAGCCGACTCTCTTTCTGTTACTCGTTTGGGTGATACTATTAGTGTGGATGATTTTTGGGCTACATTGTCGGTGGTATTTCCTAATAGTTTTAATATTTTAGATGGAATAGATAGTTTAAATACCTTACCTAAAACAAGTATAAATTATGCACATGAAAATGTGTTGATTGATAAGCATAATTCCTCATTAGATGAGTTTTATGTTAATGATTTTCAGTCCAGTATTAAAAATACATCCACTTATCCAAATGCACATATTAACCTAGAGCCAGCTTGGAGCATTGAAGTTGGACAAGAATTTGTGAAAGTTGGTGTTTACGATGATCCGATACACTTTAAACATGAAGAGTTTGGGGACGGTACGCTCGGGGGAAGTAAAATTAAAGGAGGTTATAATTATTATACAAATACCCCCTTAGATCATTATCAATCATTGAATGCTGATAATCATGGTACAGCAGGAGCTGGGATTATTGGCGCTTTAAGAAATAATTTTTCAGACCCAACTCTACCAGAATCTATCGGGATTTCAGGTATTGCGGGAGGTGATAATGAAAATCAAAATTCTGGAGTTAAATTATATTCTGGAGGGATATTTTATAATAAATATCTAAGCACTATTTCATTAGCCGCAGAAGCTATAGTTGAAGGTTCCATTGAAAGCACAGACCCCAATACAAAAATGGGGTTCGGTCTCCATTTGCAGAATCATTCTTGGGGATATGATGACTTGGTATTCAATGAGATTGTGATTTTGAAAGATGCAGTTAAGACTGCTTGGCGAAATCATTCTGTTTTTGTTGCATCTAGAGGGAACAAAGGAAAAGAAGGTAGTCCAATAGAATACCCTGCATGTTTTGAAGACGAAATGGTTATAAATGTTGGTGCAAGTGGAGTAAATGGGACTTATAAAAGTGTAAATAACGGTGATGAATGGACTGATTTGAATAAACGCTGGTCTTCCTCAACAGGTGGAAATCTTGATCTAATTGCTCCTGGTGTTACTGATTTGGTTAAAACAACAGTCTATATTGATGTGCCGAATATTAAACCTCTAGATTATCCAAATGGGTGTATAGTTTCAAATGGAACTTGGGGTATTGATCCAAAGTCAAAATATCAATGTTTTAACGGAACATCCGCATCAGCTCCTCATGTAACGGGAGTTGCGGCACTTATGTACAGTAGGCACAATCTATTAAGTATAAACCCACCACCAAATAATTTGACCACTGAAGACATTGAAAATATAATTGAAAAAACAGCTAGTGGTAATTCTGTTAGTCCTAATGGCGAAATAATTTATAGTGATTATACCGGTAATGGTTTAATTGATGCTGGTCAAGCCGTGAAGCAAATTAATTACCCTAAATATTATGTAAAGCATTCTGATTTTTCATTCCAACCAAGTGTTACAATCCTCCAGAGTGACTTAAATGTTCAATTAACAGCTACAATAAATGGTATGACGCCTGGTAGCTATGTAGCAGATCTTTACGAATACGAATGGAATTATCAAAATAATGTGTTGAGTTCTGTTGGAGAAGAAATTATTGATTGGTGGCCTGTACTTGCAGGTACCTATAAAGGGGTGAGTTCAAGCACAACTATTTCAGGCTCTCCAGATATGGATATAACCCCATCTGTAAATTTAGGTGGAACGGTATCAAGTGTTAATATTGTTACTTATGCTTGGTTTGTTACGTATAATAATTCATTAAATCAACCAGAAAACAAATGGATTGCTGGAGAAGCAATTAATAATAATCCTGATAATCTGAAATTTATGTATTCAATCCATGTGAAAAACTCTAGTTTAGTTTCCATTGAGGATGAAGAATTGCAATCTGAAATTATTTTATACCCAAATCCTACAAATGAGTCATTAACAGTTTCTTTTAACAATGAGTTTTATAATCCAGAAGCTGAAATATTTAACTTGAAAGGTCAATTGATTAAAAAAACTATTGGAAGTTCAAATAACGAAAGCTTAACTATTGATGTTTCGAAATTGTCTAAAGGTATTTATATACTAAGACTTCACGATAACGAAAGCTCTATCACTAAGAAATTCATTAAAAATTAGAGATATGATTAGAGTTTTAAATATAACTGTGCTTTTATGCTTTGGTATCATTGCATTTGCTCAAGATAATTACCCGAAAATATCCTTCGAATTAGGCTATAATAACCAATTCGTTGAAATGAATAAATTTAATCAGTTTTTTATAGACTCAAATTTCACAAAGTATTCTGATATAGATTCTCCATTTAAAAATATACATAATTTTAATTTTGCTATTAAAGTTCGGCCTAAATCAATAATTGATCTCGGCCTTTCGTTAGGGTTTCAAGAAGGTTTTAAAGTGGGTAAACCTATGCTTAAAACCTTAGATGAGAATCTTGATTTAGTGTTTACCGAAGGTTACAGAAAACTAAGCATAAAATCATATAACTTTGGAATAGCAACTACTCTATATATTAGCCGTTTTTTTGAATTTCAGAATGAGACACATATCTTAAATAGATTTGACTTTGGAATTGATTTATTAATTGGTTATAGCTTATCGATTGTTTCTAATGAAGTTCATAATACCACTGTTGATCCAATTTATATTTCTGAAGCAGAATGGTTTGCCAATGATTTTTATTCCAAGATTGGAATAAATGTAGAGTATCTGTTATTTTCTAAAATTATTTTCTGTTCAATAGGACTTCGTTCAGGGTATCAATTTCTTAGAACAAATACTATGGTGGATAGGTTAGATGATTACTATGTTAAAATGCCCTATTCTGAGCCTATTAACCTAGATTTATCAGGTATTTATTACGGTATTTACTTAAAGTTTGGAAAATGAAAGAAATTTTACTGAGCATCTTACTAATATTATTCTCTACCTCTTTATTAGGCCAAAATGCTAAAGTGTTATCATTTGATTTAGGGTATGGTATAAATTCTTACAAAATGGAAGATGTAAATATCTATTATATTGATTCTTTGGCAGCAAAACCTGAAAATGATTTAGTGCGAAATTATGTTGAAAAAGGGCAGTACTTTAGAATTGTTGTTAATTATAAACCAGTTAATTGGGTGGAATTTGGATTAAATGGTAATTATCAATTTTCCAGTTTAAAATCTAGTCCTTGGGAAGAATATTTTGATAGTGAAATAGGTCAAAAAGTATTTAGTAAAGGATATTATGAACTGAGAACAGAAGCAGTGAGTTTTGGAATTGGAAGTACTTTCTATTTTAGTGAATTTTTAAAATCAAAAGAAAATTCTAAAAATAGAACGAGATTAGGATTAGAAATAAATTGTGGAGTTAGTTTTGCAAAAGTTTCTACAACACAAGTTGTTAAGACTTTTCAAAATTTTCAATCAATAGATAGATATTATGCTAGAGAAATATTCCAAGGTCAAATTGGCTTAAAAGCAGAATATGACTTCACAATTACTCCAATTATATCTTCCTTAGGCTTGCGTGCAGGATACCAATTTCTAAAAACTGGTGTAGTTCGTGATGCGGCAAATCAAGACTGGGATGTAAATGACCAATATCCGATTACTTTAGATTTCTCTGGAGTCTATTTTGGGGTATATTTAAAAATTGGTAAATAGAGTAAAAACACTAAACAATTTTGATATGAGACATCTAAGATTAATTTTAATTTCTGGTTTATTTTATTTAACAGGATTTTCGCAAGGGAGTGTTTCGATAGATATTAATCCAAACAACCCAACAATTAGTGATGACATCTATTTAAAAACTAACGTTTATTTTACAAGTGCCGGAATTTTGATTGACGATATTCTTAGTTGGCAAGGTAATCAACTGGAAGTAGACTTATATTATAAACAAGGTGGTCAACAATCACCCACTTTTATAGAAGATTCTATTCAAATAGGTCTCTTAAACGAGGGGACTTATTCAATCATTGTTAGATTGATGGTGAAAAATCAACCAGGTTCGGATACTGACCTTCAAAATTATGTTTTTCGTGATTCAGACTCTATTGTTTTTCGAGTTGAGGAGTCACTCGGATTATTTGATAATAAAATTAATGGATTGGCTATTAGTATCTACCCAAACCCAACCAAAAACCACCTTAACTTCTCTCTAAAAGACAATTCAAATTCTCTTCAAATTGAAATAATTGATGTTACAGGTAAGCAAGTGAAAGCTAAGCGTTTTTTAAATCAAGAAATCGGAGAATTTAAAAATGCTATAGATATTTCAGATTTAAAGAAGGGTTTGTATTTCTGTAAATTTTCGAACGGAGAGAATCAAGTTACACGAAAATTCATTAAACAATAATAATTTTTGAATTACGAATTACAAAAATCAATTACGAATTATGAATTATGAATTACGAATTATCAATTGATAATTCTCCAACCAAAGAAATCTGCATTAAACGATTAACTTCTTTTGTGTCTTCATAATTCCCTAATAAAAACATAATTTTCGTTATCGCAGCCTCTGTGGTCATATCGCCGCCACTGATGACTCCAATTTTATTTAACATTGTAGAGTTCGCGTATTTCCCTTGAGTAACACTCCCCGAGGAACATTGCGTAATATTGATTACAATTCCTCCAGCAGAAATATATGTTTTGATCATTTTAAAGAAGTTTGAATTATTTGGGACATTTCCAGCTCCAAAAGATTCCAGTACTACCGCTTTCACTTGTTGAATATCAAACATACTTTTATATACTTGAGTAGAGAAACCAGGAAAAATTTTCATTAAAGCCACTCTGTCATCCATTTTGTATTTATAATTCAAACCGGGAAGTCCTGTCTTATACATTGCAGAAGTGTTGTATTTAATATCAACTCCAGCCATTGCTAAATCATAATAATTTGGGGATATAAAGGCCTCAAAAGCATGCGCTGAAACCTTTGATGTTCTATTTCCACGGTACAATGAATATTCGAAGTAAATGGCTACTTCTTGAATCATACTTTCGTCATTCAAATCTTTAGTAGCAGCAATTTCAATTGAAGTAATCAAATTTTCTTTTCCATCGGTACGAATAGTTCCAATGGGTAATTGAGATCCAGTAAGTATGACAGGTTTCTTTAATCCTTGTAAGATAAAGCTCAATGCACTTGCTGTGAAAGCCATTGTATCCGACCCATGTAAAACAACGAAGCCATCAAATGAATCATAATTATCTACCACTTTCTGTGCGATATCTTGCCAAATCATTGGATTCATGTCAGAAGAATCGATAGGCATTCCTAATGAAACAACTTTCAATTCAGCGTTAATTCGAGATAATTCTGGAATTTGGTCGCTTAAATGATCAAAGTCAAAAGCTACTAATGCCCCTGTTTCTGGATCTTCAATCATTCCAATAGTTCCTCCAGTATAGATCAATAAAACTTTTGACTGCTTCATGATTATGAATTTATTTTAAAGATTTCCAATGCATTATTAGTGGTTATTCTGCCTATTTCATCTTCACTAATTCCGTGGATATCTGATAATTTCTTAGCAATTCTTGGTATGTATGCACTCTCATTTCTCTTTCCTCTAAATGGAGTTGGTGCAAGATAAGGAGCATCTGTTTCCAAAACGATATATTTTAAATCGATATTTTGAATTGCTTTATCAACTCCGCTATTTTTGAAAGTGACTACTCCGCCAATTCCAAGTTTGAATCCTCCGTAATTAAGGATACGCTGTGCTTGTTCTTCTGTTCCAGTAAAACAATGGAAAACTCCAAAAAGACGCGCATCATTCTCTTGGTCGAGGACTTCAAAAATTTCATCAAAAGCATCCCGACAATGAATAACAATTGGAAGTTCTTCGTCTTTTGCCCAGTTAATTTGCGCTCGAAAAGAATCCGTTTGTTCCTTTTGTAGTGATTTGTCCCAATATAAATCAATTCCTATTTCTCCAATGGCAATGTGGTGCCCTTTTTTGTAATGTGTTTTAACTTCTTCGAATTGTTTTTCCCAATCTTTGGCAACATCACAGGGATGAATTCCCATCATAGAATAGCATGTACCTGGATAATCTTTCACCAATTGCTCCATTTTTGGAATGGATTCTATGTCAATATTCGGGAGGAATAATTTAGTTACTCCGCTATCAATGGCACGTTTTATCATGTCATGGCGATCTTCGTTGAATTGTTCTGCGTATAAATGTGCGTGGGTGTCAATATATGTCATTCTACTTTTTTCTTAAGCGTTTGTAAATTTTTATTGCAATCATCAATGTGATGGCAACAGCGAAAAACCCTACTGTTCCGTAAATCCAATTGAAACTGTTTTTCATGATGACCAAAAAGACAATTGCTACTAGGGCCAAAGTGGCTACTTCATTCCATAAACGCAGTTGATTGGAGTTCCATTTAAATATGTTTTTGTGCATTTTATTCATTATCAATTGACTTTTAAAATGATAAAAAAGCAACAAAACCACGAAAGTAAGTTTGATGTGCATCCAAGGCATTTTCAATAAAACTGGATTTTGAATCAGCATCCAAACCCCGAAAACTAGTGTTAAAACCATGGCCGGAGTTGTGATGATCCACCACAGTTTACTCTCCATTATCTTGAATTGGGCTCCAAGAATTTGCTTCTCTTGCTCACTTTTTTCTTGTGCCTCAGTATGGTAAATAAACAAACGCACGATGTAGAATAGTCCAGCAAACCAACTGACCATAAAAATAATGTGCAAGGCTTTTAATACGGTATAACTCATGGTTAACAAAGTTAAAGGGATTCTTTAATATTCTATGGAGAAATGTGAAGTGATTAATGTTAAAGTTTAAGGTGGAATCTTTTTATGCTTAAAATTGAAAAACAAATATATTTTTATTCAAAAGAGAATAAGTCACTTACTTTGACTCCCAGCGCATCAGCAATGATTTTCAATGTTTTGGTTGTTGGATTGGTTCTACCAGTTTCAATACGCACAATATTTGGTTTGTCCATATTACAAATTGCAGATAAGTCCATTTGTGTTAATCCTTTTTGTTTCCGTAAGGATTTGATGTTTTCTCCCAAATGTCTAATGAAATCATCATCTCGCATTTAACAATATTGAGGAGGTTTTCGATTTTTTAGGGTATCGTAAATGATACCTTAGAAAATAAAATGTATATTTACTAAATGTTTGAGTAGAAAAGTCTAATCACTAAGAAACTCTCAAATTATATAACTATGGAAAACCACTCACAAAATGAATCATCAATGGATCAACATTCGCAGACAACCGTAAATCACATTCATCGAAAACCTTTATGGAATCCTGGAACGGCTAGACTATTAAGCTTTCTGCTTCCGGGTGTTGGTCAAATTTATAAAGGGAAAGTAATTTCAGGAATTATGTGGCTTATATTTACTTTAATTGGCTACGTAATATTAATAGTCCCAGAAATTATTTTACACATATTCTGTATTGTCAATGCAGGAAAAGGTGATCCATACAAAAATTAATAAATATGAAAACAAGTGAACTAGATTTAAAACTTAAGGAATTAAACGGTCTAAAATGGCTTCCATGGGTTGGTGAAAATTATATGAATTCTACAAGTAAAATATTGATTATTGGCGAAAGTCATTATCAAGGTGCTACTGAAGAGTCAATCAAAAAACACGAAAATCCAGAATTTACGAGGATTGTTGTTAATGAACTAGCGATACGTTATCTAACAAATGATAAAAGGAGTGGCACTTTATTTCGGAACTTGAACCTTGCTCTAAATGGCACGTCCTCCAATGATAAAGAGGTAAGGAGAGAAATGTGGGATCAATTTGCCTTCTACAATTTCATTCAAGAACCGATGGATGATATTTCCAAAAGACCTTCAAAAGAACAGATAAAAGAAGGTTGGAAAGTTTTCTTAGCTGTAATTAAGATTCTCCAACCAGAAAAGGTTTTATTCATTGGTTCAAAAGTTTCTGAAAAATATGATTTGATATTAAATGAGTTAGGTGTTGAGTTTGAAAAAATAAATATTGTTAAATCAATATCTTCTCGTCAAAAACATAGACTCTTAAAGTTAAAAATTGACGGTAAGGATTTGGAGATAAATTTTATAAAACATACAAGTAGCTTTTTTAGTTGGCAAAAATGGAATAAGCATTTCAATGAAATAAAGTTCATTGTACAATAGTATTAGAAATATATCATGACCCAAAAAACTTATTATTTGTTAGGTTGATAAGGGAGGTTGATTGAAAAATAAATAATTACATAAATGAAAACAATATCAATAGTTAGTGTCATAATTATTATACTTATATCAAGTTGTAGTTCAGATGATAATAGATCTGTTGACCTTATTCAAGAAGCTGAAGTCTCAAATATTTTTACGGAAAAAAGTAAGAGAGGCAATGAAAGGTTTGTTATTATGGGTGAATATAGTTACCTAAGTTATTTAGCTCACAAAGATGCTTCAATGAGAATGTATAGTAAAGCAATATTTGATGTAGATACAGATGTTGTTCAGCTCAGAAGGCAGAATGAATACGGTTCTAGGGATACTATCCAATTTAGGATAGAAAAGTTAGTAAACTCCGATGATATTTGTGAATCTTACAAGATTATTACACTAAAAAACGATCAGCCTGCAACATTAATATTAATAGAAAGTGGATTGATTTTAGGACCTTATCCAGCAGAAATTCCGCACGAAAGCTGGCAAATGCATTATGATCTTTCAAAAGCAGAACAAGTTTATGACGATCTCAACTATTATTTAGATGAAATTGAAGATATCTCGTTTTAAGTGATATTGACTAATTTCAAATATAAATCATTAACATTAGCTGAAATCCAATTAGGTTTAATTATGACTGCTTAATGATGTTATATTAACATACTTTTTGACCTATACCAGAATTATAAAGAGAAGCATAATATTGTTAGCTTAACAATTCAGTCATATAAAATCCTCTCCCTCGATCCCTTATCTCACTAATTTTTATTCGGGAAGGGAAGCAGAGAATTCATTATTTAATAAAGGGGATATTATGTAATATATCTTGTTTTAGAAGCTATAAATGGAATTGTTTACTGCTAAATCGTCCGCTCCCTAGTCTCCATATAGTACTCCCCGTTTTTAGGACAACATATTAAGTTGTAATTTTAAACAATATTATGAGAAATAAAAGGAGAAGTTTTAGTCCATCTTTCAAGACAAAGGTGGTTACAGACTTAGATCTAAGATTTGGGTTACAAATAATTTTTTTGGAAAACACGTAGGAGCGTATACACAATGTTGGAAAAAGAGTGCAACCCATCCTTGGGAAGAGAAAAGAGCAGATTTAATCACGGTTATGATAGAAGGCACCTTTAGATACGACTCATCTTGTCTTCCAAACAAGACCAAAGATGATAGTAAAGGAAGGAATAATAGAAAACAGGTAAAAAAATCAAAAAGCATGTTATTTGACGACAGTGAATGGGCGATTGGAAACGACGATATTTTTTCTTATCATTACATTAATGAAAATACAAATATAATAATACATAATATGATATTAAATTTATGCGAATAGCGTTATAATAATGTTCAGACAGATGTCGAATCTGTCTGAACACTTTTCCCTTATTAATAATTCCAAATCTCTTTGAATGACATTCAGGTTGCTTAAATTTTTTTTACTTATTTTTTGGTTATCGGTGTGTTCATCTGCGCTATACAGCCAGAAAACGAGAAAAATTGAAATATACACTAACCCTTTTATTTTTAGAGGTAATGTAAATAACCAATTTACTAATGCTAACCATAAATATGTAAATGGTGAATATGAAACGCCTTATATTTTTGAAACAGGGGTGAATTATGTTTCCCAAAAAGAAAAATGGGGTTGGTATGCTGGGCTTTCTTTTATGATGGAACAGCAAGTTTTTTCATTGAACGCCTATACACCAGCGGAATATTATAAGTATACACCCAAATACTCCTTACAAGCTGATTTAGATTCTTACTTTTTAGGGTATAAAGTTGGTTTTTCTTATGCTTTAACTGATAAGCTTTTGTTGAATTTTGGTTTGACTATTTATGATCAAATATCTCCTTGGAACAGATATCCAGAATATACTAATGATTTGACATTGGGAATAAAGTATTTTAATTATGTTCACCCTTTATACAATCCAGTGCCCGAAGTAACATTGTTTGCGAAGTACAATGTTAAGACATTTGGTTCTCCGTACTCTATATATCTAATTCCGGAATTTCGGGTTGATTATAAAATATTTGAGAATACATTTTTAACATTTGGGGCACGTGTCAAGTTTTGGACAGGTCCATTAGATTATAGATTTGAGATAAAAGTAGATGGTTACTTTGACAGTACAAATCCTCAAAATGAAACATTTCATGAGTCCCGAGTTACAAGTCAAGGTATTTTCTCCTATATAGGTCTCAAATACGATATTCCTTTACTAAAAAAAGAAAAGAAATAAATCGTTATTTAATCGTAAAAAGTAGAAACTTTTTTATAATTTTTAAAATGAAAACACTTCTTCATATACATATATTATTATTAGTTTGCTTATTATCTCCTTTATTTTCAATAAGTCAAAGCGAAAGGGTTCACACCATTCAACCTTTTGTTAATCCATTTATTTTAAAAGCGGGTAATCTTTCTAATCAATATACTTCATTTTCAAATGAGTTTGTTGGTGTTGAATACGCTACACCTTTCATATTTGAAGCAGGAATTAACTATATTAACTCATCCAAAAGGTGGTCTTGGAGTTTGGGATTATCACAAATGAATCAGCAACAAACCATGAGGCATACTTATCCAGACCCTTATGATACCTATGAAGAATTTGATAGTGATTATCAATATTATCATTACTCCGTATTGTTTAAAGTTACTTCAAATTTTGTTGGAATTAAAGGGGGTGTATCCTACAATATAACAGAGCGTTTTAGGATTAATTTTGGAGTTAATACCTATTTTTCAGCAACCAGAAACTCAAGGATTAAAAATTATAAGAATCCATATTTTTCCAGTGATAATAGCGGTACTTTTTTAACTTATGAGCTTAAAACTCCAAATGGTATTCAAACGGTTTCCTCGAATGCCCAAACAACACCTGAGGAACAAAAATCTAAACCATTTATTTTACCTGAACTTAGTTTTGACTATGAAATTGCTCCTAACTTTCATATTAATTTCACATACAGAACTCAGTTTTGGGCAACGCCTGATAACTATCGTTTTAAATTTACAGAAACGGGTTACTTACATTCTACAACTTATAAAGTTGAGGAGCTTCATGAATCTCGAATCACGCCACAAGGCCATTACTTCTCAATTGGTTTCAAGTATGATATTCTAATTCTATCCAAAAAGAGTGATTAAACAGCGGAAATATTCACCCCTAAAATAATGTAGTTTAGAACTGATGCCCTATGGTTAACAAAGTTAAAGGGATTTTTCAATCTATTAATGAAAGTGATGGATGTTTTCTTAGATTAGAATGGTTGGTAAAGAAATGATCAAATTTCGTTTTTCTTAAAATAAAAGTCAACGCCAATTGTCCTACCTCTTTAGTTCCTCGTTAAATAAAAGCGAGAGATATCCGCCTCGTATTGCTCCATTTCTCTTTTTTAATAATATCCTCTTTATTAAATGCAGTACATTTTTTTGTAAAGTTAAAATGCTGTTGAACAGTATTTCCTCCCATGGATTTTGCTGGGAGAGGTTTAAAAGTATCCGTATTCTTAATTCAGCTAAACGAAACCTATCCAAAAATATAAATGAATATTTCACTTTCATTAACCTCAATATCTCTAGCTTGTATTAATTTTGTAAAAAAATATTCGATGAAGACAAAAACGCCAAAAGAATCTACAACCGTGACAACGAAAATTGTATTGCCAAACGATACAAATCCACATGGGAATTTATTTGGAGGTCAGCTTTTGGGTTGGATGGATGTTACTGCGGCAATTACAGCGCAGCGCCACAGTAGAAGAGTAGTGGTAACTGCTTCAGTAAATAATGTGTCATTTGGTTCGCCAATTAGAGAATCTGATGTGGTGACTTTGGAAGCAAATATTTCTCGGGCTTTTAATAGTTCAATGGAAATTATCATTGATGTTTATGTAGAAAATCAAGTTTCTGGGGTGCGTAAAAAACACAATGAAGCGATTTATACTTTTGTAGCTGTTGACCAAAATGGAGGAACAATTACCGTTCCTCAACTTGTGCCAGAAACGGAAGAAGAAAATATTCGTTACGATGGAGCTTTGCGTAGAAAGCAATTGAGTTTAATTTTAGCTGGAAAAATGAATCCTGAAGATGCTACGGAATTGAAGCGTTTGTTTTTACCTGGTGAAGCGTAAAATAGATTATTCTACCAAAAACTAGAAATCCCAATTTTTTCCCGGTCTCTTAATCCTAGCCAATCTTTCATTTGAATAGTGATACGAAGATTTTCGTTGCTGATTTTTTCCGAATTTATTTCTCCAACAATTCCTGGAATGTCGATTTTGATAAATAGTAACTGTGTAAAAGTCGAGTTTTTATAATCGGACAATTGAGAACTTGCTTTTACACTCGTATCCTCTAATTTTGTGATTAAAGTAGGGAATAAAGCAATCTGTAATTTCTCTTTTTCTAGTTTAACATTTGGTAATTCATAAATTAAATCTAAGCTTTCTTTTGGTTGATTTGTTCCCCAATAAAAACCAAGATTTGGAATGCTGTCTATTTTTACAATTCTTTTTTCTGTCTGATTAAAATCATCATCAAACGCTGTGATAAATTGAATTGTTTCTCGTGCCGTTTTTCCTCCCATTTGCACAGAAGCTTTTCCATTCCATAATTGTAAAAGTGCGCTAGCTGCTTGTGGAAGTTTTTCAAAGCATTCAGCTCCTGCTCCTTTTAAGAAAGGATTAATATTGGAGATAAACTTTTTTGTATCAAGATTAGTAAATACGTGTACTGTATTTTTTTGTGTTGGATAAGATTCTAATTTTGAATTTGAATTCAATTGAACAGGATGATTTCGTGCAACTTTCCAATCAATCGTCAGATTTAAATCTTTCTTGAATACAAATGTGAAGGTCGCATAATCTAAAGAGTCAAGATGTGGAGTTCCTGTGGTGTTGATTACTCCAAAGTTTTCCTTCTGAATGAGTTTTTTAAACTTTAATCCTGGCTTAACTTTTTTATCATTCAAAGTTAATTCTGCTCCTTCTCCGAAATTAATCTTTAAGTATTTCGAACGTTTTTCAACACTCATTTTCTTGTTCTCCGAAAGAAATATATGAGTTGAATCTGCCAAGGGTAAAAGATGGAAAAGGGCAGTGAATTGCTGAAATGAAGATTCAAATTTTGCTGTATCACTGATTTCAACATAAATGGAGGTCACTTCTTTTTCACCAAAAGAATAAGTCAAATAGGTGTGCTCTGTTTTTAATCCAGACTTTGCTATTTGATCCTTTATTTTGGATAATGCGAGTTTATAAGTGAGGCTCTTTTCAATTTCTGAGTTGTATTGAATGGCTTCATTCAATACTTTCATGATGTCTGTGCGATAAGCAATATCACCTTCAACTACATGATCAACAAGTATAAATTTATCTTTTTCTTGTTGTTTAGAAAAGTAAAATATTAAAGTCACCACTCCAATAAGGATAGCCAAAACCGCAACGATGACTTTAATAGATTTCTTCATTTGGATTTATATTTAGTGTCTGTTTCCGACGAGACACTTTATACTTCTGTTTGTATTTTTAATAAAACTCAATATCTCTAGTCCTAGATAAGGAAACGGTAAAGACAAGTCTTGTTAAGTATTCAATTACCAAGAGTATATACTTATAAAAACTATGTCCTGAGTTTGCCATAGGAACTATAATTACAAACGAGCAGAACGCAGTATTTGCCGTTTTCTTGCAAAAACTATTCGTTGTATAAATAAATAGCATTCATCAGTTCAAAAAGGAAATAACCACCATTTACATAATTATC
>Ga0307952_1000294_pt1 | contig 31543 bp, 30 predicted proteins | sample OrgLakmetagen376_FD_201821 | JGI IMG/M metagenome (GOLD analysis project Ga0307952, IMG submission 201821) | Saline water microbial communities from Organic Lake, Antarctica - #376 | ecosystem: Environmental > Aquatic > Non-marine Saline and Alkaline > Saline | place: Antarctica: Organic Lake...
TTTGGTCGCTAAAAAGGAATTCGAAGCATATTTAGTTAATTCTGCTGACTTCTCATCCATGATGATAATGGGGTTACCAGACCTTACGAAAGGCTGGTAGAGCCTTTGCATAACTTCAATAGCTCTTTCACTACTAGAGCCTATAACAATACGTTCTGGCTTAAGAAAATCATCGACGGCAAAACCTTCCCTTAGAAATTCTGGATTAGAAACCACATCAAATTCAGTTTTGCAGGCTTTAGCGATAGTAGCGTGAACAAGCTCTGCAGTCCCAACGGGGACCGTACTTTTATCGACAATAACTTTGTAGGAAGTAATATACTCACCGATCTCTTTAGCCACGCCTAAGACGTACTTTAAGTCTGCAGAGCCATCTTCATCTTCTGGGGTCGGTAAAGCTAGAAAGATCACCTCGCCAAAATCTAAACCTTCTTTTAAGTCAGTTGTAAAGTTCAACCGGCCAGCTTCAATATTCCTTTCGAATAAAACATCTAAGTGAGGTTCGTAGATAGGAACCACTCCCGCTTTCATTTGGTCGACTTTATTTTTGTCGATGTCCACACACAGGACTTCATTTCCATTTTCTGCTAAACATGTTCCTGTAACCAAGCCTACGTAGCCTGTGCCGATGACTGCTATTTTCATAATCTGGATTTAGTAATTTCTAAATTAAGCGTGAATTTAGGGTTTTCAAGGTTTATTTCTGAAATTTTTCTTTGAAAGTAAGCAGAATGAATTTAAAGTTTCTTAATAGATACCTTTTCCACATTCTATTGAGTTCCTGTAAAAATCAACATAAACTTTAATTTGTTTTTGGATCAAAAACTTTCTGGTATAGATGAATCAATTTTTTACTTTCAAAGTCCCACGAAAGCTGATTTAAAACTCTTTTATAACCAAACTCACCCATTTCAGTCCTAATTTCGGGGTGATCCAAAAGGTGAATAATTTTATCTCCAAAATCAACAGGGTCCGTATTTTTAGCATACAATGAGGCTTTACCTGCTGAAAACTTACCTTCTTTCAGTGTATATTGAACAATTGGTTTTTTTAAAGCCATATATTCCATGATTTTATTCATGGTAGATAAATCATTCATGGCCGTTGGTTTATCAGGATTTACACAAATATCAGCTGTATTTAGAACTTCTAACATCGTCTGATCGTCGACTCTACCATAAAAATCAAAATGATCGTTTAATCCCATATCAGAACAAAGCTTCTCAATCTCATTTAGATGAGTACCTCCACCAACGATCCCAAAATGCACGTCTTCTCTTTTAGATAAAATATAAGCAGCTGATTCCAGTAATAAATCTAAACCTTCCTGTTCACCTATAACGCCTATGTAGCCTATTAGATATTTTTTTTCTTTTTTGTATTCATCTTTAGGGTTCAATAGCTTTAATCGATCTAGTTTTGGCCCACTTCTTACAACTTGGACTTTATCGGGACTCATTTTCCCTCGATCAAGGGCTATTTTCTTATATGATTCATTGGTAGCTATTGAAAAATTAGCAGTTTTGAAAGTTAATTTTTCAAATAGCAACATCAACTTATAAAAGAAACCTTTTTTTTCAAATTTTGAAATATAAAGTTCTGGATTAATATCATGATGATCGAATACATACTTAACACCAAATGGCTTAAAAAAGAGTGCTGTGAAAAATATTAAATCTGGAGGATTACAACCCTGTATTACGTCGAACCTATTCTTAAAATAAATTTTCCAACTTAGTATAAACTCCCAAAAAATTGCTTGTGAATATTCCAATAAATAGCCGAAAGCACCCTTCCCCTCTCTTAAATTATGCCTGTATATTTCTATATTATCTACTACTTCATATGATTTATCGTAGCCCTTCATTTTCGGACAAATAATAGATACTTTAGCTCCATTTTCTTTTAAAGTAGACGCTTCTTGCCAGACTCTTCTATCAAAAGGAGCTGGTAAGTTTTCTATTACAATTAAAACGTGTTTACCAGCAAATTCCAATATAATTCCCTTTAGATGTTTTTAGATTATCGACTCTCACTAAATCCACTATGATTTTGCTTTCGGGAATCTTTGGCAGAATATTTGAAAATTCTTCTGAGTTATTCCCTATTACAATTACATCAGATTCCTCAATAACTTCATTTATATCTTCTTTAAGCAATTTATAGATATGTGGTATATGGTTATTGATATAATCCTTATTTTTACCCAATAATGAAGACAAGTGGACATTGCCATCATATACGCTTAAATCATAACCTTTACCAATTAATGTTTCTATTATTGAAACCAGAGGACTTTCTCTTAAATCATCTGTACCTGATTTAAATGCAAAACCTAAAAACCCAATCTTACTTTTCTTTGTATTTAAAATTAATTCTAATCCTCGTTCTACTTGATAAAAGTTACTTTTTAATAAACTGGATAGTAAAGGTGTTTTTAAATCTAAAGTCTTAGCTAGCTGAGTAAGACCTCGGACGTCTTTTGGCAAGCAGGAACCTCCAAAAGCAAAGCCTGGCTTTAAATAATATGGAGATAAATTTAACTTAGTGTCTTTAGCCACAATATCCATAACTACATGACCATCTACATTACTTTCTTTACAAATGTTACCTATTTCATTTGCAAAAGAAATTTTCATAGCATGAAAATTATTGTTCGCATACTTAATGACTTCAGCCTCTTCAGGTTTGATGTAATAGATTGGTGCATTAATATTTTGATAAAGTTGGGTCATGATTTTTTCACTTCTATCACAGTTTGTCCCCACGATAGTATACGGCGGATTAGCAAAGTCGTTCATTGCTGTACCCTCCCTTAGAAATTCTGGGTTAGAAACTAACCCAAAGTCTTTTCCAAAAGTTTTACCAGAAATATCTTCTACTATTTCAATGCATGTTTTCAACGTACCAATTTTAACAGTGCTTCTTATAACAATAGTGTGGAAACTATCTTTAACTTTTATAGCTTCTGCAATCTGTTTAGTTACTTCATAGATATAGGCTAAATTAATTGCCCCATTAGAAAGACTTGGTGTACCTACGCATATAAAAGAAATATCAGTGTCTAAAACTGCCTTTTTACTTTCTGTAATGGCATTAAGTAAGTCTTTGTTTACAGATTCTTTAATTTGCTCCTCTAAGCCTTTTTCTATTATAGTCGATTTCCCCTCATTAATTAAGTCAACTTTGGTTTTATCGATATCAACACCTATAACTTTATGTCCCTCCTGAGAAAAGCAAGCGGAGCAAACCACACCTACGTAACCTAATCCAAAAACACTAATTTTCATTTATCTATATATTATATAATTTATAATTCTGGTCAAATAAAATTTTATATTCTTCACATTTTTTTTTGGCTGACGCAAAGTTATACTTTCTTGAAGTCTAATTCTATTTCCATCAAATAAAAATCCTGTCTTTAGTTTTTCGCCTTTGCATATTTTATTTTTCAACAATGTTAAATCTAAGTCCAGATCTTTTTCAATTTCATGTATTGTATTTGCTATATTTCTAGTTAGATCTTCATAAGTAATCTCAGCTACTTTATGACCTCTCTTTTTTAGAAAAATCATTGAAATCCTACAAATCGTATTAACAACTAAATAGTAAATATTTGCATTAAAAAAACCTTTTGAAGGTTGCTCTAAGTTCTTTTTCTGAAAAGAACTGACTACGCTAACAGGATCCTTTTTCAAATAAATATATTTAATGTCAAACTTTTCTTTGTCAAGGTAATTTGACAAATTAAGAGCTCTTACAGGATATTTCGAAGATTCTATAAGTATGCTTTCATCAGTTTTTTTATGAAGCGCATCATATTGGAGTTTTAACAATTTAATGTATTCAATATCAGAACTTCGTGTAACAGATTTGTATAAGGATGTGTGATACTCATGCTTTTTAAATAAATCATTTAAATAGCTGTAGTCTTTTTGGTTGTTCAAATCAAAAAGATGTTTGAATGAACTCCAATATGCTGAAACATCTGATGCGTTTTCTCTTTTAGGCGGAAACCCGTCCCTTAAAAAAAACCTGTTTATCTCTCCTAAATTAATAGCATCATGACTATTACCTAGCATAATATCTAGTAACGTCGTTCCACTTCTACCAGCTCCAATAATATAAATTAGTGTTTTAGCCATTTATTCAAAATGTAAAATAAGTAAAATTATAGTATTTTTATCATCAACAAATAAAACATTATTATTAGAACAACAAACAGTTTATTGTATACAATATTGTCATGAAATAAGCGTGAATTCAAAAAGGGGTACTCGTTATTGTTGAAAAAATAATTATTTATGATTTTCAATAAAATCCAAACCCCTACTATTTGAAAACATTTCTGGTAATTTATTGTATAAAGAAACTTCATCTAATGAGTTTCCTACTCTTAATTCATCAAAGTAAATTTGATGAATATTAGAATCGTCCCAATAGCGGTACTGACCAAACTTAAAATATGCTGGTGATTTATTATGCATATTAGCCCCATAAATTTTATTATTATACCCATTAAAAGGGGTGAAAGGTTCATTGTCTATCCATGAGGCTATATACCCATCATTTTTAAAACTCCACTTTATTTCAAAAGCTAAATCATACCATTTCTCAGTGTTTATTTTCTGTAGCGCGACTATAGACCACACCTTACCTCTATGCTTAAATTCTTTTTTTCCATTATTGCCATACCTCATTAATAAATAAAAATTTTTATTATCGTTTGAAGTAATGTATAATGCTATGCTAGGTCTATTGTACTGATTATATTTTCTATATATACCCCAGCTATCATCAGGTGCTGGTTTACTGTGCCATTGAGCGATCATTGTTTCTCGGCCAAGATTCTGTTTATCAAATTTGAAATTTTTAGGTATTTTAAAACTAAATTGAAGGTACTTAGTTTGTCCTATTGAATCAAATAATCTAATTCCATATTCAGATCTTTTAGCTTTACCATATTTACCAGTTTTATTAGTAAAAGTTATTAAAAACGCATCATCAAACCTTCCCTCATTCGATGATGTATCAATTTCATAACCATTATTTTTTGTTATTTCTTTATTTCTGTATCCATCCGAAAAATCACCTGATTGAAAATTCTCAGAAAAATTAAATGAGCTCGTATTTTGAGCATGTACTATGTTTGTTGTTAAAAACAAAATAAATATTACTTTGAAAAATGTTGACATATAAAAATATTATCTAGTTAGGCTTATTTGAAAATTTCTCAAAAAAATGAATCTAAATATTTTTCTGGGATTTCAAATTATTTATTAAAAATAGTGAAATAAAAATTGAGAAGTATTCTATCCCTTTTATTCTTACCATCATTGATTCCGTTAGGTTTGCAATAAAAAAAGTTAGGATGAGAAAAAGAAATAAATAATTTCTATCTCTACAACTTTTTACAATTAGATACACAAAAACACTTAAATAAATTATAACTCCGACTAGCCCATTAATAGAAAGATATTCAAAAAATTGATTGTGAGAGTTATATCCTTTTTCTGCAGCTATATCAAAACCACTTTCTTTATATTTATTAATCCTTTCATCATCAATACTTTGAAATCCAACACCAATTATAGGATGTTCTTTGAAAATATCAAAAGAAATTTTTAAACGGTCAAATCTAGAGTCTTGAATCATAGATTCAATTGAAAAAAGTCTTTCTTTAAAATAATTGCTGCCTTGTGACACAAAAAGAATTGAGACAAAAGAAACTAGTAAAACACCAAAAACCACTAACTGTATTTTTTTTCTTATGGAAATAAGAATGTAGGCTAGGATAGTAATTAAAAAAATAAACAAAGCAACTCTACTTGCTAATTGAATTATTCCAAAGAAGAATAACAGTAGAATAGGAGTTTTTATTTTATTGCTTAAGTCTTTTAAGTGAAATAATAAATAGTAAGCAGAAACAGCAATAAACAAACCTAAATAAGCTGGATGCGTCCCTGCTATTTCGGTAAACCTATGGCTCAAATGTCTCCACCTTAAAAAATAACTTAATGGTTCTTTATAGACAATAATCTCAAAAAAAGCGTTTATATAACAGATAAGCAACGTAGCTATACAACCAAACAATAAACCATAAAAGGCGTATTTTATGAGTTCTTCAATTTTATCTGATTTATAAGTGAAAGCTAAAGGAATTAATAAAAATGACATGTATTTTTCCAGATGGTTAAAAAACAGGGCCTCTGTGTCATTTAGTGAAGCAACAAGAGCAAGTCCAAAAAATAAAAATATTGGAAGACAAGACTTTAATAACTTTACGTTAGGTTTCTTTTTTAATTTTAAAGCTTGAAAAAAGGTTAAAGCAATAAGAACACCAAGGATAATATTATTGAGTCTCGTAAACATTGGCAATGTAAAAGTTATAAGAAAAATCAATATATGATCAATTTCTAGCTTTAATTTAAAACCAAATAACTTAATAAACATAGCTAATTATTTGTTGCGGTATTTTATGATTTTTGCTGGAACACCCCCCACTATAGCGTAATCCGGAACATCCTTAGTCACTACTGATCCTGCAGCAATAATAACATGATTTCCAATTTTACATCCTGCAGTTATGATTACATTAGCGCCTAACCATACATCATTCCCAACCTTAGTTTTATAATAGTTTTTTCCTTGTTTTTGGATAGGTATTTCCAAGCTATCAAATTTATGGTTTCTTGAATATATTTTCACATCTGGTCCCATGATAACATTATTTCCAATGTTTACATTCGACTGAATCATGCATCTAGTTCCTAATTCTGAATCAAACCCCACAACGCAATTGGGAGAGATTTCTGCATCACTTTTAACCCTTAGTTTTTTACCACTTTTTTTCAAGTAAAACCTCACTGCTAAAGATCTTAATCTTGGGAAAAATAGGGCGTAAGGTCTATAATCCTCTGGTGTATTTTTAAGAAATAATAAATAAAACGTAAAAGCTAATTTTTTCAAAATTTAATCCTGTTTTAATTTTTTATAAATCCGAACAAGTTTTTTACAAACATTTTGCAATGATAATTCATTAAAAGAATTCAGTGCATTATTCACAAGTGTTTCGTATTCATCTTTGGGCATTTTATGAGCGAATGAAATTGTCCTTGACAATTCATCTGCGTTATTTACAGGTACCATGTACCCATTTACACCAGTATTTATTTGTTCTCTAAATTGGGGGATATCTGATGTGATGGCTGGTAAACCACAAAACATAGATTCAATAGTTACCGTTGGAAACCCTTCATTTCTAGACATTATCAAAAAAAACCGGGACTGATTCAACAATTTACTGACTTCAGATTGAGTTTGGTTTTGTTTGATTGTAATATTGAAACCTTGATCCTGAAGCCTTTTAAGACTAGCATAATAGTTTCCCGAACCGCAAAAACAATATTTAATGTTCTTATTACTTAAGATTGAAATTGATTCTATTATTGTATCAATACCTTTCCTTTCAATAAAAGATCCGACAAATATAAAGTCGTAATATTTTTTTTGAGATTCAATAAATTTGAATATGTGATTATTTACTCCAACAGATAATATAACTCCAATATCGAGTTTCAATTTTTCTTCAACCATCTTTCCTAATGTGCTACCAACTGGAATAGTGAAATCAATACATTTTGCAATTTTTTGATAATGTTCTTTATTCTTGTCGTTTATTTTTTTTGTAATATCAATACCATGAAATGTAACTACTACTCTGCAGTTTGGATGTAATTTTTTATAAAACCAAGCTAGGTAGATAAGGGGGAAAAAAAAGTGTAAGTGTATAATATCATATTTTTTAAAATAATATGGAATGAAGCTTATAAAGGCTTTTAGATATTTAAACAATGAGCCTAATCTTGAAGTAAATTGTCTTTTCATAAAAAAGATCTCAACAGAGCTCTCATCATCTAAAACTCTTTTTAATTCCTCATATTGGTTTTTTACAAAAATTCCAGCATATGATTTTTCTCTACTGGGATACATATTGGTAATAACTAAAATTTCCATTTAATCTTTTTTTTAGTATCATTAGTTCTAATAACAAATAAGACTATGAGTATTGAAGTCATAACAGCATATAAGTTATTTGTAAGCATTGGATTTGTAATCATATAAAATAAAAAAACTAATAAAACAGGAAAAATCAGAGTTCTAGTTTTGGTAGATTTCTTCAGAAACCGGAAAAGATAGTAAAACATAAGAGAAAAAAATATTAAACCTATAATTCCATACTCACCTATAATTGATGCAACGTTACTATCATAAATTCCGATCTCATTTTTAAAGTAATACCTGTCCGCCTGTCCATATAATTCATAAACTGTATCATCTGAAAGCACCGAGCCAAAAGTAGCAGCCCCAGTACCGATAGGGAAATAATCTATTGATATAAGTCCTGAAAGATAAAGCATATTACCCCTGATATAATTACTTGATAAGTCAATGGATTGATTGATATTTTGTGCTATAGAATCGAACAGATTAGTAAAAAGGAGTGCGTATATAGATGCTAAAAAACCAAACAATAGAAAGCTAACAAGTATTTTGTAATTTATCAGTAAAAATTTTGAATAAAATGCAATAATTAATATTCCTATTGCCAAAATTGCAGTTCTAGAATCAGTTAATACAATAACTATAAAACAAATAAACAATTTAAAAAGGTCATAAAAGTGTAGATTATCTTCAGCCTTATATTTCTTGTTTAATATGAATGCAGTATAGATTATCATTACATAAGCTAGGTGATTAGGATGGGTGAAAAAACCAACATATCTAATATTAGGTCTCGCAAAAGCAGGGACACCAATCCATTGATTAAATTTTAAACCAAAACTTAAATGCAATAAAAGTCCAAAAAACGCAAACCCAAGTGTTATGAAAAAAAAATTTTTTAAGTCTTTTGGTTTATTTTTAAACAGTTCAACAAAAGCAAGCAAAATGATAAAAAACTTAATAGTAACAAAGGTCTGTATTACTATTTGTAAAAAATTATTATTTATACCAAAAAACAGGCTTACAATCACCGAATAAGCAATAAATACTATGATTAAGAGATAAATAAATTTAATTTTATTTACTAATAACGCTTTTGGCAAAAGAATCCAAATAGATAAAAAGAGAATAATTTCATCAAAATACTCAAAAATTAAAGTGTCAAAAACTGACGCAAAAACTCCTTTAAAAATACTAAAAAAACTTAATACCAGAAACAGGACTCTCGTAGTATAATAAAAATCCTTATTACTGAATGATTTTAAAAAACTCACAACTTTTTTTTATTTCCAATGACTCAAATCTAAGTCTAATAATTTTTCTAACTTTTTTATATCATCATAAAATACACCTTCCAAAATTTGTTTCTTGTAGGAGTATTGTTCTTCATAATTTTCTTTCTTTTTTATGGTATTCCACTCCTTAAATTTATTTTTGATATTAATCCTTTTGGAAAGCGGCAGAAATGGATCTAAAAATATTTTTACAAAATATTTTTTCTTTTCGTTTTGGCTAAAAATTAATGATTGTAAAATCTTGGATTTTAAGCTTCCTGTCCTATTCAAAATATTATATTGAGGTTTAAAGTCATTCTCAATATTCAGATAATTGAATACTTCTTTTATTACTTTATCTTGGTTCTGTTCAAGATCTTCAAAAAAAATAATATGTAGCTGTTCTCTTTTAAACTTCGAAAGAAGATAATCTAACTGTTCTCCGTATTTACTATGAGCAACATAAGTTAAATCAGACTTCTCTTGTAATGTTCCTTTTGCTCTTATTTCTTCTTTTTCAATTGCTTCTTTGAAAGTTAGGTCTTCTTTTTTCATTTTTTTTTGATAGTTATATGCAGATATTGTTCTATCAATTGGATTTCTTAATACAAGAATGAATTTGATTTCTGGGTTAAACTCATAAATTCTATCAATAGCTTCTTTAAAGAAAATATAGTTTACAGATCCATGCATTACAATTTTTTGATTTTTATATCCTGAATTTATATAATCATTTTTAAAAAGTTCTATCCCTTTTTCATAAAAAGAATCATTTATAAAAAAAGCGTAGTCTTTAAGTGCACTTGGACCACAAACGTCTGGATGTTGAGCTATCCAGTTATATATTGAAGTTGTTGCGCACTTCTGAGCACCAATTAATAACGTATTAGGTTTTATAGTTTCATTCATTTTTATCAAAATTTATAATATGATGTTATATTTAGTTTTATTTTTAAATAAATTGCACTACCAACATTCCAGAATATCATACTAAACACTGTTGCCATTGCAGCTCCAATCCCCCCATATAGCGGTGTTAAAAAGAAAGTAAGGCCAAGATTTATAAATAAAGCGGCTAACATGAAGTTTTGATAGACTTTTTGTTTATCAATCATTTGTAATATAACTCCAACTGAACCTGAAAATGAATTTACAAGTTGCCCTCCACAAAAAATGAATAATATTATAGATCCACCTTTGAAGGCCTCCCCAAACATGCCTAATAAAAAATCATGAAAGACTATAATTATTACAATAATAGACCCGCTTATAAAAAAATTCAATTTAGTTGAAAAGCTAATTAAGCGTTTATATTGCGAATCTCCGTCCGCATAACTCTTAGCAATTTTAGGCGCTAAAATGGAATTAATAGCTTGTAAGCTGAAAATTGATAAAGTAGCTACCTTCAAACTAACGTTGTATATTCCTACATTGGCTTCGGTTTCATAAATCCCCATTATAAAAGTATCCATCCACCCTAATAAAATCAAAATCGATGACGACATTAACATAGGAAGTGACTCACGAAGAAAAACCCATGAATTAGTTTTTGTTTTAAACTTTGCGTTTTTTAAATAAAAAGTAACCATAGCTGTGCTTATTATTGCTGAAGCTAATACAGCATAAAAATGCGCCTTAAATACTATAATTGGTTCTTGAGAAAAATTATAAAACACAACTAATAAAATTAAACCGAATAAAAAACGACTTGGATTATTAAGGAAGGCAAAAGCATTATTCTTTTTTTTAGCCCTTAAAAAACTAGCACTAATTATTGTTATACTCCATAGTGGAATTGCACCTAAAACCCAAGGCAAAAAGGGTATTAACTCAGGTTTTGGCTCCTTAAAAAGGTCTAAAACAATACTCTCACTAAAAATAAAAATGACAAAAGCGAAAAACGAACTTAAAATAAACGATTTTATAATTGACTTGTAGAAAATACCTGATTCATTATCATTTTCATCTTGTGAAAAAAACTTAACTATGTTTATGTCTAATCCTAGCCTACCAAATACGCTTGACATTAAAAATATGGAAAAACCTATTGCTACTAAACCATAAACATCTTCTCCAAATTTGTTTGAAATAAATAAAGTGAATAAATACCCCGCAAGAGTACCACCAAGCCTAAATACCATAAAAGAAAATCCTTTTGTTAGAATTTCTTTTTGGTCAGAGTTTTTTAAAAGTCTTTTAATTCTATTTTTCAATTCTTTAATTTGCCGTTTTCTATTTATACTATATCCACACAGGATTCAATTACTAGATAATTTTGAGGTACTAGGTTCTTTGTCAACTATTTGATAGAGAAAATTAGAACTCTATTAATCGCAGTTTAATGGTCAGTTAATTTAAGTATTTTTTTTAAATTTAAGTAACAAGCTAGTTTTAAGACATCAATATTTGGTTTAACTTCTTATTACATAATGTAAGTGCTTGACCTTTTTTGTATTTTAATTCCAAATTGAAGTTTTATGGCCTAAAGTAAGATTACAATAGTATTAATTAAGTTCTAAGCTTGAAACTAATTATAAGAGCTATTTTAAATAATTAATTTCTATTATAATCATCTTGTATTCGCACAATGTCATCTTCTCCAAAATAGGACCCCATTTGAACTTCGACAAATACGCAATTTTCATTAGTCGATGGATTTTCAATTCGATGCTTCATTCCTTGTGGAATTTGTATGACTTGTCCTGCCTCATAATCATTCACCTCTCCATTCAAGGTAATGCGGCCAACACCAGCGACTATGGTCCATACCTCTGAGCGTTTATGATGGTATTGATAAGAAAGGCGCCCACCTGGTTTTACGACAATACGTTTTACTTTATGAGTTACAGCGTCTTCTAATACAAAATATTCTCCCCAGGGTCTAGTGTCATGTTCCATCGCTAATATTATTTTGTTCCGAGTAACCAACTACTCGATTGTATTTTATCACCCAAACCATCTGCTAGACTCACATTCAATTGCTTACAAATTTCAGCTTCAGGTATGCTTTGGTTGTTTTGATCCCCGCCGTTGGCAAAAGTGAAATCATATAGGTCACTATATTTTTTTACTAAGTACTCAATACTTTTACAAACCGTACGATCCTCGTCTATTGATATAATCGCTTGATATACAGGCTTAATATTTTGGACAATAATGAACCGTTCTTCTTCATTCTGGAAAGGCTTACTTCCTTTTAACTGTCGTTGATGATCGTTGTTAACGATAACAAAGAGTATATCTCCTAAAGCTTTTGCCTCATGAAAGTATTCTATATGTCCTTTGTGAATAGGGTTGAAATAACCAGACACTATTATGGCTTTTTGCTTTTTCAGTATCAAATCAGTTGTCAACTTTTATAACAGTTATACTTTTTCGGAATCTTCTCTCTCCTTCAAAAACTGGCCAAGCCCTAAGAGTAGAAACGCAAATAGAGTTATTGAAAATAAGGCTAAAGGAATTGTATAGTAATACTTATCGGTCCATTCCCTTGTATCATACCCGGAAGAAGGAAAACCAGAGATCACACTGATCACATCTTTTTCTTCAACCAGTTTTCGCATAGCTTCGCGTTTATCTTCTTGAAGCCTTAACTGTTCTTTTAGTAATTGCCCCTCATTAATTGCGGATTTATCGGACTCACTATCGCCCATGTAAAGGTTAGTCCCATTACTTTCTGGTTTTTGGGATTGGGCGATTTTTATCTTTAAAAATTCCTCAATTAAAAAATCAGTCTTATCGACCTGCTTCTCTAAAGTTTCGACCTCACTGATTAGATTTTCAGTGTTGACTTCAGACAGTTCTAACAAATAATCATTGTTTGCAAGTTCTTCAACAAAGGCTTTTTCTATTTCTTTATAAATAAATTTATCGGTTGCTGCTACTTCAATTTGATGGACAGGAAGCTCATAATCTGCTAGGGATTCCTTGTAAATCTCAAAGGTTAATTCTGATTGTGAAACTGAATCTAAATTTTGACGATATTCAGAATACATTTCACTTACTGTATTCCTATCCGTATTGGACATAATATAAAAGCCTTTTATTTTTGAGGCCTCAGATGGAGAAATATCAAGTAGCCTACCCAGTTCAATAGTATCCTGATCTACATTGGCCAACTGGTGCAATTGCTTCATGTTTTCATAGACTTGTCTGCCGGAATTAAAGTTCGTCTTTATGTACATGTATGCGCCGTAAGACTTTTCCGAAGTGGAATTGAGAACAAATCCAATGATAAACCCTACAATAATAACTCCTGTGTACCAATACCATCGTTTATAAAAATGAGCTAATACAAAGATTATCCCTTCGAATATTCCTTTAAAAATACTGGCTATTCCATTAAAAAAACTTCTAAAACCATTGCCTATGACCTTAAATAACTGACCTAAGTCAACTTCTTCTGATTGATTATTTTCTTGTTCTTTGCTCATGATATGATGATCAATACCTAATTAATACTTCTTAGTTACTATAAATTAAAAAACTGAAAAAATGTGTTTTTGTTGTGGGATGGACACAAAGAATATTGGTCCCTAAAAAATCTGAAAGGCTATAGAAGCCAATGTACTCATGGATAAACATTCAGGATAAATTTTATAGACGGTTAAATCGATCGCAATTTAATAAATATTGTGACTTTAGAATCAAAATTCTATGAAAAGCTTGCGTGTAAAAACAAACTCTATGAGTACGCCCGATCATTCTTCCCTTCGTAAAAATTCATAAACGCTTTATTCACCACTTTATTGCCGCCTTTGGTAGGATAATCTCCTGTAAAATACCAATCTCCAAGATTTTTTGGGCAGGCTTCATGGAGTTTGTCTACAGTTTGGTAAATCACTTTCACCTCTGAATTGATGCTTTCATCGCTTAAAAGTTTGGCAATACGATCTGACACTTCTTCGTAAGAAAAAGGCTCATACATCGCCTTTACGTGGTTTTGTTCCGCCTGATGAGCAAATTCAGATTGGTCTTTACATTTATCATAGATCGCATCTACCGTTTCCTTATAAATGCCTCGCTCTTTTAGAAGGGAAACCGCTGCTTGAAAAGCGACAAAATCTTCCAATTTCGCCATGTCTATTCCGTAACAATCTGGATAACGGATCTGTGGCGCTGAAGAAACAATAATGATTTTCTTAGGGTTTAATCGATCCAGCATTTTCAAAATACTCTTCTTTAAGGTAGTCCCACGAACAATACTATCGTCGATCACCACCAAGTTATCGGTAGGCTTTACAACCCCGTAAGTCACATCATAAACGTGAGCCACCAAGTCGTCTCTACTGCTATCTTCTGCGATAAAGGTGCGCAACTTCACATCTTTAACTGCGATTTTCTCTGTTCGCAATCTCAAACTGAGAATCTCTGAAAGACGTTCGTCGGTTAAGCCTTCTTTTTCTTTAAGTATCGCCTGGTTTTTCTGGTAGTTCAATTCGTCTTGCGCCGCCTCTACCATACCGTAAAATGAGGTTTCCGCTGTGTTAGGAATAAATGAAAACACAGAATTCATCGTGTCATAGTCAATAGCCTTTAACACTTCTGGCATGAGTAATCTCCCTAGATTTTTTCGTTCTTTATAGATTTCAGCATCACTCCCTCTGGAGAAATAAATACGTTCAAAAGAACAGGCTTTACGTTCTCTTGGTTTCAGAATTGTTTTAAAATGAACGGAACCATCTTTTTTGGTAATAATGGCCTGACCTGGCATAAGTTCGTGTACGTCTTCGTACTGAACATTGAAAGCCGTCTGAATGACAGGACGTTCTGAAGCCACAACAACCACTTCATCATCTTTATAATAATAAGCCGGACGAATACCGTTGGGATCTCTCAACACAAAAGAATCTCCATGCCCCAGCATTCCTGCAATGACATAACCTCCATCCCAATCTTTTGAGGATTTTCTAAGGATTTTATGAACCTTCAGGTGCTCCACAATGTGTGGCGAAGATTCTTTTTTATTGTAACCTTCTTCTTTTAATTTCTTATATAATTTTCCAACTTCAGAATCCAAAAAGTGACCAATTTTTTCCATCACCGTCACCGTGTCTGCTTTTTCTTTAGGATGCTGACCGAGCTCTACCAGATTTTGAAATAGCTCGTTGACGTTGGTCATATTAAAATTCCCTGCAACAATCAAGTTACGGTGCATCCAGTTATTTTGTCTCAAAAACGGATGAACACTTTCTATGCTGTTTTTGCCAAAAGTACCGTAACGAACATGCCCTAGATAGACTTCGCCTAAATAAGGTAACTTGATTTTTTCATTATCAATATCTTCTAAAATCTCTGGATGCTCTTTTAGCTCACGATTAATTCTTTCATTCACCTGAGCAAAAATATCCTGAATAGGCTGCGCCTCGTTGGAACGAATTCTACTGATGTATCGATTTCCAGGCTTCACATCTAGTTTTACACTTGCCAAACCAGCACCATCCTGACCTCGATTATGCTGCTTTTCCATCATCAAATACATCTTGTTGATGCCATAAAAGGCACTCCCGTACTTTTCCTTATAATAGGAAAGGGGTTTTAGAAGTCTTAGAGTGGCGATGCCACATTCATGTTTGATCAATTCACTCATTGGTGTATCCTATAAAAATGCCCCGAAAATTCAGGGCAGTATGTGTTAAGCTAAATTTATTTCAAATTGAGTTAGAGCTTGAAAACTCTCTAAGCGCTGATCAACTTCGTCTTTATCGAGTTCTAGCATTTTTTCTGTACCAAATTTTTCAACACAGAACGATGCCAGGTTAGATCCGTAAATCACAGCATTTTTCATATTTTCAAAAGAAGTGTCTTTTGTGTTTGCCAGGTAACCTACAAATCCGCCAGCAAAAGTATCTCCAGCTCCGGTAGGATCAAATACTTCTTCCAATGGAAGCGCTGGCGCAAAAAACATTTCTTCGTTGTGGAACAATAAAGCGCCGTGTTCCCCTTTCTTGATGACCACATAATCTGGCCCCATATCTCTTATCTTTCTGGCTGCTTTCACCAACGAATATTCACCAGAAAGCTGTCTCGCTTCTTCATCGTTGATGGTAATCACATCCACTTTAGCAATCACCTGCTTAAGTAAATCCAATTCTGAATCCATCCAGAAATTCATGGTATCCAGGACAATCAATTTTGGATTTTTGACTTGGTCAATCACACTGAGTTGAACGGCAGGGTGCAAGTTCCCCAACATCACGATATCAGAATTGATATAATCTTTTGGTACAACAGGACTGAATTCTGCCAGTACATTCAATTGAGTATCCAGCGTATCTCTGGAATTCATATCGTTATGGTATCGACCACTCCAGAAAAAGGTCTTTCCACCTTTGACTATCTCTAGGCCTTCTAAATTCACATTTCTATCCGTAAGCAAATCCAAATACTTCTGCGGAAAATCATCTCCAACAACTGAAACTATTCCAGATTCCACATCAAATTGAGAAGCACTTAGAGCGATGTAAGTCCCAGCGCCACCAAGAATTTTATCTGTTTTTCCGAAGGGCGTTTCAATTGCATCAAAAGCCACAGTTCCTACAATCAATAATTTGCTCATATCTGTTTTAATTTTTTGCAAAGATATGATTTAGAAATTAGTTTGGTTGCATTAAAATATCATAACCTCCTTAATTAAGGAATCTTTTAAATGAGAATCAGGAATCAATACATTTTGATACATAACGATCTAAATGAGTGTAGAATACAGATTTTTAATGCTGATTTATGAAGTTAGGAATTTACCTAGTCCATAGAATTTATGACCTAAAATTTACTTCCTCCCAAAATCAGCTGGGATCTCCCCCCAAGATTTGGTTTGCCACTTTAAAATAGGATTTTTAAATGTGTTTTTCTCAAGCCAAGCTTCCGCCCGTTTGATCAACTCGAATAACTTTTCGTTTTTGGAATTTTTACCTAGTTTAGTTTTGCATTTTTTTTGTCTGATCCAGGACATGGCGATTTTGGAATCCGTGTAAATCGGCAATTCACTTTTTTTATCTTTCAAGAAAGCCAAACCATGCACCAAAGCCAGAAACTCACCAATATTGTTAGTTCCATTAGGAAACGGACCCATATGGAATAAAATCTGCTTGGTTTTAGTGACCACACCCCGGTATTCCATTCTGCCCGGATTACCGCTGGAAGCAGCGTCCACAGCAATAGATTTCCACTCAATACCTTCAGTAGAAAAAGATGCGGAAGTTAGTTTTTTTTGTTTTTGATAGCCAAAGAAACCCATCGCGTAAGCGGTTTTGGCCTCTTCCAGGTTCGGGAAAGATTTGTATTTGGCATTGGGATAGTTTTGGATTTTCAGCTTGCACTCATTCCAGGAGGAATAGATTCCTGGTTCATAACCTTCCCATACGACATAGTACTTAGAGGATTTGGCCATAAATTAAGTCAACAGCTTTTCAATCACTTTGGGATAATGCTCATATTCTAGGCTATGAATTTTTTCTTCCAGAGAGTTAAGATCTTCATCATTATCAAGTTCTAATTTGATCTGAGCAATAATTTCACCTTCATCATACTCTTCATTTACATAATGTATAGTGATTCCACTTTCTTTATCCCTATTCTTCAATATTTTTCTGAAAACCCGCTCTCCATACATACCTTCACCACCATATTTGGGGAGTAAAGAGGGATGAATGTTTATTATTTGTTTTGGAAATGCGGCTAAAAAAGACTCAGGGACTTTCAACAGGAAGCCTGCAAAAGCTATTATACTGGGATCGATGTCTTTTATAACATTGATCAAAGAAGGAGAATCGTATAGGTCCTCTTTTTCAAAATGAACACACTTTATTCCCAAATCGTGAGCCCTTCGTAAAACTTTAGATTTTTTGTTGTTAGAGAATATATGAGAGACCTCAATGTTTTTATTATTTCTGAAATAATGATATATATTTACAGCATTTGTCCCATTACCAGAGGCAAAAACTACAATCTTTTTTTTTGAATTTGAATTTGAATCTTCCATTTTACTTAATGTTGAATTTGAAATATAAGCAATTTCAAAACTAATTTATAAAATATTATTATGTAAATTTAAACACATTTTCAGCTTAAAAACTTGTTTTAAACTAAAGTTTTATATTTTTGCGCACTGAATTTAAACATAAAAAAATACAATCATGTCAGACATTGCATCAAGAGTAAAAGCCATTATCGTTGATAAATTAGGCGTTGACGAAAACGAAGTTGTTACAGAAGCTGGCTTTACAAACGATTTGGGAGCAGATTCTTTGGATACAGTTGAGCTTATCATGGAATTCGAAAAAGAATTTGATATTCAAATACCTGATGACCAAGCAGAGAACATTTCTACAGTTGGTCAAGCTGTCTCTTACATAGAAGAAGCTAAAAAATAAACAGTCTTATTTCATGGAATTAAAGCGAGTTGTAGTTACTGGATTGGGTGCACTTACACCTATCGGAAATAATATATCAGAATACTGGGATAGCCTAATACACGGTAAAAGTGGGGCAGCGCCTATTACCTATTTTGATACTAGCCTGTTCAAAACCAAATTCGCTTGTGAAATAAAAAATTTTAATGCCAACGATTACTTCGACAGAAAAGAAGTGAGACGACTAGACAGGTTTGCACAATATGCTTTGGTAGCTTCAGATGAAGCCATCTTAGATTCTGGTGTAGATCTCAATGTGGTCGATAAATATCGTGTCGGTGTCATTTGGGGTGCCGGAATTGGTGGATTAGAAACTTTCCAAAACGAAGTTATTGACTTTGCAAAAGGAGATGGCACACCACGTTTCAACCCTTTCTTTATTCCAAAAATGATTGCAGACATTGCTCCTGGAAACATTTCTATCAAGCATGGATTTATGGGTCCTAATTATGCAACAGTTTCTGCATGCGCCTCTTCTGCCAATGCTATGATAGACGCTCTCAACTATATAAGATTGGGGTATAGCGACATTATGGTTACCGGAGGAAGTGAAGCGGCGGTAACTCAGGCTGGTATGGGTGGATTTAATTCCATGCATGCGCTTTCCACAAGAAATGATGACCCACAAAAAGCATCAAGACCATTCGATGCTAATAGAGACGGTTTTGTTCTTGGTGAAGGTGGAGGCGCTCTTATTCTTGAAGAATACGAGCACGCTAAAGCTAGAGGAGCGAAAATTTATGCTGAAGTCATTGGAGGAGGAATGTCCTCTGATGCTTATCATATGACAGCTCCACATCCAGAAGGAATTGGTGTCATCGCTGTGATGAAAAATTGCTTAGAAAATTCTGGATTAAAACCTGAAGATGTAGATACTATAAATACACATGGTACTTCTACACCTCTTGGTGATGTGGCAGAATTGAAAGCGATTAAAAAAGTTTTTGGTGAACATGCTAAAAACATCAATATTAATTCTACGAAATCCATGACTGGTCACTTACTAGGCGCTGCAGGGGCAGTGGAAGCTATCGCTTCTATTCTTGCCATGCAGAATAGCTTGGTTCCACCAACAATCAATCATGAGACTGCAGATGAGAATATTGACTCAGAACTTAACCTGACATTGAACAAACCTCAAAAAAGAGAAATCAAAGTTGCCATGAGTAATACTTTTGGTTTCGGAGGACACAATGCCTGTGTAGCGTTCAAAAAGATGGAGGAGTAGTTTATTTATTTTGAATGAAATTTTTAAAACATATACTAAACGAATCCCGTTCTCGCAGAGACGGGATTTTTTTTCAAAAAATCCAGAAGGTTGTAAAAGTTAAGCCCGGTAACTTATCTATTTACAAGCAGGCTTTTACACACACTTCTTTGAAATCTAAAGACGAGGAAGGACAAATAATAAGCTATGAACGTCTGGAATTTCTCGGGGATTCAATCCTAGGCGCAGTGATTTCTACTTATCTTTTTGAAAACGCTCCTCATGGGGATGAAGGCTACCTTACTAAAATGCGTTCAAAAATTGTAAGTCGTAAACATCTTAACTTGTTGGGTGAAAGTTTTAATCTTACAGACTTGATCCTTTCGGAAATCCCAGCAGAAAGGCTTGGTAAGAACATCAATGGTAATCTATTTGAAGCACTTATAGGCGCTATTTATGTTGACAAAGGCTTTAAAGCTTGCGAAAACTTCATTTATAAAAAAGTAATTCAGGAAGATGTAGATCTAGCTAAACTGGAAAAACGCGTCGTCAGCTATAAAAGCCTGATGATCGAATGGTGCCAGAAAAATAAATTCCCGTTTGAATTTGTTATTGAAGATGATTTCGGAAAGGATGAAGAGAAGCATTTTGCTGTAAAATTATTCATCAACAATGAAATCTCCGGAAAAGCAAGGGAAACTTCCAAAAAACGTGCTGAAGAAAAAGCTTCACAAAGAGCTTATTTCACATTTCAAAATCACATTAATATCTAAAATACTTTCCACGAAAACGTTTTCTTGACGTTTAGTCCAGCATTAAGCAAGCTTAGAGTTGATGCATCTTGTTTTGTTTCATATATTTACAATTGGTTCTGTCGTAAATGAAGGCAATTTTTGTAAATTATGATCATGAAAAAAAAGAAATTCAGTTTATCTGATTTTGAAATTTGTGATTTTAAACTTATTGGCATTCATTCCCAACAAGAACCTCACAAATTGGCTTACCTTATAAATACCATTCTAAAAACAAATTTTAAAAGAATGGAACATGATCTGGATCTTAAAATAAACGGTCAGGTCGTAGGTTTTCCTGTTTTCGATTACTATAATGAGGAGTGGGACACCAAATCTCATTTAGTCTGTAATAAAGTAAGCATTGAGCAAGAATTTAAAGCAGCTGAAAATTTATTTGGTATCGACGATTTTATAAAAACAGAGTTCTTATTAAAAGACTACAAACGTGTAGATTACCTTTTAAAGATAGAGGACGAGCTTGATATTTTCAACCCTCAACTCGTTATAGATAAACTGATAAAACTGCACCAAATATCTATGATATATACTATAGATACTAGTGCATTAAAACACCCTGAACACTTAATTTTAGACTAATGAAAGCAACAAAGAAAACAAAAATAGTTTCCACACTAGGCCCTGCAACTAGCAAAAAAGAGGTCCTGAAAGATATGCTAGATGCAGGAGTAAATATTTTTAGAATCAACTTTTCACACGCCGATCACGAAGGTGTAAAAGAACGTGTAAAAATGATTCGCGATCTTAATGAAGAGTATGGCTACAACGCTGGTATTCTTGGTGATTTACAAGGTCCTAAACTACGTGTTGGGGTCATGAAAGATGAAGTGATCGTGGAACCAGGAGATGAAATTGTTTTTGCTACAGGAGAAGAGTTTGAAGGGACAAAAACACGTGTGTTCATGAACTACGATACTTTCCCACAAGATGTAAAAGCTGGTGAACGCATTTTACTTGATGATGGCAAACTGATTTTCGAAGTTATCAACACCGATCGTAAAAGTGAAGTTAAAACTAAAGTTATACAAGGTGGACCTCTTAAGTCCAGAAAAGGAGTTAATCTTCCAAATACCAATATCTCACTTCCTGCATTGACAGAAAAAGATGTAGAGGATGCAATTTTTGCCTGTGAACTTCAAGTGGACTGGATCGCCTTATCTTTTGTAAGATTTGCAAGTGATCTAAAGCAACTTCAGAAAATAATTAAAAAACATAGTGAGCATAAAATTCCTATCATATCTAAAATTGAAAAACCTGAAGGGGTCAAAAATATAGATAAAATTATAGCTTATTGCGATGGAATAATGGTAGCCCGTGGAGATTTGGGTGTCGAGGTCCCTGCACACGAAGTTCCATTAATTCAAAAGCAACTGGTCCTAAAAGCAAAGCAAGCAAGAATCCCTGTCATTATCGCCACACAAATGATGGAAACAATGATTGATAGCCTAACGCCAACAAGGGCGGAGGTAAATGATGTTGCTAACTCTGTGATGGATGGCGCCGATGCTGTGATGCTATCTGGAGAAACTTCAGTGGGAAAATACCCCGTACAAGTTATCCAAAAAATGACTCAGATCTTGAAAAGTGTTGAAAATTCCCCACTTATCCGGGTTCCACATGAAGCTCCTCAAATTCAGACAAAGCGATATTTAACCAAATCGATTTGTTACCACGCTGCCTTAATGGCGAATGAAATTGACGCCAGTGCGATTTGTACATTAACCAATAGTGGTTATACAGCTTTTCAGATTTCGGCATGGAGACCAGCTTCGCATATTTTAGCTTTCACTTCCAACAAACGAATTTTAACTCAGTTGAGTTTACTATGGGGTGTACAAGCTTTTTTCTATGACAAATTCGATAGTACAGACGTTACAGTAGAAGACATCAACTCTATTGCAAAAGCTAAGAAATATGTTGAGAAAGGAGACTTTACCATCAACCTGGCAGCAATGCCAATTGAAGATAAGGGTATGGTGAACACATTAAGAGTTTCAGAGATTAATTAGTCTTAATAACATATTGGTAACAACCCTGAAAATGTTAAACTGTTTTATACAAGTTGATTTTTCAGGGTTTTTTATTCCTAAAAATTGAAGTGTTTCTAATATAAAAGACTCAACACGAGTATCTTTCTTAAGAAGTTTTTTGGCGAATGATGAATCATATCCTCTGCAAATTAAAAGAGCTCTTGTCACTGTTTTTGACTCAAGATGACAAACAACACTTGAAGAATTTCAATCATTTAGCTTTATGAACTCTTACCCGCCAATACGATCACAAATTCTCCTTTGGGTTTTTTCTCTTCGAAATGAGCTATGACCTCGGCTAAAGTTCCACGAATCGTTTCTTCGTAGAGTTTTGAAATCTCACGGGAAATTGAGACTTGACGATCTGCTCCAAAATGCTCAACCAACTGCTGTAATGTTTTAGGAATTTTATAAGGTGACTCATAAAAAATGATGGTCCTATCTTCTTCAGCCAATGCTTTCAATCGTTTTTGTCTGCCTTTTTTGGCTGGTAAAAAGCCTTCAAAGACAAACTTATCATTCGGTAAACCACTATTCACCAGAGCAGGGACAAAAGCCGTTGCCCCAGGCAGACATTCAATCTTGATGTCCTGAGCAACACAAGCCCTAACGAGCAAGAATCCAGGATCAGAAATGCCCGGTGTGCCCGCATCGGTTATAATCGCCATTTCCCGACCGTTTTTAATTTGCTTCACCACAGAATCTGTCATTCCATGTTCATTGTGCATGTGGTAGCTTTGCATAGGCGTTTCAATGCCATAATGTTTGAGCAAAATCCCGCTAACACGTGTATCTTCAGCAAGAATAACATCAACAGATTTCAAAACCTCAACAGCTCTGTAAGTCATATCTGCAAGGTTGCCAATAGGGGTTGGTACCAAAATTAATTTTGACATACTTACTCAAATTTACGTTCTACAATCTCCATGAATCTGACTTCCGTTGCTTCTTTTCCAGTCCAGTGATTATAATCGGGTTTCACTTGGTTTTGAATAAAAGATTCAACTTCAGAAAAAGAAGACATAGTATTGAGTTGAGAAAGTACGCGGTTGTAATCGTCTGTACTCCCTCCAAATAAATGATTGGTAAAGGCAATTCTATCGTTAAGTCCTATTTTTATGCCTTTTTTTAGTTTATCATTGAGAGATCGCTTTTCGGAATGTCCAGAGTTTAGGTTGGATTGAATTTCTTCAGGATCTGGTGGCGGAGATTTTGATTCTTCTTTAGGTACTTCTGGATTTTTCTTTGGGTATTCTTGTTTTGCAGGATCGGGAGCTGACTGTTCTTCAGGTTTTGGTTCAAAATCGGGCAAATCGTCGAAATGAACTCCGTAATTATTGAAGTCATCTTCTGTTGGATAGGGTTTATTTGAAGCTGGCTTATCCTCTTCAGTCTCTGGATCTGGTGACTGTTTATTTTCTTCTGAGCTTTCCCCACCTTTTTTTGGCGGGTTTGTTTCAGAACTAAATTTTGAACTTCCAGTAAGTTTTTGGAATTCAGCTAAAAGCAAATCTACTTGTTCAGATTCTGCAGGCATTTGTGAAACAATGTCCTTTATTTTTTCCGTATTGGGTTCTGAAATAGGATCAGGATTGTAATCCATTCCATCAGGTGACTTGTAATGACCGCTTTCTTCGTCAATATCGCTAAATTGCTGTTCAAAAGCTTCTTTAAATTCAGTTTTAGAAACTTCAGACTTCAGACCACCAAAATGTAATTCAGCAAAAGCCAAAATGCTCAACTTCTCATAGAGAATACCAGTTTCTTTTTTCAACTTATGAATGTCTGCTCTATTCTTTAATTTTAGAATTCGCTCTGCCAGACTTATCAGCTCATCCTCTAAAACTCTCTTCATAACATTTGTGATTTTCTTTTTTAAAGGCCCTATATTTTTTGCTAATTTTAGCCTTGATTATTTGTAGTGAAAACTATTTATTAACGCCCTAAATTACAAAATGTTTCTCGAAAACACTGTTAATCATAAAGAGCAATTTGGCTGGATCGAAGTGATCTGCGGAAGTATGTTTTCTGGAAAAACGGAAGAATTGATCCGAAGGCTCAAACGCGCCAAATTTGCAAAACAAAAAGTAGAAATCTTTAAACCTCAAATAGATAGAAGATACCACGATGAAGAAGTGGTTTCTCACGACGAAAATTCCATTCGCTCCACACCGGTTCCTGCAGCTGCCAACATCAGGCTGCTTGCAGACAGTTGCGATGTGGTAGGTATTGATGAAGCTCAATTTTTTGACGATGAAATCATTTCGGTTTGCAATGACTTGGCCAACAGAGGCGTGAGGGTGATTGTTGCCGGATTGGATATGGATTTTAAAGGAAATCCCTTTGGGCCTATGCCCAATTTGATGGCTACTGCAGAATATGTGACAAAAGTCCATGCCGTTTGTACTCGAACTGGGAATCTAGCGCAGTACAGTTTCAGAAAATCCACCAAAGAGGACCTGGTTTTATTGGGTGAAACCGATGAGTACGAACCATTGAGCAGAGCAGCTTACTTCAAAGCTATGCTGAAGGAGAAAATAAAGCATATCGACGTTAAAGATCCTGAAGAATTGACCCAACAAAAAAAAGCTGAATAATGTCCAAAGTTCTAGAAACCCGTCTGGAAATTGACCTCAAGGCTTTGGAATACAATTTCAATTTGCTGAAAAGCAATCTGAGTCCGAATACCAAAATGATGGGAGTTGTGAAAGCTTTCGCTTATGGAACAGATTCTATTATCATCGGAAAACATTTGGTTAAGCTGGGAGCAGAACATTTGGCAGTTGCCTACATTGAGGAAGGTGTTCGATTAAGAGAAGCTGGTGTTCAGGTGCCTATTTTGGTATTCTACCCTCAACTCGAGAAAATTCACAATTTAATCGATTATCAACTTACGCCAAGTGTTTATACCCATCGCTTTTTGGAAGGACTATGCAAAGAATTACCTCATCATGAAGTAAATGAGATCGGAATTCATTTGAAAATCAACACAGGATTGAATCGGCTAGGATTTGAGTTAACTGAATTGGATTCAATCTTGAAGCATTTAGAGTTAGAGCCTAAAATTAAAGTTGCTGGAGTTTTTTCACACCTGGCGGCTTCAGGAAATAAAAATGAAGTTGAATTTACCAAAGCTCAGATTGCTAAATTTACGGAAGCAAAAACCTTTTTTGAATCTCATTTAGATTATGATTTCCTTTGTCACATTTGTAATTCTAGTGGGATTCTGAATTTTCCCGAAGCTGAATTTGACATGGTACGTGCCGGAATCGCTTTATACGGTTATGGAAATAATCCGACTGAACACAAACTATTAAAAGCGGTAGCCAGCTTGAAAACTGTGATCGCCCAATTAAGAACCATCCAGAAAGGTGATAGCGTGGGTTACGAACGTAAATTCAAAGCTGAACACACCACCAAAATCGCTACACTGCCTCTTGGCTACGCCGATGGAATTTCCAGAATTTTTGGAAATGGCAAAGCCCAAATTCTGGTCAATGGGAAAAAAGCACCGATTATAGGCAACGTTTGTATGGATACCTTGATGGTAGACGTGACAGGCATCGATTGTGAAGAAGGTGATGAAGTGGAGGTTTTTGGAAAAAATAACACAGTAATTGACTTTGACATTGAGCAACAAACTATTCCCTACGAAGTGATTACCAGAATTTCTCAACGAGTGACGAGGGTGCTGGTTTAAAATTTCAAATCTATTATTACAGATTTTCTTCTCTTATATGCTAATGGCTTATATAGCACATCAAATTATTACGTCTGTCTAAAGTATTCTAACAATGATATCGACATGCTGCAATATATAATTTATCATTTTCATATTTGTATACCAGTCGATGTTCTGAAGTGATACGTCTGGACCAATAACCGTGTAAGACTCCTTTTAAAGCTTCTGGCTTTCCAATTCCATCAAAAGAAGTTCGCATGCAACTTTTGATAAGTTCATTTATGCGTTTAGCTATTTTCTTGTCAACTTTTTGCCAGTACAAATAATCCTCACATGATTTAGTCGACCAAGTAATACTCATTACTCAATTAGTTCTTCTTGAGTACCCTTACCTTCTTCAAGTTCCTTAATAGAATCGAGTAAAATATCTCTGTTCTTCCCAGTCAGCAAATAGGTTGTTTCTTTAAGAGAATTATATTCGTCTAAAGAAATCAAAACTAAATCCTTTCCGTTTTTTCTTTTGATAACGACATCACTCACGTCATCAATGACTTTGTCAAACCAATGCTTAAGGTTTGATCTAAAGTTTGTGTAATTTACTATTTCCATAGAATAAATATAAACAAAAGTACTTATACCTGTACTTTCAATTTCATAATGGAGGTTATTCAAATTCGAAACATGTTTCATCTTCATAAACCTTCTCTTACTTCAAGCATATCGTTTAACTTTGTAGTGAGATCAATTTATGGAAACCACAGAACTAGATATACAAGTCAAAACCCTTCCGGAACAACCTGGAGTCTATCAATATTACGACAAAGACGACAGGATTTTATACGTTGGTAAGGCCAAAAATTTAAAGAAAAGGGTTTCCTCGTACTTCAACAGAGAGCACGACAGTCATCGCATTGGAGTAATGGTCAAGAAAATCAAAAACATCAAGCACATCGTTGTGGATTCTGAGATGGATGCCTTGTTGCTGGAAAATAACCTCATTAAAAAACTGCAGCCTCGCTTCAACATTATGTTGAGGGATGACAAGACGTATCCTTGGCTTTGCATTAAGAACGAACGGTTCCCCAGGGTTTTTCTTACCCGCCAAGTCATAAAAGACGGGAGTGAATATTATGGACCTTATCCAAGTATACGTACCGTAAAAACGCTTATGGGCTTAATAAAGGGTCTTTATCAACTCAGAACCTGCAATTACGATTTATCGAAAACTAAAATTGAACAAGGTAAATATAAAGTTTGCCTGGAATACCACCTTGGCAATTGCAAAGGGCCTTGCGAAGATCTTCAGGACCAAGAAGAATATCTTAAACAAATTGAAGCGATCCGGAACATCGTAAAAGGAAACTTGAAGGATTCTCTAAAAGACTTCAGAGACCAAATGAACAATTTGGCTGAAGAAATGAGATTTGAGGAAGCTGAAAAAGTAAAACGTAAAATCACTACTCTGGAAAAGTATCAGTCTAAATCTACAGTAGTCAATCCAAAAATAAGCAATGTAGATGTCTTTTCTGTCGTGAGTGATGAAGGTTATGGATATGTCAATTTTATGCAATTATCACATGGTGCCATCATACGTTCGCACACCATCGAAATGAAAAAGAAACTGGATGAAAGCGATTCGGAGTTATTAGAACTGGGGATCACAGAAATAAGACAACGCTTTGAGTCGAAATCTCCAGAGATTTATGTGCCTTTTGCAGTGGAAGCTGGAGAAAACGTGAGAGTTACCGTTCCAAAACTCGGAGATAAAAAAGCCATTGTGGACCTTTCTACACGAAACGCTAAATATTTCCGTATGGAGCGCTTCAAGCAAATGAAAATTGTAGATCCTGACCGGCATACCAATCGTCTCATGGCACAAATGAAAGAAGACTTGCGACTGAATGAAGAGCCTAGACATATTGAATGTTTTGACAATTCTAATATACAGGGCTCCAACCCGGTTGCGGCATGTGTGGTTTTCAAAAACGGTAAACCCAGTAAGAAAGACTATAGAAAATTCAATATCAAAACTGTGGAAGGTCCCGATGATTTTGCCTCCATGGAAGAAGTCGTTTATAGACGCTACAGACGTTTGCTGGAAGAAGATGAACCCTTACCGCAACTCGTCATTGTAGACGGGGGAAAAGGACAATTGTCCTCTGGCGTTACAGCTTTGGAACGCCTTGGCTTAAGAAGTAAGGTGCCAATTATTGGCATTGCCAAAAGGTTGGAAGAACTGTTTTATCCAGGCGATCAGTACCCTTTGTATCTTGATAAAAAGACAGAAACTTTGAAGATCATTCAACAGTTGAGAAACGAAGCTCACAGGTTTGGCATCACATTTCACAGAAATAAAAGGAGTAAAAGTGCAATTGGTACAGAACTGGAACAAATTGCAGGAATTGGAGAAAAAACCTCTATAGAATTGCTTCAGCATTTCAGATCTATAACAAAAGTAAAAAAAGCGAGTTTAAAAGAACTAGAAGATGTTATTGGAATCTCCAAAGCTAACCTTGTTTATAAATTTTACCACAACGATCAAAATGAAACTTAACTTTTTACTACTGCTTTTCCCTGTATTCGTTTGGAGTCAAAATTTGGATCTAAACAGACTTGACAGTCTTCAAAAATCTGGGAAAGATATCAAAGTGGGTTTGGTGTTAAGTGGTGGTGGTGCAAAGGGACTCGCTCATATAGGGGTATTAAAAATCATTGAGGAAGCAGGTATTAAGATTGATTATATTGGCGGAACAAGTATGGGTGCTATTGTTGGGGGTCTTTATGCATCAGGATACACTACGCAGCAGTTGGACTCAATTTTTAAAGAGACTGAATTTAGCGCTTTAATTCAGGATAATTTACCTCGAAAATCTAAAAGTTTTAATGAAAGAAATGACTCAGAACGTTATGTACTCAAACTTCCTTTTGACGATTTCAAAATTAATTTACCGTCAGGATTGTCCAAAGGGCAAAATATTTATAACCTCTATGCTCAGCTTTTATCTCACGTAAAACGAGACGATTTTTCTCAGCTTCCTATTCCCTTTTTATGCGTAGCCACCAATGTAGAGACTGGAGAACAAGTCGTCATGGAACAAGGTGATCTTGCAACTTCACTCTCTGCCAGTGGTGCTATTCCAACATTGTTTAGTCCTGTTTATATCGATGGCTCGATGCTAACAGACGGTGGTGTACTCAACAATTTCCCTGTGGAGGAAGTTCGAGCTAAAGGGATGGATATCATTATAGGAGTAGATGTCCAGGACGATTTAAGAAAAAGAGAGAATTTAAAAAGTGGATTTGAGATTTTGGCTCAGGTAAATAATTTCAGAACGATTAGAGCCGCTGAAGAAAAAAGCCTGAAAACTGATATATATATCAAACCGGATATCAAAAAATTTACTGTGCTATCTTTTGATGAGGGTGAAAAAATAATTGAGAATGGAGAAATCGCAGCAACAGAAAAGTTTGAGTCCCTCAAAAATGTCGCTAAAGCACAAAACAGAAAAACTTACCGTCCCTCCATAAACGTAAAGGATAGTATTTCTATTGGCAATATTGACATCATAGGTAATGAAACGTTTCCAAGAAATTATATACGGGGGAAACTAAAAATTGAGTCTTTTCAAGAAACTAGTTTCAAGGAATTGAATGCAGGTCTCAACAATTTGTCCGCTACAGGAAGCTTCGAAAAAATTAATTATTCACTCACCGAGAATAATGGCTACAAAGACCTAACTTTAAAAATATACGAGAGTAATCAGAATACTCAATTGAAATTTGGTGTTCATTATGATCAGCTTTACAAGACAAGTTTTTTGGCTAATCTGACGCAGAAGAGCTTATTTTTCACCAACGATGTTGCTTCCCTGGATTTGATTATTGGGGATAATCTTAGATATAATTTTAACTACTATATAGATAAAGGCCGTTACTGGAGTATTGGAGTCTCCTCAAGATTCAATCAATTTGAAGATGATGTCAATTTTGAATTTATACAACAGAATGTAGGTTCTCAGAATCCTCTGAATTTGAATCAGGTGAGATTAAAAAATGATGACTTTACCAATCAGATTTTTGCTGAAACCTTTCTTACCAAGGATTTTAAATTTGGAATAGGCGCTGAATATAAGTTCCTGGAGGCCAAGACTGAAACATTTATAGAAGACCCTGTAATGAACGGAGCAGAAACCATTATTGAAAAAAATAACCTGTTCAGCACCTATGGATATTTAAAAGTAGATACTATGGATGATAAGTTTTATCCTCGCTCTGGCCATTTCTTTTCTGGACAGTTAAACATTTATTTCCCGCTTTTTGACGATTATTCTGAATTTGCCATTGCCAAAGGAGAAGCTGCTTACGCCCACCCAATTTCTAACAGGCTATCTGCTTTTATCAGCTCAGAATTGGGATTTAGAACAGGAAATGAAGACCTGGCTGGGCTTAATTTTTTCTTAGGCGGGTTTGGAAATCAAACTATCAATAATTTCTCCCATTTTTTGGGTTACGATTTTTTTACGCTTTCAGCAAACTCCTACATTAAAGGAGTATTGCAACTCGATTATAATTTCTACAAAAAAAACCACCTCATTTTTACCGCCAATTATGCCAACGTTGAAGACGATTTACTCTCCAATGGAAACTGGCTCAGCACACCCGATTTTTCTGGCTACGGAGTTGGCTTAGGTTCGCAAACTATCCTTGGGCCTATTGATCTAAAGTATTCTTATTCACCAGAAACCAAGGATAGCATTTGGTTTATAAGTATTGGATATTGGTTTTGATGTGAGTTTTAAAATTCAACTTGCTATAACAATTGTTTAGATAATTATTCTAAGTTTTTCAGTTTACATCTATTTTCACGATATTTGATTAAATCGTAAAAATTATGCCTTTCTACCACAAACTTGGTAAGATCCCACATAAAAGACACACCATCTTTAAAAAACCCGACGGTTCTCTTTATCGTGAGCAGCTGTTTGGAACCATTGGGTTTGACGGTATGTCAACCAATAGTTATCACGAACATCATCCCACCCAGGTCAAAGAAATTCTTGGACATAAAGATGTTACCCCAAAAATTGCAGTGAATACAAATCTAAAATCCTACAAATTTCA
>Ga0307952_1000305_pt1 | contig 30763 bp, 26 predicted proteins | sample OrgLakmetagen376_FD_201821 | JGI IMG/M metagenome (GOLD analysis project Ga0307952, IMG submission 201821) | Saline water microbial communities from Organic Lake, Antarctica - #376 | ecosystem: Environmental > Aquatic > Non-marine Saline and Alkaline > Saline | place: Antarctica: Organic Lake...
CTGTTCGCAAATTCCGGAACCTACGCCACGCTTCTCGCCCGCGACCAGTTCATCTCCTCCGCCCTGCTTGCCCAAAAACGTGCGCTGGCTAACACGGATGTGTCCAACTCCGTTACCCTGACGTTACAACAGGACACCGCTGAATGGCGCTATCTCATCAGCCAGGGTACGTTCACGTTCAGCACTCGCAATGCGGATCGAAAGAATGCCCAGCTCACTATTGCTGGAACCGCTGCCACGAACAGTCAAAGCTTCACATTCGACCGACGGGGTCGAGTTGGCAGTAACATTCAGTTTAATTTTGCCGGGAATGGCACCAGCCACCTCGCGTGTCTGGGTTCTACCGGATTCGCCTACACGGGGAGTTGCGAACCATGATGCGCTCGTTCAGGGGCCAGCGAGGGGTCACACTGGTTGAACTGATCATCACGATCGTCATCATCTCCATTGCCCTGGCGGGCACTATTATTGCCTTTTCCAATGTGGTCGGGCGCAGTTCGGACACGCTGTTTCAGAGCAGATCCATTGCACTTGCCCAGGCCTATCTGGACGAGATTCTGGGCCAACCCTTCGACCGGGATACCCCTGAGGGCGGCGTTCCTCCTTATATAGGTGTGTGTCGAGTGAACGGTGGGGATGCCGCCGACCGCGACACCTTTCGCAGCGTCGACCAATACGACGGGCTGGTGTTGAGCCCACCGGAACTGGCGTCAGGCGCTATCAGTGAAGGTTATGAGGGTTATACGGTCAGTATCAGTGTCACTTGCGTTAACGCTGCAGCCGAGTTGGGCAATGGTGATATTCAACAGGCAAAACGTATAGAGGTGAACATCAGCAGCCCGACCAGTCAGACGGCGGTTTTCAGTGCCTACAGAGGCAATTTCTGATGGGGCGTTTAACCGGACAAAGAGGTTTCACTCTGACTGAACTAATCATTGTGATCGTGTTGCTGGGTATTATTTCGGTTATTCCGATCAGCTTTATCCGCTATTCGGCACAGGGCGCTCTGGATACCGCCAACCGGCAGCGACTGGCCATGGCAGCCGGCGTTATCTCAGAACAGATCAGCCGGGAAATTCGTGTCGCCCTTCCGGGGAGCGTTCGCCTAAGTAGCGACAAACGATGCCTGGAATTAATTCCGATTATTGCCGGAACTGTCTACCGTAATGCGCCGATCATTTCTGCCCAGCCCAGCTTTCCTGTATTGGCGCTGCCGGGTGGCGGTTCCAGCACGGGGCATGCTGTTATTTACCCCTATGCAGCCACGACCAGTGAACTTTACAGCCCAACAACACCCGGCGTCCTCTCGCCGATGTCAGCGACATTGCCAGCGGGTACAGGGACGGTAAATCTGACGTTCGACTCCGCCAGCCACCAGTTCCTAACCGACTCGCCCATGCGCCGGGTTTTTATGGTGGATACACCCGTTACTTTTTGTCAGGAAGGTCAGTTTGTCTATCGATACAGCGACTATGGCTTTCAGCTTACCGTTGGCGCAGCCCTACCCGGCACTTTTGCTGATGGTCGTGAAGTCATAGGCGCGCCACTGGAAACAAGTTCGCTTATGTTCAGTTTCGTACCACCCAGCCTGCAACGCAATGGTCTCGTGACTTTTGAGTTTGCCCTGCAATCCGATCAATCTGCCGAACGCATTTATGTGGCGCAGGAGGTACAGTTACGCAATGTCCCCTAAGCAGAATCAACGTGCATTCAGGCAGCGGGGCGTGGGTCTTCCCCTGGCTATCTTCATTATTACCGTGCTGGCATTGATTGTCGTCACCATCACCCAGTTGCAGCAAGGTACCGCAGAAATGGAAATACAGGATCTGCAATCTAAGCGCGCATTCTATGCCGCCGAATCCGGTGCCCAGGCCGCTCTGGCACTGCTCTTTCCGCTGGACGGCAGTGCAGGAGCCAGTTGCTCCATATCCATTTTCGAAAACACCTTCTCCGTCGCTGGCCTGAACGGATGCAGCGTCAGTGTCTCCTGCAGTTCGGATAATCTCGGTACAACCACTTATTTTACGCTGACCAGTCAGGGAACCTGCGGGTCTGGCCTGGACCAGAGCAGTCGCATTGTTGAGGTACGAGCACAATGATCGCTTTGAACAAAGTCAGTCAGGCTCTTGTAAAAGGGCTGATTATGTTAAGCCTGCTCTTCGCAGGACACAGTTTTGCAGAGACCTACACCTTCCCTGAGGATGTGGGTACCGGACTATTCTCGGATTGCACCGTCACTGACAACGACATTAATTGTCTAGGCGATATTACTCTTTCAAAGAATAATTTCGACAAGATCATTTTAAACCAAGCATTTACTTTGACTATTGAGGGCGCCCTGTCAATTCCTGAAGATGCTGATATAAACCTTCCCCCTAATTACTCATTTGACATAGTTGTTGAAGGCAACCTTTCTGTTAGCAAAGAAGTGACAATAAATGCCAACCTATCGGCAGCTGGAGATATCAGCTTTGACAAAGAAGCGACTATTAATGGCAACCTATCGGCAGCTGGCGATATGAGCTTTGATAAAGAAGCGGAGATTAACGGTAATCTTGATGCAGAAGGCAACCTTGATTTCAAAAAAGATAGTAGCGTAGTAGGAAACTGCACAGCCAATGGTGGAAACTACCCGGAGTATTGCAGTTCTACGCTCCCCCCTCGACCTGTAGTCGAATACCGGTTTGATCAATGTCAGTGGAATGGCACTACCGGAGAAGTGCTGGATTCCAGCAATAATATTATTCACGGAACTACCGTCAACGGGGCACAAACTGTTGAAGCTGGACAAGTAGCACGTGCGGGTCTTTTCGACGCCGGTGCCAGTCAGTATATCAACATTCCACATGATCCCTTACTTGAAATGAGCGTGGGAAACCAGGTCAGTGTGTCCATGTGGATCAAACAGACTGCCAGTCAATCCGGATCTGGCTGGATCACTCTGCTCTCCAAATCCGATCGCTCTTATACGATGCAACTGAGGGATGGCGAAACACCTCGATTCACGATTCACGATGAAGGCTTCAATTTCGTCGATGCAGAGAACCCCATCCCACTCGATCAATGGGTTCACCTGCTCGGCACCTATGATGGCGACACCGTGAAGCTTTACGTCGATGGCGAACTGCAAGGAGAAAACAACGGTGTTGGGCAAATGAAAAATGCCTCCGGTTACGACCTGGCCATTGCCGAAAACCTTGAAAGTAGAAATCGTTACTTCAATGGTTTAATAGATGAAGTGAAGGTCTATGATCGAGCCTTGGGTGAGCCAAATATTGCAACACTTTATGACAATGAATCCGGCGGATTGAACTGGGACGGCAGTGCCGTTAGAGTCACCTGCACAGTGAATTCCTGCGCGAACAGCAGCGTCATAAATGGCCTGCCCAAAATGGAAGTTTCTTCGTTTACAGTGATCAATACCTTCTCCCTGCCAGAACGAACAAGCGTCAACTTCACGCAGAATTTTGAGAACGCTCCGCTTGTTTTTACGCTACCCACTACCGAGGGAGGCCATACAGCAGCTCATCGCATCAGCAACGTCACCGCATCGGGTTTTAAGATCATCACCGCCGAGCCTGAATCGGAAGATGGCCAGCACATCGCCATGGGCCTTAACTTTCTGGCCATTGAGTCTGGTATTTATAGATTACCCGACGGGCAGCGACTTGAGGCCTGCAGCATAGAGACAACCAAAGCTCAGCAGTCCATTGGTACCGACGAGTGGGAGACCATATCCTTCTTTTCGAACTTTACTGAAACACCTGCGGTGCTGGGGCAAATCCAGACCATGGCAAATGAGATCGGAGATGTTCCGCAAAACCCCTCCATTCCCTGGCTGACAACGGCCATCAGTGACGTAACGGCCGATGAAACCCACCTGGCTCTGGAACGGTCAGAGACCAAGTCCGGATCGATTGACCTGCCGGAGACAATTGCCTATCTGGCGGCAGAACCGACAACGGGCCGCCAATCCTTTACCACCAGCACTCAGGATATTGAATACGAAATCATCAGGACTGGCCCAACGATCAATGGCTGGGGCTCCTGCAGTACGGTGCAATACTCGGCTCCCTGGACAGAGGAAGGTAATCGCATTCGGGCTATCCCACTGGCTTCGATGAATACCCGCCTGGGTGAGGATGACGGTGGCTGGCTTAGGCGGTGTCCGGAAAACCTGACCAACGAATCCCGGCGGGTCAGACTGGTGGTCGATGAAATTCGACGCGGTTCTTACAACTACGATAACAACCGCAGCCGCTCTCAGCCCGAGCGAGCAGGGATATTCGTGTTCTCCGACAACTTTGTCACCGAGGCCGTGCGGCTGGATCACCTGCGCTTCACCCACCCGGCTTCCGGCATCATCTGCGCTCCCTCGACCATTCAGTTGTCTGCCTGTGAAGACAGCAACTGCTCAACACTCTATACCGGAAACGTGACAGCAAATCTTATCCCTGCCGGCGCCAACAGTCGCTGGTCTGGGTCTGGGGCCCGTGTGGTGGCCAACCAGGTCGAGTTTTCCGGGGGCGTGGTTGAGCTTGAGTTACGCCATACCCAGCCCGGACAAATCACCCTGAACACGAGCAGCACCCCCTTGCCGGCAAACCCATTGGTGTGTGTCAGCGGTGGCAGCGTCTCCAATTGCCAGATGGAATTTACAGAGGCCGGCTTTATTGTCACCGTGCCTGATCTGATCGCGAACCGACCGGACGGCCCGGTGACCCTGCGCGCTGTGCGGTCTGAGTCCAACGATCCGATGACCTGCACACCGGCGTTTTCCGGCGACAGAAACATCCGTTTTTGGTCCGATTTTGTGAACCCCAACACCGGTACCAAATCGGTGAACCTGGATGGCACCACGGTAAACACCGCCTCGCCCGGCACACTCCTGAGCCTGTCCTTCGATGCCAATGCCGAGGCCAGTATCCCCAGCATCCGTTATGCAGATGCGGGGCAAGTGCGGCTGAACGCCCGTTATGAAGGCAGTGGTGACGACGCAGGGCTGGTGCTGGAGGGGAGTGATCTGTTTGTATCCCAGCCGGCTGGTTTTGTATTGACTCCGGAGAACTCTTGTCCTCAAGCAAACGCCGACTGCACGAATACCTGGCAAGCTGGCTCGGGTTTTGAACTTCTCATCGAAGCCAAGGCCTGGGACAGTGACAGCGATACCGATTTGAGCGATAACCTCGCTACGCCCAATTATCAGCAATCAACTATCGTCCTGAGCCATCGGTTAATCGAGCCGGCAGGGGTTCCGGGTGATCTGAAGGTCAGTCAATACGACCACAGCATCGCCAGCGACGGTGCAGTCATTATTGAGCAAGAGCTTTCAGAAGTGGGGGTGTTTGAAATTGATATGACGCCTCCGACGTACTTTGGCAAAGACCTGGGACAACACACGAGCGCATTGACGGCCCGAATGACACCTGCCTACTTTACCGTATCCGTGACTCCAGGCAGTCTGGAACCTCATTGTACGGTGGGCACACTATTCGGCTATTCAGGTCGGGCACTCGGTTGGCTACTGGTGCCTGAGCTTGATATCGTAGCCAGCAACGCAAGAGGCATCACCACGGCCAATTACACACTGGGTAATTTTAACAAGCTCAGTGCCAGCAGTTTGGCTCGAACGGCGCCTGTCGCAGATCTGGCGGCACGCAATGCCGCGGGGGATCCGTTCTCGATGGACAGCACGCTCAACGCGGGAACGCTGACCGTGACCGAGCCTGGTATGCAACGCTATCAATTTGCATCGGACGACGCCTTCACCTTTCAAAAGACCATTGACAGCCGGGTAGCGCCGTTTGAGCCCCAGCTTGCCATCAACCTGGCGTCGCTTATTGATGACGACACAGTGAGCGCCAGCGTCTTGCCAGTGGATTTGACGCCATTGGCGAATTTTGAGTTGCGGTATGGCCGGATCCGACTGGAGAACAGTTACGGACCTGAGACCCGGGACCTGATTGTGCCGATGCGCGCAGAGTACTACGACGGAACCAACATGGCCGTGAATGAAGCTGAAAGTTGCCGGGTATACAGCGAAACGGACGCCACGCTTGCCCCGGCCATTGCATCATTGGTGCCGGTTACAGATACCCTGTTAGCAGGTGCTGTCAAACCCGGATCAGAACTGGTTCTGGAAGCGCCTGGCGCAGGCAACACCGGATCAGCGCGCCTGACCATGAACGTACCGTTATGGCTGCAGGATGACTTCAATGGCGATGGCTCGCTGGGTTCACCCAAAGCAACCGTTACTTTCGGCGTCTATCGTGGGCACGACCGGATTATATACTGGCACGAAGTAGAGCCCTGAAAGCGCCTGAAAAGCGGGATCACAGTGGCCACAACTGCCTGCGCCCCTGTGGCTGATCGTCACTGACAAAGCGCACCAGACCATCATAATCGAAACCCCGCCAGTCACTCAGGTACTGGCGAATCAACGATTCACCTGGTACGTCCATCGGCACGATCGCTTCATTGCAGCCTTTGCCTTCAATGTGCCAGTAACACTGGTCGCCACTGGCAAATACCGATACCCGGCTCAGATCAGCCAGATCCAGCTCTGTTACTGCACCGTTGATGCGCATATAGACCAGTGCATCTTCGGTCAGTATAACGGCAGGCCGCACGGTGGGCTCCGGGATCGTCCGGTTTCTAAAGCGCATGATCATCGGGCATCGAAGTCCGGCAGGCCGTTCAATGGGTCGTCTGCATCCCCCGAATCCCGCACCACCAGTATGGTGGACCGACGATTGATGGCACGGCCTGCGGCTGTATCGTTGGTGGCTACCGGGAACCGGTCGCCCTGGTAATCGGTCCGGATAATGCTTGGATCAACGCCTTGCTCCACCAGATAATCGGTGACCCGGTTGGCGCGCCGCTCCGACAGCCTTCGGTTATCGTAGCGGGTGCCCACGTTGTCGCTGTGACCCACAACTTCCAGTGCCAGAATGCGCTCATCTGCCAGTACATAGTCGACCAGATTATTCAGCACGGTTTGCGCCGTGGCATTCAGAATCTCACCGCCACTGGGATAATTCACCACGCTGCGCTCGATCTGGGAAAAATTCACCGGCAGCAAACCAGCCGAGCAGGCCAGATAGTCGTTATAAAACGCTGTAAACTCGACCGGCGATACGCGGACCCGAATTGACTCCGACCCGTAAGATGCTCGCCGGGTGAAGGTCGGTGCCATACCATTGGCCAGCTCGCCCATGATGCGCCGCGTGCGGTCTGCATCGACCCTCAGCGGGATATCACGATCACGCACGACCACGTAGCCCAACTCACTGGTCAAAGCGCTGGAGCGCCACTCAGGGGCTTCTATGGTCAAAGCAGCCTGCCCCAGGGCCATTTGATTGCGAGTGGCCTGCAGATAAAATTCCAGATCCCGGCCCGCTTCATGATAAAACACAGCCAGGCCGTACTGGGGGATAGGCTGATAAAATTTGCAGTAATACTGATTTGCCTCCAGTTGCCAGGTGGTATTGGTCAACCCGGTGCCATAATTAGCAGCCCAGGCAGCCGGAAAACAGCTCCAAAAGACGAGCGCGATCAGGCTGTTGCGGCCAAAAGTAGCCGCCGACCCCAGGTTCAGGGCGAATCGTTGCCGAGCTGTCATGAATTGTCTCCAGTGGTTTGCCGTTTTTGGCCCCCGTTTATGATAACCCAGCAAACGCCTTGCCATAACTGACCAGTTCATTAAGATGACCGTCAAATTCATGGTCTGGAGCGCGCGTGTCGCACCCCGAAGCTCACTGGCTGTTATCGCAGCGTTTTCGTGGTTACTACCCGGTTGTCATCGACGTCGAAACCGCAGGCTTTAATGCCCGCACCGACGCCTTGCTTGAAATTGCCGCCGTCACATTAAAAATGGACTCGGAAGGTTGGCTGGCACCGGATAAAACCCTATTTTTCAATGTTCAGCCCTTTGCCGGCGCCAACCTTGAAAAGGCGGCACTGGAGTTCACGGGTATCGACCCACATAACCCCCTGCGTGAGGCCATTGATGAAGCCGATGCGCTAAAAAGCATTTTCAAAATGGTTCGTCACGGGGTCAAGGATGAAGAGTGTAAGCGCGCTATTCTGGTGGGTCACAATGCCACCTTTGACCATTCATTTCTGATGGCGGCAACCGAACGGGCTGATGTCAAACGCAATCCGTTTCATCCGTTTTCCACTTTCGATACATCGGCCCTGGCGGGCCTTGTTTATGGTCAAACAGTGCTGAAAAAAGCCTGTGAAACAGCGGGTATCGACTTTAACGACCGCGAAGCACACAGCGCAGAATACGACACCCGTAAAACCGCCGAACTGTTTTGCGATATGGTGAATCGCTGGAAGCAACTGGGCGGCTGGCCGCTGGTACCGGAGGTTGACCATTTCGAAACCCAACAGGAATTTATGGATCGTCAGGAGAACGGATTATGAAATGCATGGCAGACTTGTGCGTTATACCCGTAGGCAACGGTGTCTCGGTGGCCGATGAGATCGCCGCCTGTCACCGTATTCTACAGCGGTTTCCGATCGAAACTCAGTTACACGCCTATGGCACCAACCTTTATGGCGAATGGGACGACGTGTTCGCAGCCATCAAAGCCTGTCATGCTGAACTGCATGAGCAGGGCGTTACGCGTCTCTCATCAACCATCAAGGTTGGTACTCGCACCGATAAAAACCAAACGTTTGCAGACAAGATCGGTGCTGTTGAAGACCGTTTAAAATGACCCCTCTCCCGGCGAGTCAGCCTATTTAAGACGACTCACCGGGTAACGGGAAGGCAACGACTGCTGTTCAGTCAGTCGCCTTTTCAGTCTTCTTCTTTATCGTCCGCGCCTTCGACTTTGGCCGACCGTTGTGCCATACAATCTTGCTTTTGTTACGCGCGAGCTGGTCAAAGGCAAAGTCGTCTACGGTCAGCATATCGAGTACGTCGGCTTCATAGGCGACCAGGAAGCTGTGATCCTCCTCACTGATCAACTCCGCCTTAAACGCTTCATCAAAGCGTTGTTCAGGGTGCAATGCCGTCATTGGCAACTCCCCTTTAGCGAAGGCCTTGTCGACCACTTTATACAGACCGGCGGCGCGCTTGTTGTCTTTCAGCAAGGCGTTGTAACGTGCCAGTGGATTCTCTTGCTGACCGTCTTCCCAGGTCTGCCAGGTGTCTTCGATCAGATAGCTGCGCAACGGCGTATCGGTTGAAATATTACGGGCTATGCTCGATACCAGCCTGTCCGCAGGCATTGACCAGCGCTTGCCCAACGGCAACACAACCGGGCGTACCAGCGTGGTAACCACACGGTTCGGCAAGTTATCGAGTATTTCGTCAACAGCGACTTCGGCCCGATGCAGCAGGAATTCACAGCTATAGCGCATCAGTGTGTCTTCGCCCGCCACCTGAGTGCCTTCATGCCACTGCTTAAGCACCATTGACGTCATATAGAGATTCGACAAAACATCGCCGAGCCTGGCCGACAGCATTTCCCGTAATTTAAGCGAACCGCCCAACGTTCCCATGGCAACATCGGCCAACAGGCTGAATGACGCACTGAACCGGTTAACGGCACGCGCATACCGTGCCGCATCACCACTAAAGGGCGTATCCCCGGCGGGAATGCCCAGTGCGGCAGTCAATGAGCGGGCAACGTTACCCGCCGCCATACCTATATGGCCAAATATGGCCTTGTCGAACGCCATTGCATCGTCGTTATCCTTGGCTTCCAGCTCTTTCAGAACCCATGGATGGCAGCGAATGGCGCCCTGACCAAAGATCATCAGACTGCGCGTCATGATGTTTGCCCCTTCAACGGTAATCGCGACCGCCGTTGAGGAGTAACCGATCCCCAGATAGTTTCGTGGCCCCAGCGTCACTGTCTTACCGCCATGGACATCCATCGCATCAGTCACCATCTGGCGTTGAAATTCGGTCAACTGACTCTTAAGAATCGCAGAAGGCACGGCGGGTTTTTCACCGGCATCAATCATATTGGCAGTATGACTCACGGTTGCACGGGCGATATAAGCCATCGATGCGATGCGCGCCAAGGGCACCTGCACGCCTTCCATATCCGCCACCGGGATATTGAATTGGCGACGAATGCGGGTAAAACCACCGGCCAGACCGGTCATATAACGTCCTGTTCCACTGGCTCCGGAAGGCAGAGTAATGCAGCGCCCGACCGACAAACATTCAACCAGCATGCGCCAGCCCTGACCGGCCATATCAGTCCCGCCAATCAACCAGTCCATCGGTATAAACACATCCTTCCCAATAATCGGTCCGTTCATAAACGGACTGCCAATAGGCGCATGCCGGCGACCTATTTCCATGCCTTCCGTATCACGCGGAATCAGCGCGCAGGTGATGCCTATATCTTCTTTATCGCCCAGCAGTTTGTCAGGGTCAAACATACGAAACGCCAGGCCGACGACTGTGGCAATGGGCGCCAGTGTGATCCAGCGTTTTTCAAAATTCAGCCGTATCCCCAGCACTTCTTTACCGTCATGCATGCCTTTACAGACAATACCGGTATCAGGAATTGAGGTAGCGTCAGATCCGGCGCGCGGTCCGGTCAGGCCAAAACAGGGGATGTCTCGGCCATCAGCCAGGCGTGGCAGGTAATGGTCTTTCTGCTCCTGAGAGCCGTATTTGAGCAAAAGCTCACCTGGCCCGAGCGAATTGGGTACGCCAACGACCACCATCAGAGTTTCATTAACGGATAATTTCTGCAGGACCGCCGATTGAGCCTTGGCAGAAAACCCGAGACCCCCATATTCCTTCGGGATAATCATCCCGAAGAACCCTTTTTTCTTCAGATAATTCCAGGCGTCAGCTGGCAAATCAGCTCGCTCGTGAGCAATATCCCAGGCGTTGCACATGCCTGCCACTGCGCCACACTCAATATCTACGAAGGACTGCTCTTCATCGGTCAGGCCAGGATTGCGGTTGTCCATCAGTACGCGCCAGTCTGGCTGACCTGAAAACAGCTCGCCATCCCATCCAACCGTTCCGGCTTCCAGTGCCACCCGCTCGGTCGCCGAAACCCTCGGTGCGACCTGTTTAAAAATGGCAAACAGTTTCGGGGTCAACCAATAGCGGCGAATAGCTGGCAATCCACCCACAACGGTGCCGATTGCGGCGAGAAATAGCAGAGCGCCGAGGACGGGGCTCTGCCACAAAAATCCTACAACGCCAACAGCGGCAAATCCAATAGCCAGCGCTACAGCGCCCATCTCACGGCGCAAAATGACGATGCTGACAATAATAACCAACACTAGGATCAACAAATGGTTCATCGTGATCTCCCAATCGGTAAAACGATACTGAACAATAGACAGCTGCTCACAATCCTGCGTGCGGTCACTAATAGTACTAGGCCCAACAGGACGGGTCAGCTGACGCTTGTAAAACACATGTTTGAAACTTAGCGACTTGTTGGCCAACTTGCCAATTTAAAGCGAGCCTTTTCGCAGTTTGTTGACACAAAGGAATGAATAGGGAGTCAGTTAGGGAGAAACTAAAAAAAACCGGGCAAAGCCCGGTTAAAGAGGAGAGTATTCTTTGATTACAGCTGTGGAGCCCCTGAATCATTTCCCTGGAGTGGCTCTGAACCCGGCGAGCAGCGTTAACTCCTTCAGGCCGTGCTGATCGATCAGGACGTATGTTCACCAATAAACGTTTTCAACGCGCTGGCTGGTTGCGCGCCAACACGGGTGCCAACAGGCTTGCCATTCTCAAACATCATCAGTGTCGGCAGACCCCGGACACCGTATTTTGAAAGCACTTCCGGGTGCGCATCGGCATCCAGCTTAACAATGGTAACTTTGCCTTCGTATTCGCTGGCAAGATCTTCAAGTACCGGAGCAATCATCTTGCAGGGGCCACACCAGTCAGCGTAGAAATCGACCAGTGTCAAACCCTGACCTCCTTCAACATTGGCATTAAACTGCTCTGCATTTAGCATCGTTACATTTGACATGATTCGTACCTCTGGGTAGGTGAGTATGATAGAGGCTATGGTATATTCTTTATAATTCGATACTAGACCCTTTTTTTGAGCATCTTTATGCCATATTTGGAACAATCCAACCCTTGAGATCCTGTATTTATGAAACTGGATGGCCTTTCACTCTTTATCGACACTGTTAAAGCCGGAAGCATAACCGCCGCAGCGGCCAGGCGGGGCATGCCGAAATCCACTCTGAGCCGGCAACTGCGGCAGTTTGAAGAAAAGCTCGGGGTCAGCCTGCTGGAGCGCTCAACCCGCCGCATGGACCTCACCGAGGCGGGCAGGACACTCTACGATAACGCACAGCCGTTCCTTGACGAACTGGCCGACATTCAATCATCGGTACTGGCCTTCCAGCGCCACCCCAAGGGCCGGTTGTCAATACAAATGCCACAGGAGCTGTTCACCACCCAGATGGGCGAACTGATCAGCGAGTTCCTGCAGCGCTACCCGGATATCAGCCTCAGTTGCACCCAATACAGTGGTCAATACCCGTCACCCTCGCCTGACCACGACCTGCAGTTCATTCTGCACGACGCACCCCTGCCTGACAGCGACTGGATCGCTCGGTCGTTGATGAGCATTCCCCAGGGTCTCTATATTGCCAGTCACTGCGCCGAAAAAATGCCGACAAACCTGGCTGATCTCAGTCATTGCCGCTGCATTCTACAATCTGGCGAAACCCAGTGGTCGTTTCGAATTGGCAATGACCTGACCGTGCAACCGGTCTCGGGTCGTCTGGTCATGAACAGTCCAGACATGCAATTGCAAGCTGCTGTACGCGGACTGGGCCTGGCACGGCTCGCGCGCTACCAGGCCGAACTCGCGCTACGACGCGGTGCTTTGGTCGAGGTTTTGCTTGAGGGAAAGCCGGTAGCCCAGCAACTCACCGTCGTGTACCGAAGCCGCCAATTGCCGCTGAAAACACAGCTGTTTCTGGACCACTTTCAGAACCACATCGGTCGCCTCTACAGCTTATTGTGAGTGCCTAAAATCACAGAAGACTAGCAGGCGGTTGAAATTCACAGAATGTCAGCCGCCTGTTACTAGGACATGTGGTCCGACATTTCAGATGTCCTGGCGAAATAGACGATTGATAAGTCGTTGATTTCGTGAGAAAAGTAAAAAACACATTCTTTGCTTTTCGTGTTTTGGAAAAGGCAGGACGCCTTTTTTCAGCAACCTGCTAAGTAGCAGCCAAAAAAAACCCGGCAGCGCCGGGTTTTAAAAGGTTATTCATCCTGGCTCAGAGTTTTCCGGAATTAGCACTCAGGTAATTAGCAACGCCATCGGGAGTGTTAACCATCCCTTCGTCGCCTTTTTGCCATCCAGCCGGGCAAACATCGCCATTTTCTTCAAAAAACTGCAACGCCTCTACAACACGAACCAACTCGTCGATGTTACGACCAATGGGCTCATCGTTCATATGCTGTGCACGAACGACACCTTTTTTGTCAATCACGAACGACGCGCGAAAGGCCACGCCAGGCGGGTAATAGCTATCTCCACCTTCAGACTCAACACCAAAGGCCTTGGTGATGCTGTGATCCATATCGCCCACCATGGTGTACCGAACGGGTCCAATACCACCCTGGTTCACCGGCGTGTTCCGCCATGCATTATGGGTGAAATGTGAATCGATCGAGACAGAAATGACTTCCACACCCATCTGCTTTAGCTTCTCGACACGCTTGTCCAGAGCAATCAACTCAGACGGGCAAACAAAGGTAAAATCCAGTGGATAAAAGAATACCAGTGCGTATTTGCCTTCAGTTGACTTGCTAAAGCTGTAATTGTCGACAATTTCGCCGCTTCCTGTTACCGCCGGTGCTGTGAAATCCGGGGCTTTACGACCAAGTAATACGCTCATATAACGCTCCTTACAAATGAATGTTGAATAGGGGGAATAAACGAATAAACACTACCGCTATGCCTCACAGCTTAATAATGTACCTTGCGGCAATCACGGCGGCGAAAACTATCAGGTCAATAGCGACAACCAATGACAGGCAAATAGATGCTCAGACTGCGGCGGTTTCAGGTAATAGGTACACCTGATTCCGTACCAATTCCTACCTACCATGGTGCACTCACGATTATCGCCAACGGCATTGAGATTGGGGTGAAATGGGCCAGTTCAACTGGCCCGAATCAGACACAGATGCCGGTTAGACGCTTCGCAGCACCACCATTGGGGGCACCTTGATCACCCTTCGGGTTGATACAACACCGATGATGCCAATGACGACACCTCCCAGAATCGGCCCGGTGACCCAAAGCAGCGGATGCGGTGTCCAGTCCAGATTCAGCATTTGAGTCTGGAAATAGGCCAGTGCCAGTTCGGCCCCGAGCGCACCCAACAACCCGGCCAGCGCGCCCAGTGACGCAAATTCAATCCAGAGCCCGCCACGAACCAGTCCGGCTCTCGCCCCTAACGTACGCAGTATCGCACTTTCAACTAACCTGACATCCAGTGTCGCCTGGACACTGGCCAGCAGGACAATAAAGCCGGAGATCAGCACCAGCCCCAGGATAAATTCCACGGCAACGGTGACCTGCCCGACAATACCCTGAATCTGCCGGATGATGGCATCAACCTCAATAACGCTCACCGTCGGATGCTGCCGCAGTATTTCTGCCAACAATGGTTTTTGATCGGCATCCAGATAGAAACTGGTGATGTAGGCGGCACCGGCTCCTTCCAGAATCGGACCACTGAAAATCACATAGAAATTCGGTGCCAGACTATCCCACTGCACGGTTCTAATGCTCTTGACGGTAACGTCCTGTTGCTGACCGCCAATGCTGAAGGTCAGCTCATCGCCCAGTTCCAATTCCAGCTGTTCGGCAAAATCCTGTTCTACCGATATAAGATCTCGCGTCTCGTCACCTGGCTGCCACCAATCACCCTCGACCACCTGATTGTCGTCGGCCAGGGTATCCGACCAGGTCAGATTAAGTTCTCGCCGGAAATCATCACCACTGGGCTGCAATCGATCCAATCGATCGGACAGCGACTCTTCATTCACCTGCGTCAGGCGACCGCGAATCATCGGATAAAGCGGTTCACGCGGTACGTTGTTTGCGTCAAGAATGCCCTGAAAGCCGCTCAATTCATCCGCATAGATATTAAACGCAAAATGATTCGGCGCGCCTTCAGGCAATTGTTGCTCCCACTCGCTGATCAGTGAGGAGCGCAACAGAGTCAGTATAAACAGCAACATCAGGGCAATGGAGAACACCATTATCTGAAATGCATTCTGCCGGCTGTGCCGCTGCAAGTTTGCTAATCCCAGGCGCCAGGTTGTGCCCAGCCGACTGCCATAACGGCGCACGACACGAATAAGTACAGCGGCCATGAGCGATACGCCGCCCAACGCAATCAATCCGCCACCGAGCAAGGCTGCCGTTAGCAACACATCGCTGCTGTAAAACCAGACCAGGCCAATAACAGCAGCAGCGCCAATACCCAGGGTAACCCGCTGGCTAAGCGTCCCGCCTTCAAGTTCTGAGCGCAACACGCGCGCCGGAGGCACCTGACGCAACACCCAAACCGGAGGGAAGGCAAACGCCATCAGACACACCATACCCGTTAAAAACCCGGTCAACAGCGGACGCCAGCCAGCCGGCTCCAGTTCTCGCGGCAGCAAGCCGGAGGCTAACTCCAGGAAAACCCAGTGCAACACCCAGCCCAAAACCAGACCGGCAAACACCGTAAGAATACCCAAAATGACCAGGTTACCGGCATAGAGCCGGGCAATGCTATTCGGTGTCAGACCCAGAGTTTTCAACAGCGCCACATGAGCCAACTGCCGACTGGCGTAGCGCCTTGAAGCCAGCGCCAACGCAACACCGGCCAACATGACACCCAGCGAACCCGCTAACAGCAGAAAGCTTTCGGCACGATCGAGCGCTGAGGTAACCCCCTCGTTGGCATCCCGCACATCGGCCCAGCGATAGTCGGGGCTTAACCCGTCCTCGACCTGGGCCTTGAATGGCTCAACATCGCCACCCAGCAGCAAACGATAGCGAGCTCGACTGCCCAACTGCACCGCTCCGGTCTGTTCTACATCCGCTATGTTGATCATGACTCGGGGGTTAAAGTCGAAAAAAGAACCTGCATTATCGGGCTCGGTTATGAGCGCGGCGGCCAAGGTCAGATTGGCATCACCCACGCCGATTGTGTCACCAATATCAACACCCAGGGATAAAAACAAACGAGATATGATCCAGACTTCACCGGGAGCCGGACCGGCCCGGACAGCACGACCAACCCCAAAGGGCTCATCCGCAATGACCAACTCGCCCTTAAGCGGGTACTGTGCAGAGACGGCCTTAACCGCACTTAACTGCAACGCCTGGTCACTGCCAAACGCCATCGCCTGAAAATTAACGATATCGGCCGTCGCCAGACCGGCCGCTTCAGCCTGCTGACGCAGTTCGGCCGAAATCGGCGTTGTACTGCGGCTTCGAATCTGGGCATCTGCCGCGAGCAGAGTACCGGCTTCGTCCTGAATCGAATTGCGAATCCGGTCAGCAAATAGACCTATGCTGGTCACTGTCACAACAGCAACCATCAATGCGGCTATCAGGATATTGAGCTCGCCACCGCGCCAGTCACGCCATAATAGCTTTAGCCCGAGCGATGCTGATGATGTCGCGCCCGATGACTGTGCAGTCGCCTTATTTGCCTTTGATTTAACCGACAGGGTCATGCCAGAGCCACCTCGCGCAATTCACCGGCTTCCATTTCCAACTGGCGGTCACAGCGCGCTGCCAATTTAGGATCGTGCGTTACCAGTACAAGGGTTGTGCCGCGCTCCCGATTGAGTGAAAACAACAGGTCAGCCACCGTCTCTCCGGTACGGGTGTCCAGATTACCGGTGGGTTCGTCGGCGAACAGTATCGACGCTTCGCTGGCAAACGCCCGGGCAACGGCAACACGTTGTTGCTCGCCACCGCTCAACTGCAATGGGTAGTGCGTTTCCCGGCTCGCGAGGCCAACCCGAGCAAGCCACTCACTGGCACGCCTTTGAGCATCTTTCGAACCCTTAACTTCCAGCGGCAGCATGACGTTCTCCAATGCCGTCAAACTGGGCAGTAATTGAAAATTCTGGAACACGAAACCGACATGCTCACCGCGCAAGCGGGCGCGCTGTTCTTCATCAAGTGCAGTAATCTCGGCACCGGCCAGAAAAACCTGACCACTGCTGGGACGGTCTAAACCTGCCAGCATGCCCAGCAGTGTTGACTTGCCTGACCCGGATACCCCAATGATCGCAACGCTCTGACCGGCATGAATGGCCATGTCGATGTCCTTAAGTATGACCAGCGACCCTTCCCCGCTGGCGACTTCCTGTTTAAGCTTCCTGGTCTCAATCATTATTTTGGATACATCATTCATGCTGTCAGGGTCTCTTATCATTCGTTGGGTGGGTCGCTTGCTGTGTCTGGCTTGCTTCAGTCTGATCACAACCGTACAGGCGAACACAATACTGGTATTGGGTGATAGCCTGAGCGCCGGCTATGGCATGTCACCGGATGCTACCTGGGTAGCACTGCTGGACGAGCGACTCGATCAGGGCAACAGCGGCTACACTGTCATCAATGCCAGCATCAGCGGAGAAACCTCTCGTGGCGGTCTGGAGCGACTGCCCGCATTGCTGCAGAGCTATGAACCTGCCATCGTTGTGCTTGAACTCGGCGCCAACGACGGCCTTCGTGGCTTTCAAATTCCCGGCATAACGGCCAATCTGAGTGAGATAGTAGCGTTGTCTCAGCGATCAGGCGCCACCGTAATCATACTAGGGATACGCTTGCCACCGAACTTCGGTTCTCGCTATACCGAACCATTTTTCGAACAATACGCCATGCTGGCCGAGGAACACGAACTGCTTTACCTGCCATTCATGCTTGAAGGCGTCGCCCAATACCGTAAATTGATGCAAGTGGACGGCCTGCACCCCACTGCTGAGGCGCAGCCGATCATTTTAAATAATGTATGGCCTCTGGTGCAGGAAGCCCTGAGCCAGACGTCATCTTGACAGAAGTATTACAAGAACGAAGCTCGCATAATTGGCGGCCGGCAAGAAAGCGTTACAATGGCCGACCGCGCCATTCAAACGGAACTACCCAGAGTTTTTGCAGCTCTTTCGGGTAGTGCGCCCACAACTGCGCATAGGTTTTGTCAGAACCTGGCAATGGAGTATCTGGCAAAATATCGGCCATCGGTTTGAGAACAAACGCGTTACGCGCCGTTTCCTTACGCGGCAATTCAACGCCATGATGCAGGCCAACCAGGCCACCGTAGGTGAGAACGTCGATATCCAGCGTCCGGGGTCCAAATTTGGGCCCGTTGCGGTCACGACCATTGTTGTCTTCAATCTGCTTTAAAATCGGCCCGATGCCATCCAGACCCAGCGTGGTATGCACCAGAACAACCGAATTGAGAAAATTACTGCCGTCAAAACCGATCGATTCACTTTCGTAGACCGGCGAACACACCAGTTCGCCAAAGGCTTTGGCCAGGGCATCCAGCGCATGGTTCAGATTCCGATACCGGTTAATGTTGCTGCCCAGGCTCAGGGTTACCGGGGTGTCGGTCTGGCGGGAAGATTGAGTCACGTTAAAAAGTCCGATTGATGTGTATGCCAACTCCGGCACAGTCTGCCACTGCGCCGCGTTTATTGATGCGCAATCCGATGTCCCTGATTCCGGCGAACTCGTAAATCAGGGTGCACAATTGCTCTGCGAAGGTCTCAATTAACTGGAACGATTGATGACTCGCCCAGGCGCGAATATGGCGGCTCAGAGCATCATAGTCCAGTGCCCTGCTCAGATCGTCGCTGGCACCGGCAGGTCGGCAGTCGAACGCCAGTGTCAGGTCGATCCAGAGTGTCTGACGAATACTGCGTTCCCAGTCATAAACACCGATTACCGTCTCAACCTGCAGTTCCTGAAAAAAGACGCGATCGACAACCTCCTGGTGCGGTTCTGCGGCTCCTGAGCCTGACCTGCCTGCCTCAGTCATGAACAACCTCCAGATCTTCCAGAGACCACCGCGCCCGAATATCCAGCGCCAGTGGACTGGTTTCACCTGCCTCCAGGCGTCGGCAACCCGCATAGGCAATCATCGCACCGTTATCAGTGCAAAACTCAAGGCGCGGGTAATACAGTTTGCAACGCCGGTCATGCGCCATGCTCTCTAGTCGCTCACGCAGTCGCCGGTTGGCACTGACACCCCCGGCAATGACCAGGGCTCGATGGCCAGTTTCCTTTAAGGCGCGACGGCATTTGATCGCCAGGGTATCAACCACAGCCTCCTGAAAACCAGCGGCAATGTCAGTCATAACCTGCGCAGGCACTGCCTCAGCAACAGCATGCGCCGCTACTGTGTTGCGAACGGCGGTTTTAAGGCCGGAGAAACTGAAATCCATTCCGGGGCGGTCAACCATGGGCCGCGGAAATTCGAATACCCCTGGAGTGCCTTTGTCGGCCAGTTGACTCAACAACGGACCACCCGGGTAAGGCAGCCCCATCATTTTGGCTGTTTTATCGAATGCCTCGCCAGCAGCATCGTCCAGTGTTTCACCCAGGATGCGATAGTCGCCAACACCGCGCACATCGACCAGCAGGGTATGGCCGCCACTGACCAGCAAGGCTACAAAGGGGAACGGCGGCGCATTCGGCTCTAGCATGGGGGCCAGCAAATGCCCTTCCATGTGATGAACACCCAGCGCCGGTACATCCCAGGTCCAGGCCAGAGAGCGAGCCAGGGAGGCACCCACCATCAGAGCACCGACCAGGCCGGGACCGGACGTATAGGCAACCCCCCCTACCTGCCCCAGCGCCAGGCCAGCCTGGTCGAAGGTATGGCGAATCAGCGGAACCAGCTTGCGAATATGATCCCGCGATGCCAGCTCAGGTACCACACCGCCGAATTCAGCGTGCATTTTCACCTGACTGAATAAGGTATGAGCCAACAAACCCTGCTCAGAGTCGTAAATGGCGACTCCGGTTTCATCGCATGAGGTTTCAATTCCCAGAACGCGCATTCGATCTCCCGGTAGGCGAACCCGGCCCGCCTGTTAATATTAAGTGATATCAAGCGGCCCTGTCGGACAGTGATTGGTATCGCTTGCACTGGCGGCGTCCGCTGCTGACCCCCAGGGCAGCGAGAGTTTAAAGAAAGCTGTGCCATAAAGGAAATCAACCCGCCAATACCTTGACCCCGGGGCTTTACACTGCTGGCCTCAAGCCGTAAAATCACGCGCCTCGAATTTGGGGTTCTGCGACCAGAATCCGCAACGAGATGTCAAACCCACACTGAAAAGGTTTAATTAATGCCAGCAGTTAAAGTAAGAGAAAACGAACCGTTCGACGTCGCTCTGCGCCGTTTCAAGCGTTCCTGTGAAAAAGCCGGTGTTTTATCTGAAGTGCGTCGCCGCGAGCACTACGAGAAGCCGACTTGGGTTCGTAAACGCAAAGCTGCTGCTGCAGTCAAGCGTCACGCTAAAAAACTGCAGCGTGAGAACAAGCGCCTGGTACGGATGTACTAAAACATCTGCATATTGAACGTGCATAGTAAGTAATTTGCCCGTGTTAGCAGATAATAGACGTTTTAGCAGACGCAGGTTGTTGGTTCCAACGGCATCATGCGGGCTGTATACGCTACACGCTAGTACTGTATTAGCGATAAAAGTGGGTTGACCTGACATGTCTGAGCTCAAGCAACAGATAACGACCGCGATGAAAGACGCCATGCGTGCCAGAGAAAAGGTACGACTGGGAACCATCCGGCTGATTCTGGCTGAGCTTAAGCGCGTAGAGGTTGACGAACGAACTGAGATCGATGACGTCCGGGTATTGGCGATCCTCGATAAGATGAACAAACAACGTCGTGATTCCATAGCGCAGTTCGAGACTGCCGGACGCGATGATCTGGCCGCAATCGAGCGAGAAGAAATGGAGGTGATTGCCACGTTTCTCCCGGCGGCATTCTCGAGTGATGAAATTGCAGCTCTGATTGATACTGTCATCGCCCAAACCGGCGCTGCCAGCATGCAAGACATGGGCAAGGTAATGGGGGTATTAAAACCCCAGTTACAAGGCCGTGCTGATATGGCTGCGGTAAGCAAACTGATCAAAGCCCGACTGGGCTGATCACCGGGTTTCCCGACCCTGACTGGCGTAGTTCCGCTACCGACAAGTGACAACTTGTGGTAACACAGTAAACAGCTTCCACCGATACAGACGGTTGAGAAGCAACGCCAACGCTGGACCTGCAATACGCCCCTCTGCCATTTCGGTCAATCGGCACTGCCGGTTGTCAATGCCCAGAACGCCGCATGCACATTCCCCCGAGGAGCCTATGGCTGGACTGATTCCCAATGATTTCATCGATGACCTGCTCGAGCGCACCGACATCGTCGAGATCATCGGACATCGCGTGCCGCTGAAGAAAAAAGGCAAGGATCACTGGGGCTGCTGCCCTTTTCACAACGAAAAATCACCGTCTTTTTCCGTTAACCCGATCAAGCAGTTCTACTATTGCTTTGGGTGTGGTGCCTCTGGCACTGCCCTGCGATTCCTCCAGGAATACGAACGTCTTAGCTTTCCAGAGGCGGTTGAAGAACTGGCCCGCGCAACCGGTGTCGATGTCCCCCGCGAGGAGCAAAATCCGGCACAGAAAGCACAGCAGCGCAAACGACGCACGCTGTATGACCTGATGGGCAGCAGCGCTGAGTATTTTTCGCATCAGCTGCACAACCATCCGGACGCCAAAATTGCCCAGCAATACGTCTTGAACCGTGGGTTGAGTGAAGAGGTCGTTCAACGCTACCAAATCGGCTACGCACCGCCCGGCTGGCAAAACCTCATACAGCATTTTTCCAGCACTGACCAAGGCACCGAACAACTGCTTGCTACCGGCATGATGGTGCGCAACGACAAGGGCCGGGAATACGACCGTTTCCGGCAACGGCTGATGTTTCCGATCAGGGACATCCGCGGTCGCACCATAGCCTTTGGTGGCCGGGTATTGACCCCGGATGACAAACCCAAGTACCTGAACAGCCCCGAGACACCGATTTACCATAAGGGCAATGAGCTCTATGGCCTTTTCGAGGCCCGTCAGGCACTGCGCAACTTCGACAACATCATCATCGTCGAAGGCTATATGGATGTAGTCGCCCTGGCTCAATATGGCGTCAAAAACGCAGTGGCAACACTGGGAACTGCAACCAGCCAGACGCACATTAAACGGCTGTTCAAACTGACCTCGGAAGTCATTTTTTGCTTCGATGGTGATGAAGCCGGTAGACGTGCGGCGCTGCGGGCGCTGGAGAATGCCCTGGCCGAGATCCAGGATGGCCAACAGGCCAAGTTTCTGTTTTTGCCGGAAGGGGAAGATCCGGACACCCTGGTGCGCAATGAGGGATTCGAGGGCTTCCAACGGCGTATCAAGCAAGCGCAAAGCCTGGCGGATTTCCTGTTTCAACATCTGCAGACTCAGGCTGACATAAACACACTGGAAGGCAAGGCTCGCCTGGCCAGCCTCGCTCGGGGCTGGATCGAGCCGGTTCCCGAGGGGATCCTGCGAGCATTGCTGATGCAGCAGTTATCGAACCTGGTTGGACTGTCGGTCGAACAAATTCTCAGGACTCACAAGCCGGTGAAACCGGTCATCTCCGAGCCAGCCAAGCCCACGACCGATCGGCATCCAAACGATGTGCGGATGCCCGGCTTCGAAGACCCGGATTACCCGGACAGTGATTACAGCCAGGGGTATCCTGCGCAGAAACCGTCAACCAGAAACAGTCGGGCCAACCTGGGTGTCCAGTTCAGTCTGGTGCATCGCTGTCTCGCCTGGCTAATCCGCCATCCGCACCTGGCTAATGAATTGAATCTCGAGCAACTGGAGCATCTGCCCGAACAGGAGGGCAAAGCATTACTCAGCCGCGTGGTGAGGCTGCTGCAGGAAGCCCCCCGGGCCGACATTTACCACGCCTTTGATTATCTGTGTCAACACGGACTGCGAGACACACTGGCACCCATCGCCGCCTCCGACTATCTTTGGCTGGAGGAGCACACATCAGGGACTGATCCGGTAACTTTAGCCCGGGCAGAACTTGAAAAACTGGTAACCGCCCTAACCAAGAGAGCTCCCGACGCTGAGTACGAAAAGCTAAAACGGCGCATCATCATCGAAAGAGACCCTTCCGTTACCACGGAAGATAAGCAGCGCTTTCTTGAGCTGCAAAAGAAACGCAAACTGTGACTGCGCAGATCTGTGACCAGAAACTGACTTCGGCCAGGGTCCATATCTCGAGCCGTCCTATTGGCGCCCTTGATCCCGGGCGCGAAAAAAGGCCTGATTCAGGTCTTTCAATGCGGCCGATGAAGGGCAGCATTGACCAAAAATTGGCTAACTCTTTGATTTACGGTAAACTAAAGGGCTATTTGCCTTCGCATGATCCACTACTGAACTTACAGGGTTTCTATGGCTGAAAAATCTCAGCAACAGTCGCGCCTCAAGGAATTGATCGCCCGCGGTAAAGAGCAGGGCTATCTCACCTACGCCGAGGTGAACGACCATCTTCCGGAAGAGATCAACTCGCCGGACCAGGTGGAAGACATCATTGCGATGATCAACGACATCGGCATCAAAGTGTTTGAATCGGCTCCTGACGCCGAACAGCTTTTGATGACCGAAGAAAGCAGCACCGAGGATGAAGATGCAACCGAAGAAGCCGCGGCAGCGCTGGCAGCGGTTGAAACCGATACGGGCCGCACTACTGACCCGGTGCGCATGTACATGCGCGAAATGGGTACAGTCGAGCTGTTGACTCGTGAAGGCGAAATTGTTATCGCCAAACGCATCGAAGAAGGCACTCGTGAAGTGATGCAAGCGATGGCCTATTTTCCAGGTGTTGCTGAACATATTCTGGCGGCCTATGCGCATACACAAACGGAAGACGGCGGTCGCCTGTCCGATATTCTGACCAGTTTTCAGGATCCGGACGAAGCTGATCCTTCACCGGCCGCGGATTCTCCGGATGCCATCGTTGCAGAAAAAGTCGAAACCGACGTTAAAGCAGGCGATAGCGATGATGATGACGATGAGAATGAAGGCGGACCAGACCCGGAACTGGCGCGTGAGCGGTTTACACTGCTAGCCGAGCAACTCGAAGATGCAACCAGGATCATCGAGAAGAAAGGTCGCTACAGCAAAGAGGCCACTACTGCTCTGGATGCTATGGGCCTGACGTTCTCCTGCTTTAAACTGGCACCGCGTCAATTCGAGGAATCGCTGGTCATTATCAAAAAGACCGTTGGCGAGATTCGCAGTCAGGAACGCAAGCTACTGAGTATCTGTGTGCGCCAACTGAACATGCCGCGCAAAGAATTCATTAAGATGTTTGTCGGTCATGAAACCGAAGAAGAGTGGCTGAACAACCTGCTCGAAGACAGCCGTTTTGCCGAAGAAGCCTTTCGTTTCGACGTTGAACTGCGCCGAGCTCAGCGTAAACTGCGCAATGTCCAGAAAAACACCCAGATCGCCCTGTCTGAAATTAAGGACATTCACCGCCGCATTTCCATCGGCGAAGCGCGTGCTCGTCGTGCCAAGAAGGAAATGGTCGAAGCCAACCTGCGTCTGGTAATCTCAATCGCCAAAAAGTACACCAACCGCGGGCTGCAATTCCTCGACCTAATCCAGGAAGGGAACATCGGCCTGATGAAAGCGGTCGACAAGTTCGAATACCGTCGTGGCTATAAGTTCTCGACCTACGCCACCTGGTGGATTCGTCAGGCGATTACCCGGTCGATTGCCGACCAGGCCCGCACTATTCGGATTCCGGTGCACATGATTGAGACCATCAATAAGCTCAACCGAATTTCCCGGCAGATGTTGCAGGAAATGGGTCGTGAGCCGACGCCGGAAGAACTGGCTGAACGAATGGACATGCCGGAAGACAAGATCCGCAAGGTGTTAAAAATTTCCAAAGAACCAATCTCTCTGGAAACGCCAATTGGCGACGATGAAGACAGCTCCCTGGGTGACTTCATCGAAGATAACTCCATGGAAATGCCGATCGACTCAGCCACCGTCACCGGCCTGCGTGAGTCGACCCGCGAAGTCCTGGCTGGGCTGACCGCCCGTGAAGCCAAAGTACTGCGGATGCGTTTTGGTATTGATATGAATACCGACCACACGCTGGAAGAAGTCGGCAAACAATTCGACGTAACCAGAGAGCGGATTCGGCAGATTGAAGCCAAGGCGCTGCGCAAGCTGAGACATCCGACTCGCAGCGACCATCTGCGCAGTTTCCTCGATGACTGATCAGGCTACTGTTATAAAAAACCGCGCGCTGCGCGGTTTTTTTTCGCCTGAAAAACCCTAAACCCCGACCTCAGCGACTGAAACACACAGTTCGCCCAAACCTTGCATTGCGGTACACTGGAGAGATTGGCATCACAACGATAACGGCCAACCGTGCCAACAAGGAACCGACTAACGAAACCCATGCCTGATTCGACTGCTAAGCCTGCCGGGATCCCTGAACGCCTCAAACCCACAGCGCCAACGCCCGGACCGATCCGGAGCGAGCGTAACCTGGTGAGTATTGCTCGATACTGGGTGAAATCTCTCCCATTTTGGCTCGTCATCGGGCTCGTTGTGGTATTGCTGGCCCTGATTTTGGCCCAGCACAGCCTGATGCAACTCGATATCCGCCAGGCTGCCGAGCGAGCGCAACAGCGCCTGGGTGCCTTTGAGACCTCATTGTCCGCCTCGATTGACCGGCATCTGTATTTGCCGCATCTGCTGGCCCGAGATCCGCGCATCGTGAACGCACTGGCGGACCGCAACCCGGCTTTACCTGCGACTGAAAATCCGGTTGAAACGTCTGTATTACTGCGCACTATAAAACGCCAGGCAGGGGCCGACGAAATTTTTCTGATGGATCCGGACGGCATGACTCAATGGTCTAGCAACTTTGAAACCGAGTACACCTTTGTGGGCTCTAATTACGCGTTTAGGCCCTATTTCAGGGATGCGATCAACGAGAGACCCGGATTCTATTTCGCGGTCGGCGCCACCTCCGGCATCCCGGGACTGTTTCTGTCAGCACCGGTTCGTGCATCGGACAATCGAGTACTTGGCGTAATTGTCGTTAAGATCACCTTGCAGCCATTAGAACAAAGCTGGCAAACGTCAGGCGAGCGAATTTGGGTGACAAACCAGGAAGGCATTATTTTCTTGTCTTCGTTACCACGATGGCATTATTACGCTACCCGGCCGCTAAGCGAAGTTCATCAGGACCAGATGGCCAGTACCCGGCAATTTGGTCAGGATCCGGTTCAGCAACTGCAACCGGTTACGCAATGGCAGTCCGATGACTGGTCGACCTTCGATCTGGATGGCGAAGGCATCAGCCTGGTGTATGCCTCGAACATTGATGATTACCCCTGGCAGATGCATTTGCGTGAGCCTCTGGCTGAAGCACAGGCTCGCGTTCGGGCCAGTCAAAGTCTGGTTCTGATCGCCTATGCAACGCTGGCAGGGGCTTTGCTGTACTATCGTGAACGTCGCCGGCGAACTGAAGCACAGCGGGCTATTACCCGCTTGACCGCTGAACGCGAGCATCACCAGCGTGCCATTATTCAAAACACCAACGCAGGTCTGTTCAACCTGAACGACCAATTCAAGCCATTGTTCATTAATGAACAGGCTCGACGGCTGTTCGGACTTAAAGAGAACGATCTGAGCCATCATCTCGGCCAGTTGCTCGCTCCCTGGCAGTCTCGTGAATACGGCCAGGCACCGGTTCGGGCCGAAGGGCTGCATTATGATGGCAGCCGGTTTCCTGTGCTTTACACCCTCAATCCGATAAGGGTGGGTGCTGCTCGCGAATATATCGTCACCGTGCAGGACATTACTGAACTAACCGCTACTCAGGAGGCACTGCAAGAAGCAAACAGCGAGCTTGAGCATCGGGTTGAAGAACGCACAAGAGATTTGAAACAGGCTCAGGCAGCACTGGCCCAGAACCAGAAACTGGCGGCACTGGGTCGAATGTCTTCGGCCATTGCCCATGAACTGAATCAGCCAATCACGGCCCTGTCGAATTATGCCGCCAGCAGCCACCTGTTGCTGCAGCGCGGCAAGTTTGAGGCGGTAGGGACCAACCTTAGTAAAATTGAAGATTTAGTAGCTCGGTTATCGAACCTGTCACGGCAGTTACGCATTTTTTCCGGCAAGCGCAATACCGGTGCCACCTCCGTCAGCCTCGACGGACCCATTCATTATGCGCTGGATCTATTGAGCCCCAGACTGACAGCTGCCCGGATAGAATGCGTACTTCGCCTAGAAACACAACGGCTGATTCAGGCTAACACCATGATACTGGAACAGATTTTGGTGAATCTGATCAGCAACGCCATCGATGCACTCAGCGGGGTCGAACAGCGAACCATTTCCATTACACTTGAACAGATCACACCGTCATCTTCTACCGCAGTTGACGACAAGGAACTCCGGCTGGCTATACGAGATACGGGCCCGGGTATTGCCCCCGATACGCTGATACATATATTTGAACCCTTTTACACGACCAAGGCAGTAGGGGATGGCATGGGGCTGGGACTGGCGATCAGCTACAATTTGGCCATTGATTTAGGCGCGGAACTGACCGTTGACAGCCAATTGGGCTCCGGTACTGTATTTTATCTGACCTTCCCACATTCAATCAGCGTAACAGCGGTGCAATCAGAGGCGATGAAATGATTTCCAACATAACAGCCGTCGTCATCGATGATGACCCGGAAGTACTGGCGTCGCTGGAACAATGGCTCGATCTGGCTGACGTAAGAGTCCGCACCTTTGCGTCTGCAGACGACGCCCTGCCCTTGCTGACATCAGACTTTGAAGGCGTTGTGGTCAGTGATATCCGCATGCCTGGCATGGATGGGATGAGTCTGCTCAAGGCAGTCGACCCGGCCATTCCGGTCATTCTGATCACCGGACATGGAGGCATTGCCCAGGCGGTTGAGGCCATGAAACTCGGTGCTTTCGATTTTATTGAAAAGCCCTATAAACCGGAACGCCTGGTCGATATGATCCAGCGGGCGAGCGAACAGCGGCGCGTGCATCTGGCCACTCAACCACACCATACCCAGGCCAATACCGATGAACTGGCCGATACCATTATCGGTGACTCCGAACCTATCCGAACTCTGCGTCAGCATATTCAGGCGCTCGCGCGCGTCAACGCCGACGTTATTATCTCCGGCGAAACCGGTACCGGAAAAGAACTGGTGGCTCGCAGCCTGCACCGGCTCAGCATCCGCAGCAAAGCTCCTTTTGTCGCGATCAACGTTGCCGCTATTCCCGAGAATCTGCTCGAAAGCGAACTTTTTGGCCACGAAGCTGGCGCGTTTACCGGTGCTCAGAAACAACGTAAGGGTATTTTCGAGGCCGCTCATCAGGGCACTCTATTTCTGGATGAAATTGAAAGTATGCCGATGACCTTTCAGATCAAACTGCTGCGTGTTTTGCAAGAACGGGAAGTGGTCAGAGTCGGCTCCCATACGCCCATACCGTTCAATGTGCGCATTCTTTCAGCCACCAAGGAAGATCTGCGTCAGGCTGCCAATGAAGGCCGTTTTCGTGAAGATTTGTACTATAGACTGATGGTGGCAGACATTAAACTGCCCTCAGTCCGTGAACGCACACGTGATGTTCCCATGCTGTTCAGCCACTTTATGAATGAAGCCAGCCACCAAAACCAGATCCCTGTTCCCGAACTCAGCTACGAGGACCTGGTTGCCCTGGAGCTGCATGACTGGCCTGGCAACGTACGTGAACTCAAACACACCGCTGAGCGCTATCTGTTGACTCGTAGCTTTAATCAGGTGTCGGTGACAGAGCTGTTGCAACTGGGCTCAAGCAACCGTGGCAATGCCCACAGTGGCGAGGGATCACTGTCTGCTCGGCTGGAGCAAGTTGAAAGAGCCCTGATCAGTGCTGAGCTCAGCCACCACCAGGGTAATATCAAGGCGGTGATGGAGGTGCTCGACCTGCCCCGGCGCACGCTCAACCAGAAGATGCAGAAATACGGGCTCAAGCGTGAAGCGTTCACGAGCTGATCAACACGGCCAACTTTCGGCATCCACAAAACAAAAAACCGCCGGTTGCAAAACAATCGGCGGCTTGTTGAGACACAAACATCAATTGATATAGCCAGGCAACCAGGTTGCTATTCCAGGGAAGGCGATCATTAAGGCGACGAGCAACAACGAGCAGAAGATATAAGGTATCGCCGCTGTATAAATCTCTTTCATGGTTGTACCTGGCGGTGCAACACCCTTCATCACAAATAGCAGTAAGCCAAAGGGTGGTGTGGTAAAACTGATCTCCAACGCAAGCAACATCACAATGCCAAACCAGACCAGATCAAACCCGAGAGTCTCTGCCAGTGGGAAGAAAAACGGTACCGTCAGCATCATAATAGAAATTTGTTCCATGAACGTACCAAGCAATAGCAAGACACCAAACATGGCCAACAACATATAAATCGGCGCTAAATCGTAGCTGGTTGCCCAACCAATCAGACCGCTCGATGCTCCAGAAAAGGCAAGCAATTGACTGAAAGTTGCTGAACCAAAGACAATCAAGTAGGCCATCAATGTTACTTTCAACGCGCCAGATACTGAAAGTTTAAAAGCTTCCCAGGTCATGCAACGATATATGTAGCCAAGCACGATAACACCCAGGGCACCAAAGGCTGCTGATTCGGACGGAGTGGCAAAGCCGGTCAACATCATCATTACGATCACAACCATGACACTGATCATTGGCAGGATGTCAGTAAGTACGAGTTTAATCTTCTGTATAAATGGTATGGGCTCGAGGTCATAAACCGGAGCTGCGTCAGGGTCAAGCCTGGTTCGGATCCAGATTGTGACCATATAAAAAGAAGCCAGTAACAAGCCGGGAACAATACCAGCAATCAACAGCTGGGCAATATCGACCTTAGCAAGGGTACCGAGTAACACGGCAAGTGCCGAGGGAGGAATGATAATAGCCAGACCACCTGTTCCAAGAATGGGACCGATTGACATGTGCTTTTTATAGCCACGTTTTTGCATTTCCGGAACAAGCAGTGAGCCCATCAACGCTGTAGAGCCCATTGATGAACCACTGAGCGTAGAAAAGGCGGTTCCGCCCACAACAGTCACATAAGACAGTCGGCCGGGAACCTTACCCATCAGTTGATCGATGGCATTAAACATCTTCATCCCAAGCCCGGTACGAAAGAACAACTCGCCCATTAGCAGGAATAGGGGAATAGGAACAAGGCTAAACTTGGTTAAACCGCCAAACCCATTGTTCAACAGCTGGATGATTCCAGTCTCGCCACCCATAAAATACCAGGAGCCAATAAGGTTGGCGCCTAGAAAAGCCAATGCTATGGGCATACCAGCGCCCATGAACAGGATTATAAGTGACAGCAGAAATGCAAGCGCCCAATACCATTCCATTACTCTTTTACTCCCGCATCACCGCTATGCATTATCTCTTTTCCTACAACAAACTTTGCAAACTCTGCCGCCATCGCCGCAAAGGCAATTGGGAATACAATGGTTAAAATCCATTTCGGTACAAAACGTGCCCGAACATCATAATCATTTCGTTCAATATTTATCTGGAGAAGGTCGTATCCTTTCCAGGCTAACACCAGGCAGATGAGCAC
>Ga0307952_1000308_pt1 | contig 30642 bp, 25 predicted proteins | sample OrgLakmetagen376_FD_201821 | JGI IMG/M metagenome (GOLD analysis project Ga0307952, IMG submission 201821) | Saline water microbial communities from Organic Lake, Antarctica - #376 | ecosystem: Environmental > Aquatic > Non-marine Saline and Alkaline > Saline | place: Antarctica: Organic Lake...
GAATTACAAACATAGGAGGAATCCCTCCTTTATTTTTGATAAAATTTAACTTTAGACAAAATTAATTGATACGATTCTTGGCTGTTATTATTGAAAAAACACAAGGCTAAAATTAGTGATAAACGACCTATTTTGGTAGCCCAATAAATATTTAGGGTTACCCCCTTAAGTCGCATTGCATCTAATTGATTTATAAGACAATGAAGTATGAGCTATCATTCTATCTAACAGTTTTTCGAGAATTGTAGCGCTAAAATTTAGTAGGTTAAATCTATAGAAATACTCCTGAATGTACTGATTTATATAGTTTTCATGGCAATATGAGTGCGTTCCTCTAAGCCAGTTTTTGAAATTTCTGATTTGAAAATGAAGCATCTTGAAGTTCTGTCCATTGTTGGATAGTTTTTGCTCAAAATGAGGATATTTTTTCTTTAATGGTCTATATCCTGACCACTTATCAGTTGTAATTTTTGCCTCTTCATCAATATGTTCGTCAAAAATTGGTTTTAGAGATTTTGTACTGTAATCATTAATTACTTTTGCGTATCCTCGCCCTGGTTTTCCATTGCGCTCTTCTAATGCAATTACAATTCTTATTTTCTTCTCTGACTTACTTCGTCCTTGTTCTCCTTTCTTAGGAGTTCCAATCTCAAATTCATCGACATGAACTTCACCTTCGAGAGGATATTTCTGGCTACTTTTCATAACTTCCTGTACTTTTCGTCGAAACGACCATGCTGTATGTTACTTTACACCAAAGCGTTCGGCTAACCAAATACTACTAGCTCCTTTCTTGCTTGTAACGATGTCATAAGTCATCTCAAAAGCGTTTTCAATCCCAAATTTAATCTTGTGAAATAAGGTATTTGCAGTCAGTGACTCGTCGTATCCACATCGAGAACAACCTCGATTGTGTTTCTTTTTGCCCGTGCCAAATCGTTGGTTATTACATTTTCTACAACTGTATTCTTCTCCCCATTTTGTTAATGATAAATAAGATAGACACAGATCAGCCGATCCAAATTTGGCGCTAAACTCTTTTCTAGATAACTCTTTTAGTATTTTCATTTGTGCTACTTTTACACAAAGAAACAATACGTGAACGTATTGTTTTTCCGTTCTGCGATTTAAAGGGGTAGCCCAATAAATATTTATAAAAATTGCCTGTTTCCGACCAGACACTAAATAAGAGAAAAGGCTAATAATCTCATTGTGGCACTCGTCAAATCAAAAAACAATAGTAGCAAACTAATGGAATTGAATTAAGAGATTTTGATGCTTATGGTGTTATTTTGACGCTAGAAAAATAGCGGAAGCGAATTATCACTGATAAAGAAAGATTAAAGTAAGCCTTTTACTTAAAGCAGGGAACAAAAAAAGGGAATCCTTGCGAATTCCCAATACCATTATATTAAAAGCAGGTTTTAAGCCACTTATTCTTCTTTGTCAAAAACCTTCTTAGGACGCAATTGTTCAATTGCACCTAATGTAATCCAATAAGGAACAACGAATGCCAATAAGAAGAGTAATAGCCAAAAAGCCATTCCTGCAATTAAAAGAAACATAACAATACCGAAAATACTCATGATATATTATTTTTGTAAACTATTATTGTAATGTAATTACGCCGTAAAAATAAAAAATAAATTAATAACAAACGATATATAATGGAATATAGAGTAGAAAAAGACACAATGGGTGAGGTTAAAGTACCTGCCGACAAGTACTGGGGAGCTCAAACAGAGCGTTCTAGAAACAATTTTAAGATTGGGCCAGAAGCTTCAATGCCATTAGAAATAGTGTATGGCTTTGCATATTTAAAGAAAGCAGCAGCTTATACGAATTGTGAATTAGGGGTTTTAGCGGAAAATAAAAGAGATCTTATCGCACAAGTATGTGATGAAATTATTGCTGGCCAGCACGATGATCAATTTCCTTTAGTGATTTGGCAAACAGGTTCTGGGACACAATCGAACATGAACACAAACGAAGTGATTGCAAACCGTGCGCATGTAATCGCTGGAAAGAAAATGGGTGAAGGAGAAAAAACTTTACAACCGAATGACGATGTAAATAAATCTCAATCTTCAAATGACACTTTCCCAACAGGAATGCATATTGCCATTTATAAACGTATTGTTGAAACTACAGTTCCTGGAGTAAAACATTTGCGTAATGTTTTGGACGAAAAAGCAAAAGCATTTAAAGACGTCGTGAAAATTGGTCGTACACACCTAATGGATGCGACTCCTTTAACATTGGGTCAAGAATTTTCTGGATATGTTACACAATTAGACCACGGTTTAAAAGCATTAAACAATACAATGCCACACCTTTCAGAAATCGCTTTGGGAGGAACAGCTGTTGGAACAGGAATTAACACACCAAAAGGATACTCTGAGTTGGTAGCAAAGAAAATCTCTGAATTCACAGGATTACCTTTTATAACTGCAGCCAACAAATTTGAAGCCTTAGCAGCGCACGATGCCTTGGTAGAAACACACGGAGCATTGAAACAAATAGCGGTCTCTATAAATAAAATCGCTAATGATATTCGTATGATGGCTTCCGGTCCACGTTCAGGAATTGGTGAAATCATCATTCCAGCAAACGAACCAGGATCTTCAATTATGCCAGGAAAAGTGAACCCAACTCAAGCTGAAGCAATCACTATGGTTGCCGCACAAGTAATGGGGAATGATGTTGCGATTTCTGTTGGTGGAATGCAAGGACATTACGAGTTGAATGTATTCAAACCAATGATGGCCGCAAACGTTTTACAATCTGCTCGCTTAATTGGTGAATCATGTGTTTCGTTCGCAGATAACTGCGCAGCAGGCATAGCTCCAAATTACGAACGTATTGAAGAATTAGTGAATAATTCATTGATGCTGGTTACGGCTTTGAACACTAAAATTGGTTACTATAAAGCAGCTGAAATCGCAGGAAATGCACACGAAAAAGGAATTACTTTGAAAGAATCAGCTTTATCTCTTGGACATTTAACTTCGGAAGAGTATGATGAGTGGGTGGATCCAAAAAAAATGACCGGCGACCAGTAATTTCTGTCTATTAATTCCGTTAGCTGCGTTTCACGCGTTTTTTGAAAATAGGCATTGACATTAGTCAACTTACTATATTTCAAAAAATCGTGCGCCTAACTAACAAAATTACTAGTTCAGAAATTTAAGATTATACATAAAGTAAAGACTGTTACCGCGAGATTTCAACCTCTTGGTAACAGTCTTTTTTGATTATAGTGGTGTGTTTTTATCTAAACGACGTTGCAGCGAGATTTCAATTTCGGGGTTGTAATAATTGTTTTAAATTCTTAGGATTCAAACAATAATGTGTTTTTTAGTGTTTAATAGACAAGAGGAGAGTAATTGAAAATCATCAAAAATATTTAATTTAGCCCAAAACATTCAGCTTTAAATTAAACTATCCATTTAATCAATAATTAAGACCGTTTAAAGAATGTTTTGGGATTTATCATTAAAAAGTATGTACATTACGAGTGCTAAAAACATATTAAAAAATTATGAAAAAAATATTATTGTCAGTTGCTATCGCTTTAGGAGCATTTTCTTCGACTTATGCACAGGAAGCATATCCTTGTCATACAGATGAAAAAACGAATGAATTTGTAGCTTCTTTATCACCTCAAGAAAAAGCACAATATGAAATTGATCAACAATCCTATGAATTAGAAATACAAAACTTCATATCCAACAATCCACATTTGTTAGCGCAATCAAATGGAAACCAAAGGGCGATAACTTACACAATTCCTGTAGTTTTTCACATTATTCACGAAGGTGGACCGGAAAACATTTCAGAAGCTCAGGTAATGAATGCACTTCAGCATATGAATGACGATTACCAAAAAGGAAATACACTTTGGCCATTTGTAAAATCTGACTTCCAAGATAGAGTTGCAGACGTAGAAATAGAATTCAAGTTAGCGAAATTAGATAATAGCGGTAATTGTACAAATGGAATTACAAGAACGAACTCAAATGTAACAAATGGTGGAAGTGGTCAAGCCCGTATTTCAGTCGTTCAAGGGCAACACGGTAACTGGCCAGGAGACAAATACATCAATATTTTTGTAGCAAAAGATATTGGAGGTGCTGCAGGATATACTTATCGTCCGAGTAACTCAGGATTCACTGGAACATCAATGAACAATGGAATTCACGTTATACACAACTATGTAGGTGATACTGGAACTGCAGGATCTTCTGGAGCACATACTTTGTCTCACGAAGTTGGACATTGGCTAAACTTACCTCATACTTGGGGAGGGACTAACAATCCTGGTTTAGCTTCAAATTGTAATGATGATGACGGTGTAGCCGACACTCCAAACACAATCGGATGGACTTCATGTAATACAAACGGTACTTCTTGTGGTTCTTTAGATAATGTAGAGAACTTTATGGAATATTCTTACTGTTCAAAAATGTTTACAAACGGACAAAAAGTACGTATGCATGGTGCACTAAACAGCGCTACTGGAGGTAGAAATAACATTCACACAGCAGCAAATTTAACTGCAACTGGTGTTAGTTTACCGGATGTAATGTGTGAAGCAGAATTTAACGCAGATACAAGAGAAGTTTGTCCAGGTGGTTCAGTTTCTTTCCTAGATTTATCTTTTAGTGCACCAACAGGATGGTTATGGAATTTCCCTGGAGGAAGTCCATCTTCATCAACAAATCAAAATCCAACTGTAACTTATAATACACCTGGTGTATACCAAGTAACATTAACAGCTGATGATGGGTCAACTACTAGAACAGAGACTAAAAGTTCTTACATTAGAGTATTACCTAATAGCGCACCTTTACCAGTAATTGAAGGGTTTGAAAGTTTAAATACTTTAAATAATTCTTTCTGGACAGTTGAAAACAAAGACAACAATGCAAGATTTGATTTATCGTCAAACGCAGCATATACAGGTTCCAAATCGGTTATCTTGAGAAACTTTGGTCAATTAGCCGGTAACATAGATGCATTGGTATCAAGTCCAGTTGATTTATCAACGGTTACTACAGAAACAACTTTAAGTTTTCGTTACGCTTACCGCAAAAGATCTGCATCAAACGACGAATGGTTGCGTATATTCATCTCAAGTGATTGTGGTGAGAACTGGGTTCAAAGAAAAACTTTTAGAGGAAATGGGATATCTCCAGAAACTGCTAGTAGTAGTTGGACGCCCTCTTCAACAGATGACTGGGTTACAGTGCATATGACAAATATCACCTCTCCTTACTGGTCTAGTAATTTTAGATTTAAATTCGAATTCGAATCTGATGGAGGAAACAACTTATACTTAGATGACATCAATATATATGAAGGTACATCTGCAAATGATCCATTGAGTGTAAACAGTGAGGATTTAATTAAGTCCTTTGGTATTTACCCTAATCCTGCTGAAAACTTGGCGAATGTTACTTTCTCTTTGGAGAACAACCAAAATGTGAATGTAAGTCTAGTAAATATGATGGGACAAACAATTCAATCAAATGATGTTCAAGCGCAAACTGGAAGTAACGTTGTCATGTTAGATACAGAAAATGTTCAAGCTGGAATATATCTTGTGAAAGTTAACGTGGGAGGTTCCCAACAAGTGAAGAGATTAATTATTAAATAATCTATGCAAGTCAAAGACTTCGTTATGCTAGTTTTAAGTTGCATTCATTTATAAATTTAACGAAGGCGGACATTAATTTGTTCGTCTTTTTTATTTGACAAACTTTTCAATTAATAATTAAATAGTGTCTGTTCCTCTAAACAGCAGAGGTGTAAAACTCCACAGCCTCCTTCAAATCTAACCTGCTCCAAACACTTCATATCAACTTCGCTCGCCACGACAAGATCTTTGCAACGCAGCACAAGTGAGAAAACCTCTTCGCCCTTAGTGGTTAAGAAGTTTAATCACTACACATCGAAAATCCCTTACCATCGCTACCTCAAGTCTTTAAATTCTGATCGCGTTAACAATTAACCATTTACAATTAATAATTATTTAACCAATACCTTTTCTATAAATCAACAATCCAATTCAAGATAAAATACGCCACTTTACAAAGTTAAATTGGTATAATACTTATCTTTGTAAATTACATCCGATTCTGAAAATTTAGAATGCGGAAGAATTTTAAAACGGTTAATTAAAACAACTATGAGTAATTTAGAATTGTCTGACCAAGAAGTACAACGCAGAGAAACGTTGACAAAATTACGTGAGTATGGAATTGATCCCTATCCTGCAGCATTATTTCCAGTAACGGATAAGGCCAAACAGATTAAGGACGATTATGAAGAAGATAAAGAAGTTGTTATTGCTGGACGTTTAATGCGCCGTAAAATTCAAGGAAAAGCTTCTTTCGGAGATATACAAGATGACTCTGGAAGAGTTCAAGTGTACTTCAACCGAGATGAAATTTGTCCGGGTGAAGATAAAACGCTTTACAATGATGTATTTAAAAAAATGCTCCATTTAGGAGATTTCATTGGAATAAAAGGAAAACTTTTTAAAACTCAAGTAGGAGAAATCACTGTAAAGGTTGAAGGATTCACCATGTTATCAAAAGCATTGCGCCCTTTGCCATTGCCTAAAACTGATTCAGAAGGAAAAGTACATGATGCATTTACAGATCCAGAAATGCGTTACCGACAGCGTTATGTTGATTTAGTAGTAAACCCTAAAGTAAAAGAAGTGTTCGTTAAGCGCAGTAAATTGTATTCTGCAATGCGAAACTACTTTAACGAAGCTGGTTATATGGAAGTTGAGACTCCGATTTTACAGCCAATTCCTGGTGGAGCAGCTGCACGTCCATTCGTTACTCACCACAATGCTTTGGATATTCCACTGTATATGAGAATTGCCAATGAATTATACCTGAAAAGATTAATCGTTGGTGGATTTGACGGTGTTTATGAATTCTCGAAGAACTTCAGAAATGAAGGAATGGACAGAACACATAACCCAGAGTTTACAGCAATGGAAATCTATGTTGCATACAAAGATTACAACTGGATGATGGAGTTTACTGAAAACTTATTGGAGCATTGTGCTATGAAAGTAAACGGTTCTACGACATCAACTTTTGCAGGAAAAGAAATAAACTTTAAAGCTCCATATAAGCGCGTTACGATGCGTGATTCAATTATAGAATTTACAGGATTCGACATCAAAGGGAAATCGGAAGATGAACTGAGAACAGCTTGTAAAGACTTAGGAATTGACGCCAATGAAACAATGGGGAAAGGGAAATTGATCGATGAAATTTTTGGAGAAAAATGTGAAGGAAACTACATTCAACCCACGTTTATCATTGACTATCCTAAAGAAATGTCGCCATTGTGCAAATCACACAGAAATGATCTAGAATTGACGGAGCGTTTCGAATTGATGGTTTGTGGAAAAGAAATTGCCAATGCTTATTCTGAGCTGAATGACCCAATTGACCAAAGAGAACGTTTTGAGGAACAAGTGCGTTTGGCACAAAAAGGAGATGATGAAGCAACAGAAATGATTGACCAAGATTTCTTGCGTGCATTGGAATACGGAATGCCACCAACATCTGGATTAGGAATTGGAATGGACCGTTTGATTATGTATTTAACAGACAACGAAGCAATTCAAGAAGTGCTTTTCTTCCCTCAAATGAAACCAGAAAATTTTGGAGTGAAGAAAGGACCTGAACTCAACGAAAACGAACAAATCATCTTTGACTTATTGGCCAAAGAAAACGCTATGGAATTGAATTCATTGAAAGACAAGACAGGATTGAGCAACAAACAATGGGACAAAGGAGTTAAGGGATTAGCGAAGCATGGAATAACAAAAGTTACGAAGTCGGATGATGTTTTGACAATTGAGTTGGTTGGATAACCATACAGGTATTGGAAAACAAGATGATAGTTCTAATCCTTTTGATTCAGATTACCAAATTTTCTCTTGTGGTGTTGAGCCACTTTGTAATATTGATATTTCAACAACTTTAGATACGGGAACAATTACGGTTACAGCTATTGGGCTTAATTATCAATGGATTAACTGTGTTGATAGTGCTGCAATCGCTGGAGAAACAGGAGAATCATTCACACCAATTGTCGCGAGAGATTATGCGGTTATTATTACAGATGGAGCTTGTGTTGATACTTCGGTGTGTGTATTTGTTGATGTTTTGAGTTTGGAAGAGAACGAGTTTAAAGGAGTTTCTGTATATCCAAATCCAGTTTCAGATGTGTTAAATATTTCTAATGAAAATGGAACATTGGTTTCTATGGAAATGATTGATACGAAGGGGAGTGTTATTCAGGGAATTCGCATTTAAACTTTCATAATTTTCTCCCTATAAGCATCGTCTAACGAGGCTTTAAACCTTTTCATTGGTTTGGATTTCTTATTTGACTTTTCATTATCTATTAAAGCTAATGCTACTTTTGTCATCATATTGAAGGTTTCTACCGAGTTTCCTTTTCTTTTTAGTTGACCGTCTTCCTTAAATATAACATCTAGATTCCAATGCAAATTATTTTCAATTGCCCAATGACTTCTTATTGATTTGTTTATTAATTCAGCATTTTTAGGTAATGAGCTAATGTAGTATCTATGCCTCTTAGGGGACTTCCCTGTTTTTTTATCCTCTCTGTAAGAAGCTATTCTCACAATTGTTTTTAAATCTTTCCATTCTTCTTTTCCATCCAAAAAGAGATCCTTCGCAAAATCACTAAAAACAAGTTTTTTTTAGTGATTTCACTTCAGGATGACATTTTAAGGTGTGGGGAATTCAAAAAATGGGTTGGAAAAATGATGGCGCGTTGCGCCATCATTTTTCCAACCCATTTTTTGACCCTATAACCCAAGTAGAATGTCATCCTGAAAATCGTTAAAATTTATGATTTTGCGATTGAAGGATCTTTTTGGAGACGAAGAGCTTAGTCAATTAAATTGGAGATCCTAGTGCTGTAATTCATAAATTCCATCGCTTATTTCACTCCTCTTTTTCCTTTATACTTCGTTAAAATTTTAAACCGTAACTATACTTCGACAGGCTCTGCACAGGTTGCTATGCTTGAAAATTTTGCTTTGTCTAAAGAAAAAATTGAAGCAAAATTGAAGCACCGTTATTTATGAGCTAAAGCACTAGCCATATAACCCGAGAAACACCAACTTAAGTCGATATAAAAAGAAACTAAAAAAAACGATACAATTTAATTTTATAATACGTTAAGGCAACCAAAACGGCTCGACCGACGCTCTTCTAAAACAAAGCAATATCTGCTACCGTTTTAAAACAAAAGCTGATGATAAAAACATTACTCACAACTTTATTGCCTGTTTTTCCTCCTGCGATTTCGGGACAGGGGGATTTTGACATTGAAACATACAGCTGTACTCCATACAACGTAGTTCTTGATGCAATTCCATCTCCTACCAATCCAAACATTACTTACAATTGGAGCAATGGCGCTTCAACGCAATCAATTTCGGTTAATGATGGAGGGCCTTATCTTGTGACCGCTTCAATAGGTGGCTGTAGCATTTCAAAAGAGGTGGATATTCCGAAGAATCCAGAAAATTATTTATGGATTTATCCTTCAGGTTGCTATACTGATTGTATTAAGGAAGGCGCAAAAGATGAAGAGTATAGTTACCTAATAGGACCAACATTGTCCTTACAAACTTGGAATTGGAATAATTATGGAAGCCCTGTATCATCAGGAGCCACTTCATTCCAAACACCATTTTATTTAATGGGAGACGGTTCATATACATCAACCATAAATACAGGGCATTGCGCGGCTGAATCAGATCCTTTAGAATACTCTTTAATTGATTGTAAAGAATGTGAAATAAAAGATGTTAAGATTGAGAGTATGGTTCAAAACACTACTCCATATTGTTCATTTACTTATCAAGTTATGATTTATAGCTCAGCGAGTACATCTTTTACTGCAACAATTTCAGATGATTTAAATAATGTAACAATTATTCCTTCATCTTTCACGATCAATCCAGGTGTAAATAACCTTCAATTTATTGTGATACCGCAAGGCTCATTCTCGGGTTCAACCAATTGGACAATACAAGGGTCTGTGCTTATTGATGGACAGTATGTACCTTGTACTTATGAGTTAAGGGTTGAAATTCCAAGATGTGATAATTCTGTTTATTACTCTAGAAAAATAGATCTTGGAGATAGTTCAGCAATAGAATTTGAGGAGTTACTCAAAGTTTATCCAAATCCAGCGAAAGAAACGGCAACTGTTTACTATGAAATGTCGTCATCAGAAGGAGCATTAGAAGTTTATGACTTATCTGGAAGAAGTGTTGTTCAACACAATTTGCTTTCAGCAACAGGAGAAGTTTCTTTGAATACTGGTAAGTACCAAGCTGGAGTCTACATTGTAGTTCTTAGACAAAGTAATGGACAAGCTATGCAACAAAAGCTAGTGATAGAATAAACACTTTAATTTTATAAATTAATAACCATAACGAGGTAGGTCTTACCTGCCTCGTTTTTTAAATATAAAACCATGAAAAAAATACTACTTATAAATATATTACTTATTTTCTCATATACCATTTCAGCACAATGCTATGAAACTTTGACCTTTGGTGGTTATCATACCGTTGGTCAAAAGCCCGATGGCACTTTGTGGGGTTGGGGAGCCGCTTCATTCGGTAATTTATTAACAACAAATATAACAGAACCCACCCCAATACAAATGGGGATCGAAACAGATTGGGACAAAATAAGTAATGGTTCTAAAAACACTTTTGCCATCAGAAATAATGGCACACTTTGGGGATGTGGAGGCAATCAATACGGTTCTCTAGGTGTTAATTCAATGACACAGACCTTTAGTGCTTTTCAACAAATAACGATGGCCAATGATTGGATAAGAGTATCAGCATCTAACAACTTTACCTTGGCCTTAAAAGTAAATGGTACAATTTGGGCATGGGGTCAAAATGATGAATACCAATTGGGTAATTCTCCTGCTACCCCAGATCAGTTGTTTCCTCTTCAAGTAGGAACAGGTAACGATTGGGTTGAGATTGCAGCAGGAACTAGTAGAACAGCCTTTGCGATAAAATCAGATGGAAGTATCTGGGGTTGGGGTTCAAACCCATCTTCAATTATTGTATTCGGCTCAAGTACTTCAACGGTAGCAATACCAACCCAAGTTGGTACAGATACAGACTGGCTCACCATGAGTGTTGGGGCTGCTCATATTTTGGCTCAAAAACAAGACAGTACCCTTTGGTCATGGGGAGGTGGAGAAGGTTTAGGTTTCGGAGGAACTCCAACAGTAACAAATACTCCCCAACAAATTTCAGTTGACAAATGGATTAGTTTTTCTACTGGAATAGGAACTTCTTATGGAGTTAAAGAGGATGGAACTCTGTGGTCATGGGGCCGTAATTCTTTTGGTCAATTAGGCGATGGAACGACTACTGATAAATTAGTACCAGTTCAAATCGGTACTGAAACCAATTGGAATAATATCAAGTCTAGAGGTTCTCAAACAGTTATGGCTACCAAAACTGATGGCACAATATGGTATTGGGGTGGAACAAATTACTTCGGAGAGTATGGTAATGGATTAAGTTATGGAAGCACCTTTATCATGATTCCCACCCAAACAATTGGCATCTGCGTAACCTCAACAACCACAGGCTCAATCTACACCAATTCAACTATCGGAGCAGTTTCAGGAGTCAACCCTGATGGAACAGGAATTTCAATAGGTGATAATGTTAGTTTAACGGGCGTTGTTCATTGCCAAAATTACAGCAGTTCAGGGTATGATTTAACAATGATAGATTCCAATAATGACGGGATCAATCTGTTTAGTTTGGTTGATGTAAACGGCTACATTCCCATAGAAGGCGATGAAATTAAAGTAGATGGAGAAATTGAGCAATTCAATGGAATGTTGCGTATTAATCCTGCAAGTATTACTGTTTTACAACAAGGTGCTGCATTGCAAATGCCAACTAACACTGCACTTTTAGATGAATCAACCGAGAGTCAATCTATAAAACTAGAGAATCTTTCATTGATAAACGGAGAAATGGTATGGCCAAGCAATGGAAATATTGAAGTATCTAATGGAATAGATAATTTTATAGTTAACGTTCCAGCTGTTTCTGCTTTGGCAGGAACTCCAACACCAATTGATTTCTTTAACCTTACAGGAATTGGAAAACAAAATGACAGTTCAAATCCTTATGATTCAGATTATGAAATTATCCCTTGTGGCGTTGAGCCATTGTGTAATATTGATATTTCAACAACGGTGAGTAATGAAACCATTACAGTTGTAGAAACTGGTCTAAATTACCAATGGATTGATTGTGCGGATAGTTCTGCAATCGCTGGAGAAACAGGAGAATCATTCACACCAATTGCAGCAGGAGATTATGCGGTGATCATTACGGATGGTAATTGTGTTGATACTTCTGCATGTGTTTTTGTTGATGTTTTAAGTTTGGAAGAGAATGAGTTTAAAGGAGTTTCTGTTTATCCAAATCCAATAACAGATGTGTTGAATATTTCTAATGAGAATGGAAAGTTGGTTTCTATGGAGATGATTGATGCAAAAGGGAGTTTGATTGTAGCTACTAGGATTGAAACGAGTAGTTTTAGTGTGAATACTGGAGAGTTGAATAGTGGAATTTATGTTTTGATTTTGCGGACTAAGAATGATGTGAGGACGTTTAAGGTGGTGAAGTAGAAAGGTGTGGGTGCTTTCGACAGTCTCAATCACCGCTAAAACACATTTAAGTGGTTTATTAATAAGGCCTTAAGGTTGTTGAGTTACCTTTTCAAGGCGCTTTGATATTTGATATTTCAACCCAAGGCGATGCCTTGGGTTGAAATAGATTAGCCTTTCAGGCTGGAGAATTGCAACGTTAAATTGTTCGTCTCATTGTATAAATGTTGATTATAAAGCTAGATAAATTATAAAATTAAAAGCTTTATATTTACACTTATGAAAAATATAAATCTTCTTATCACTTTACTAGCAGTTAGTTATTCTGTTTTTTCACAGCAACTGGTAAGTATTACACCAATGGCAAGTCATTCATTAGCAAATGTGCAAGCTTACACGAATAGTTGGAATCCCAATGTGTCAGAATTAAATCCTGTAGAAAGTTACAAAGTAATTTATAATACAACCGATGTTCATGGAAATCCCACCGTTGCTTCAGGAGCAGTTTACATTCCAACACTCACAAACTGTGACTATGCTCCAGTTTTAGCTTATAATCATGGAACTGAGTTTATAAAAACTAACGTTCCTTCTAATAATCAATATAAAGCAAGAGCAATCTATTTTTCTACAACAGGATACATTACAGTTTTACCAGATTATTTAGGACTTGGAGACAATCCTGGAATTCATTTATACCAACATTCTGAAACTGAAGCAACAGCTACGTTAGATTTAGTCAGAGCAGTTAGACAGTATTTAGACACAGCTACGAATCAGTTAAAGGACAACGGTCAGTTCTTCATTACTGGTTATTCTCATGGTGGACACGCTGCAATGGCTACAAATAAATACATTGAAGACAACGCTTTAACAAACGAATTTAACGTTGTTGCCTGTGCGCCACTTTCAGGAGCTTTTGATCAAACAGGAGCACAATTCGATTTAATTTTTGATGGAGATTCTAATTATTATGCTTCACCATTTCTTCCTTATATTTTAGCTTCTTATCAGGAAGCTTATGGAAATTTATATCAAAGTTATGATGAAATTTATGACGCTTCTCACGCTTCTCAAATTGAAACTTACATAAATGCTGGAACTTATTCTTATAATCAATGGATTTCTCTTCTCGGCACAAATTACTATGACTTTATGCAAGATTCCGTTCTTCAAAATATATTGGCGGATGTGAACCGAGATGCTCACCCAATAAATAAAGCATTAAGAGCAAATAACTTATATGATTGGACACCTCAGAATCCGATTAAAATGTTGTATTGCGGAAATGATTCTATGGTGGCTCCAAGCAACTCCACAAACACTTTAGATACAATGCTACTTCTTGGTGCAACTGATGTTGAAGCGGTAAATATTTTTGCGAATGGAGATCATAATTCGTGTTTTATTCCTGCAACAAAAGAAGCTTTAACGTGGTTTAATACTTTGGCTTTAAAATGTACGAATACTGCATCTTTGAATAATTTGGAGTTCGATTCCGTTAATTTATTTCCTAATCCGACCTCTGAAAATTTAATGATTGGAGGAATTGATTTGTCTAACTATGAAATTAAAGTCCACTCTTCTATTGGTCAATTATATAAGATGAAGCCCCCAATTAACAATCAAATAGATGTGAGTCAGCTCCCAAAAGGAATTTACTTTATTTCAATAATGAGTAAGGATGAAAGTTCTGTAAGACGTTTTAAGTTTGTGAAAGAGTAGAGGGTGTCTAGCACTAACCTAGCGCGCAGATAGGCAGTTTTTATTGGCATGCTGATGACGCGGATTTTCCTCACATTCTCCCTCTCCCTCAAAACTGTATTAGTTCATAACTTTTTATTTATTCCCCTTTAAAAACTGGCAAACCTTTCATGACTTTGTATTTTTGTAGAAATCAAAAGTAGTATATGTTTTTAGAGCAATTTCCTGAGGATGGCAAGTTTCACGGTTGGATCGAAGTGATCTGCGGATCAATGTTTTCCGGTAAAACGGAGGAATTAATTCGCAGATTGAGACGTATAAAATTTGCGGGACAAGAATTGCTTTTGTTTAAACCAAAAATTGATAAACGCTACAGTGACGAAAGCGTGGTGAGTCACAATGGAGCTAGTTTTGAAGCTATTCAAGTTGAATCATCCAAGGAAATTTTAGAACATTGGAAAAAAGAACGCATCGTTGCTATTGACGAAGCGCAGTTTTTTGACGAAGATATTGTACAAGTAGCAAATCATTTGGCTTCCCATGGAGTTCGTGTAATTTGTGCAGGATTAGACATGGATTTTCAGGCAAAACCTTTCGGACCAATGCCCTTATTGATGGCTTCTGCTGAATATGTTACAAAAGTTCATGCAATTTGTATGTCTTGTGGTAACTTAGCACAGTTTTCTCACCGTAAAACACAAGAGAAAGAACAAGTACTTGTTGGCGCAATTGATGAATATGAACCGCTGTGTAGATCGTGTTATAATAAAATTAAACATTGAATTTAAATCTTACGCATAAAAAACTAGTTGCTATTGTTTCAGGAAATGCAGAAACGCTGCCTGATCATAAAATTGATATCATATATTACGATTCCCGATTAATCAATACCAGTCGAAATGGTGTATTTTTCGCTTTAAACGGACGAAGAAACGGACACGACTTCCTTCAAAAAGCTTACGATAAAGGAATTCGTAGTTTTGTGGTGAGTCAGCAAGTTGATTTACCAGATGATGCTCTAATTATTACAGTTGACGACACTTTACGTGCTTTACAGGACATTGCAAAACACTATAGAAATCAATTTTCTTATCCTGTTTTAGCAATTACAGGAAGCTTAGGGAAAACAACAATCAAAGAATGGCTTTACTTTTTGCTTGCAGATGAATTTAATATTATTCGCAGTCCAAAAAGTTTTAATTCTCAAATTGGAGTTGCTATCTCGTTATTAGAAATGACGAACGAACATGATTTTGCTATAATTGAAGCAGATATTTCTCATCCCGATGAAATGGAATTTATCGAAGACATGGTTTCCCCTACGCTTGGTATTTACACTGGAGTTGGACATTTCTATGCAGATAATTTTGAATCACAAAAAGTACATGCTGCAGAACATTTAAAACTATTTAAACACACCAATATAACCTTTGCGTTAAGCGAACATAAAAGTGAATTGCGCCGCAATAAAATCAATGCAGACATTATAGATTTCGATAATTGGAAAAAAGTTGACTTTTCGCAATTGTCCTACCCTAACAATAGAATTATTGCATTGCATGTTGCAGAGTTTTTGGGAATAAACAAAGATGTACTTACCAAAAAAGCATCTCAACTTCCAGTCCTTTCTAATAGAATGGAGGTTTTTGAAGGACAAGACAACAACCTCATCATTAATGATTCCTATAATATTGATGTAGATGCATTAGAGCAAGCACTTTCTTATCAATTTTCTTCGGATGAGCGCAAGGACAAAATTGTAGTTTTGGATCTTTCTTTTGTAGAAGAAAATAGAAAAAAAGCCATTCTCGATGTAGTCAATAGTTATTCGCCAAATCAGCTATTTATACTGGAAAACAACAAGGTTCCCCAAGAATTATTGGAAGTGAAAAACTCCAGTATTTTATTTAAAGGAGCTTATCGTTCGCGCCTTAAGGATACCGTTCTGTTATTTAAGAACCGCAAGCACGAGACTTGGGTAGAGTTTGATTTGAAAGCGGTAGAACATAATATTTCAGTATTTCAAAAGAAACTTCCTGAAAAGACGAAGATTTTGGTGATGGTGAAAGCTTCTTCTTATGGATCGGGGGATTTAAACATACCTCACTTTCTTCAACAATTGGGAATTGATTATTTAGGCGTTGCTTATACTGATGAAGGAACAACGTTAAGGGAAAACGGAATTACATTACCGATTTTGATTATGAATACGGAAATAGACGCTTTTGAAGATGTCATAAAATTTGGTTTAGAACCTTCAATTTTTTCCTTTGCACAACTAGAAGCCTTTTGTAATCGATTGAGGAAAGATAATATTACGGATTTTCCAATTCACATTACTGTGGAAACGGGGATGAATCGATTGGGCTTTTATCCAGAAGACCTTTCTGAATTGATTGAGAAATTGAATTCACTTCCAGAAGTTAAAGTAAAAACGATTTATTCTCATTTAGCAGACGCTGATAATACTGATAATGCATTTAGTTTGCAGCAAATTGAACGTTTTAAGGCCATAAAAAGTGAATTTGATAAAGGACTCAATGACGCTCGTGTTCTATATCATATTTTAAACAGCGAGGGAACAAGTAAGTTTGGTAAAATTGCTGCTTTTGACATGGTGAGATTAGGAATTGGTGTTTTTGGTTATACCTCCACTGCGGAGGAAGATGAACTTTTACCTTCTATCCGTTGGAAAACTACAATTTCTCAAATCAAAACTATTGAAGCTGGACAAACAGTTGGGTACAGTCGTACATTTAAAGCCGATAAATCGATGCAAATTGCAACGCTGCGTATTGGTTATGCAGACGGATTCCGACGCAGTTTAAGCAATGGCATTGGTGCTGTTTTTATCAATGGGAAAAGTTGTCCTGTGGTGGGGAATGTATGCATGGATATGACGATGGTGGATATTAGTAATGTAAATTGTCAAGCAGGAGATGAAGTCGAAATTATAGGTGAAAATATAACGATTAAAACGTTTTCAAATCGATTAAATACGATTCCGTATGAGGTGATGACGAGTATTAATAAAAGAGTATCAAGAATATACCTAAGGTAATTATTAATGGTTAATTGTAAATGGTTAATTGTTAATGGATGTTTCTACATTTTTTTTAGCTTCGATTTATAAGGATTACTAAATTAATAAGGTAGTAAGAACAAGTTAGCAACCAAAGTAGGGTTTTTAGAGGTGCCCTTTAGTTCACCTGCGGTGAATTGTTTTTAACACAGAGAATCACAGTGGGTTTTCACAGAGAGCACAGCGTTAATTCACCTTTGGTGAATGGGGGTTACAGAGAAAATGAAAAATGAAAAATCGTTGTAATTTCTGGACTAAAACCCAATCGGTTATCAATCAACAACCTCACTAATCATCAATTGTTCTTCCCACATATTGAACATTATGATCAGCCAGAGTTGATTGAAGAGGAAAGTTTTTCCTTCTAAATATTGCTTCTTTAATTCTAAAATTTCATCTACTTTGTAAAAAGCAAACTTTTCTAAAACTGATTGATTTACATATTGATCCAAGAGTGGTTTGAGCTCATTACTCAACCAAAGATTCAATGGAATTCCAAAACCCCATTTTGGTCGATCGAATAATTCTTTTGGTAAATATTCATAAAGCACTTGCTTCAATAAATATTTGCTCTCTCCATTTTTACGTTTTAATTTTTCATCTAAATTGAGGCTAAACTCGACCAGTCGGTGGTCTAATAATGGAACCCGCGCTTCTACTCCATTTTGCATTGTTGCTCTATCAACTTTTGTCAGTAAATCGCCAGGCAAATAGTATTTTAAATCATAAAACGATTGTTTTTCACTGACCAAAAGAAAGCGGCTTGTTTTTCCTAAAAGTAAGGGACTATATTCATCGGCAAAAACAAAGTGTTTTTTTAAGTTTTTAGCAGAATATAGACCTTGGTCCACTGAAAATATGTGAGAAGGCAAATGTTCGTCCTCTTTAAAGTCGAAATATTGACTTGCTCTTTGACTATTTAATTTAGAGGAAAAAGACAAACCTTTCTTCAATAACCAACGTGCAGACTTTAAAGTAGTCAAGCGATCTGCCCAAGTATACATTCCGTATCCCATGAATTGCTCATCACCACCATCTCCTGTGAGCACCATTTTAACTTTCTCGCTTGCCATTTTAGAAACTAAATAGGTTGGCAAAGCGGAAGCATCCGCAAATGGTTCATCATACCACTTTGGAATTTCTGAAATTAAATCTTGAATCTCTTTATGCGACAATACAAATTCATGGTGATCTGTTCCGAGTTGATCAGCTACTTTTTTAGCATATTCGCTTTCGTTGAAAGTAGCTTCTTCAAACCCAATTGAGAAAGTAGAAATTGGCTTTTCAGCAATAGATTGTGCCACAGCAGCAACAGTTGAAGAATCTATTCCTCCACTTAGAAAAACACCAAATGGAACATCACTTTGCAAACGCAATTCAACACTTGACTTCAACAGCTCATGATATTGGGTTTTTGCTTCATTTTCGTTTGAAATCGTCTCATTTTCGACTTTTTCTTCCAATTCCCAGTACTTTTTGATCAAAAAGTCAGCAGTATTGAGTTGAATATATGCTCCTTCTTCTAACTTTCTTACCGATTTATAAATTGTATACGGTGCAGGAATATAGCCCAATCGAAAATAATGCTGGATAGCTAATTCGTCCCAATTACTTTGATTAATAAACGGAGCGATTGCTTTTAATTCTGACGAAAAATAAAGTGTTTCTTCATCCCAAGCATAATAAAGTGGCTTAATCCCAAGACGATCACGAAAAATAAATAGTTCTTCATTTTTTTCATTCCAAACAGCGAAAGCAAACATCCCGTTAAAATGATCTACGCACTTTTCTCCCCAAGCAATAAAAGCTTCTAAAATAACTTCCGTGTCAGAAGAGGTTGTAAATTCAACACCTTGCTTTAGAAGCGTTTCTTTTATTTCTTTAAAATTGTACAACTCTCCATTGTAAACAAGTGTGTAATTCCCACATTTTGAATGCATCGGTTGATTGGCCGCATCAGAGAGATCAAGAATACTCAATCTTCTGTGTCCCAAACCACAAGTTTTGTTGTCATTCACGAAAACACCCTCTGCATCTGGACCGCGGTGGCCAATATCATGTGTCATTTTCGAAAGTTGGTCAATGTCAACTTTTGCTCTTCTATTTAAAATTCCGGTTATTCCGCACATTAATTCAGTATTGAAAGTGTGTATTGATCTGATAAACAATTTTATATTCCACTTACTTCTTTAAAGAACTTAACAAGAAACAATATAGAATTCACTTAAAACGCGTGTATAATTATTCACCCCAATACCTGCTCAAAAATACAAATTTATAATTCCTAAATCCAAAAGAGCTGTTTATTATAAACCAATTGAGAACGTATTATTATTAAATAGTGTCTGGTCGGAAACAGACGACTTTTAAAAATTATATGAATTTTGAGAAATATTTATTCAATCATAATAATTTTTTAAGGTTTTTCCCGATTTCTCGGGGCGGGCTATGAGCTTGCTTTGCTGCGGTTTACTTTTCTTTCTATAGGAGATACTTTAGCATCAGCCGACAAGAAAAAAAAGTGAGAAATGATAAGAGAAAAATGAAAAGTGAAAAATTAAGGTGGACTCAATTTTTCATTTTTAGTTTTTCATTTTTAATTTCTTTCCAACCTAATAACCACCTTCTCTCCATCATAACCCAACGTGCTGTAACTCTCAAAAGTTTTACTTTTTCGTTTGCTTTCCAACACTTTATATTCTCCACTGAATTTAAAGGTTTGTTGCTCGACTTCTTCAGTATAAAAATCTTCGCAGTCTTCTGGGTCAACAACTCTTGAAATCGTAAATCGTTCGGCTTTGTCATTGAATTGCCAGTAAAACTGACTGTCTTTTTCTCCGAGGTTCCATACTGCTGTGCATAAGGTTTCATAGATTTCGCAATCATTTATTTCCCAAAAAGGCAATGGAGTTACATTTTGACCTTCTACCGAAAGTTCAACGACTTCCCAATTGCCTGGTTTCATGAGTCGTTTGGATGCGCGTTTGTTTTTATCGCAGGCTGTGAACAGAAATGCTGTTGCGAGGAATAGTAATGCTAGTTTTTTCATAGTTCTTAGTTTATTTTTCTTCCAAAAAGGTGTTTATTGACCTCTTTATTAGGATCACCGTCTATTCGATAGAAATACTTCATTTCACAAACTCCGTTCAGATGATTCCAAGCCTTAAAAGCTCCAATACTTTCACATGCACCAGAAGGAGTTCCACCAACCTGAAAAAACCGGTAGCTTTTAGATCCACTAAAATAATTCCCTGGACATGTAGAGCCTTCTCCGTCAAAATTTGTAATATCTGCGGTGAGACAGTCATACCATGGTGCATATTCTTTAAAATCTATTGTAATATCAATGGAGTCGGTCCTGTTTTTTTCAGCCATTCGGAAAGTCCCTTCTAAAAGATAGGGCTCATGACATTCGTCATAAATATTAAAAGTTTTGGTTATGGAGTCATAGCCGTCATCATCTGGAAAACAAATTAAATTTGGTTCTTTTTTCACTACTAAAGTAATTGGAATTGTACTTCCTATCCACTGACTACCAAAATTTTTAAATGTTTCTTTTTCAACCTCAACATCTAAACCTATAAACCATTTATACTCAGCATCTTTTTCGATGGCACGGAAACGTACTTGTTTACTACCACCTCCCAAAACGTGATCTGTTACAATAAATTCAGATTGTGCTAATTGAATATGTCGCTCCAAAATATCAAAATCTGCACTCACCTCACTTGCACAATCACAAGGATCTTCTGCATTTCCGATTTCCATTTGCTCTTTTCTACAGGCAAAAAGTACAACCACAAAAACAACAATTATCCCGATTGTTTTCTGAATTTTTTTCATAACCTTTAGTTTTATAATCAATGCTCAAAATAAATGCTTTTAAAGCTTTATTTATTCTTCGATTAGTTTGGTGAGAATCTTCTCTAGTTTTTTTATTCTTTCTAGTAACTCAACTTGTTCTTGATTTGCTGAAGGATTTGTAGTTAAAGCACTATCAGATTCTATTTCTGCTAACCTCTCTTCGAGTTGCAGCACATACAATGTCAACTCCTCAACCTTCTCAACCAAAAGTCTGTTGATCTCACCAATATCAGCACCATTTTCTTCTACCTCTGTTGCCGTTGGCATATTTGGTAGGTGTTTGTTGGTGTTGATAAAGCTTCTTAACTCTGCAAAGGTTTTTAGCTTATAATCTGGTTGAAAAACGTAATCTGGGAAAGGAAATAATGTTGTGATATACTTTCTTGCATAAACGTCTCCTGCCCCAGTAACTTGAAAGTTAGCCTCAACGTTATCTGGTCCAAATGCTTCAATTAAATTACTACTATTGTTAGTGCTGTAATTCATAAATTCCATCGCTTATTTCACCCCACTTTTTCATAATATTTCGTGTTTATGAAATAAAGTTAAATTAAATTAAAAACAAATTTTGTTGAAAGAATATCTTTTTAAAATGGAAAATTCTGTTGTTTTTGTTTTGACAATTAATTCAAGATTCCCGTTAAAAAAATCAGCTCAACTATTTACTCAAGTTTCGGTACTCAATGAATAAGTGTAAGTTTAGATGGGCAGAAGGCAGTAAGCTTTATGCTTGTTTTTGCCTTCGTTTTTAAATTGAATACTTTATGGCACCTCTAAAAACCCTACTTTGGTTGCTAACTTGTTCTTTCTTCCAACTACTTCGTTGCCGAAACACTCATTTAGCCCAGCTAAATTCCTTTTTCAGCGCCTTGTATTTTTTTTAAAAACTGCCTTATCATTCCAAACAGAGTTATTAGAGATGCCCTTATTTACTGCACTTTCTAACTAAAAAAATCAATTTGATGTGTTAAATGCTAAAACTTGCCAATTGCATATTGCCTAAAGCTTACTTCCTACTAATTACAAACTCCATAGTCCATAAAATACGTTGTAAAATTAAACTTCGAAACTTCAACTATTAAAACACCTCTACAATTTTGCTGTTGTTAAACTTAGGTGTAATTTTGCAACGCTATGGTAAAAATTCGTGATATAGAACTTGGAGACTTTCCTTTGTTACTTGCTCCAATGGAAGATGTAAGTGACCCACCTTTTCGTGCCTTGTGCAAGGAAAATGGTGCTGATTTAATGTACACGGAATTTATTTCTTCCGAAGGTTTGATTCGCGATGCTGTAAAAAGTGTTGAGAAGCTTGATATTTTCGAATATGAACGTCCTGTAGGAATTCAGATTTTTGGGAATGACATTGAGAGTATGAAATTGGCTACCGAAATTACTGCCAAAACGAATCCTGATATTATCGACATCAATTATGGTTGTCCGGTAAAAAAAGTGGCTTGTAAAGGATCAGGAGCAGGAATTCTTCAGGATATTCCTAAGATGGTAAGAATGACAGCAGAGATTGTAAAAAGTACTTCTTTACCTGTTACCGTAAAAACCAGATTGGGTTGGGATGAAGACACAAAATATATTGTTGAAGTAGCTGAACGTTTACAAGACGTAGGAATTGAAGGAATATCAATTCATGGTCGCACACGTAAACAAATGTATAAGGGAGAAGCAGATTGGGACTTAATTGCTGCGGTGAAAAATAATCCGCGTATGCACATTCCGGTTTTTGGAAATGGTGATATTAACACTCCAGAAAAAGCTTTATTATACAAAGAGAAATATGGTGTAGATGGACTCATGATTGGTCGTGCATCGATTGGTTATCCTTGGATTTTTAATGAAATAAAGCATTTTAGAACAACAGGAGAACATTTGCCAGGACCAACATTAGAACAACGTGTAGATGTTGCCCGACGACACTTGGAGATGAGTGTGAAATGGAAAGGTGAAAAATTAGCAATTGTTGAAATGAAGCGTCATTATTCTAACTACTTTAGGGGAATACCTCATTTTAGGGCATTTCGTTCAAAATTGGTAACCTCTTTTGACTTGAACGAAGTTTATGATACCTTGGATGAAGTAGCTGAGAAATTTAAAGAAGTAGAACTTTTAGTTTAAGTTTTTAAAATCAATAAATATGTCTTCAAATAATAGAAACAACATTCACATCGGTGCAGAGGTTAAAATTGTGTTGAAAAAAGACCAAGCATCTGGAAAATTAACTGAAGGAACCGTTGAAAAGATATTGACGAGTTCACCAAAGCATCCGCATGGAATTAAAGTACGATTGACGAATGGAGAAGTCGGAAGAGTTAAGGAAATACTCTGATATCCGATCAATGGTAAAAATGACAGAATAAAAAGATTGCTGTACTATTTCTCCCCTAGCGGTTCTTTTACAGCTTACGGTCGTTAAGTTCGCTGAGCAATAACCCTTCGTCATTTCGCCCATTTCTTTCCCAATAAGTGGGTTAAACAGTGGTTGAAAATTCCTTCTTTTTTGCACTTAACTTTTTATATTCCTCCATCTCAACGAAGCCAAATAAAGTTTCAGATGCTTTTATAATTTCTTTAATTTTTAGTCTGATTTCAAAGCACTGACAAATATCCTTTTACTGATTGCAAGCAGAAGTTACAAAAAACATAATAAATAACCATAAAATATTTTCATATTGAGTGTCCTAGATAAACTTTGTTCAAATCAAAAAGAACTCGCTTATTTTGCAGGCAAAGTAAACAATGGAATATTTAATCGTTGAACGATATGCTTAGAAACGCTTCTTTTAAAAATCTTAGAAAAGAAATTTCGTTTTCTAGGCTGAATTGCTAATACATTAATATTTTCCTTGATATAAAGTTTACAAATCGCTTCTTCGAAATCATTTCCTGTAACCACATATGATTTTAATTCTTCATGACTAACACCTAGTTTTTTCCTCCAACTTGCCATGTTTTCTGCTGAGATATCAGACACTTCTTTTTCGAAGTGAACACTACTTACAACAGCGTTAAAATAATTTGCAAAACGATTTACCTCATTAAAAGAAACAACCTCCTCATCTTTATAATTGGTGAGGTAAGCAATTTTACTCATCTCATTTGTTGGACTTACCTCTTCAGGTATACTCAAAACATTACAAGGAGAACTATCAATAACACCTGCTGCTACAGATCCTAAAAAAACTTCTTTTAATCCTGTTGCTCCAGTCGTTCCCATCACAATAAAATTGGCATTCTCTTTTCTTGCGATATTGATTATTTTCGAAACAATTTGACCTTCTTCCATGATATGTTTAAAATCTATATCCCCATATCCGTTATTGTCTGCTTTTCTCCTTAATGTTTCAATCGATTTTTTAAAACTCTCAAGCGTTTCAATTTCCATTAATTCGAAAACTTCCTTTGAAGTGTTATGAAGGGCTCGGCCTAAATCAGGCAATTCATAAACATGTGCTAAAACTAATTCAGCTTTAAGTTTACGTGTCAATTGCAGCGCATAAAAAAATGCATTTTCTGCGGCATTTGAAAAATCGGTAGGAAAAATAATCTTAATCATCGTAGTTTATTTTACTAAAAATTTAGTGTCAATTTAGTTTACTAAGTTAAGCGCAAAAAATAATTTTCAACGCAAATAAACCTAAAAAATTAAAGATAAATCCAAAAAAAGCTTTTTTGATGGATTTTAATGATAAGAATCATTTCTTGAATGCTCGTGGAGAACACAACGCATAACATGTTAATGCATTAAATGTAAAATAAGCATACGCAATGAAACTTTAATGCGAATTATCGACGTGTATGGAATAAATTTAATAAATTACATTCTATAGGATATAAACTATAGCTTATGAAGCTTTTACTTCCATTTCTGATGTTATTATTTTCGTTTTCACTTTGTGCAACGAACGGAATCACCTATGCTCAAAAAATAAAAAATGCTTCAACTCTTAAGGAAAAGGAAGATATTTTTTTGGAATGGGTGATGAGATTAAGTCAAGAGGATAATTTTCATTGCGACTCGATTATTGAAAATAAAAACGAATATATTTCAAAGTTTTCTGATGACGGAAAAATTGCACTATTGGTAATCCAGTTCAATAATTCGCGTTTAAGAGGATCAGCGTCAATTCCCGATATCAATACTTACGATTTAAATCAAAATGATCAATTATTAATGGAAGGATTGGTAAAGTGCTTTAAAAAAGAGCCCATTTACCAAGCACAATACAATGAAATAAAACGTATTTCGAAATATTTTGAAAACGCTACACGAAAAAGTATTTTTTACTCGATTTCAACTTGTCTTTCAGGCATTGATTCACAAAGTAAAATAAAATTTTTTGAAGCGGCCATTCAACATGCTAAAGCAAGCCCCGTAGAAACCTTAACATCATCTGTTTACGACTTAATGTATTTGTATTACACTGATTTAGAGGATTTTGAAACCGCCATTCTAAATCAACAAAAAGGTTTGTTATTGGCAAAAAAACACAAATTAACAGCCAATACTTTAAATCACTTGACTAATATTGGTCATATCCATTTTAAATTAGGTAATATTTCTAAAGCGGAAGAAGCATTTTTTGAAGCAAAGCAGCTTGGCATGAACAAAAGTTTAGATTTCATATATGGTAAGCTGTACAATGGCTTGGGTGAATTGTACAACTCACTAAACAGACTGAATGAAAGCATCAAATTTTATAAAGAGTCATTGATTATGTTTTATAGCATAGAAAACTCCAATGGACTCGCTATTGTACATAAAAACATAGGAAAAACTTATTTTAAGAGCGGAGATATTGGTTTGGCAGAAAGTAATTACAAAATGAGTTTAACTTTTGAAAAGGAACTTAAAAACCCTGGAGAAAGAGGAGAATTATTTTATTTATTTGCTCAGTTATATTTACAGAAAAACCAACTGAAGTATGCAGAGGACTACATCATTCAATCGATTAACTATTGGAAAGAAAGAAATTATTTGATCCCCGTCAATAAAGCCTATTTATTATATTCAAAAATAAAGAAGGAACAAGGAGACCTAACTCAAGCAAATGAATTCCTTGAAAAATATATTAACTTCAGTGACAGCTTTCATAAGTTAGAGACAGAACGAAAAGTAGCTGAAATTAGTGAACTTTTTAAGTCGGAACAAAAAGAACGTAAAATTATAGCGCAAGAAAAGAAACTTGACGAAGGGAAATCTGAAAGAATCTTAGTTCAAAATAAATTAGAATACACCAAACAAGTAAATAACTTAATCATGGTTATTCTGATTATTTCTTTGGTCCTTTTTGTGGCCCTATTTATTCTTATTTCTACGCGAAACAAACAAGAACAATTAAAGAAAAAACAGAAAGAAATAGAGCTGCAACAAACATTATTGCGCACACAGATGAATCCGCATTTTATTTTTAATGCAATGTCAGTTATACAAAGCTATATCTACGATGAAGATATTCCTAACTCCTCAAAATTCTTAATCCATTTCTCGAAATTGATGCGATTAATACTAGAAAATAATGCAAAAGAGTTTATTCCTATGGATAAAGAAATAGAAATCATTAATCGGTATTTAGTTATTCAAAAAATGAGATTCGAAGACCGATTTAATTTCACGTTGGAGCATGGGTCAATTAAAGATCATTCAAGAATTTTAATTCCTCCAATGCTTGTTCAGCCATTTATTGAGAATTCAATTGAACATGGAGATTTAGATAAAGTTGAAAATGGACACATTCGCATTCATTGCGAAATTGTCAGGGATTTATTTATATTTACAATAGAAGACAATGGCATTGGCAGAAAATTTGCACTTGAAAAGAAGAAATCTGGCGCTTCTGAAAATCACCGCAGCATGGCAATACAATTAACAAAAGATAGAATTACTTTACTCAATGAAAAATATAAAGGCAAAGGTTATTTACGTATTGAAGATTTAGACAAAGACAGCCAAACTGGAACAATTGTAACCATCGCAACCCCTTATAATAAAAACTACTAAAACACAAACTAGCTCATGAAGTATAAAGTAATCATTATTGATGATGAAAGACGAACACGTTCCATGTTGAATAAAATGGTTTCACAAAGTAACTTTCCACTGGAAGTTGTTGAGGAGGCAGACTGTGTTGAAGCTGGATTACTTGCTATTCAGGAGCATGAACCGGACATCATTTTGTTAGATATTCAGATGCCAGATGGTTCAGGATTTGATTTACTCGATCGCGTAAAGAATAGAATTTTTCAAATTATTTTTATAACTGCTCACCAGGAATTTGCAATACGTGCAATCAAATTTTCTGCATTAGATTATATCTTAAAACCTGTGGAATTAAATGAGCTTGAAAGCGCTCTTGAAAATGCCATTGACGAAATTCAAACAAAATCAAACTTGTCTGTACGTTATGAGACCTTGGTAAATAACTTGAATCACAACAACAAAAGAATTGTAATTCGCACGAAGAGTTCGATGTATGTATTCGATGTAAAAGACATTGTGCATTGTCAATCGGATAGAAATTACACCTATTTTTACTTAAACGACGGCAGGAGAGTTTTTACATCTCGGACTCTAAAAGACTACGAGGATACTTTGTGTTTACCTGACTTTATTCGTTGTCACCGTTCACATATTATCAACATCAATTACCTTGAACGTTATGATCGAGGAGATGGGGGAACAATTGTGATGAAAGATGGAACTGAAATTCCTTTATCGCGATTAAGTAGAGAAAGATTTATGGAGGTTTTAGATTCGCTCTAAGGCCTTGTTTTAAAAATGTTCAGCCATCTTACATATCTCTTACAGCAATCCAAAAAACAAATTCAATTCATAATTGTTAGATTTACAAGGAAAACAATAGTTATGAAAGTAGAAATTTGGAGTGATGTAATGTGTCCGTTTTGTTATATCGGAAAACGCCGATTTGAAAAGGCCGTTAAAGCATTGAGCCTTGACAATATAACAATAGAATACAAAAGTTTTTTATTGGATGCTACACTAAAAACAGATTCAAACATCAGCGCTCAAGAACATTTAGCCAAAGCCAAAGGAATATCTTTGGAGGAAGTGAATAAAATGTACCAACAAGTTACAGAAATGGCAAAAGGAGAAGGTCTGAACTTTGATTTTGACAAATCTATTGTTGCGAATTCTTTCAACGCTCACCGAATTTTACATTTGGCAAAGCAGGAAGGAAAACAAGAGGAGGTAAAAGAATTATTGTTGAAAACGCACTTCGAAGAGGGGAAAAACATTGATGACGCTCCAACTTTGGAAGCTTTGGCTGAAATGGCTGGGATTTCAAAAGACAAATGCACAGATGTATTAAACAGTGATGCTTTTTCTGATGCTGTAAACGAGGACATTAAAATGGCCCGCGAAATTGGCGTTAAAGGAGTTCCTTTCTTTGTTTTAGAAGACAAGTATGCAATTTCTGGAGCGCAGAGTGTGGAGGTTTTTAAAGAAGCGCTTGAAAAGGCTGGAGCGGAATAGATTTTAGGTTGTATACTATAAGCGCGCTTCGAATTGGCTATTCTTTTAAACGAAATCGAATTGAAATTTTATCAACTCATATAATTAACTGAAGTTTCGTAGTTTAATTTCACAAGGTATTTTATGGACTATGGAGTTTGTAATTAGGAGGAAGTAAGCCTTAGGTTATATGCAATTGGCAAGTTTTAGCATTTAATACATCAAATTGGTTTTTTTTGATAGAAAGTTTAGTAAATAAGAGTATCTCTAATAACTCTGTTTGGAATGATAAGTCAGTTTTAAAAAAAAATACAAGGCGCTGAAAACGGAATTTAGCTGAGCCAAATGAGTATTTCGGCAACGAAGTAGTCTTTGCAAGAAAACTTCAAATACTGCGTTAAGCTTGTTTTAAATTGCAATCATCCCGACGCTGAAAGTCGGGACTCCTGACAATTAAAAACTTCAAAAGCCTTGTCTTGGAAGCATTCTTATCAAAGACTTAAAAATAATTAGTTTTCTTGCGGACACTAGTGCTGTAACTCATAAATAACGGTGCTTAAATTTTGCTTCAATTTTTTTCTTTAGACAAGGCGAAATTTTCAAGCATAGCCATAGTTACGGTTTAAAATTTTAACGAAGTATAAAGGGAAAAGATGAGTGAAATAAGCGATGGAATTTATGAATTACAGCACTAGGTAGTTGGAAGAAATAACAAGTTAGCAATCAAAGTAGGGTTTTTGGAGGTGCCCTAAAGTCTTCAATTTAAAAACGAAGGCAAAAACAAGCATAAAGCTTACTGCCTTCTGACCATTTAAACTTACACTTATTCATTGAGTACCGAAACTTGTGTAATTAATAATTTTTGTAAACTTCTTTGTTCTTAAATGTCAAACGAAGCAACTCAAAACTTCTTGTGCCTTAAAATATTTTGAAGTAAACTCAGGATTTATAGATGGTAAGAGCTTCTTCATCGTAAAGCTTTGTTTTTTTTGATTCGTTTAAATTCATCAAAACACACAACAAACCCTAAAACTTTTTAAAAACGCCATAAACAAGCTCATTCCCATCCCGCAGCTCAATCTTAAAATCGTCAATCAAGAGCTGACTTTTACCTTTATTCCAAATCAATGTTTTGAATTCCACATCGCTATAATTCAAATAGACATCTGACAACCTCAAGGAAACATGATAAGTATTCCATTCAGGACTTAAAATGTCTGGAACTTCAGGTGTTTCTAATTCAACACTTGTCCAGTAAATTGACTCGCCATCTACTTCTAACGTAACAACTAGTATTGCTCCATCAAACGAATTGGTTGACTTTGCTTTAATTGAGAGATCAATACAGTCTGATTTATTTTTGATTATTTCTTTTAATGACACTTTATAAAGCGGACCCCATTCTTCATCTGAATCCATCAGGTAAGAAAAGTTTCCTGAAAATGCGGTTGTATCTTTTATTAATTTAGGATTAAAACTCCAGTTTGGAAGTGAAGTTTTTTCGAAATCTAAATTGGAAATAGAAATAATTTGACTGCTCTTTTTAGTCTTTATTTTTGAAAACAGATAAGTCGTTCCGCCAAAGTAGTTGTTCTGTAGCTCTATGAAAGGATAAAACTCTAGGATAATTGGAATTGCTTGGCTATTTCGGAGTGACCATGCCACCCTTTTCGGTTGAAATGGTGCCACTTTAAAAGATGCTACAAGTATATGAATATTTTCTAATAATTAACATTTAAAGCGTTTGTTTTCTTAAAGATTC
>Ga0307952_1000318_pt1 | contig 29958 bp, 24 predicted proteins | sample OrgLakmetagen376_FD_201821 | JGI IMG/M metagenome (GOLD analysis project Ga0307952, IMG submission 201821) | Saline water microbial communities from Organic Lake, Antarctica - #376 | ecosystem: Environmental > Aquatic > Non-marine Saline and Alkaline > Saline | place: Antarctica: Organic Lake...
CTACCTTGTTGGCTTTTCGTTGCTGACCAGTATTTTTACCGGCGTGGCACTTACCGCAACGAGTCTGGGGGTTACGGTAACCATCTGGGCAGAGGCCAAGCAGCTCACCACTGAGCGCGGCAATCTGTTTGTTGATGTCGCTGAACTTGATGACATCAGCAGCATTGTGCTGATGGCCATTCTCGTTGCCCTGGCACCGTTACTGGCCACTGAGGATGGTATTGCTTTGGCCGATGTTGGCATTACGCTGGCTAAAGTGTTCACTACCCTCGCCTTATTCATTACGGCCTGCTGGGTATTTTCTGTCTACATTGAAAAACGCCTGACGCAGTTTATCGAGCAACGAGAAACCCGGCACGAGCCCATGGTATTGATTTTATCGATCGGGTTTATCATTGCAGCCTTGGCTGAAATCAGTGGCCTGTCGCTGGCCGTCGGCGCCTTTCTGGCCGGACTGGCCTTCAGCCGCGATACTCAAGCGACCAAGGAACGCGTCGTTTTCAATGGCCTCTATGTCGTTTTCACACCCTTCTTCTTTATAGGCTTGGGCCTGCACATTGATCTGACCGCCTTTTCAAGCGCGCTCTGGCCTGGTCTGGTATTACTGGTTGCCGCCATCATCGGTAAATTGTTGGGTACCAGCCTGCCGGCTTACCGTCGCCTGGGCGGTTTTGGTGCCCTGTTAATGGGTGTCAGCATGATCCCGAGGGCCGAAATTGCCATGGTTATCATGCAAAAAGCGCTGGATGCGGGCGCCGACTCCCGGGCCTTCTCAGCCATGATGATCGTCTCTGTCGGCACGGTGATGCTCACCAGTCTGGTCTTACCCTGGATGATGCGCCGGGAGCCCTGATACCGGGGCTCCCGGGTCGATGTTTTTCGGATACACAGACATCATCGCATGAAATACTTTTACTAATTCATAACCTGAAATTTGATCGTTTGTGACCAGTCGGTCAAGTAATTAACATGCGCCCCAGTTAGAGAGGAAACAGGCAAACAGCCTCTGCCTCCAAACCAAATAGGCTTTTAGCCGAGGATTAGCGCATGAACACCCAGCATACTAAAACCACCCTAGTCACCGACCGCGAAGGCCGCGTCGACGTCGCTTATTACCACCGCAAAGCGATGAAAATGCGCAGCGAATTCATCGCTGCCCAAGCCGCCTCAGGGTTCAAATTCCTGCGCCGCTCGGTGAGCAATCTGTTCAGCGCGCCGCTTAAGCAGCGTAACGCCTGAAAAAACCGCCTTTATGACGTTGCAGCAAACTGACAAGCGCTGCGACGGCGCAAGCTCTCCTCTTTGTCGTTGTTATTGTGTTGTTTTTTTGCACGGGCCGATTCGTCGTACCGTGCTTTTTTATGTCTGATTTTTATCTACTGCCATTACTCACTACCACGCCACCCGAATGTTTAACGTGATGCTAACGAGCCCTGCCAAACGTTCAGAATTCAGCAATTTGCACAACGCAGGAACGCTTGGTTGCAGCTAAGGGCCCTGCCAGCTGATTATAAAGATGGCTACACTGCATGCTTCACTTGTTGTCACAAGGAGCCATTTATGGCGCAGACCATTGAACTGACCGCCAGCGACCAGCACCGTTTCGCTTTGTATATTGCCGAGCCAACACAGACCCCCAAAGGGGTTGTCGTTGTGCTGCAAGAAATATTCGGGGTCAACAGTCATATTCGTTCGGTCTGTGACCAGTTGGCAGAGGCCGGTTATGTAGCTGCAGCGCCAGCTTTGTTTGACCGATTGGAGCCCGGATTTGAAACCGGTTATGAGCCTGATGACGTCGCTCTCGGTCGCCAGATGATGGGACAATTCAACCTTGACACCGCCATGATCGACATCACCGCCTGCATCGATCACCTGAAGGAAAAGGGGTCGGTCAGTGTCATGGGATTTTGTCTGGGTGGTTCACTGGCCTACAAGTTCGCTACTCAAAACGCAGACATCGCCTGCGCCGTTGGCTATTACGGTGGTCGCATCCCTGACATGGCAGATGACGCGCCGCTGTGCCCGACCACCCTGCACTTCGGTGAACAGGATGCCGGCATCCCAATGGCGAACGTCGACATCCTGCGCAGCAAACAACCCAATCTACCGATCTATACCTATACGGCAGGCCATGGTTTCAATTGCGACCAGCGTGGCTCCTATGAACCCTACTCGGCCAAACTCGCCTGGGAAAGAACCATGGCGCTGATTGCCAAAGTGTCGGCTTAACCGGCAGCACAGTGCAGTAGCGCCCAGTATCTAAAGATATTCGAGCGGTTGACTCAGTTGATAGCTTAAGCAGTGACTCAAGCCTCGCGGCTATCGGAACCCTAATCCAGTCATCGACCGCAAGCCAGGGTTGCCTGCCGGGGCCGACCTGATAAAGTACCGCCACTGGCAACGACCTGCCGTTGCTCACTTCACCTTCAGGCCGCTTGTTGTAATGCACAGTGTTATGCCACAGTCGCGCTTCCCCTCCGAACTGGTTGTTATTGTTGCCGGTGTTTCCGCTGCCTTGCACCTGGGGAAATTACCGCCAGCCATTCCTGCTCTGGAAGCGGCGCTCGGCATCACCTTGTTGCAGGCTGGCTTCATGTTGTCACTGGTGCAACTGGCGGGCATGACAATGGGCCTGCTAGTAGGCATGGCGGCCGATACGGTGGGCCTGCGGCGCAGTATGGTGGTTGGCCTGGCGATACTGGCGATAGCCAGCCTGGTGGGCGCCGAAGCGACATCGGTAAGCGCATTGCTGACATTGCGAGCCGCCGAAGGGCTTGGCTTTCTGCTGGTAGTTCTGCCGGCGCCTGGGTTGATTCGACGCCAGGTGGGGGTCGACAAACTCAGCAAGCGCCTTGGGCTTTGGGGCTGCTATATGGGTTTTGGTACCAGCCTGGCATTGTTGACCGCACCCTGGGTAATAGACGCCGCTGGCTGGCAAGGCTGGTGGCGGGCACTGGCTCTTATATCAATTCTTATGCTGGTGTGGGTCCTGCTCAGGGTGCCCGCCGATCCGCCACCCAAATCGCTTTCACATGGCACTAATACCCTGCATGCACCCTGGTGGCAACGCCCGAAAGACACCCTGTCCAAGCCTGGGCCCTGGCTGATCGCCATCATCTTCGCGCTGTATTCCAGCCAATGGTTATCGGTGATCGGCTTTCTGCCTTCCATTTATCGCCAGGCCGGCTTCAGCCTCATGCTGATCGGCCCGCTCACGGCTCTGGTGGCGCTGATCAACGTTCTGGGTAACCTCGCCTCGGGTTACTTGCTGCATCGCGGTATCAGTGCCGACCGCCTGCTTTACACCGGCTTCGGCGTGATGGCCGCTGGCACTATGCTGGCGTTTTCCAGCCTGACAGATGGCGCACCTCTGTTGAGATACATCGCTGTATTACTGTTTTCGATGGTGGGTGGCGTTATCCCCGGGGTGCTGTTTTCACTGGCTGTACGACTGGCCCCCAGTGAAGGCACTGTTTCAACGACAGTTGGCTGGATGCAGCAATGGTCATCACTGGGCCAGTTTGCTGGCCCGCCGCTGGTTGCACTGGTGGCCAGTCGCAGTGGCGGCTGGGAATCGACCTGGGTAGTGACCGCCGGGTTGTCACTGATCGCGGCCCTGGTTATCAGTCGGCTGCCCCGACTCTCCAGCTGAAAACTGCGGTTGGGAATGTCAGCGTGTTTGCAGTAGGCTTGTGGTGAATACTGTACCCATAGGCCGTCACATGTCCGAGAAAATAGAAGTAGGCAATGCACTGCGTGTTTTCCAGACCGTGATCGACAATGGCACGAAAACCGATAAAGGCTATGAGTTTAAGGGTCTCATCGCCGATACCGGCTTTGATGGTTACACCGTCACACTCAGTGACGGTGCGGTGACGTTAACAGTGATGTTCCATCAGAAATTTGCAGTCGACAGCCCAAATTCCCAGGCTACTGAAAACTTCATTAAGCGTCTGGATGTACTGCTGGACGAATACCAGTAACACCTTCAATTTCAACGGTACTTTTACTGATACTGCTCATGAGCGCCGGCCAGCATGGAAGGTTTACCAGCAACAGCAACATGTTGGTATTTCTGCCGAAACTGACGCGGTGTAACTCCCTTATAGCGCTTGAACAGCCGGTTAAAGTTGGACAGATTGGGAAAACCGCTGGCGTCGGCCACCAGGCTGACCGGACGTCCGGTGCGGATCAGGTCGGCACAGGCGTGGCCGAGCCGAATTTGAGTCAGGTACTGATGCAGGCTCTGGTTCATCTGGCGGCGAAATACCCGGTTCAAGGTGCTGACACTCATATGGTGCTCTCGTGCCAGCTCAGGTACCCGTAAGGCGTCACGAAAGTCGCGATGCAAGTTGTCAAGAATAGGGCTTAGTTCGCGCTGGGCAGGTTCCGCCAGCGTCTCGCTGTGAAAACGCTCTGACGCCAGCGTGCGTGGAGCTTCCCCCTGCAATGTGGTGAGAATATCAAGCAATGCCGTCAGACGGCGGGTGGCACTGGCACCGGGTAATTGACCGAACAGCGGCGCAAGTTGCGCGGCGAGTGTATGCGACCAGGCAAGGCCTCGCCGCGACCGGTCTAGCCAGGTTGACAGGGATGCAAACTCGGGAAACTGCTGGCTCAGACCATCCACCCAGGCCTGGCGAAACCAGAGCACGTAAACCCGGTGAGTCCCCTGCTGTTCGCTTTGCTGACTGGCCCAGCTGTGCGGCAGGTTGGGACCGAGCAGTACCAGATCACCACTTTGATAAGCCTCAATATGGTCACCGATATAACGCTCGCCCTGGCTGTTCACCGTCAAAGTCAGTTCGTATTCAGGGTGGTAGTGCCACTCGAACGGCAGTTCATCCAGCTCGCGCAAGAAGAAACGCCAGGAGGCATCATCAGGGTGTTGAATGCGTTCGAACTGGGCTTTCATAAACGTTACGGCATCGGTTAGCGCTATCTATCCGAAATTATCATCAATTATGAGCGAATAGTACCGGTTTTTGCACCAACCTCACCACTTACACCGACGATACAACTCTATTCTGTTGCCATGACTATAGAGGAGAGCCCCATGACCACAATAAAAAACCGCTACGGCTTTGGCGACCAGCAGCCCGGCAACAACAGTGTTGGCAACCAGGAACACCCGTCGCTAGCAAGCATCGTCAAACAACGTCCGTTGCACGTGCTCAGCGAGACAGACTGGACCCACTGGCAGCGCTTCGGCTACGTCGTTATTCGTCAGGCGATTGCCCCCGAGCAGGTGGCCGCTACCCGGGAATTCCTGTGGGAATTCCAGGAGATGTCAGCCAGCGACCCGGCTAGCTGGTACGCCCCACAACGTCGCGACCACGCCATGGTTGAACTTAACAATAGCGGCATGGTGGAGTGTTACAACCACCCGTTACTGTGGAAAAACCGGCAAAATCCGCGAGTGTATGGCGCCTTTGTCGATATCTGGGACCGGGAAGATCTCTGGGTCACTATCGACCGGGCCAATCTGAACCCGCCCAACCGATCCGGCCGGGAATTCGGAGGCTTCATACACTGGGATGCCAACACCGCACTCGAACCCCTGCCCGTCAATGTTCAGGGAGTGCTTGCACTGAGCGACACCACCCCTGAAACCGGCGGCTTTCAGTGCGTATCCCGGCTGTTTGAACACTTTGAGGAATGGTTAACACAGGCTCCATCGGACAGGGATCCGTTTTCGCCGGGCCAGGACTGCGGCTACCCGACCGAATTCGTAGCGATGAAAGCTGGTGATCTGCTGATCTTCAACAGCCTGCTTGCCCACGGCATTCGCCCGAACCAGTCAGACACCGTGCGCATGGCACAGTACATCGCGATGGTGCCGGCCGAAGAAGACAACGCCGAGGTAGCTGAGTGGCGCGTCACCTCATGGCGCGACCGAGTACCACCCCAGGGCTATGCCTTCCCCGGCGACCCGCGCGAATGGGAGCAAAGCCGGTACCCCAGAGCAGAGCTGTCTAATCTCGGGCGTAAATTACTGGGGCTGGACTCCTGGTATTCCTGATACTCAACTTGAACTATCCGGTCTCAACCAGTTGCAGTATTGCCGAGCAAAGAGATAGCTTTGCCCCGATCGCCTGAATCCAAATCCGCGACAAACAAAATGGTCTGCGGGTCGGGGGGCATCTGAGGTCTTTTCATAACAGGCTCACACATCGGAGATTAAAAGCAGTCTCAACTCCCAATTTTTACACTATTAGCAGGTTGTTGAAAAAGGCCTCCTGCCTTGCTATAAGCTACATCCATGTAGCTCACCGGTAAATTACGAGCATTTATCCTGGTGCAGCGCACTGCTATGAGCCCTATGTTCGGTCATTTTGCTGGCTCGTGTTATACGGGCGGCAGGTTCAGCTCTTCTAAATACTGGTTATGTGCGTCCGCGGCCTTATTCATCCGCTCATTTATCTCGACAAGTTCGGCATGGACGTCTGACAGTTTGATTTCGGTTTCTGGCTTGGCAGTGCTGATGTAGCGGGAGATATTGAGGTTGTAGTCATTTTTCTCAATCTCCTCCATGCCGACCCGACGGGCGTAGCGCTCATCTTCCTTGCGATATTGGTAGGTCTCGACAATGTTATCGATATCCTCGGGGCGTAGTGTATTTTGGCGCTTGCCTTTTTCAAAGTGCTCACTGGCGTTGATAAAGAGCACGTCATCGGGTTTCTTGCATTTTTTCAAGACCAGAATGCACACGGGTATGCCGGTGGAGAAAAACAGGTTGGACGGCAGGCCAATCACGGTGTCGATGTGCCCGTCCTTGAGCAATTTGGTGCGGATGCGTGCTTCTGCACCACCTCTGAATAATACGCCGTGGGGCAAAATGATCGCCATGGTGCCTTCGTCCCCAAGAAAGTGAAAGCCATGCAGCAAAAAGGCGAAGTCTGCCGCTGATTTTGGGGCTAGGCCGTGGCTTTTAAAGCGAAAGTCTTCGCCCAGGGCGTCATTGGGCTCCCAGCGGTAGCTGAACGGCGGATTGGCCACTACCGCATCGCATTGCAGTTTTTTGGCCGGGTTCATTTCGTTGAGCGAATCCCAGTCATTCACCAAGGTATCACCGTGGTGTATCTCGAACTCCGTATCCTTCATCCCGTGCAGCAGCATATTCATGCGCGCCAGGTTGTAGGTGGTGATGTTCTTTTCCTGACCATAGATCATGCCGATGCCGTGCGGGCCCATCTGACTGCGCACGTTTAGCAACAAGGAACCGGAGCCACACGCGAAATCCAGCACCCGATTGAGTTTTTTCTTTTTCCCGGTGGAAGGATCTTGACTGTCCAGGGTGACAATGCGCGAGAGGATGGTGGAGACCGATTGAGGGGTATAAAACTCGCCCGCTTTCTTACCAGAGCCGGCGGCAAACTGGCCGATCAGGTATTCGTAGGCATCGCCCAGCACATCGCTGTCGGTAGAGAAGTGCGCGATGCCCTCGGCGATTTTGGTAATGATGGTGCAGAGCTTTTTGTTCCGGTCGGTCGACTGTCTGCCGAGCTTTTCGGAGTGGAGGTTAATTTCCGAAAACAAGCCCTGGAAGGTGCTGGCAAAGGATTCGTTTTCAATGTGTTTGAAGCCGCGCGCCAGGGTTTGCAACAGCTCCGCATTTTGGGTGCGCGCCAGCTCGGCGATGCTGCTCCACAGGTAATCCGGGTGGATGACATAGTGCATCTTGCGACGCATCTGTTTTTCAAACGCGGGTATGTCGTCGACGTTGTCCTGATACCACAGAGACAGCGGCGCAGAACGGTCATCCTCGGGCGACTTGGGATAGTCCGGCCCCAGTTCTTTTTTTGCCGCCGTCTCGTAGTTGTCAGAGAGGTAGCGCAGAAACAAAAACGACAGCATATAGTCGCGGAAGTCGTCGGCGTTCATCGCGCCGCGCAGGTCGTCGGCAATGGCCCAAAGGGTTTTGCCCAGTTGGCTGAGTTGTTCTTTGGTCATAATTGCGTCGCTATCTTGATAAGAGATTAATCTTGAGGTCGGTGCTTCAGCTTATCTTCGAGCGCTTTTAACTGCGCTTCATCGGCCTGATCGGCGACAATGGCTTCTTGTGTTTTACGGCGTTGATCAAAATCGGGATAGCGTTCGCTAGCGGATTGCTCCATTTGTGTATGGCTGATTGCCCCAGCGTCCGCCAGCAAAGGAAAGTCGTTACTGCTAATAATGTCACCCACGCGGCTATGCCAAAAAGCCATGGGGTGTCGGTGCAATTTTTGGCGCGCAGCTCAGCGGTTTCGAGAAAGATCACCACCAAGCGATTTAACGTATCGACTTCATCCTCGCTCAGGTAATTCTTAGCAATAAGGATGTCTTGCTTGCGCACCTTTGTCCCTTTCCAGTTCAACAAGCCAAAGTGCGAGTCATCGGGGTTGGCGCGGGCACAGACCAACTCGGCGGCGGTTTGTTGGGTAACGGCATAGAGCAACAGGTTTTGCACACTGGCGAAAAACTGCTGGGTGCTTTTATCGGTTTTGTCGTAATCGCTACTGAGCGAAAACAGGTCGCGTATCTTCTGGTAAAAGCGCTTTTCCGAGGCGCGAATATCGCGGATGCGTTCTAGCATCTCATCAAAGTAATCCGAGCGGCCATCAGGGTTTTTCAGGCGCTCGTCATCCATCACAAAGCCCTTGCGCAGGTACTCGCCAAGTACAGTGCTTGCCCAGCGACGAAACTGCACACCGCGCGGCGAGCGCACCCGGTAGCCCGCGGCAAGAATGGCATCAAGGTTGTAGAGCGTGACGCTGCGGCGCACTTCGCGGGCGCCCTCAGTTTGAACTGTCAAGGATTCCTTGACAGTTGCCTTGGGGTCAAGCTCACCGTCGGCAAAGATATTGCGCAGATGCAGTGAGACATTTTGCTTGGTGGCGTTAAACAGCTCGGCCATCTCCAGCTGGCTGAGCCAGACCGTGTCATTATCGGCCCGCAGTTGAATCCGGCTCTGGCCGTCTTCGGTGGTGTACAGAATCAGCTCGCTCATGCGCCCATCGCCTCCGGGCTGGGGAAGAGCTGCTGCATCAGGCCTTTTTTGTGGGTTTTGAGGGCGTCGATTTTTTCCGCCTGCGCGGCGATCAGTGTGTCGAGAGGCGAGAGGCAATCGGCGATTTTTTGTTGCTCTTTTAGGCTTGATGTTAGAACCTATAACTCAAGAACACTAGACTTTGCAATATTCTTCATTGAGCCAGATGTACCCGTTGCCAAAGCGGCAAGAGCTGCTCTACCTTTCCCTGACCCCAATATATACGCAATGAAACGCATGGAGGTTCCTAGCTTGGGTTTGGCGGCCCAAAGCCGATCCGGAAGGAAGAGGTTCTCGTGACTAGCGTCAATATACGCATTAGCCCCAACAAGTGCAGGGGTATTCATTCGGCTAACAATTATTGTGTTTTTGAGAACTGGCTCTTTTAATCGGCTCGGCTCTTCTATACTTGTGACGACTTTATTCTCTAATGGCTCAAAAACGCCATTGGTCACCGCACTTGTTTTTAAAATGCCACTCTCATCTTCGCGTGCATATCTATCTCCAGAGTTTACGCTTACTCCTGCATCTAGTGCCTTTACCAATGCGGACAAAGGCTTCTTCTCCCACTCCCTCGCATCCCGAAACTCGGGAAAGCGCAACCTGGGCACCAACACCTGCTTATCGTCCATCATTCCTCCAACCCACCGGGATTGTTCAGCGCTTTTTTATCCGCTGACGCCAAACGGCGTTCGACCTTTTTCACATCCTCAGTAGGCGGCAGGCTTTCCGGGCGGATGCCTCGACCCAGCAGGGTCTGGCGCACGGCTTGGTTGTTGGTGACGTGCTCTTGGGATATTTGCGGCCCGCGATTCATGGCCTGCTTGCGGGCATTATGGATGGTGATCTCGGTAGCAAAGTCTTTGGCCTTGAGGATGATGGTGGGGGCAAAATCGGCCAGTGGGCGGTTGTCCGGCACTTGCCACTGGGCTTTCATGGCCTTGGTGTTTTTGCCGAACAGCGCCGTATCGCCTTTGCTGAGGATTAGTGCAAAGCTTTTTGCCATGGCATAAACCCGTTCATTTTTCATCGTTCGGCCTCTCCCTTTTTGCTTGTTCATCTGGTTCGGCAATTTTCTTCAGCGCCCGGTCAAAATCGCTTTCAAACAGCTTGTCTTGCACGATGCGGTATTTCTCGAATTCGCTGAGCGCGTGTGCTTTGGCAATTTCCGCCGTGACTTTGCCGGCGTCTTGTAAGATTTCGCGGTCAGTCGCTTCGATGAATTTGTTCAGACGGGTTTCCCAATCTTGCATCGTCATGGGGATCTGGCGTAGCGCCATGTCTTCGGCGACATCCAGATAGGCCGCCACTAACCGCTGCAATTGGGCCATTTCGCTTGGGGTGAGATAGTTTTTGGCGACGCTCACATCGAACGTTTGAACTTTCCCTCGCGGCGCATCTTTCCAAGTGGTCAGCCCCATGTTTGCTTTTTCAGCATCGGCGCGGTAATAGACCACTTCTGCCGCGGTTTGCCCGTGAATGGCCCAATGCAGTTTGTTTTGCACGGTGGCGAAGAAGCGTTGGGTGGCCTTTGCGGTGACGTCGTAGTCGATGGAGGTGGCATATATGTCAGTGATTTTTTGGTAGAATTTCCGCTCAGAGAGACGAATCTCGCGGATGCGCTGTAGTTGTTCTTCAAAGTATTGTTTGCTGAGAATCGAGCCGTCGTTTTTCAGCCGCTCGTCATCCATGGCAAAGCCTTTGATGGCGAACGACTCAACGATAGTGGTGGCCCATTTGCGGAACTGTACGGCACGCTCGGAGTTGACTTTGTAGCCAACAGCGATAATTGCAGCCAGATTGTAGTGTTGGGTGTCGTAATTTTTGCCGTCAGATGCAGTTATTCGAAAATTTCGAATAACTGCATCCTGCTCTAACTCACTATCGGTAAAGACCTTTTTTAGATGGTAGTTGATGGTATGGGTTGCGACGTCGTAGAGCTGCCCAATCATCTTTTGAGTAAGCCAAACATTTTCATCGGCATACACAGCTTGCACTTCACTCTGGCCACTGGCGGCGATAAAGGTTAGGTATTCGGCAGCCGAGGAGCGAATGGTGGTTTGGGTATTCCCCGTAAGCTTACTCATACGCCGCTAATCCCGAAATCTCGCGCCCTTGCACCTGCTTGTTCAAAAAAGGCACCAGGTCATCCATCAATGCCAGCTCGGCCTTGGTGCGCGCTTTCCAGCCCAGTTCCAGCGGCGCGAACAGGTCGCTTAATTGCTCGCCGTCGAAAATCATGCGGTCGAGAATGGCATCGACAAAGGCTTTTAGAGTGACGGGTTCTAACTGGTGCATGGCGGCAAGCTCCGCCAATTCGCTGTCGGCCTTTTGCGCCTTGAAGGCTTGATAGCCGTCGCGGATTTCCTGCTCACTTAGGCCCTGGCCCGCTTGCAGGCTGTTGATGTAGGCAATGATGTCGTCGCGTTCGTCCATCAGGTTGCTGCTGGCGGCGAGCATGTTAACCAACTGTGTGCGGCTCATGGTCTGCTTGCCGGGTTTGTTCTGGCTGAAGCGGGCGATCAGGCCGATGATGTAGTCGTAGTCGATCAGCGCCGAGGAGAAGAGCACAAACTCAAAATCGAGCTGTTCGATGCCCTCCTGCGCGCCGCTGGCCCCCTCTCCATCAACGGGGCCGCTTTTGCCTTGCTGGGCCTTGAGGCGCTGGGCGGTTTCGAGGTAAGAGCCTCTTAACGCCCGCAGGTCATCTTCGGGCAACAGGGTGTTTATTTTTTCCTTTTGCGCTTGGTCAAGGTCCGTGTATTGATCAAGCTGGGTTTTCAGGCGCTGCACTTCCTTGAAGCGCTTGATGAATTCGATACGCGCGGCGTCACCTTTTAGGTTGTAGACCGCTTCTGGTTCGCAAACGCCATTGCTCTGTTGCGTGGTTTGGGCGCCACTAGCTGATATAAACCGTTCCATCTCCGCTACCGCTTGTTGGTACTTTTCAATCACTTTGGGTGCTGGGTCCACCAGCCAAATTTCCCTGGAGCGGTCTTTGTCTTCACCAGAGAAAAGTGCGATGGCTTCGTCCACGCTCGGTTCCTGCCCACGAAAGTCGAGGATGTTGCCGTAAGGCTTGGTGTCGTTGAGCACGCGGTTGGTGCGTGAGAACGCCTGGATCAGGCCGTGGTGTTTAAGGTTTTTATCCACATACAGGGTGTTGAGGTATTTGGAGTCGAAACCGGTGAGCAGCATATCCACCACTATGACGATGTCGATCTTGTGCTTATGCGGGTAGTCGCTGTTGCGGTATTGCTGATCTTTGATGCGCTGCTGCACGTCTTGATAGTAGAGATCGAACTCGTTAATGCTGTGGTTGGTGCCGTACTGGCTGTTGTAGTCGGCAATGATGGTTTTGAGCGCGGCTTTTTTACGCTCAGGCTCCTGCTCATTGTCGGCCTTTTCCTGCGGCAAGTCTTCCTGAAGCTGTTTGACGTCTTTGTTGCCCTCCGCCGGGGGTGAGAAGACGCAGGCGATATTGAGCGGCTCAAGGTCGGAATTGCCCGCCTGGCGTTCGGCCTGTATCTCTTTGAACAGGGTGTAGTAATCAATAGCTTTGTTGATGGATGAAGTGGCCAGCACGGCGTTAAAGCGCCGCTGGTTGGTGGCGGCATTATGCTTGGCCAGAATCGACTCGACGACCGCTTTCTGGGTGAAGGTCTCGCCGGGTTTTACCTTGGCCTTTTTTTCGGTTTTGCGGGCGTTGTTAACTGTATCGTTACCTGCGTCGTTATCAGCCGCGTTCTGCCGGGCGGCTTCGGGCTTGAAGTAGTCGATATGAAAGCGCAGCACGTTACCGTCGTCGATGGCGTGGGTAATGGTATAGGCGTGCAGTTGCTTTTCAAAAATATCCTTGGTGGTTCTATATGAGCCGACGGTGCCGTCAAACTGCTTGTAAGTGGCGTTTTCTTCAAAGATCGGCGTGCCGGTGAAGCCAAACAGTTGCGCCTTAGGAAAGAAGGACTTGATAGCTTTGTGGTTCTCGCCGAATTGCGAGCGATGGCATTCGTCGAAAATAAAGACGATGCGCTTGTCGCGCAGGGGTTCCAGCCGCTCCTTATAGGTGAGCTTGCCTTTTTCCCTGTGCTGCTGTGCTTTTCTGCTGGTTTCATCCAAGGCCAGACCCAGCTTTTGGATGGTGGTGACGATGACCTTGTCGGCATAGTCTTCCGAGAGCAAACGACGCACCAAGGTTTCGGTGTTGGTGTTCTCCTCGACGCAGCCCTCCTGAAATCTGTTGAATTCCTCGCGGGTTTGCCGATCCAGGTCTTTGCGGTCGACCACAAACAGGCATTTTTCGATGTCGGGGTTGTCTTTGAGCAGCGTAGAGGCCTTGAAGGAGGTGAGCGTTTTGCCGCTGCCGGTGGTGTGCCAGATGTAACCATTGCCCCGGTTCTGGTGGATGCAATCGACAATGGCCTTGACCGCGTAGATTTGATACGGCCGCATGATCATCAGCTTTTGCTCGCTGGCAACCAGCACCATGTAACGGCTAATCATCTGGGCTAAGGTGCATTTGGCAAGGAATTTGTCGGCAAAATCGTCCAGGTGGGTGATTTTGTTGTTGTCTTCCCCGGCCATTTGGTAGATAGGCAAAAAACGCTCATCGGCATTAAACGCGAAGTGCTGGCTGTGGTTGTTGGCAAAGTAGTAAGTGTTGCTGCGGTTGCTGACAATAAAGAGCTGCATGAAGCAGAGCAGCGTATTGGCGTAGCCATTGCCAGGGTCGTTCTTGTAATTGACGATCTGCTCCATGGCACGGCGCGGGTTGATGCCCAGTGTTTTCAGCTCGATTTGCACTACGGGCAAGCCATTGATCAGCAAGATCACATCATAGCGGTGGTGGCTGTTGTCGGAGTTGATGCGGAGCTGATTGATGACCTCAAAGTCGTTTTTGCACCAGTCCTTGAGGTTGACCAGCATGTAATCCAGAGGCGTGCCGTCCTCACGTTGGAAATACCCGTACTCGCGCAGGGTTTTGGCGGCCTGGAAGACATCGGCGTTGATGATTTCGTCGCGCAGGCGGGCGAATTCCGCGTCAGTAAGCCGGACGTGGTTGAGCGCCTCAAACTTGTCGCGGAAGTTTTGCTCAAGGGTAGCCTTGTCGCGGATGTCTGGGCGATAGATGTACTTGAGTTCATCGAGCTTTTTGATGAGGTTTTGCTCGATTTCGCTTTCTAGCAGAGGCATCCAGTTATCTCTTTTTTGTAAGTAAGCTCGGCAGGGCATGCATCCGACAAATATTTGCTGCACATTATTTTGCCATTTTAGCCAGCTTTATGCAGCCTTTTGTCCGGCAGGTTGGGCTAGGCTCATAACAGACTGGATTCAATGCCCCGACAATTAGTTGCAAATGGAACCAACACGCACTACCCTCAGTCTATATAGTTTCATTTGCAACCATAACTGCCTGAGGTTCTGGTCATGACACCCCCGCCCGATTATCAAAACGGTTTTCGCAATCAGTTTTCTACTGAAGCGCTACCTGGCGCTCTGCCTGTAGGCCAGAATTCGCCTCAACGCTGCCCCTACGGCCTGTATGCCGAGCAACTTTCGGGTTCGGCGTTTACCGCGCCGCGTCATCAAAACCTGCGCAGCTGGTTGTATCGGATACGCCCCTCGGCGCTGCAGTCGGCTTACCGTCCACTGCCGGATCGGTCGGTCGAAACAGCCCCTCTGCAAAACCCGGCGTCCGATCCGAATCAGATGCGCTGGGATCCACTGCCGATTCCGACTGAGCCGACCGACTTTATCGACGGCCTGATCACCATGGCGGCTAACGGGGACGCCAGTACTCAAACCGGATGCGGTGTGCATGTGTTTGCGTTCAACACCAACATGACCCATCGGTTTTTTTACAATGCCGATGGCGAACTGTTGATTGTGCCGCAACTGGGCTCGCTAGTAGTGCGCACAGAAATGGGCGTGCTTGAGGTAGCCAGCGGTGAGATCGCGGTGATACCGCGCGGCATCAAGTTCCAGGTCCGGCTGGGCGAAGGCACTGCAGCAGCGCGGGGCTATGTCTGTGAAAACTATGGCAGCCCGCTCGAATTACCGGGCCTTGGCCCCATCGGCGCCAATGGTCTGGCCAATCCCCGAGATTTCCTGTCACCGGTCGCGGCCTATGAAGACCTCACCGGTAAGTTTGAACTGATTACCAAGTTCTCCGGTCGTTTCTGGAGCGCTGATCTCGGTCATTCACCGCTCGATGTTGTCGCCTGGCACGGTAACGTGGCGCCCTACAAGTATGACCTGGCGCGGTTCAACACCATCAACACCGTGAGCTTCGACCACCCCGACCCGTCTATCTTTACCGTGCTGACGTCGGCATCGGACACCCCGGGTATGGCCAATATCGATTTCGTGATTTTTCCGCCGCGCTGGATGGTGGCCGAAAACACCTTTCGCCCGCCCTATTTTCACCGCAACCTGATGAGCGAGTTCATGGGCCTTATCCACGGCGAATACGACGCCAAAGCCGAAGGCTTTGTGCCCGGAGGTGCCAGCCTGCACAACTGCATGTCGCCGCACGGTCCGGATGCTGATACCTTCAACAAAGCCTCCAGTACCGAATTGAAACCCCAGTATCAAGGCAACACCCTGGCGTTCATGTTTGAGAGCCGTTACGTTTTTCAGCCAACGGAAACGGCGCTGAACAGCGACCATCGCCAGCGGGATTACGCATCGGTTTGGTCGACTCTGAACTCACAGTTCACGCCTGATCAACGCTGAAACACACCCAATTTCTGTCCTACACTCACACTGACAGCAAGGATTAAAACACCATGAAACTCGCCACACTTAACACTGGCCGTGACGGTAACCTGATCATTGTCTCGCGGGACCTGAGCCAGGCTGCACCGGCGGCCGATATTGCACCGACGCTGCAACAGGCCCTTGAAAACTGGGACTCTGTTGCGCCAAAGCTAATAGCCCTTTATGCAGAGCTCAACGCAGGCACGGCAAAAGAGGCGTTCAAACTAGACATGAACCAACTGCACTCACCACTGCCACGTACCTACCAATGGGCAGATGGCTCGGCCTATCTGAACCATGTCAAACTGGTGCGCCAGGCGCGCAATGCCGAGATGCCAGAAACCTTCTGGACCGACCCACTGATGTACCAGGGCGGCGGCGACTGCTTCCTGACACCGACCGAAGACATCGAAGCCGTCAGTGAGGAGCACGGTATCGATTTCGAGGGTGAAATAGCGGTGATCACCGACGACGTGCCGATGGCAGTAACGCCCGGGCAGGCGGCCAGCCACATCAAACTGATTATGCTGGTCAATGACGTCAGCCTGCGCGCACTCATTCCCGGAGAGCTGGCCAAAGGTTTTGGCTTCTTTCAGGCCAAACCCGCCTCCAGTTTTTCACCGGTCTGCGTCACGCCCGACGAACTCGGCGATGCCTGGCGCGACGGCCGTGTCCACCGGCCCTTAACGGTGCATCTTAATGGCGAAAAATTCGGGGAACCTGAAGCCGGCCCTGATATGATTTTTGGCTTCCCGGAGCTGGTTGCTCATGCTGCTAAAACTCGCTATTTGGGTGCAGGGGCCATCATTGGTTCGGGCACGGTCTCAAACCCTGACGCCGACGGTGGCCCTGGAAAACCGATCAGCGACGGCGGTGTAGGCTACAGCTGTCTGGCTGAAGTTCGGATGGTTGAAACCATTTCGCAGGGTGCCGCCAAAACGCCGTTTATGCGGTTTGGCGATCGGGTTCGTATTGAAATGTTCGACCCGGATGGCCAAAGCATCTTTGGTGCGATCGACCAGAAAGTGAGCCAATATAAGCCCTGATACCGAAAAATAATCGGCTTTCAGACGATAATAGTGACAGAGGTATTCCATGCTCACATTGCACAGCTACTACCGATCCTCCGCCGCGTTTCGGGTACGCATCGCGCTGAACCTGAAAGAACTGGAATACCAGCAAATCCCGGTCAATTTATTGAAGGGCGAACACCGACTGGAGGCTCACACGCAGCGCAACCCGCAAGGGCTGGTCCCTGTACTGGAAACCGAAACCGGTGAAGCGCTTGCTCAATCAATGGCGATCTGTGAATACCTCGAAGAATGCTACCCGCAAATGCCCTTGCTGCCCGATACACCGCTAGGGCGAGCACGAGTGCGTTCCCTGGCCATGCTGGTTGCCTGTGAGATGCACCCGCTGAACAACCTATCCGTATTGGGCTACCTGACTGGCACCATGGGCGTAGACGAAGCCACCAAACTGGCCTGGTATCACCACTGGATCGCCAAAGGCTTTACTGCGCTTGAAGCCAGACTGGCGCAGGACACAGAGACAGGACTATTTTGCCATGGTGACACGCCGACGCTGGCTGATGTGTTTCTGGTACCTCAGATGTTCAACGCTGAACGCTTCAACTGTGACCTGAGCGCCTACCCCACGCTGGTCCGAATTGCGGCTCATTGCCGGGAACTGCCTGAGTTTGAGAAAGCGGCACCGGCTGCGCAGCCGGATGCGGTTTAAACGGGCGCTGATAGCAACAATCCAACACTCGCGGGCAAAGATGCGCGCATGGCAACGGGGAACGATACGTCTGTGTCTATGTAGACAGACACTAACAATGGCTTTCTTGAGGCAACAATAGGCGCCAACCGGTCACTACTCGCTCCCAGTTACCTATTTCCCCTATCGAAATCTCGCTTCCCATATTAAACTGGCGCCTCTCTGCCCAGCCGCTCAAAAACAGGAATTGTCATGACTTTTTCGACTGAACAGTCAAGAAATGTCGTCGTTGTCAGCAACCTAGCCGACAACCCCTTCGCCATCGACATTGCCTACGCCGTCGGACAACTGGAAGACATTGCTGACAAGATCAGTATGAAACAGTTTATGAACTCCGAATTCTGTCCGCGGTTTATTTCCGATGAACAGGATATGGACAACATCGGCCACACTCTGGATGGCAAAATTGTCGTCATTGTCAGCACCAGCAGCCAACTGCGCAGCCGCCAGGAGCTGGCCATGGCCAACCTGGTCATCGCCCGGGCGGCAAAGGAGAACGGGGCCGCACGAGTTGTCCTGGTTGAGCCGGACCTGTTCTACAGTGCTCAGGACAGAGGGCCGCGCAAGGATCTGGGCGAAACCCATTTCGAACGCGACATCAAAGACATCAAGAAGTTCGACGGCCAACCCTTCACCGCCAAGCTCTACGCTCAATTATTGAAACTGTCCGGTGTTGATACCGTACTGACGGTTCATAACCATTCCAGTTCCGTTCAGAAAATCTTTTCCAACGTGTTCGAAGGCGACTTTCACAACCTCATTCCCTACGAAATCTACGCACACTATCTGTTGAATTCCGATATTCTGAATTATGGCCAAAATGGCGAAGGCCTGGTGCTGTGTGCGCCAGACAGAGGCGCACGTGACTTCGTCAAAGACATGTTTGGTACGCTTGGCCTGAGCAAAGCCAAATTCATCATGCTCGACAAAATACGGACCGATGAGCGCAAAGTTGAAATAGCGCTGCATAAAGAGAGTGAGAATACGTTCGAAGGTCTGGAAGATGCCAACGTCATTCTGTTTGATGACATGGTACGTACCGGCTCAACTGTGGTGAAATCCTGTCAGTTCCTAAAGCAAATCAACCCAAAACGACTGGTATTCGCTGTGTCGCATTTCTATGCCAGTGATGAAGGACGTGAGCGCATGGCCCACCCGGCCATTGATGAAATTCTGACGCTGAACACCTTGCCCACCATCCTGAACCGCGATGAGCAAGGCCGACTGCGTAAAAAACTGGTGGTCCTGAAAATCGAAAAATGGCTGGCACAGGAATTATGCCGGATTCTCGGCTTTCCACAGGCAGAAGAACTCAACCCTTATAAAATCGACATGTCGTCCAAGAACCCGCGATTCAAGCGAAAAATCTGGTACAGCGATGAACTGACGGACCTGAACCCAAAATAGATCGACACTGCGCCGGCAACCGAAGATCTTACAAAAAAGCGTTTTCGCTTGCTGGCGCGTATGCCTGCTTAGCAGCCTGTGTGCTTGCCTGATGTGCCGCCCCGCATCGTGAAACCTTCCGGGTGCATCCTTAGAATGCCAACCTTGGCTTGAGCACTCCTCCCCGCTCGAACCGCTCAAATGAGAACGCCGACAAATCGTGTCCAACAGGCCGCTCCATCACCATATCCGCGACCACTCGCCCAATGGCCGGCCCGATACCAAAACCATGGCCACTGAGGCCAGTCGCAATGACCAGTCCCGGCAGGTTGGGCACTCTGTCTATCACCGGTATTTCATCCGGCATTGTGTCGATCATCCCAGCCCAGGCCTGGCGAATGGTCGGACGACCCAAATCCGGCCAGATCTCGGCGAAGTGATCCAGCGCTGCATTCAACTTACCCATATTAGGCTGCGGATTCAGTACCCTCATGCGCTCGAAGGGCGTTTCTTCATCGGCTTGCCAGCGCCGCTGAGTGCGCCAGGCATCCGGGAAATCACGAGGAGCAGCCGGGCGCAGGCGCGTGGTTTTCAAACCTGATTTCAACTGCTCTTTATAGGCAAAGAAATGCCTGAACGCATCCGGCCCGAGATAAAAATCATTGGAGAAGCCATGTGCGATGGAGTAACCGCCGTCAGCGCGAGCCCGAAAAGCGAGCAGCGGATCAGCCGCCCCGCCTGCAAAAGGAACTGGCATCGGATTTGTGGCCATAGCCGATGCCAGCACGCTCAACTGCGGCAAGTGCACACCATGAGCCCGCGCAAACAGGGACGACCAGGCGCCGCCAGCCAGCACAACCTGGTCGCACTTAATCCGCCCGGATTCGGTCCAGACGCCAACGACCTTGCCACCCGCCGTATCCAGTGACCGCACGGCACAGCGTTCACGCAAAACAGCGCCGCAGCGCTTCGCCAGCCGGGCCAGAGCAGGCACTGCCAGCCAGGGCTCGGCCTTGGCGTCGCTGGGCGTATACAATCCACCTAACCAGCCTCCTTTTGCACCCGGTAAAAGATCGGCCAACTCTTTTACACTTAGCGAACGGCTATCAACCCCGCACTCCCGGGCATGAGGCAGCCAGCGCTCATAGGTTTCAAGCTCGGCCTCATCTGCCGCCATATAGACAATACCGGTAGTTTGAAGGCCGATATCCTCGCCTACCTCGTCTGCCAGCTGATGCCACAAGCGCGTGGCCTCCACCATAATCGGCAGTTCAGCCGGATGACGACCCTGCTGGCGAATCCAGCCCCAATTGCGTGAAGATTGCTCACCCGCGATCCGCCCTTTTTCGCACACCACAACCTTCTGCCCTTGCCTGGCCAGGAAATATGCAGTCATAACACCGGCAATGCCGCCTCCGATAATGACGGTATCGCAGGCGTCGGGTAGCGCGTCCTGATGTTCCAGTTGAGAAAGGTCGGTAAAGGGGAATGTGGGCATGGACCGGGCACCTTGAAGTCATCTTTGAGCAAGTATGGATATAATCACAGTATCACAGATTTTTGAAACCTGGACACCCTTTACCAACCGCTGGATCAAACCTGAAAAGCCGATATTTATATTCATAAATAACTGTTCGGTTGAGCCTGTTAAATGTGACTAAAGCTGTTGCTAATTAAGTTGCAATGGATTCCGGGCAATATTGAATGATCTCATGCTTGCAGCTTGAAGCTTGTTTTAAAAACCGGATTATTGGATCATATGGTCTGGACGCTCAACTGGTATTGGCGAACAGGAATATACCGGCCCGGCACCTCATCTTCCCCGGAGCCTGAGCCAGCGCATTCGATGAGGCATCGCCGACACCTTGCCCGCGCTACTGACTGAAATCGGTGAGCTATCCATAATGGCGCTAAGCTCTTGAAATAACGCCCGATTGTGGACTTGGGGCGTCGAATCTGTATACTGCGCACCGTTGCGCGCCCGTAGCTCAGCTGGATAGAGTACTGCCCTCCGAAGGCAGTGGTCACAGGTTCGAATCCTGTCGGGCGCACCACTCCCCCTCTGCTTTTCCCCGTTAGTGACTGTTTACAAATTTTTAATTGTGGCCAAATAGTGTACACCGTGTGGCCATTTTTTTAGCAAGTTACTGACAGACAAATAACATTGACCTCTGCCTTAATATCTATACAGCTTTTTTGGACCCATAATCTTTATCGATCAGAAACTGCCAAATGGTGTAAATCCGTCAGATTTTTACGCAAAGACCACAAGCGTTCATTTCAGGGCGTTCTTCTGCCCAATGCTCCCGCGCGATTGCCTGGAGCCTGGAGCCTGGAGCTTCACTCATGAAGCCAGAGACAAATAAATGGTCAAACGCAGAAACCCGTCACTGCTGCCAATCCAAGGCAATCAGATCTTTATATGGCTTGCAAACACTCCTTAGAATGACCGGTTATGGTGAAAAGACGGTTGAGTTTGATGAGTTCACTTACGGTGCCGGTTACTGGCGTCGCCAGTGGCGACGCATGGTTGTCAAAGCGGAACGCACCATTGAGGGGGCCAAAACACGGTTCGTCGTAACCAGTCTGATGGACGATCCGAGGACCCTTTATACCGAACGCTTTTGCGCTCGGGGTGAGATGGAGAACCAGATCAAGGAGCAGCAGTATGTGTTCTCCGGTCGCACCTCCTGTCATCTTTGGTGGCCCACTCAGTTCCGGTTACTCCTGTCCGGATTGGCCTAAACGTTGATTAATGGGCTGCGCCATTTAGCGTTACAAGGTACTGACCTGGGGGCCCCAGGTCGACACGCTCCGATTAAAGCTGTGTAAGGTGGTGTTTCAATTTTAAGAAGCGGGAGATCCCCTCTGCAGACTTTAACTAGCAGGGTCTTCAGAAACTTTAGCAATATTTGGTGGCAAAATAACTTGAACTGGAAGACTGAATATCAGTACAAAAAAAACTGCACACCGAAGAAAATCAAGTATCCAAGGGCCATCAGCAAACCGGCCACACGTCCAATCTTTCCTGAAAACAGCAGAAAAACAGCAAACAGTACTGTCACTGCAACCACAATAGGCATATCTAAGGCGGAAAAGCGGCTATCTATGACAAGAGGCTTGGCGATAGCGGAGAATGCCATGACCGACAGAATATTAAAGATATTTGACCCTATGATGCCGCCAATAATCATGTCCGAATGGTTCTTACGAGCAGCAGCCACGCAGGCTGTAAGTTCCGGCAGTGAGGTTCCAAAAGCGATCATGGTCATTCCAATAACTGCCTCTGGCACACCGAGAGCCACACCACCTGCAACCGCGCCCTGAACAAGGAGTTCCGAGCCGACAAGAAGAGTGAGAATCCCAACAATCAACATCAGTGCGGGCATTGCTGCACCTTCAGTGTTATCGTCGCCTTCCTCAACATCAAGCTTATGGGCTTTGTACTGGTAAACAATATACAGAACTATCACTGCCACCATGACAAAACCGCCCCAGCGTGGCAGCAAGCCCGACACAATGGCAGCAACCATAGCTGCGGTTGCACCGATCATAACAATCGTATCGACGCGCACCCCTTTACGGTCAAAAACCAAAGGAGCTATCATCGCGGACACTCCAATCACCATTAAGACATTTGCTATGTTCGAGCCAATTACATTGCCAACAGAAATGCCTGGAAACCCGGAAAGGTTGGCGTTAATAGACGTAAATAGTTCAGGTGCTGAAGTTCCAAAAGCTACGATTGTAGCGGCAATAAAGAACTTAGAAAGTCCTGCTCGCTCGGCGACAACGACTGCATTATCGACAGTCCAATCGCCACCCTTGACCAGTAAGTAAACTCCAAAAGCTATAGCACCAAGCGCTATGACAGTCAATTGGTAAGTTTCAAGATCGTGCATTAACATCTTCCCTTTACGTCGAAAATCAAGGAGCCCTGTTGTACTGACCAGATGCTTGTTAAAAGATCAGATTACTATAGATCGAAATCTGCAGGATTTAGTCCTAGCTCCCGTGCAATCTCAACCACTACGGCCCTCTCTTGCGCATCAAAATCGCCATCAGCAGCACCAATTGCACATACCACCCTCACAAGCAAGCGCGACTGATCTTCATTTCCTTTTATCTTGCTAATCGTTTTGAGCGCTGCTGCTTTGCCTATCCCATGATCAAACTCGAAATCATTTGCGGCCTTCTGGAAGATCTCAATGACTTGACGCATGTCAAAGTGCTTAAGCTCATCGGCTCGTTCAATAAAGCCAGCCATCTTTTGTTTTTCAGATGCGTCGATATTGCCATCCGCTGCAGCCACCAATGCACAGCCGTTAACGACCGCTTCCATGAACGACCGATTCTTAAATTTGGAAGCTTCTGCCGTTAGTTTCGAACGAGCCTGTTCCACATTTTGTTTTAGCCAATCAATCATATCGTTATCCTTAAATTGTAACTATTGTCGAAGGAGGAATATCTGTTTTAGTGCCGTCATGTATCTAAGTGGCGGGATAAGCTACGTGTTACGCGAAAGTATTTTCTTCTCAATTCACATAGCCACGCCATTATATTGACCTTTTACGTAATCTTGCAACGATAGAATATTAGGTGGGTACCTTGGTCGGTATATAGCGTAGAGTCTTTGCTCACTTTGTCGTAAGCATTGTTGCGGCTGCCAAGGCTCTGACCTCACGTAAATTCTGTAGCTATTTTCGGCAAAAACACGATTGTCGCTGCTGCTTGTGATTAAACCCTCATTACAACAAATATTCTAAATATAGACTAGCCCAGACGTCTCTTGAAAGTGTAAAAAAAGAGACTAAAAGTACTTTTATTTCACTAATGCAAATAATCCATTAAGCATGAGTAGCTGCATCCAAGGTACATACTCTAAAAACTGACCTTCTCCCCACTCTTCCTCCGCTATATGGTGGCTAATTCCCCTGCAGACATATCTACAGCGAAGCCAAAATATACCCGTTGTGTGAGTCTATTCAGTGTCGCATTTAACGTAAAAGCTGGTGAACGAACTTGACCATCAGATTGATGGGCCCGTGGTACATCCTATCAATGCGATGTTACTCGGCGCGTTTACGGTATTGCAGCAAGCCAATAGGGCTTAAACGAACATGAGTCACTACATTTTGCTAATCTTTGGAAATGCAGAAACAACGACTACGGCCAATAGCTTGCAGGGCAACCTCGAGGCTCAGAAGCGACGCGGTGACCAGCAGCCACCCAAAAAGGATCATTAAGCATTTAGCACCACTTTACCGGCAAACACGAGACATCAAGCAACGAGATTAATCACAGTTCGACCTTAAAACAGGCTTCTCAGCCTCAAACCACCATAAAAACACTCCAATAACCACTCCCACATTACCTTAATTTAACACAGAACGTGTTTTTAGTCTGTGCAATAGCCTATCGAAAAGCGATCTACCAACGTTCTAGAAAACGCAGCAATTCCGGTCATAGTTGCGCAATCCCGGCACTGCTGATGTTCTTTATTCGGCAACTAACCCGAAGCAGGCATCATGTCCCACAATCCCCGCAGGTCTCTTTCCGATCCAAAATTATTAAACTGTCGCAATCGACTCGGTCTCGGCCAATTGATCGGTATCCGCAAAACCAGTACATTTTTACAACTTATTTCCCACCAAAATACAGTTCTATTTACGATCGTTAGTGTCCAGGAATTGGTCAATTTCATCTTGACCCTTTAGTTGTGCTTTTCGGCGGCTATCAGCACTCGTTTTTTCTTGACGCGACGCGGCAGCTTCACGAGTTGCTCGTTCCAGATCTCGGGATCGTCGTTTTTCATCTAGTGCATGAAACGCACGGCGGATGTATCGGACTGAAATGTAAATGAGATAACCAATAGATGTTAGCGCAAAAATGTTGAAGAATGGGATATGCCAGTACCCCTCTTCGACAGGCCAAGCCTTGATCGCGTTCGGAAATGTTGAAAACAAGCTTAACCGCCAACCATAATGACGCAGTGCGATCAGCTCTTTATCTGCCGCAAATGATTGAACTTGCGCCTGGAGGTCAGCAGAGTCGAATTTAAAATACAGAAAGTTGTCCTCATTACGATAGACCTTAGGTCTTCCACTCTGCGTCTCCATCTGAAGTTGATAGACGTCTCGTGTGCGGTTTCGTCCTGATTCGCCCTCGGTTACATTTACGCGCTTTATTTCCACACCAACAGCACGTACAACATCAACCTGCGGTAGTGAGTAGTGAAGTGCTGCCATCAAGATTAGGGCGGGAATTGCGATCAGGACATTTCGAACGCTCAGTATTTTTTTCATCTCAGTTTTCTCGCATTGTTTCGTAAACCTAAGAGCGGGCTGTGTGCTCACAGAACACCCACATCAATTCACACAAAAGATAATCACAACGTAAGCCCATCCTTGCCTGACTTCAAGAAAGGAGTTACGTAAAGACTCCTTAAGTCTTAATGTCTTTCGCGTCAAGTAACCAGGAATTAGACGCATTAGCTTTAGCCATCTGTACTATAAAGCTTATACTCTCACATCACGAGCCTACTCCCTGCCCCAAACTACTCTCTCGGTAGCACTAACAGGCTGCTGGAATTTGCAGACTTTTTTACCGCATGTTACCGGACATGTGGTCATGCAATTTGGAGGTTTCAGCGAAAACGGCAAGTGATAAATCATTTATTTCTTGAGAAAAGTAAAAATCACATAATTTACTTTTCGTGCTTTGGAAAAGACAGGAAGACTTTTTCAACAACTTATTAGCAGTGGCAATAGCTTTACGGCGATGTCATCACTGGCAGCATAGGGAATATAGGGAGTATACCTAAATCATTTGCAGGTAGAATAATCGACTATTGGGCGATTTTCCAGTCAACAGCTGCAGTCCGTCGTCCAACTCTACTTTACCGCCTACTGGTATCCCCTCACCCGTCTTTACATTCTTCAAATGAGGCATCTTTTCGTTCACCAAAAACCATCGGTTTTGGTGTAAAACGAAGTAGCCCACCCTCGACTTATGCTCCGCACCAAGGCGTTCGTTAGGCATGATGGTGCGATCGACGTGCCACGGGAAGACGCTCTGATTTGAATACACCATTAATCGATGGTTATCAGGGCGATATCGCTCACCCCGAGAGGAGTAGAGATTAATAATCGGCAGTCGTCCTTTATAGCGGGTACCGCAGAAAGGACAGCGCGGAGCCGTGGTGTTGTCGAACACAAACCAGCCTTGCTGGCAGCCAGCATTTTGGCAGGGCTGTATTAAGTCGACGGTTTTGACCAGCGCAACCTCCCACTCGTCAGCACTGGGGCGACTGCGGGGGTCATGCAACCCATCGATAAAGGCTCGTTCGAATAACTTTTTTAGGTATGGGCCTGTAATGGTGTAAGGTAGTTTTTCCGGATCTTTCCAAGGTAGCTCTGTCGTCTTGGTTGCTTCCGAGGGATTAATTCGATTTCTGGTATCTGTCGGGTGCTCTACGAACAGAGCATTTTCACCCATCGTAAGCCGTTCGTCTTCACTGGGATCCTCTGCATGCACCTTCTGTCCACGCAGAGGGTGGCGCAGTAGCAGCAACGAATACATCATGACGGCTAGAGCATGGCGATCAGTTAATATACTGGGCAATATCCGCTGTGAGTCCGTTTTGGGTAGGTGACTGGTAGCAACGCATTCTGGTGCAATAAAATCAGGTGTTCCAACCACCTCTGGCGGGAACCGATCGGGCACCACCAACCCATCCATGTCGATTATGCAAACATTGCCACTAGTGGGTGCTAACAAAACATTTTTGTAGCTCAAGTCACTGTGTGCTAAACCCGCTGCATGAAGTCGTCGAATTGCTCGGGATAAGCGCAAACAAAGCTGCAAGTAATTGAGCCAGTTGCCACGTTCACGCTCGTCCAAGAATTTGAACTGATTATTGGGTGACGCGAACCACTTTCCTTCTTTGTCTTTTCCCTGAATCTTGAGCATGTCGTTGTTAAAAGAACCATGCTCAAAAAAGAAATGGTCGCGATAGAACGGCGACACTACGCCGGTACGGCCGTTGTGTTCCACCGTAGCCGTGGGCCAACAAAACAGTTGATCCCAGTAAGCTCCATGTTCATTGTCAAAGATACGCTCCCGGTAGACGCCGGTGATCATTTCCAGGCGTTGACGAGCAGCCGCGTCCAGCTGGCTGCGATAAAAGGCAACGACATAACGATTGTCTGGACTGGCATAGACATCTTTCATGCCGCCAGTGGCGATGATCTTGTCACGAAACTGTATTTGTTCCCCGTTGGAAGCCATAACTGTAACAATAGAGGCACTCATTCAGCTACCTCAGAGACATCTTGCACTGTCGCACTGGCGTCACGGTAAAGCACTGCCAATGTCCGGTCGTCGTGATGACGTTCAACAAAAAAGTTCAGGTATTCCAGTAACGGGTCTTGTCCAGTTTTTTCGGCTGGCGCAGCCAGCGATGGCGCCAACTCAGCGTATAATGACCACCAACTCTGTGCATCGTGCATGTCGTTATCAGAACTAAACTTTGGGTCGGTAACACCATCGGTTGCCAGAACCAACGCATCCAGTGCCTCATACACCTTGACAGTCACCCGTTGATACAGCCCTTGAGATTCCTGAAAAAGCGATGCATCAAGAAAACGGGTTTGGCCAGCGTACTCACCCGAATCCGCTGTGTTTAGTATCTGGGCTTGCCGCCCACCAGTGAGCGCTCCAATCGCTCCGTCTCCGATCCCAAAAGTCACTACGATGTGACCTTCGGGAGTCTCTTTATGGATGGCCAGGAGTAGCGTCGTCGAAAACGCCTTCATCGGATGACCCGAGGCTGCCGCTTCCTTTGAAATCGCAAGATACCCTGCGTGGATGGCAGTGATCACCGTGCTCTTCAGCGGCATCAGTAATTCATTAGGCATGCGTGAATAATCGCCACCCCTCCACCAGGTAAGCGTTGCAGCTTCTAACCTCGCCCCTTCGTCGCCTGCAAGAGAGCTCAGCAACGAATCCTGTGCTGCGGTAGTGGACAGCAGGCTACCTTGACGTGAAAACTCGCATGACCCGGCACCATCCCCCACAATTAACACGTTCCACCCTGACGCAGCGCGAGCGATGACCCCATGATCATCACGCTGACCGCCCCGGTGGGCATGGGAGCGCCCACGCTGCGATCCCATAGCCATGTGCCATCCCTTGCCGATAAGCAGTCGATTGACGTCCTCATCTGGCTTGGCATACGGTGTGTAAGGATCTGAAGGCTCGTTTTTCCAAAGATCTCTCGAGTTGGGTATTAGCGCTAGCTTGAGTTGCAGCTGCAGTGTTTGTACGCCCTGGTCATCAAGGCCTAGCACGGTGAGCTGGAGTGACCCATTGACAGTAGGCAACCCCTGCAACCTTCGATCATCGGTTAACGATAGCCCACTCCCGTCGTCATTCTCAAGTTGCAGCTGTAGCGGCAAGTCATCCAGCAACTGATCAAGGCTAACGTCATAAGGTTGCCCTGATCGACCATTGGGCAAACTCTCTGTACGAGATGTCATTGCCGGCGGGGACGGCTCAGCAGTGCTCGATACAGGTATCTCACCTGGCTGCAGGGGAGTGCCATCGCTGGCGTCTAGTGCATTGGCGTCTACATCGCTTCGTTCGGACACTGCGCTATCCTCGGTATCTTCGACAGTAATGCTTGGTGTTACCGTGGCGTGCTTATCTTTTTCTGTTGATTCCCTCTCAGCCGTAGGGTCAGAATGCTCCTTCATGATTTGTTCGATGCGCTCATGAAACTCATCAATCATAGAAAAGCCATCAGTTTCCGTCATCACGCGTTCCATAAACTTATCGGGGTAGCGTTGATCTAACAGACTGTTGAGAACGCGCGTATAATATTCTTGTGAACGCTTCACCCTTGCCCTCTGCCGACATCAAAGCCGCCGCCGCTACCATTAGCAAATTCAATGTCGTTGTCACACCAGGGGCACGTCTGCACCCCAGGCCCGTTACAACACATCAGCTTGCCGCATCGGCACAACGCAAACGAAGTCAATGCACCACAGTGAGGGCATGGCGGCACGCCCTCCAGTTGCTCACTACTAACCGACGCTTTCGTGCTATTGACGGATGACCATTCGAAATACTCCTCGCTGAGCGGGTACACACCCTCTAGTCCATAAATACCCTGGGAGGCTGTCCCACCATAGCTGTCCGGTACCGTGACAGCATTGTATTTGAGCAAGTAGGGTTTTTTATGCCGGTGGCAACGGCCAGTAAAGACAACCACCTGGTCATCCACAGGCGCAGAGTCGCCATCCTTGATTAGATTAATGCCAACGTCGTTGGCCTTAGAAAGTGAAATGCCAGGTGCGTTTTTACCGGTTTCCAATGCCTGACTCTGGGCAGCCACCGACGCAGATACCCATCGGGCAAAGCGACTCAAATCTTCCCCGTTACCGTTATCCAACGACACCACATCATCAGTGAGCTGCTTAAGCACCTGCGTATCTGCGAAGCCCCCCAAAGTGACTGCGATTAAGTGCGCGCGACTGGCATAGTGCTGGCGCCAGCGCTTGATAGCAGCCTCGGTACGATCCGTTGGGCGACCGTCGGTCAGCAAATAGATAACGGGCTCCCAGTCTCCGCGCTGATTCGGTGTCGTTTTTTTAACGTCCACTTCGATACGAGTCATCAGCTCGTCCAAAGCTTCGCCCAGTGCTGTGCCTCCACCAAGCGGCAGGCGAGGAGGATAAAAGCTCATGAGATCAACCATAGGCACCACGGTCCCCGCCTTACCAGCAAAGGCGATCACCGAAATATGCACGGTTTCAAGAGCGTTAGGGTCTTGGCGTAACTGCTCGACTATCGATTCCATTGCACGTTGCAGCTGAGCGTGGGGCTCACCAGCCATGGATTCCGATACATCGAGTACAAAGAAGATGGGTAAGCGTCTCATTACTACCTCGGCTACAGGACGACCTGCACTTCTGCGGGTGGCGGTGGCAAAGTGATATCGTCTC
>Ga0307952_1000321_pt1 | contig 29713 bp, 24 predicted proteins | sample OrgLakmetagen376_FD_201821 | JGI IMG/M metagenome (GOLD analysis project Ga0307952, IMG submission 201821) | Saline water microbial communities from Organic Lake, Antarctica - #376 | ecosystem: Environmental > Aquatic > Non-marine Saline and Alkaline > Saline | place: Antarctica: Organic Lake...
ATGCCCCAAAGCTCAGCCGCCTGATGCAGGCGGCCACCGTGATGTGGCTGATCTACCATCCCCAAAAGCCCCCGAAAGCCCACAGACCACCCGCCATAAAAAGCACCGCCAGCCAGAGCCAGACGCCTTGAGTCACAAGCCGAATCGCCGCCTCTATGCTAGTCGCATCCGGTGGCGGCCCGTCACCCAGAAACGGGCGCTGCTGCCAGCCGGACGCGTAAGGCGCCGGGCCGCCAAGCGTCACGCCCAGCGCGCCGGCGCCCGCTGCCATCACCGGTCCCGCGTTGGGACTGTCCCACTGTGGCCCCTGGCGCCGCCAGCACCGCAGTGCGAGGGACGTTTTCCCCAGCAACGCATAGGTCAACGCGGTCAGCCGGGCGGGTAGCCAGTTCATCACATCGTCCAGCCGCGCCGCACAGCGCCCGAAGTACAAATAACGTTCATTACGGTAACCCCACATCGCGTCCAGGGTATTCACCAGCCGGTGCAGCAACACGCCGGGCAAGCCGGCAATGACATACCAGAACAGACTGGCGAACACCGCATCGGCGCCGTTTTCCAGCATGGATTCGGTCGCGGCGGCGGCCACGCCCGGTTCGTCCAGAGCTTCGGCGCGGCGGCTGACAATCCGGCCCACCTTTGAGCGGGCGCCCTGTAAATCTCCCGAGCGCAGCGCGCTGGCGACCGGTCGCCCGTGTTCCGCCAGACCGCGCAACGATAGCGCCAGATAGAGCACAAAAACGTCCAGCAGCCACCCAGCCCAACCCGGCACCGCCACATCCAGAAACAGGGCGATGCCGACCAGCGGCAGCGTCAGTAGCAGCAGGCCCAGGCCTCCAGCAATCAGGCTTCGACCGGGACGCTCAGGGCGCGTATTCAGCCAGCGCTCCATGCCCGTCACTGCCCGGCCAAATCCCACCAGCGGGTGCCAGCGGCGCGGCTCTCCCAGCAGAAGATCGAGCAACACCGCCGCCAGACAGACCCAGGCGGATAACAACAGAAGATTCATGGGCGACAGTCTATAGCCCCGGGCCCGGCTTGACACGACCTGCCGTGCGAAAGACCATTCGGTTCTTCAACTTCTGTCTTCAGGACCGCCACATGCCATTGCCCCCAAGCTGGTCTTCGCCGATTCCAGAGCCGGATCCGGACTTTACCGAAAGGGCAAAGGCCCGCCAGGATCAGCTGACCAAACCCCAGGGTTCACTCGGGCAGCTTGAACAGCTGGCCATACAGCTGGCCGGTTTGCAGGGCACCGATCAGCCTGCCGCCGACCCGGCAGCCATCACCGTTTTCGCCGCCGACCACGGGGTTTGCCGGGAGGGCGTATCCGCCTATCCCCAGGCAGTCACCGCACAGATGATTGCCAACTTTGCCGCCGGCGGCGCGGCCATCAGCGTACTGGCGAAACAACTGGGCGCGATCCTGGAAGTGGTCAATCTCGGCACGGTTGCGCCAGTTAAAGACCTCCCCGGTGTTCGCAATGCACCCATTGCGCCCGGTACCGCCAATCTCGCTGATGAGCCAGCCATGTCCCGGGCTCAGTTGGCGACCGCTCTCCAGGAGGGCGACCTGGCAGCTCAAAGGACGGCCAACGGGGGCGGGAGAATCTTTATTGGCGGCGACATGGGCATCGGCAATACCACCAGTGCATCCGCCATCGCCTGTATTCTGCTGAATCAGCCACCCAAAGCGCTGACGGGCCCCGGCACCGGTCTGGATCCACAGGGCATAAAGCACAAGGAAGCGGTCATTGAGCGGGCGTTGAAACGCCACGGGACGGCCGCCGACCCCGCGGACGTTCTGGCATCTCTGGGCGGTTTTGAGATTGCCGCCCTGACCGGTGCCATGCTGGGCTGCGCTGCCCGGGGTATTCCGGTGCTGGTGGACGGGTTTATTGTGTCGGTAGCAGCGCTGGTTGCGGTGCGGCAGCAGCCCTCAGTGCGGCCCTGGTTGCTGTTTGCCCATCAGTCCGCCGAGCCCGGCCATCAATCTTTACTGGCGGCACTGGATGCACAGCCGTTGCTTCAGCTGGGCATGCGCCTGGGTGAGGGCAGCGGGGCCGCACTGGCGCTGCCACTGTTACGCTCCGCCTGCGCCCTACACAACACCATGGCCAGCTTCGCAGGCGCCGGTGTGACTGACCGCGATACTCACTAACCCAACCTCCCAGAGCACCCGACCTATGAATTCCGGTACCACCACCATTTTCGACCTGATCCGCCATGGCGAACCCGCCGGTGGCCCCATGTTCCGCGGCAGCAAGGACGATCCGCTCAGCGACACAGGCTGGCAGCAGATGCGCTCGGCCATTGCAGCGGACGAACACTGGGATCTGATTCTGACCTCACCGCTGCTACGTTGTCAGACGTTCGCCCGGGAACTGGCGGGCCAGAAAAAGATTCCACTGGAAATCGAGACCCGATTCAGGGAACTGCATTTCGGCGAGTGGGAGGGCCGCACCGCAGCGCAGATTCTGGAAGACACCCCGGAAGCCCTGAACCGCTTCTGGAGCAACCCGGTCGATCACGCGCCCCCCGGAGGCGAAGCCCTGGGCGATTTCAGCGTCCGTATCCGCGATGGCTGGCTGGACTGGCAGCGCCGGGCAGCGGGCAAACGGGTATTACTGGTGTGCCACGGTGGTGTGATCGGGATGCTGCTGGCCGAAGTGATGAGCATTCCCCTGGAACGCTCGTTCTCCGCCATCAAAGTACCCTATGCCTGCCGCAGCCGCCTGCGGGTGGATGCCACCGACCACGGTGTGATGAGTTGTCTGGAAAGCCATTTTGCAACGGGATGACGAACAATGAAGTCAGGCTAACCTTTCAGGTTCAGGGGCAATCCCGCCACGCTCATGATGACCCGGTCGCAGCTCTGTGCCAGTGCCTGGTTAAGCCAGCCCAGCTCATCGCAGAATCGGCGGGTCAGCGAATCCATACCAATGGTGCCCAGGCCTACCTCGTTACTGACGATCACCAACGGACCGGGATACGCCTCTACCGCTTTCAGAAAGGCCGTGCGCTCCCGTCCGAAAACTCCGTCATCGGCGAACAGGAGATTGGTGACCCACAGGCTCATGCAGTCAATCAGCAGCTGTGGCGGCTCCGGCTCCGCTCCCCGTCGGTTCAGCTCTGCTGCCAGTTCAACCGGTGCCTCGCTCAGGCCCCAGTGTCCGGGACGGCTGTCCTGATGACGTTTGATGCGCCTGGCCATTTCTTCATCCCCGGCCGTGGCTGTCGCCAGATACACCACCGGCGAATCCAGCTGGCTGACCAGAGATTCCGCCAGCGCTGTCTTGCCGGACCGAATGCCGCCCAACACCAGTACCTTTTCATCCGCCAAAATGGACCCTCCCGAAATTCGATAATGGATACAACATGGAAGCCTACCCCAGACCGCTGCTATATTGTCTGCGCTACGCTTACCGCTGAACCGGCGCAATAAGGAAACATGCCATGCAGGCAGAGCTGATCGATATTCGTAATCATATGGCCCACCACTCGCCATTTGCCGACCTGCCCGCAGAAATGCTGGACAGGGTCGTATCGGGAATCGAAATTTCCTACTTTCGCGCAGGCACGGACATTCTGGAGTTCGGTCAAAGCAACAATTATCTTTACTACATTCGCAGCGGCGCAGTCGAGATTTTCCGCCGCACTGGGGAACTCTACAACCGCCTTACCGAGGGGGAAATTTTCGCGCAGAACGGTCTGATGATGAACCGCACCGTGCGTTTCCCTGCGAAAGCGATTGAAGACACCCTCGTCTACCTGATTCCCTATTCGCTGTTTCAGTATCTGTGCGAAAACGACGAATTCACCGATTACGTCGAAATTGAAGACAGGTCCCGCCTGCGCTCAGCCCTGTCCCGGCGGGAAAAATCCAACCAGTTGATGACCGCCCGGGTTTCCCGGCTGATCAGCCGCCCCCCGGTGACGGCGCCCAACACCGTGCGCCTGCAGCAAGCTGCAAAAATCATGACTGAGAACGGCGTATCGGCCCTGCCGCTAATGGATGAAACCGGCAGCAGGCCTGCTCTGTGCGGCATAGTCACAGACCGGGACCTGAGAACCCGGGCACTGAGCCGCGCACTGGCATCGGAAACCCCCATCAGCGAAATCATGACCACCGGCATCAGAACGACCACGTCCACGGCCTTCATCTTTGAAGCCATGCTGACCATGCTTCACAACAATGTTCACCATCTACCGGTGATGGACGGCGAAACGGTTCGGGGTGTGGTCTCGCTGTCAGACATTATCAAACACGAGTCCCAGAACAGCCTTTATCTGGTCAGCAACATCTATCACCAGAAAGATGTGACAGGACTGAAACGCCTGAGCAAAGGTGTACCGGACACGTTTGTGCGAATGGTCAATGAAGGCGCCAACTCGCACATGATTGGTAGCGCCATCGCGGGCATCGGACGCAGCTTCAGCCAGCGCCTGCTTGAACTGGGCGAGGAAAAACTGGGTCCGGCGCCGGTGCCCTACTGCTTTATGGCGCTGGGCTCCATGGCGCGGGATGAACAGCTGGTGGTGACCGACCAGGACAACGCCATGGTGCTGGACGATGCGTTTGATCCCGCCAAACACGACACCTACTTCAAGGCTCTGGCGAAGTTCGTCAGCGACGGCCTGGCCGAGTGCGGGTACTCATACTGTACCGGCGACATCATGGCCACCAACGACAAATGGCGGCAACCACTGCGGGTCTGGAAAGAATACTTTGCGGACTGGATCGACAATCCGAAGGCCGTGGCGCTGCTGAACAGCAACATTTTCTTTGACCTGGACGGCATTCACGGTGAAACCCGCTTTACCGAGGAACTGCAGGGATTTGTGGCAGACAGAGCCAGCAAAAATCCCCGTTTTCTGGCGATGATGGCCCGAAATGCCCTGGGTCGCACGCCACCGCTGGGTTTTTTCCGCCAGTTCGTGATGGAAGAGGATGGCAAACAGGACAAAACCTTCAACCTGAAGCGCCGTGGTACCGCACCCATGTCGGATCTGATACGGATTCATGCGCTGGCTTGCGGTTCCAGGGCCCAGAATACCTTTAACCGCCTGAAAGCCATCGCCGACACGTCGCTGATCCCCGAAGACGGCGTCAGCAACCTGCGGGACGCCTTCGAGTTCATCGCGATTGTGCGCATCCGGCACCAAGCGCTGGCCATAGAAGCCGGCCGCACGCCGGACAACAGTGTGCGCCCAGAAGACCTGTCGCCGTTTGAGCGCAGCCATCTGAAAGACGCGTTCCAGGTCGTCAGTCAGGCCCAGAAATTCCTCCGGTTCCGTTACAACGCGGGAGCGGTGCGCAATGTCTGAGACAGCTAACCAGCACAACCCGTCCGTTTCCTTGTCGTGGCCGCAGCGCTTCGAGGCGCTAGCGGCTTCCGCAAAGGACGAGCGCCTTAAACGTTTTTACCAGGGTGGCTGTGTACCTGCCGACACGGCCATCAAAGACGTGCCGATGCTGGCGGTGGATTTTGAAACGACCGGTCTGGACCCGGACCAGCACTCGATCGTCAGCATTGGTGTGGTGCCCTTCACTCTGAACAGCATCCAGATTTCCGGTGCGCGACACTGGCTGGTCAAACCACCGCTACCGCTGCATCAGACGTCGGTGACCGTGCACGGTATTACCCATAGCGATATTGATCAGGCACCGGATCTGAACGAAGAGCTCGCAGATGTTCTGGCCACCTTCGCCGGGCGCATTCCGGTGGTTCACTACCGGGCCATTGAGCGACCGTTCCTCAACGTGGCAGTTAACTGGCGAACGGGCGAGGGGCTGGAGTTTCCGCTGCTGGACACCATGGCCATCGAGGCGCACATTCACCCGAACCGTAAACCGAATTTCTGGCAAAAACTCAGGGGCGAAAAACCAACGTCCATCCGGCTGTCGGACAGTCGTACACGTTATGCTCTGCCCCACTACCCGTCCCATAATGCTCTGGTGGATGCCCTTGCCACGGCGGAATTACTGATGGCGCAGGTTCACCACCACTTTTCGCCAGAGACCCGAATCGGGGACCTCTGGCTGTGAGGTGATCCCGGCTCAGCTTTTGCCTTTCACTTCATCGATATAATCCCCGTAGCCTTTCGCCTCCATGTCCTCGAGGGGAATGAACGACAGGGCTGCGGAATTCATGCAGTAACGCAGGCCGGTGGGCGCGGGGCCGTCGTTGAATACATGCCCCAGGTGTGAATCAGCGTAACGGCTGCGAATCTCGGTACGGGTCATGAAGAAGGCGTTGTCTTCCTTTTCCACCACCATGTCCGGATCAATGGGCCGGGTAAAGCTTGGCCAGCCGGTGTTGGACTTGTACTTGTCCGCCGAAGAGAAAAGCGGCTCGCCGGAGACAACATCCACATACAGGCCGGGACGCTTGTTATCGTAATACTCGTTCTTGTAGGCCGGTTCGGTGCCGTCTTCCTGAGTCACGTAAAACTGTTCCTCGGTCAGCCGTTCCTTCAGCGCAGCCTCGCGGGGCTTCTGGAAACTGTCAGGGTCAAAACCCTTGCTGTCGGACATCTCCTTGCCGGAGCCGGCACCCTCAGAGGTTTCCGGGCGATACTGTGAGTAATCTACTTTCTGATCCTCACCCCAGACCTTCTCAATAAACTGGTAGCGGCCTGAATTGAAGGTGTAGGCCTTATAGCGAATCGGGTTCTTTTTATAATAATCCTGGTGGTACTTCTCGGCATCGTAAAAGGCTTCGAAAGGTACGACTTCAATTTTTACCGGATTGTCATAGCGCCCAGACGCTTCCAGCTCGGCCACAGAAGCTTCAGCTATCCGCTTCTCTTCCTGATTGTGATAGAAAACTGCCGGACGGTACTGGCGGCCCCGATCGACGTACTGACCATTCACATCGGTCGGATTTGCGGTACGCCAGAGCGTTTGCAGCAGGCCTTCATAGGTAATCCTGTCCGGATCATAGTAGACCTGTACAGCCTCGGTATGACCGGTTCGACCGCCCGCAACCTGCTGGTAGGTGGGATCTTTCTCATCACCACCGCTGTAACCTGAAACGGCTTCGACCACGCCCGGCGCCTTTTCTTCAAAAGCCGCCTCAACGCACCAGAAGCAGCCGCCGGCAAAGGTGGCCACAGCCAGATCGGGATTGTCCGGCGCGAATTCCGTATCGGCGTCGCTGGAGGCGACCACGTTAAATCCCGCAAACCCGATGGCTGCGGCCAGCGATGCCAGTAATAAGTAGCGTTTCATAACCTGACCTCTTGTGTTGTAAACCTGTGAACAGTCTGAACCTGACCTGTCACAGCCATCTCTTGTGTTAATTACGATTCTATAACGCTTATAAGATCATTCTGGATGCATCATCGTTGAGCGCTGGTCGGCACCGGCAGGCGAATCGAGAAGCAGGCGCCGCCTTCCGAACCGTTTTCCGCCCTTATATCTCCGCCCTGCAGGCTCATTATGCGCCGGGCGATGGCCAGCCCGAGCCCGGCATGACCGCTTTCGCCGCCGCCATTGCCGCGGTAGAAGGGCTCGAAAATGTGGGGCAGGTCCTTTGCGGGTATGCCCGGGCCACTGTCCCGCACACTGACTTCCGGGCGACCGTCTGCATCGCTGAACTCGACCGTGATCTGCCCACCTTCTGGGGTGTAGGCGATGGCATTACCAATCAGGTTATCCAGCACCCGCTCGGTCATCGCCAGATCGGCGAAGGCCGCCGGAATGTCCGGATTGCCCTTCACGGTGATTGACACCGAATGCTTTTCCGCCCGCGACGCGTGTTTTTGGGCCACGTCATGCACCAGCTCGGCCAGGGGAAACAGCTCCGGTACCGGCTGCTTCTCACTGGCTTCGAGGGCGGCAAGCTCGAAAAGTTCATCCACCAGGCGACCGAGGCGCTGGCCCTCCTGCAGCGCAATGGTCAGAAAACGCTCCTGTTCTTCCGGGTCCAGCCGGTCCCGGCGGAGTTTCAGAGTCTCGATATAGCCCTGCATCGAGGCCAGAGGCGTGCGCAAATCATGGGATACCTGGGCAACGAGCTGCCGACGCTGGGCATCTTTTTCCCTAAGCTGATCAATCTGGGTGGCAATTCGCCCGGCCATGTCGTCGAAGGTCGCACCCAGGTAGTCAATTTCGTCTTTCACCCCCGGCCGCTGACTGCGCCAGGTCACGGTCGGGTGCTGGCTCATATCCCCGGTCTCGAAATCCTCCACCAGCCGGGTCAGCAGGGTCAGGCGGCGGGTCAGCAGGCGGAACACCAGCAAACCCGCAATCATCACCACCACCAGACTGATCAACAGCGCCCAGGCGCTCAGCCCCACCAGCTGGCCGCCACGGGCCATGGTCTCCGCGGCGTCGTATTCCTCCCCCCGCAACACCACGTACAGATAGCCCTCGGGTTTGTCTGCCGAGGGCACGGGGGTCACCGAAAATACCTTCTGACGCTCATGGCTGCGGGGGTCGTCGCCAAGTACCGGGTACTCGCCCATATCCGCGAGAAGGGTGCGAATAGGCTCCAGCGAGACCCTGTTACGTTTGATTTTTGCCGGGTCAGCGGAGTAGGAGAGGATGGTGCCGTCGAGATCCAGCAGATAGATCTCAATACTGGGGTTGATGGTCATATAGAGGGCGAAGAGCTCTTTCAGGGCACTTTTATCCAGTTCACCGCCGCTGACCAGATTGCGGTCGGCCACCAGATTGCTGGCCAGGTCGCGATGAACCTCCTGATTGACCGATGCATTGAACTCTTTCAGTGAATAGAACGTGATAAAGCCGTAAAGCAGGCCGACCAGCAGCAAGAGCAGAAACAGACCCAGGGCCAGCCGGGTATAGAGGGTTTTCAACATGGTCTATTCCCGGAAACGGTAGCCAACGCCCCAGACCGTTTCGATAAACTCCGGCTGGGCAGGATCGGTTTCAATCTTGCCACGCAGGCGGTTGATGTGGGTATTTACGGTGTGTTCGTAGCCCTCGTGATTGTAGCCCCAGACCTTGTCCAGCAGCTGGGTGCGGCTGAACACCCGGCCGGGCTGGCGGGCAAAGTGCCAGAGCAGATCGAATTCCCGGGCAGTCAGGTCAACCTCCTGATCCCGGACGAACACACGTCGCCGGGCCGGATCCATTTTCAGACCGGGCACCACCAGTTCCTCTTCCTTATCGGCAGAACCGGGCGAGGCGGCCATGGCATCCACCCGACGAAACAGGGCCTTCACCCGGGCAGACAGCTCCGCCACGCTGAACGGCTTGGTCAGATAGTCGTCCGCGCCCATTTCCAGCCCCAGCACCCGATCCAGCTCCGTGCTTTTGGCGGTCAACATCAGTACCGGCACATAGCCCGCAGCGGAACGGATCTCACGACAGACCGACAGCCCGTCCAGCCCCGGCAGCATCAGGTCCAGAATCACCAGATCGATGCCGCCTTTGCGGAAACGGGCCAGCCCGGTATCACCCCGGTCGCAGAGTATGGGTGTCATATCCAGATCGGCCACCTGCATACGCACCAGGTCGCCAATGCCGGGGTTGTCTTCAATAATCAGTACGTGTCGGTTCATAAATCTCGGTTCTGGTGCCGGCAGGTTGGGTTGGACTTTTAAAGTTCATTATCGTTCTCTCCTGAAGCGTGAAATACCGCAACTGCCGGCCTGCCAGGCTCAATATCAATCCTGAAGTATCAGGTTCACGACACCAGGTTATAGACAAACACGACGGCCACGGCCACTGGCGTCACAAAGCGAATCAGGTTGTACCAGAGGGTAAAACTGCCACCCTTCATCACCAGTTCGCTTTGCAGTGACTCTCTGGCCACGAACCAGCCGATAAACAATGCTGTCAGCAGGCCGGATAATGGCAACATCACGTTGGCCGTAAAGAAGTCCAGCAAATCGAAGATGGTCTGTCCCTCAAAACGTTCAAACATCCCCAGTGGGGCAAAACCGGACCACTCGTTCAGCGACAGTATCGACGCAATCCCCAGCAGCCAACAGCCGAGTCCCACCATGACCGTGCTGCCTACCCGGCCCAGAATCAGTTTTTCTTCCAGCCATTCCACCACCGGCTCCAGCAACGAGATGGCGGATGTCCAGGCGGCAAACAGCAATAGGACGAAAAACAGAGTGCCGAACAGGCTGCCAAACGGCATCTGACCGAAGGCCAGCGGCAGGGTCTGGAAAATCAGGCCGGGACCGGCGCTGGCTTCCAGTCCGTTGGCAAACACCAGGGGAAAAATTGCCAGCCCCGCCATCAACGCAACCACCGTATCCATGATAGACACCGTGACGGCCGTCCGCGCAATGGAAATATCGTCTCCCAGGTAGGAGCCATAGGCCATCATCACCGCCATGCCCAGGCTCAGGGTGAAGAATGCGTGGCCCAGGGCAACCAGCACCCCGTCCATGGTCAGGGCGCTGAAATCGGGGGTAAACAGAAACGCCACGGCCTCACCGAAATGGCCGGTGGTGATGCCGTGGCCCACGGCAATCAGCAGCAGCACAAACAGGGCAGGCATCAAAACCGTCACCGCACGTTCCAGTCCGGACTTCAGGCCACGTGCGACAACAAAGATAACCAGCGCCATAAACAGTGTGTGCCAGAACAGGAGCGTGAGGGGACTGGCCAGAAGGCCGCCAAACAGTTCACCAATGGCATCAGCGCTCTGGCCCGTGAAATCACCTGCAGCGGCGTGGCCCACATAGGAGGCAGCCCAGCCACCGATCACCGAGTAGAACGACAGAATAATGAACGCCGCCAGGACCCCGACAGCGGCCGCAATCCGCCATTTCGATGACGACAGGTTGCGCTCGGCAATCAGGCGGAAACTGGTAATCGGGTTATGGCGGCCATTTCGGCCAACAAACACTTCCGCCATCATTATGGGAATACCGACAATAGCGATACACAGCAGGTAAACCAGCACAAAGGCACCCCCGCCATTCTCGCCGGTGACGTAGGGAAACTTCCAGATATTACCAAGGCCAACCGCAGACCCCGTGGCGGCCAGAATAAAGGCCATCCGGGAGGACCACAGGCCACGATGCATGGGGTTCGATTTAGAGCGGGTCATTGATTCCTCCTGTATTTCAGATTGCGATCCGGGCCTTGGGATGGAACCGGGCATTCAGCCACAACGAAAGGCCAATCACACCACCGCCGATAGCCAGGCGAAACAGGTCAGCGTCGCGATTCCAGATCAAAAGATTAACAAGCAGCCCGGCGGGTACCAATGCGTTGTTCATGATGGCGAGGGTACCCGCATCCACATAGCAGGCACCCCGATTCCACAGGAACAGTCCTGCACCTGACGCCGCCAGACCCAGCCAGAAAAGCACGCCCCACTGCAGGGTCGTGGTGGGCAGGCGGCTGGCGTCGCCAAAGATCAGGAACGATGGCAGGGCAATAATCAACGCACCGAAAAAGAAGTACCCGAAAGTACGATAAGCGGGAAGCTCCAGTGGAAAACGCATCATGGTGTGTTTATAGCCCACCTGGCCTGCTGCAAAGGTCACGTTGGCAACCTGTAGCAACAGAAACCCGGTCAGAAAGTCCTGGCTCAGGCCGTCATAACGGATGATGCCCGCGCCCAGCGTTGCAAGGCCCGCCGCTGCAAGGGCAACGGGAGAAAAACGCCGGTAAAACGCATCGTCAATCAGTGTGACGTACAACGGGGTGAAAATGGTGAACAGCAGCACCTCGGGCACCGTCAGGTAGCTGAATGAGCGGTACAGGCACAGATAGGTGATGCCGAACTGCAGCATGCCGGTCACTAGAATGCTCACCTTCAGTCCACCCGGAACCCCCCGCCAGCGGGTAAGCGGCAGAAACACCAGAGCCGCGAGCACCACCCGGGTCAGCACTGCAAAATCGCTGTCCACCTGCCCGGCGAGGAACTCGCCGATAAGACTGAACGAAAACGCCCACAGAACCGTTACAAATACCAGAAGACCCATGACAGCAACTCCGAAATCGGCCGTAAACCCAGAAGCGCGGCACTTTACTGCTCCCCATCCGACTTGTACACAGGACGTCAAGACACTCAATGCCAAACCCGGGCTGGAATAAGGTACCATCTCCGCCGCTGACGCATTCTGTTTTACATTTCGAGCCGGACCCGCAATTCGATGGATGAAACCCACCAGCCATTACCCGAAGTCCGCCAGCCGCTGATCCGGCGCACGCTGACCGAATGGCACACCCTGGCCATTCTCGGAGGCCCCATCCTGATTGCCCAGGTTGCGCAGATGGCCAACGGCGTCATCGACACGGTGATGGCAGGGCACGCCAGCGCCGAAGACCTGGCCGCCGTGGGCATTGGCAGCAGTTTATGGATGCCGGTTTTCCTGTTCTTCATGGGCCTGCTGGGGGCCCTGCAACCGATCATCTCCGGCTTTAATGGTGCCCGCACCCTGGAACGAATCATGCCGGCTACCTGGCAGGGGCTATACATCGCAGCCGGCGGATCCGTCATCATGATTGCCCTGCTGACCAACGTGTCTCCGGTGCTGGACCTGATGAAGCTGGAAGCCGAAACCGCCGGGGTTACCCAGGGCTACCTGGATGCCTTTGCCTGGGGCATACCCTTCATGCTGGTGATGATGTCACTGCGGGGGCTGACGGACGGGCTGGGCCACACCCGCGTAATCATGGCCTTCTCGGTGCTGGGCACCCTGGTCAACCTGCCGCTGAACTACATTTTCATCTACGGCAAGCTTGGCGTTCCCGCTATGGGCGGCGTTGGCTGCGGCTGGGCCACATCGCTATCCAACGTGGTGGCCGCTACCGCTCTGGTTCTGTACCTCAACCGCAGCGCGGCCTATCGACGGTTTCACTTGCTGGCAGACTGGGTCAAACCCGACCTGGAAGGCATACGCGAGGTCCTCCGGCTGGGCATTCCCATCGGCTTTACGATCTTCGTGGAAGCCAGCCTGTTTTCCGTCATCGCCCTGTTTCTGGCGCCGCTCGGGCCGGTAGTGGTCGCCGGCCACCAGATCGCCCTGAACGTGGTGTCACTGCTGTTCATGCTGCCGCTGAGTATCGGTATGGCGCTGACACTTCGGGTGAGTTTCCTGCTGGGCGCCCGGACGCCCGATACCGCGCGGCTGATTGCCCTGAGTTCGCTGATTCTGGCCGTTGCGGTCGCGTTCGTGTTCGCCGTCGCTCTGTTCCTGTTTTCCAGCCAGATCGCCGCGCTTTATACCAACGACCCGCAGGTCCGTGCGGTCGCCATTCAGTTACTGGTATTTGCGGCCATTTTCCAGATCGCGGATGTGATTCAGGTCACCTGTATCAGCGCGCTGCGCGGTTACAAAGACACCCGCATTCCCATGTTTATCATGCTGTTTTCGTTCTGGGGCGTGGGTCTGACTCTGGGGTGGGTGCTGACATTCACCGACTGGCTGATACCCGCCATGGGGGCACCGGGTTTCTGGGTAGGGCTGACCTGCGGGCTGGCCACCGCCAGTGTGCTGCTCGGCACCCGGCTGTTCCTGTTCAGCCCGAAAACTGGCGCTGCCTGAGGCAGGCCCTCAGACTGCGGCAGGCTGTTCTGCCGGGACCTCCGACAGGCGTTCGGCATAAACAACCTGATCCCGACCGGAGTTCTTGGCCTGATAAAGCGCCGCATCTGCGCGGCTGAACCAGCTTTCGGAGCTTTCTCCGGCACTGAGTACCGCAACGCCAAAAGACGCCGTTACCGGGCCGCCCGGGTGCTTGAGAAAGCGGCGGATAATCTCCTGCAGGTTGTGAATTACCGACCGCAGACCGACCTCGTCGGCCCCGGTCACCAGCAGTACAAACTCTTCGCCGCCAAAACGAAAGATCTTGTCAGACCGGCGGATGTTCTTGCGCACCAGCACCACCAGTTCTTTCAGAACCTTGTCCCCGACACTGTGGCCGTAGACATCATTCACTTTCTTGAAGTGATCAATATCCACCAGAACCAGACCCTGTGAAATGCCATTCCGGGCGGATAAAGACGTTGCAACGGCAAGCTCCTCATCCATCGACCGGCGGTTCATAACACCCGTCAGCGGGTCGATCGTTGCCAGATGTTCCAGCCGCTCCCGCTGATCCTCATTGCTGTGAGCAAACGCAAAGGCGCAACAACTGACCACCATCGCGGTGGTTGCAAAGGTCCACATCTGGACAGAGGAGCTGAACGCCACCCCATGCAGAAGCAGCGCACCCAGGGCACCAATATTGATCAACATGGCATAGCGGGCTTTGGTTAGAAAGAAACTGGCAACCAGCACAGGGTAAAGCCAGAACAGGCCCTGCTCTCCAACAAGGGCACACACCACAACGACGCCCACGGCGGCCACCACCGCCCCAAAAAAGCCGCTGCGGGTGGTATCGCCCGTCACCCAGGCGTAAACCATGCCGGCGAAAATCAACAGCATGATCACCAGATCCACCACGCCCGCTGCCATATTACCCTGCAGGAAACGCAACACGGCAAACGGTGTAATAGCAACCAATCCACTGATGCCAAGCAAGGTGATAATGGACAATCTGAGATCGGTTTTTAATCGGTGGAGCATAGAAGGTACCGGACCGTAAGACCCCTAGCGTATCGTAAGACGCCCCGGGTTCAGACCCCCTGGACGAGATTTTACAATCCATCCCGGAACCTCATGGGTTTGCGGCTTAAGAATTGTACATAATGAATTAACATTTACACTAAACATTACTTATAGTGGAGAAAAACAATACTACAATCGCGGAGAGCACCGCTGGCTCGTGGCTGAAGCAGATTGGCCATGACGCGCTTTTGAACAGGGCGCGTCTGCCCGGGGGTAGAATCCGCTGAACGAGTTGTTGTTATGCCCGATGCCAAGACCACATTGTCGAGCCAGGAGCAGCTTAATGTCCGTCTCGAACAGGCCAACAGGCAGCTTCTGCAGTCTGAAAAGCTTGCCGCAATCGGCCAGCTGGCGGCCGGCGTTGCCCATGAAATCAATAACCCGGTGGGCTATGTCTATTCCAACCTGCAAAGCCTCGGCACCTACCTGGAAGACCTGTTCAGGCTGACCGATGCGGTCGAGTCCGCAGCGTCGCTGGACGACCTGAAAGCCATTAAGACGAATATCGATTACACCTTTCTTAAAAACGATCTTCAGGATCTTCTCGCCGAATCCCGGGAAGGTATTGAGCGTGTGAAAACGATTATTTCGGCGATGAAGGACTTTTCCCATATTGATGATGAGGAATTCAAACTGGCGGACCTTCATCGGGGCATAGAAACCACCCTGAACGTGGTCAACAACGAGCTGAAATACAAAGCCAATGTCACCCGTGAATTTGGCGACCTGCCGGAAGTGGAATGCATCAGTTCCCAGATCAATCAGGTCGTTATGAACCTGCTGGTAAACGCGGCCCACGCCATCGAGGATTTTGGTGAAATTGTTATCCGTACCCGCCATGAGGATGGCCTGGCCATTATTGAAGTCGAGGACAGCGGCAAGGGCATTGCCGAGGAAAATCGGTACCGGATTTTCGAGCCCTTTTTTACCACCAAGCCGGTAGGCAAGGGCACCGGACTGGGGCTTTCCCTGTCCTTCAATATTATCCAGAAACACAATGGGAGCATCACGGCAGAACCCGCACTGTCCGGCAAGGGCACCTGTTTTCGGGTATCGCTGCCACTGCAACAGCCGGAAACCAGTGCCGTCGATGAGCGTGGCTGACAATGGCTGAGCCTCTTGCCGAAAATGCCAGCCTGCTACTGGTCGATGACGAGGAAAACATCCTCCGCAGCCTGCAGAGAACGCTCCGTAAAGAGCCCTATACCATCCACACGGCCAGCTCCGGGGATGGCGCTCTGGCACTGCTTGACGGGCAGAAGTTTGATCTGGTCATCTCGGACGCGCGCATGCCCGGCATGGACGGCCCTACCCTGTTGGCCGAGATCAAACGCAAGTGGCCCTGGTGCATCCGCATATTGCTGACCGGGTATACCGACATCAATTCCACCATCAAGGCCATCAACGACGGCCAGATCTACCGTTACATCAGCAAGCCCTGGGATGACGAGGAGCTGAAGCTGGTCATCCGCCAGGCCCTGGCCTTCCAGTACTCGGAGCGCCGCCGACTGGCTCTGGAGAAGCTGACCCGCAAACAGAACAAGGAGCTGCAGGCACTGAACGCCGGCCTGGAGGAGAAAGTCCAGGCCCGCACCGAGGAGCTGAAAGAAACCGCCGACATGCTGGACCTGGCCTATCAGGAGCTGAAACGCAGCTATGTCACCGCCACTGAGGTATTTTCCACGCTGATCAATGAACGGCTGCCCGCCGATCAACGCCCCAATGCCAAAGTGATCGCGCTGGTAAAAGCCTATGCCGACTATTGCCAGCTTGATGACGATCTGGCCCGGGATCTTTACATGGCCGCCGCCCTTTACAACCTGGGCAAGCTGGGCTGGCCCGATGAGCTGTTCAGGGCACCCTCCGACCTGCTCAGTAGAGACCAGCGGCGGGAATACATGAAGTACCCGATCAACGGCGAACAGCTGCTGATGGCGCTGGAACCGCTCAAGGAAACCGCTCGCATCATCCGCCACCATCAGGAAAAGTGGAACGGCTACGGGGTTCCGGAAAGGCTGGAAGGAACCAACATACCGCTGGGCTCGCGAATTCTGCGGCTGGCGGTGGATTTCATGGAGCTTCAGTACGGGCTGATTCTGGAGCGCAGGGTGTCCCGGGAAAACGCCCTGAAGCTGATCAAACGCTACCGCGAGCGACTTTACGATCCTGAGCTTGCAGATCGGTTTCTGGCGATGTGCGTTGAGGTGGCCCCCGACATGGAACACGAGGATCCGGATATTGCGGCTCTGGATACCCTGCGGCTGGAAGCCGGCATGGTACTGGCCCGTAACCTGTACGCCGCCTCCGGCATGCTGCTGCTGAACGAGGGCAAGAAACTGACTTCCATGCTGATTGACAAACTGGTGGCGTTTGAAAAAGGCGAGCCCGACGGCACCCGCTACACGGTTTATGTACACCGCCCCAACGTGGAAGACGCGGAGACCACATGATGATCAAAATACAGCTGGTGGATGACGAGCCCAATATTCTCAACGCCCTGAAGCGTCTGCTGCGCCCCCACGGCTGGGAAATTCACGCCTACGACACGGTGGAAGCGGCGCTCGGCGGGCTGCTGGAGCACGATTATGCCGTCATCATTTCCGACTACCAGATGCCCACTGCCGATGGCGTGACCTATCTGCAGTTTGCCCGTCAGCGACAGCCCAATGCCCTGCGCCTGGTGCTGAGTGCCTACGGCGACCGCAATTCCATGATCAAGGCCATCAATCAGGCGGAAGTCTACCGTTACCTGTCCAAGCCCTGGGACGACTACGAGTTGGTGGCGGCCATCAAGTCCGCCATTGATATTTACGAGCTGAAATCGGAGAACCAGCGCCTGCTGGATGAAATCGAGACCCAGCGCCGGATGGTCTGGGCCCGGGAACAGGAGCTGCTGCGCCTGGAGAAAGACCATCCGGGCATTACCCGTGTTCAGCGCGACGCCGACGGCTCGGTGCTGATCGGCAACCGGTAAAGAGGTATTCATGGCTGACCACAGTCCGGAAGACAACAGGCTGGCCCTGAAGGTAGTGTTCTACGGCCCGGCGCTGAGCGGGAAGACCACCAACCTGATGCAGCTGCACTCCCTGCTGAATCCCCAGCGCATGGGCGAACTGATGGTGCTGGAGACCCGCGATGACCGCACGCTGTTTTTCGACATGCTGCCCATCGGCCTGAAAGGGAATTCGGGGCTCGACCTGCGCCTGAAACTGTACACAGTGCCGGGCCAGGTCCAGCACGACAGTACCCGCAAAGCCGTGCTGTCCAGGGCTGACGGTGTGGTGTTCGTAGCCGACTCCCAGACCAGCCAGCAGGACAACAACGCCACGGCTTTCGGCAACCTGGAAGAAAATCTGGAAAAGGTCGGGCTGGATATAGACACCCTCGCCATGGCGGTGCAGTTCAACAAACGGGACCTTCCGGGCGTCGTGGCAGAATCCGAACTCCAGCGGCGCTGGGCCGGCACCCCCTGGGCGCCCCTGCAAATGGCGTCGGCGCTTCACGGCAAGGGGGTGATCGATACCTTCCGGGTGTTGCTTGACCGGCTCTACACCCGGGTAGACAGTGAGTTCGCACTGAATTCCGAACACGGCATTGACCGCGACACCTTTGTCCGGCAGCTGAGCGCCGCCAGCGAGGCCCACAGTGCTTAATTTCGAAGACGACCCCACGCTCAGTGATCTGCTGACTCCGGATCAGCTACAGCGCCTGAACAACTCACTCAGCGCCCTCTGCCGCGCGCCGGTCGAGGTTGGCCCTGACCGGACTGCGCCGTCGGTGGCACTGGAGTTCAATCTGGAAACCGTCGGCTGGCTGTCAGGAGGCAGCTCTGACGAGGAACGTCTGGCTGCAGCGGACCTGGTATCGTTCCTGATGATGTTCATCGCCAAATACCGGCTGGCCGCGAACCTCCACCATGACACAACCGAGGCCAGTTACGCCGAACTGCAGAGGCAGAATGACGCCCTGAGAGCCTCGGAAGCCCGTTACCGCGACCTGTCCGACCAGCTTCAGCACAGGGTGGACGAGCAGGTAGCGGTGATCAAACAGGCCCAGATGGACCTATACGAAAGCGCCCGACTCAGGTCCGTGGGACAGCTGGCGGCCGGCGTTGCCCACGAGATCAACAACCCGATCGGCTTCATTGCCAGCAATCTTAAAGTCGCCGGTGAATACGTCAGTGAGCTGCGGGAACAGCTGCCGGAAACGACCGGAAACCGGGAGTTGCTGGCGGACTTCGCCGACCTGATCGGCGAATCCTCCGACGGCGCCCGGCGGATTGCCCGCATCGTGTCGGACCTGAAAACCTTTTCCAGCATTGATCAGGCGGACTACACCCAGTGTGACATCAACGAGCTGCTGTCCAGTGCCGTACACCTGCTGCAGACCGACTACGGTCATGATCTGGAAATAGTTGAAAAGCTCGGCGAGCTGCCGAAGCTTTCCGGCCATCCATCGCGCCTTTCGCAAACCTTCTACAACCTGCTGGAAAACGCCGCCCAGGCCTTGAAGAGTCGGGAACAGGACGGTGGACACGAAAACTGGGCCGGCCGCATTCTGGTGAAAACCCGGGTTGATGGCGACGGCATTGAACTGGTCATACAGGATAACGGCAACGGCATCGCCGAAAACCTTCACGAGAGGATCTTCGATGCATTTTTCACCACTCGCCCGGTGGGCGCGGGCACCGGCCTGGGCCTGACCGTTGCCCGGGATACCGTGCGCGCCCACAAAGGCACCATTCAGATCGACAGCCGGGAAGGCACCGGCACCCGTGTCACAATTTTTCTGCCGATCGGGTAAGGATTGACCATGGCCAAACGCTACGCGTCTCTGTTTTTTGACCAGGCCCCTGACGACCCATCCGGGCCGATAAGCGAGGGTAAGAAAGCACCCTATCGCCTGCTACTGGTCGATGATGAGTCCAACATCCTGGCTTCGCTGCGCCGGGTCTTTCAGCGTGAAAACTACGAACTCCTGTTTGCCAGAGACGGTAACGAGGCCCTGCGCATTCTGGAAAAACAGCCGGTCGAACTGATAATGACCGATTTCATGATGCCCGGCATGAACGGCAGCGAACTATTGCGGGAAGTGCGGGAGCGCTGGCCCGGCACTATTCGCATCATGCTGACGGGCCATGCCAATACCGATGCCGTGATGGGTTCGATCAAGGATGGCGCGGTTTACCGCTTTATTCTCAAACCCTGGAACGATGACGACATTCGCCTGACCATCGCCCTGGCGCTGGAGCAGTACGAACTCATCCAGCGCACCCGGGCCCTGGAGCAGCAGAACAAGAAACAGCACAAGGATCTGGAAACCATCAGCAAGCTGACCGCCACCAACCGCAGCCAGCTCGCCATTCTCCTCCACAAGAAAGGCTGGCTGAACCCCCAGCAGATCCAGCAGCTGCACCGGGAGATGCAAACCCAGAAAACCCCGGTGGTGCGCCAATTGCTCAAACATGAGTGGGTGGATTTCCGCAAGGTGTTTGAAATGCTGCGGGACGACATGCTGTTTGAGGAAATCGACCTGCGGGAGTTCCAGCCGGACCCGGCGCTGATGTCTCTGGTTCCCCGGAATATCTGCACCCGACAGCTGGTGCTGCCACTGCGGGTGCAGGGCCAGCGCCTGCGACTGGCCATGGTGGACCCCATGGACGTCAACCTGATCGACGAACTGGGGTTCATGACCGGATACACCGTTCACCCCCTGCTGTGCGAAACCTCACAGATGCAGGCCAAGCTGACCGAGGTGTTCGGGGAAAGCAGCGAGCTGGAGGACATCGCCACCAAGGTAGGCACCGATGATCCCTATGAGGGCATCGAGATTGTTCTTGATGACGAAAACGATCAGGAGTCCCTGGAACAGCTGCTGGGAAGCTCCGAAGAGCCGCCTGCCATCAGGCTGGTCAACGCCATCATTCTGGAAGCCCTGCGCCTGGGCGCCAGCGATATCCACGTTCACCCGCGCACCAAATCCCTGGTGGTGCGCTATCGCATTGACGGTGTGCTACAGGACAAGATCCACATCCCCACCAGCCTGCTGATGTCGGTGGTGTCCCGCATCAAGGTAATGGCGGAGCTGGACATCACCGAACGCCGCAAGCCCCAGGACGGCCGTATTACCGTGAAAACACCGATGAAGATCGTCGATCTGCGGATTTCCACCCTGCCCACCATCAACGGCGAAAAGGTAGTGATGCGGGTCCTGGAACGGCAGTCTTCCGCCCAGTCCCTGGAAGATATGGGCCTGTCGGACCACAACCTCAAACGGCTGATGCACGTGGTGGCCAAGCCCCAGGGCATTATTCTGGCAACCGGCCCCACCGGCAGCGGCAAAACCACCACCCTGTACGCCCTGCTGCAGCATAACGCCTCCTCCGAGCGTAACTACGTCACCATTGAAGACCCGGTGGAATTCCATGTGGACATGGCCGGACAGGTGCCCGTAAAAGACCGCATCGGTCTCAGCTTTGCCAGCGTACTCCGGGCCATTCTGCGACAGGACCCGGACGTGATCCTGCTGGGTGAGATCCGCGACGAGGAAACCGCCGATGTGGCCTTCCATGCCGCCATGACCGGCCACCTGGTGTATTCCACCCTGCACACCAGTTCGGCGGCCGCCACCGTGGCGCGACTGCTGGATCTGGACCTGAAACCCTATGTACTGGCCTCAACGCTGGAAGCCATCATTGCCCAGCGACTGGTGCGGCGCATCTGCCCCCATTGCTGCGAGCAGGCGGACCCACCCACGGAGACGCTGGAACAACTGGGGCCACAGTTTATGGAACCGGGACTGATGTTTTATCGCGGCCAGGGTTGCGATAAATGCCATAAAGGTTACAAGGGCCGGGTGGCCATCCACGAAGTACTCACCATGAACCAGCCATTGCGAATTGCCATCACCGAAGGCGCCAGCGCCATGCAGATCGAATCCATCGCCCGGGAACAGGGTATGCTGGTACTACTGGATGATGCCCTGCAAAAACTCCGGGACGGTCTTACCACCGCTGAAGAAATCTTCAGGCTCCTGGGCCCGCAGGTACTGAACGAATGACCAAGCAACGCAGCCCGGCCATTATCCGGTTCTGTCTGGTTTTTTCCCTGGCAATCGCCCTTGCCGCTATCGGGCTGGCGATTCTTTTCGACTTCGCAACCCGCGAGGCCAGCGCCAACGGGCAGCTTTTACTGGCGCTGGCTATTCTCCTGACCGGACTGACGCTCAGCGTCCTGTTGATGCTCACCCATCCGTTCTGGCGAGAGTCTGAACGCCGCACGCGCAGCCGGACGCAGTTCAACACGACTGCTAACCTGAACCGCGAACGGTCCCTGAGATATATGAACGAACGCATTATGGCATTCTCCCGGGACATTCTGTGTTCCCTTGATGCCAGGGGACGTTTCCTGTCCGTGAATCCGGCCTCGCAGGATATTCTCGGTTATCGGCCGGAAGAGCTGATCGGAGAATCCTCCGGGTTCCTGCTTCTCCCGGAGGATCGGGAAGCAACCGCAGAAGAAATCGCCAGGGTCATGGCCGGCGAGCATCACATCAGCGACGGGTTCCGCAACCACCTTCTTCATCGTGACGGCCACACTGTCACACTCTCCTGGACTGCAGAGTGGTCCCATGAAGATCAGGCGCTCTTCTGTGTCGGTCGGGACCTGAGTGACCAACTGGCGGCAGAAACGCTGATGAAGGAACGGGATCAGTTTTTCTCACTGTCGCCCGACATGTTTTGCATTGTTGACCTGAACAACCATTTCTTCGAGGTCAACAACGCCTTTGAGCAGGCTCTGGGCTATGACCGCGAGGAACTGCTGGGCGCCTCCTACTTACAGCTGGTTCACGTCGAGGACAGGCCCCGGGTCGAGGCAGCGGTCGCAACCCTGATTGAAGGAGAAAACATCAGCGACCTGAACATCCGGGCGATCAGCAAGGACAATTCCCATAGATGGCTTGAACTCAGCGCCACCCTGAGTTCGGACGACCTGATCTACGTGGCCGCCCGGGACACCACGGAAATCCGGGCCACTCAGGAAAGGCTAGGAGAGAGCGAGCGACTGCTTATTATTGCCGAACGGGCGGCCGGCATCGGCGGCTGGGCACTGGATCTGGCCACCAGGGAAGTCCGCTGGTCCCAGGCCATCTTCGACATACACGAGCTGCCCGGCCCAGATGTACCGAGCCTTGAAGAAGCAATTGGATTCTACACCGACGAAAGCCGTGAGACCCTGACCAGAGTCATCGACAACTGCATCGAGGCCGGCCTTCCATTCGACGAAGAGTTGCAGATCCGCACACGGGCAGGCAATTTGAAATGGGTCCAGACCATCGGACAGGCCGTCAAGAGCGACGATGGACGAATTGTGCAGGTCCAGGGGGCCTTCCACGATATCACTGCTTCCCATCAGGCGATGGAACAAATTCGTCGTCTTGCAGAGCGCCAGTCAACGATATTCGAGAGCATCACCGACGCTTTCTTTACCGTCAATCCGGACTGGCGAATCACCTATGTCAATCAGCGATCCGAAGAGATTCTCGGTTACGGCCGGGAAGAGCTTTTGGGCAACACCCTCTGGGAAGTCTTCCCGGCCATTCTCGGCAGCGAATTTGAAAAACAGTACCGGCATGCCATACAAACCGGCGAATCGGTGTTCTTTGAATCCCACTACGGACCGCTGGACGACTGGTTCGAGGTCAGCGCCTATCCCTCTGATGAAGGACTGGCTGTTTATTACCGCAGTATCAAAGAGCGAAAGCAGGCCCAGGAGCAATTGGAGCAAACCATGGCAGAGCTGGAGCGCAGTAACCGCGAACTGCAGGATTTTGCCTTCGTCGCCTCCCACGACCTGCAGGAGCCGCTGAGAAAAATCCAGGCCTTCTCGGACCGTTTGCTGACCCGGTCCGACCGCTTCAACGAGCAGGAGCAGGATTACCTACGACGGATGCAGTCTGCCGCTAAGCGGATGCAGTCGCTGATCCGCGACCTGCTCACCTACTCGCGGGTAACAACCCGTGCACAACCGCTAACGCCGTGCAACACCAACCGGATTCTGGACGGGGTTCTGCAGGACATGGAAACGACCATCGCCCGCGAAAATGCTGTTATCGACGTCCAGGCCCTGCCACCGCTCCGCGGTGACGCCACCCAGATCCGTCAGGTATTCCAGAACCTCTTGAGCAATGCCATCAAATTCCATCAACCGGGACAGGCACCCAACATCATGATCTACCCTGAAGACAATCAGGAAGACAGCTGGATTCTGGTGGTCAGCGACAATGGCGTAGGGTTCGATGCGCAATACGCCGCCAAGCTTTTTAATCCGTTCCAGCGCCTGCACGGACAGGCGTTTCCGGGCACCGGTATTGGCCTGGCTATTGTAAAGAAGATTCTGGATCGTCACGGTGCCAGTGTCACCGTGGACAGCGAAGTCGGCCGGGGAACCGTGTTACGTATCCGCTTTCCAACCACTGATCAGGCAAAAGGAGACAGCCATGACTGAGGCCGCGCCGCGACCGGTTATTCTGATCGTTGACGATGATTCCGACGACCGGCTGATGATGCGGGACGCCTTTGCCGAATGCAGCCACCATTGCCGGACCTGTTTTGCCAGGGATGGCGTGCAGCTGATGCGCATTCTCAACGGCGAGTTACCACTGTCGGGCGACCCGGAAGCAGCCTGTGGCTACCCGGACCTGATACTGCTCGATCTCAATATGCCGCTGAAAGACGGGCGGGAGGCTCTGCAGGAAATCAAATCAGACCGCAGGCTGCGAAAGATACCCACAGTGATCATGACCACGTCCGATGACAGCGATGATATCGGCCATTGCTACGAATCCGGCGCCAATTCCTACATCATCAAACCGTCCAGCTATTCCGGTCTTCTGGATGTGGTTTCATCCCTGACCCATTACTGGACCGCTACCGTGCGCCTGCCAACAAGACCGGAACGCCATGACCAGCAATGACCCGTTGCTCCGTATCCTGCTGATTGAAGACGACGAAGACGACTACCTTATAACCCGGGACCTGCTGGAAGACAGCAGCCCGGTCAGCACACGGCTGGACTGGGTCGACTCGGTAGCCGGCGGCATTGCAGCGCTGGAAACCGGCGACTACGCCATCGCCCTGGTCGATTTGCGCCTGGGCCCGGAATCCGGTGTTGATCTGATTAGCCAGGCCCGGGAACGGAGCATCTCCACCCCCTTCATTCTGCTGACCGGGCAGGGCGACGAAGAGCTGGATGCCAGGGCCGTGGAACTGGGAGCGGCGGATTATCTGGTCAAAGGGCTTATTGACGGCCACACCCTGATCCGCAGCATCCGCTATGCCATCGACCGGGCCATGGCCACGGAGAGTCTGGCCACCAGCGAATCCCACTATCGCCTTCTGTTCGAGAGCAACCCCGTGCCCATGTGCCTGATGGATCCGGACTCTCTGGCGCTAGCGTCCATGAACGCAGCGGCCCGTTCACTCTACGGATACAGCAAGGACCAAATCGGCGGGCTGACGCTGAACATGCTCCGTGCCTCCGACCGCCCGTCTTACGGGCTGTCGTCCGAGGGGATTCTGCTGCGTGAAGGTGGCGTACTGGAAAGACACAGGCGCAGGGACAGTGAGCAAATCATTGTCGAGATGCTCAGCAACAGCATGGCCATCAATCAACGGCCCATTCAGGTGCTGACGCTGACAGATGTGACGACACAGGTGGACAACAGCCGCCAACTGCGGCTTTTCAAGCGCAGCATTGAATCGAGTTCCAACGGTATCATTATCACCGATGCCAGGCAGGATGATCTGCCGATCATCTATACCAACGCAGCCTTTGAAAAAATCACCGGTTACAGCGCGGACGACGTGCTGGGGCGCAACTGCCGCTTCCTGCAGGGCGACGACTTTGACCTGAGCAATGAGGAAGGGCTGGCAAACATCAGGCGTGGCCTGGCAAAGGCCGTCGACGTGTCCGTCGTGCTCAGAAACTACCGCAAGGATGGCACGCCCTTCTGGAACGACCTGTACATTTCCCCCATCCTGAATGATGACGGCGAACTCACGCACTTTATCGGTGTTCAGAATGATATCTCGGAGCGCAAGTCCGCCGAGCACAAGCTGGCATTCAACATCAGCCACGATGTTCTCACCGGACTGCCCAACCGCTCCCTGCTGGAAGACAGACTGACCCAGGCCTGCCAGATGTCCAGACGTTATGGCCGGACCATTGCCCTGCTGTTCGTTGATCTGGACGGGTTCAAACTCATCAACGATTCCCTTGGCCACCGCATTGGAGACCTGCTGCTTGTCGAAGTGGGTCGGCGGCTGAGCGCCCTGGTGCGGTCCGGAGACACCGTCGCCCGGATCAGTGGTGACGAATTCATCGTGTTACTGCCGGACCTGGCACAGGCGGAAGACGCCATTCTGATTGTGGAGAACGTGCTTCGCGAAGTGGCTGTTCCCTACCGCCTGGACGACGAAACCATCCACCTGACCGCCAGCGCGGGGATCTCCACCACCAATGGCGATATCGAACAGCCAATGGCACTGCTGCAACAGGCCGACCTGGCCATGTACCGCGCCAAACAGCACGACCGTAACACCTACCAGTGGTTCTCCCTGGCACTTGACGAGGAGGCCAGCTACCGCGTTGCCCTGCGCAATGAGCTGCAGGACGCCATCGATCAGGAGCAGCTCTCGGTTTACTATCAGCCGCTGATAGACGCCCGCTCGGGAAAAACCCGCAACGTCGAGGCGCTGGTGCGCTGGCACCACCCGACCCGGGGCCTTATCTCCCCCGGTGACTTTATTCCCCTCGCCGAGGAAACCGGCCAGATCCTGGGCCTCGGTGACTGGGTGCTGAGAAAGGCCTGTCGAGACACCGTACGGCTGCACTCAAAGGGTTTCCGGAATTGTTCGGTATCCGTCAACGTGTCTCCAATTCAGCTCCGTAAAAAAGGCTTTACCGAAACGGTCGCTGACGCGCTCACCGCTTCCGGTCTGCGTCCGGAAAATCTGGAACTGGAAGTGGTCGAATCGGCAGTGCTGCTTGAAGCGGATCAGGTCATCGACACGCTCCACGCCATTCGCCAGCTCGGCGTTCATATCGCCATCGATGACTTCGGCACGGGCTTTTCCAGCCTCAGCTATATCAAGCTTATGCCCGCCACCAGGATCAAGATTGACCGGTCGTTCATCGAGGATGTCATCGAAAACCGCAGTGATGCCGCCATTACCCAGGGCGTGATCTCCATGGCCCACCACCTTGGCCTGGAGGTGGTTGCCGAGGGCGTTGAAACCGAGGCGCATGCCGCCTACCTTCGCAAGAACCAGTGCGACCTGCTGCAGGGCTTCGCCTTCGCCCGACCCATGCCATTCGATGACCTGCTGGCGTTCATGAACAATCAGGCATCCGACGGCAAGGCACTGGCAGGCGCGGATTCACCGGAGCAGGAAAAGCCGACGCTCCTGCTGCTGGATGACGAGGAGAACATTCTCAAGGCACTGACCAGGATATTCCGGCGGGATGGCTATCGCATCCTGTCGACCACCAGCATCAAAGAAGCCTTCAGCCTGCTGGCGACCAACGATGTGCAGGTCATCGTGTCCGACCAGCGCATGCCGGAAATGTCGGGCACGGAATTCTTCAGCCAGGTGAAAGCCATTTACCCGAATACGGTTCGCATCGTGCTGTCCGGCTACACTGACCTTAAATCCGTCACCGACGCCATCAATGAAGGCGCCATCTACAAATTTCTGACCAAACCCTGGGACGACCAGCAAATCCGTGAGCAGATCCAACAGGCCTTTTCCTACCATTCAGCCATGGTGAAATAACTCTGTTTAACAGCATATTGCGGGGCTTTATGGAGTTAACGGCCGATTGGAAGGTAAACTTGAGCCATAAATCAGACTCAATCCTTATTACAAAAAACAGCAGGTAGCCACCGCGTGCAGAAACTTGTCCGTATCGCGCCCGGCGCATTGACCATCGGAAAGCCACTACCCTGGACGGTTTACGACGCCAATGGCCATGTGCTTTTGCGTCAGGGTTATGTGATACACAACGACGCCCAGCTTGAACAGCTGTTCGAACGCGGCCGGTTCAAACCCCGCAACATTGAACGTCCACCAGAGGAAGAAGCTGACGACGTTCGCGTTCGCAATCCGTTTGCCGATTACCCGGTTCTGCTGCAAACCCTGGAGTCGGCGCTCAACGCCGTCACCGATCAGGACACCAGCGCCCAGAAGCAGTTGCTGGGGCTGGTCCGCATGATTGACCAGATGTGCGAGACCTCGCCGGAAGCCAGCCTTGGCCTGGTGCACCTTTACGCCATCGAACCGACCATTCACGAACAGATCCTGTTTTACGCCATTCTCTGCCAGTTCACCGCCAGGCAGTTTGGTCTGGATAACAAGCGCACCGCCTTGCTGATGGGCGCTGCGTTGACTGCAAATCTGGCGCTGGTGCCTGTGGCCGACAAACTCAACGCCTCCAACAAGGTCCTGACCGACGATCAGCGGGCGGTGATCCGCAAACACCCGGAGCGCAGCATCCAGGCGTTAAAAGATGCCGGCATCACCAACTCGCTTCTGATGACCATCATTGCCCAGCACCATGAGCAGGCCAACGGCAACGGTTACCCTCATGGCCTTGGCGGCACGGACATTCGCGGCGAAGCAGAAATTCTGGCGCTGGCGGAACGCTACGTGGCGACCATTACCCGCCGCGCCTATCGCCCGCGGATGAAGGTGACCGAAGCCCGCAGGTTGATCGCCAGCCTGGCCGACGGCGTATTCCGGCCTGCCATCCCGAAGGCCCTGCTGAAAGTGCTCTCAGAATATCCGCCCGGCACCCTGGTGCGCCTGCAGAATGACGAGATTGCGGTGATTGTGGCCAGGCCCAGACGCGCCCGCGGCTCGTTTGCCAGGGCCATTATCGGCCCTGGCGGCGACCGTTATAACGGGACGTTCGACCGGGACTGCAGCAAACCGGATTTCAGCATTGTTGACGTGGAAATGCCCGAAGTGATGCCGTCCATGGACTTCGGGCAGATCTGGGGTTTCCGCTAGCGGGGCTGCAGGCCAAGCGCTCTGGCGTGATGATCCAGATGCTCGTCGATGAACGAAGCAATGAAAAAATAGCTGTGGTCATAGCCCCGGCGCATCTGCAGCTGGATCGGATGGTGCGCCTTTTCACAGGCGTCAGCCAGAGCTTCCGGGTAAAGCTGCTCTTCCAGGAAATTATCCGCCGTGCCCTGATCAATGAGCAGCGGCAGGCGCTCTTTGGCTGACGGGATCAGCAGTGTGGTATCCCATTCTTCCCAGGCCGATCTATCTTCGCCAAGGTAGCCTTCGAAAGCTTTTTTGCCCCAGGGACAGGCGCACGGGTGGGCGATGGGCGCAAACGCAGACACTGACCGGTACTGACCGGGGTTTTTCAGGGCAGCAATCAATGCGCCGTGCCCGCCCATGGAATGGCCGCTGATGGAGCGCTCACCGGTGACGGGGAGGTTGGACTCGATAATCTGCGGAATTTCCTTCACCACATAATCGTACATGCGGTAGTGGGGCGCCCAGGGCTGCCGGGTGGCGTTGATATAAAAACCGGCGCCAGTGCCGAAATCGTAGCTGTCGTCTTCGCCGGGCAACCCCACCCCTCGCGGGCTGGTATCCGGGCAGACAATCGCCAGACCGAGTTTTGCCGCCTGCTTCAGGGCACCCGCTTTCTGCATGAAGTTCTGATCCGTGCAGGTCAGGCCGGAAAGCCAGTAAAGCACCGGCACCGTGCGGGATTCGCTGCCAACCGCTGCAGGCGGGAGAAATACCGCAAACTCCATTTCACAGTCCAGAGCCGCCGACCGATGCCGGTAACGCCGATGTTCGCCATTGAAACAGGCATTCGTGGAAATCAGTTCCATGCAAACCTCATGGTGTTCAGTCAGGCAATCTTGGGAACTTCAATGCCACAACCGATTTTGGCCAGTTCCGCCAGAATGGCGGTTCGGGTAACGATACCGATCAGTTTACCGAGATCCGTTACCGGGTAGACTTTCGGTTTGCCCGCGCCCAGGTTCTGGGCCAGATCCACCACGGACATTTCCGGGGAAATGGTCAGCGGGTTATGGAACATCACGTCGTCCACTATGGGGTCGCCCTC
>Ga0307952_1000331_pt1 | contig 29246 bp, 29 predicted proteins | sample OrgLakmetagen376_FD_201821 | JGI IMG/M metagenome (GOLD analysis project Ga0307952, IMG submission 201821) | Saline water microbial communities from Organic Lake, Antarctica - #376 | ecosystem: Environmental > Aquatic > Non-marine Saline and Alkaline > Saline | place: Antarctica: Organic Lake...
AGAACATCAAGAAGTAGAGGGCTTTTATTTTTGAGGTTAGTTGAGCAGGCAGTAAATAAAACCCCTGTTTCCTATAAAGAAATTGTCAATCAAAATCACGGGTCATGATTACATACCCCATTTTAAACAATATTAAAGTGAGCGAATTGGAGATTGGTCACAAACTAAAGAAAATTATAGTGCCAGAGCTAAATGAGATTCAAAGTGAAATGACAAATCTGTTTAATATTAAAATAGAGGATATTATGACCGTGTAGCTACAGAATCATAAAAAATACCCGTTATAAACCCTGTTAAACCTCGTTTCTTTCAAGTAAGTTCCGTTCTAAATCGGGGTTAAACCTAAGTAAAGCGCTTTTTCACTTTCCCGGAAAATAAGTCGGGACAGGCTGTTCAAACCGCTCAACTTAGGTAGTAATCGGTATAAAGACGCATTTCAATTATTAATCGGTCTTAAACGTACAAACCTAAAAACGTACAAACCTTATGAAATTACGTTAAATTTGTACCCAAAAACAGGTAGTGATATATCCGCACAATTTTGAAGAGAAAATAGATTTTCTGCATATCAAAGAAGCAATAAAGGAGCTTTGCATCAGCCCGCATGGCGCAACTTATGTAGATAAGATCAGGCTTTCCTCCCATCCTGAAAAGATTAAAAAATGGCAAAAGCAGGTCAGTGAATTTAAGGATATCCTTCTGTACGGAGAGCCCTTCCCTGAGCAGAACTATTATGACCTCACCGATGAACTACGCCGGATAAGGATCCAGGGTTCCTTTATAGAGCAGGATCACCTCACGGCGCTCTACCTTTCCTTGCAAACCATCGAAAGCATCGGCGCCTATTTTAAAAAACTCCCCGAGGGTCAGGCGCCACAGCTTAACGCCCTGGCAGATAACCTGGAGTTCGACAGCGCTGTGCTGCAAAAAGCCGCACGTATTATTGACAGCCGGGGCGAGATCAAAGACCAGGCCTCGCCGGAGCTGGCCAATCTGCGGCAGCAACTTCGTCAGAGTAAAAACGCAGTAGACGGCACGCTGAACAAAACGCTGCAAGAAGCAAAAAAGGCCGGATGGGCTAACCGCGAGGTGACCCCCACGGTAAGGAGCGGGCGCTCGGTAATCCCGATTCCGGCCACCCACAAACGGCAGGTGAAGGGTTTTATTCATGACGAGTCTTCGACCGGCCAAACGGTATACATTGAACCAACGGCCGTTTTCGAGCTGAATAACCGTATCAGGGAACTAGAGAATGCCGAGCGGCGCGGGATTATAAGGATACTTACCATTTTTACGGATGAACTGCGCCCCGACATTGAAAACTACCTGAATTTGTATCGCTTCCTGGGACTGTTCGACTTTATAAGAGCCAAAGCCAAATATGCCATTGAAACAGAATCCGTGCAACCCTTGATTACGGATGAACCCTACATCTACCTCGAAAATGCACACCACCCGCTGCTTTTCCTGAACTATAAAAAGCAAAACAAAAGTGTTGTCCCGCTAAATGTAAAACTCGACAAAAGAGAGCGTATCCTGGTGATTACAGGTCCCAATGCCGGGGGAAAAACGGTGGGACTGAAAACAGTGGGACTGATACAATACATGTTTCAGTGTGGGTTGCTGGTGCCGGCACACAGCAACTCAAAACTGGGGATTTTTAAAGACATATTTGTGAACATCGGCGATGAGCAGTCGCTGGAAAACGACCTGAGCACCTACAGCTCGCACTTGCAACACCTCAACTTTTTTATCAGAAAGGTAAAAAAAACCTCGCTGTTCCTGATAGATGAATTTGGCACCGGCACCGAACCACAGCTGGGAGGAGCCATAGCAGAGGCCGTATTGGAGAGCCTGAACAGCAAAGGGGCTTTTGGCATCATCACTACGCATTATGCCAACCTGAAAAAGCTGGCCGACGAGCAGGAAGGCATGATGAACGGCGCCATGCTGTTCGATGCTCAAGAGATGAAGCCTGTATTTATCCTGAAGACAGGAACGCCGGGGAGCTCTTTTGCTTTTGAGATCGCCGAAAAAATAGGTATCCCAAAAAATATCCTGAATAAGGCCGAGAAAAAGATCAATAAAAGTCAGGTAACTTTCGACAAGCAGCTGCAGGCTCTGGAATTGGAAAAGAGGAACATCGAAAAAAAATCACAAGAATTAAAAGGGGCTGACAGCCACCTTTCGGAGATGATCGATAAATACGAGAAAAGGGAAGAAGAATTAAAAAGCAATAAGAACAAGATCCTGCGTGAAGCCCGTGCCGAAGCAAAAGAGATTTTAAGCAATGCCAACAGGGTCATTGAAAACACTATCCGGGAGATTAAAGAAAACAAAGCCGACAAAACCAAGACCCTACAAGCCCGGAGCAGGTTGGAGAAAGAGAAGCAGGCGCTTACCAGAGAGATGCCTGAAGAGCAGGCCATCGAAAGCCATAAACCACCCAAAGCCAACCCCGGAAAAGTAACCGTGGGGAGTTTTGTTACACTGAAAGGACAAGAGGCTGTTGGTGAGGTGACGGCCATCGACAAAGAGAAGGTTACCATTGCTTTTGAGTCGTTCAATTTTAGCACCACGCTGCAGAATGTGGAGCTGACGGAAAAGAGCACCCGCCATAAGCGGCCAAAAAACGCCTCAGGGTATACTACTATTATGGACAACATCAACACAAAAGCTTCTGAATTCAGCCGGACGCTGGATGTGAGAGGAAAAAAGGCAGAAGAAGTACACAACCAAACACAGCAATATCTTGACGAAGCCCTCCTGCTGGGCATCAACGAAGTGGAAATTATCCACGGGAAGGGCGAAGGTATCCTGCGTGCGGTAGTCCGCGATGTGCTGTCCGCCAATCCCAATATCAAAGATTACCGCGACCAGCATGCCGACAGCGGAGGACATGGCGTGACGGTGGTGAGGCTGAAATAAGAAATCAGTTGAACCCTTTCAGGGTTTTTAAGCTTTTGCCGCATTTCTTGTCCCTGCATTGCATACAGGGCTAATCACGTTGAATTCCTCTCGGGATTACTGTAAAAAAGCTTTAGCTCCGGAAAATTTCTCTATTGCTAATATATCCATTATCAATGATTTTATGACAGCAAAACCCCGAAACTTCGGGGTTCAATTTGAATAGCTCCGACCCGATAGCTATCGGGTGATAACCCGGGGAAAATGTATTGCTGTTGAAGTTACCAACCCTGAAAGCCCGCCCAACCGATTGATATCATCCAGTCGGGCGGGGGGTGAGTATAAATTGCTCCGGACTCCGAAAAAGAATCAAACACTAGTGATTCACTCCTTTTCCAGCCCAAATCTCACTTTTTTGGGCAGTGTTGCTGCCACCAGGTTATAACTGTCAGCAATCCATTGTTTCAGGAGATCGTCATCCACTTCGCGGTGCATGATAACCGTGTTCCAATGCTTCTTGCTCATGTGATAGCCGGGGAAAACTGACTGCGGATAACGCTCTCGCAAGTCCTCTGCAAGCTCAGGATCGCATTTTACATTCACTCTGTCCGGTTCCTCAAGGTCGGTGAGCAGAAACATCTTTCCGGCCACCTTAAACACCAGCGTGGTCTCGTCGAACGGGAAACCCTCCGATGCAGTTTTAAACGACAGGCAATATTCTCTGAGTTCTTCGATGTTCATGATAAACTATGAATTACTGTAAGCCGGTATTAAAACAACCCCAATGCCGCCTGCAGGTGTCTCCTTCCGGTTTTGTACTGACAAATTTATCAATAAAATAACACCATCAAAATAAATTGTCTTATGCTAGATTATTTACTATTTTTATAAGCGTTCAGGTTTTGTTTCACCGCATAAAAACAGAAAAATGGGCAAGTTAATCATCAATCGTCACGATTATTTTTACGGCAACTATCTGAAGCTTGCTTTATGGACAGATGGTAAAAAAGCTGCCCGTTTGCGGCCAGGAGATTCTTTCGAAATGGATTTGCCGGAAGGCAAGCACACCATACAAACATCCTGTATATATTTCTACCGTTCGCCGAAAAGAGAAATAACGATAGAAAAGGGCAATGAAACTACCCTTTACACAGCAATTAAAGAGGATGGCCTTGGAACCGCCCGTTTTGGATTATATCAGTTAATTAATTTCAAAAGCTTCCTTATCCTTCAAGAGAAGCCATACAAACCTGCGGATTACAGGAAAGTATATCATGCTCCGGCTTTTTTTAATTCATGGGTGTATGCCTTGCTGGTATTTCTGCTGATTACCATCCCTCTGGCAGCATTGTGGGCTAATGCACCGGAAACAAGCTGGTTGTATTTCATCTCACTGCTGATACTACTTTCTTTTGCGGTGAACCTGCTGTATATGTGGCCAAAAAAGAACAAGATAAAAGCCGTAAACCGGTTTGAGCATTACATTGATTTTCATGCGGCCACCGTACTTGCATTACTGCTATTGCTTTTTCGTGACTTGCTGCCACAAACTGTCGTTATCATTGCATCAATAGCTTCATTCATATTGTATGTAATGTTTACCACAAAACATTTTCTGTCTGAAAAACAAGATGGTTTCTCCGAAACCTGACCTGATGGGATAACTGCAAACCGTATACTAAACAATTGAATTCGCTATATTAAAAATTCCGGGGTAAGGCGAATCATACTACTAAATAAATACTTCATTCAACACCCTATATATCTGATATAGTATTATTTATGTGATTTCCCATGATTTTCTTAAACGCCAAAAGCCTATATTAACAAGATTGTCCTTATAATTGCAGGCTGGAAACAAAAACAAATGGTTACAATTGTGTATATTTGTTTCTACATCAAAAAAATAAACGATCATTAAAACAGGGTTTTATGTCTCTAAAGGAAAAAACCAGCGACCTGAAAAGACGCATGCAGGAAGCATTGCAGGGAGGTGGCAACAAGGCTATTGAGAAACAGAAGGGTTCCGGAAAGATGACGGCGCGTGAGCGTATACTGTCACTGCTGGACTCCAGCTCATTCCATGAGTATGACCTTTTTGTAGAACATGCAGCAAAAGATTTCGACATGGATAAAAAGCATCTTCCGGGCGACGGGGTAATTACCGGCACCGGAAGCATTAGCGGCCACCCTGTGTGCATCTACGCACAGGACTTCACCGTTGCCGGTGGTTCGCTGGGATTTATGCATGCCAAAAAGATCACCAAAATTATGGATCATGCCATGCGCCTGAAGGTGCCTATCATAGGCATCAACGACTCGGGCGGAGCGCGTATCCAGGAAGGGGTAAACTCTTTGGCAGGATATGGCGAGATATTCTATCGCAACACACAAGCATCGGGAGTCATTCCGCAAATCTCGGTGATTTTAGGACCCTGTGCCGGTGGCGCAGTCTATTCGCCCGCACTCACAGACTTTGTGTTTGTGGTGGATAAAATATCTAAAATGTTTATCACCGGGCCGGAAGTAATTAAAACAGTGCTGGGTGAAGAAATATCGATGGAAGACCTGGGAGGGGCACGCGTTCATGCCGAAACAACCGGCAATGCTCATTTTTATGCACAAAGCGAGAATGAGGCTTTCGACCAGATAAAACAGTTGATGAGTTTTATCCCCTGGAACAACAAAAACAAGGCTAAAGCTTTTCCCAGAAAAACCCCCAAGAGGAAGCATCATGTAGATAATATCATCCCTACCGACCCGAAACTGCCTTATGATGTTCGTGATATTATTCGCGGGCTGGTGGATGATTCGGAGTTTTTGGAGGTGATGGAGCTGTTTTCACCCAATATCGTGATAGGATTTACACGACTGAACGGACAAACGGTGGGGTTTGTAGCCAACCAGCCCATGGTGCTTGCCGGCGTGCTTGATGTGGACTCCTCGGATAAGGCGGCACGATTTATACGCTACTGTAACGCTTTTAATATCCCGCTGGTTACCCTGGTAGACCTGCCAGGATACCTCCCCGGAATTGACCAGGAACATGCCGGGGTAATACGTCACGGAGCAAAAATACTGTATGCTTATTCAGAGGCTACCGTACCAAAAATCACCGTCATACTACGAAAAGCTTATGGCGGAGGATATATTGCCATGTGCTCGCACCACCTGCGTGCCGATTTTGTATTTGCATGGCCTACCGCCGAGATTGCCGTGATGGGCCCTGAAGGCGCCGCCAATATCATCTTCCGTAAGGAGATAAAAAATGCAGAGAATCCGGATGAGATGCGTAAAGCCAAAGTGAAGGAGTACAAGAAAAAGTTTGCCAATCCATATGTGGCTGCTGCTTTCGGATATATCGATGCCGTTATAGAACCGGCGGAAACACGTCATTTTATCACACATGCACTGGATATCTCCAGCGAGAAATCAGAAGTGCGTCCTGATAAAAAACATGGCATTCCACCATTTTAACATAATTATTCAGCAATCATGGCAAAGTTCTCCGGGTCTTTGCCATGATATTATTTTTTTATCATCAATCAGTAATTGCATAAAGAAGCTAATATGAGCATTGAAGATATCCCTAAAGAAGAATTTCATGACTTTGTTGTAGAGAGTTTTAAATATAAAACGCTTTTAAGTAACAAATTCAGGAAAAGGAAGCACTATGTTCCCGCTGATAAAGACAAACAGTATGCTGTGTTACCGGGAACTATCCGCGAGATAAGAGTGAAAGAAGGTGACAAAGTAGCGCTCACTGACGATATTATGGTGTTTGAAGCCATGAAAATGAACAATGTGGTGCTTGCAACAGGCGAAGGTGTTGTTAAAAAAATTCACGTTAAAGTGGGTGATCCCATTTTCAAAAACCAGTTGCTGATAGAATATGAAACGGGAAAATAGCACCGGAGGTGCAGTGAACCTGTTTTAACAATAGCAAACTACCGCTTGTACAAGGCATTGTTATCATAGATGATTTGGAGTATTTCGCTGCGCCCGCTCTTGTTTTTTGACGAAGAAAGTATCATATGAGGCAACCCCTCCCACTCGGTTTCCATCTCCTGCTTGTAAACGGATATATTATGTTCGAGCAGTGCCGGTTTTAGTTTATCTGTTTTAGTAAAAACTACCGTAAACGGCAGCGCATTCAGCGCCATATTCTTCATAAAGACCATATCCAGGGGTTGCGGCTTCAACCGGCTGTCCACCAAAATAAAAGTATGCACCAATGACTTTCGCTTCAGCATATAACCGCTAATCATTTCATCCCATGAATCTCTGATCTTTTTGGAACGTTTGGCATAGCCATAGCCAGGCAAATCCACCAGATACCACGAATTATTAACCAGAAAAAAATTCAGCAACTGGGTTTTGCCGGGCGTATTAGAGATATGGGCCAGCTTTTTCCTGTTAACCAGCATATTGATAAGCGAAGATTTCCCCACGTTACTGCGCCCAATAAAAGCATACTCCGGAAACCCTCCGGCAGGGGCGTCTTCGGGCAGTTTACAACTCTTTACAAAACTTGCCTGCAGGTCTGGTGTCTTTATCATACTCTTTTATCATAATTGATGAAATGGCGGCGTATCTTCATATCGTAAATGTCTGGTATGGAAATAAGAATGGCTGTCTCCTCTACGTTTCCGAAGCCCGGGTTCAGGCTTGTTCCGAAAGTTTTCATCGTGGAGCTGAGATTCATATAGGCATTTACCAGCGGTGGAACATTCTCTCCACGCTTACGCACGGCCTGTACCATAAGTTTATAATCATCATTATATCCTTCATTTTGGAAGATGGCGTCGATATCTTCTATGCTGTGTATGATAGCCATAGGGTTAAAAGGACGCACCAGCTTATCCGGATCGGGGAAATATTTCTGCAGGAAGCGCAGAATAACATCACGCGCAAAGCGGTCGTAGTCGGGATACATCGTAAATTTCCCGAAAAAATATTTGATGTGGTCATTATCTATCACCAGGGCGCCCAAACCATCCCACAGGTTGTCGAGCGAATAAAGCCCTTTGCGGATATTAAAATTGGGCTGGTATTTAGGTTGTACAAAACTCCTTCCCAGTTCAATTGTGTAAGGGACATAATCATTGACAAACGTGTCGGAAAACCAGAACAGCTTGGAGGTGGCGCTTAACAGTTTGCCCTGGTCATCTTTGGGGATTTTATCGCCTTCAATATAGCGGTAGCCTCCAACAATTTCCTCTTCCTCCTCATCCCAAACAATCAGTTGCTTAAAAGCACTTTTGGCCACATCAAAGGTGTCAATATCTTTTTCCTTTCCTGTGCCGCCGCCAACTTCCCTGAAGGTCACCTCGCGCAATCTGCCTATCTCTTCCATCAGGTGCGGCGAATCATGATGTGAAACAATATATATTTCCCGGTTACCGTTGTTGGTTTTCCTTACAAAAGCCTCTTCAGTCAGCTCCTTTTTTAGCAAATCCCTGTCTATCGGTTTAATAATCTCCTGCATATAAAATGTTTATTCTGTTATAGATCGATGACCCAGTTGGTACACCTTCTTTTTTACTTCTATAGCCCACTGTTTATCCTTCTTCGTGCGGTCGAAGGTGGTATAAGGTATCACCTCTCCAAAAGTAATGACAATATCTTTATTCTTTTGTTTAAACATCTCATCAACCAGATACAGCATTTCAATATTAGCCTTGATCCTCAGCTTAGTGCGCAGGTTGGCAAGGTTATAAAAAAAGTTCGAATTGTGCCCTTCAATATACACAGGCACAACATCGCGTTGATGGCGTTTAGCTTTAGAAATAAAGGTTTTATGCCATTCCAGATCGATTATTTGCCCCTGCTTTTTCCGGGAACATAATCCCGCGGGGAAGTAAAGCATTGTTTTGTCGCCTGCAAAGGTATCGTCAATAATCCGGGCGTTCTCGGCATTACTGCCATGCTTATTAATGGGGATAAACAACTCCTGCAGGTTCGGGATATTCATCAGGATGTCGTTCACGGGAAAAAGGACATCTTTCTGCCGCCGTCCCACCACTAACATCAGCGCCATCCCGTCAATGCCTCCCAGCGGATGATTCGAAGCAAAAACAAAACGACCTTCCCGCGGGATATTCTCCGCTCCATTGACATGAATATTGACCCCAAAATTATCGCGTGCCGCTTCCACAAAATCCAATCCGAACTTATCATTATTCTCTTCAATAAAAGCATTCAACTCTTTAATATGCATAATGCGCTCCAGATAACGGAAGATAAAATCCGGCAGAAGCTTTCGCAGCTTAGGGTTTTTATCGGCTATCACTTTACGGATATCCAGTTTCTGCATCCGTTCCGCTCTGTTGATCTCCTGATTGTTCATTTTTTGCTGGCCTTACCTCTCAGTTTTGATATGATCAAAAATACATATTTTGCATTAATAGACTAAACTCCAACAAAAATACGAAAATTGAGACTTAAGAAAGTCCCTTCCACCGGAAAATATCGCTGCCCTTGTCCTGAAACCACCGAAGAAAGGAAAAATAAAAAGTAATTATTTAACAGGTTTATACCGATTACTATTTGAATTGCGTCTTTAGTTCGTTTCAATTTATAATCGGTATTACTGAAATACAATGCCTTTTGAAAAATTGTTATTGGTATGCCCTACTGTTCCACTATTCCCCACCTAATTTTGATTTTTGCTCTTCTTTACGCAGGATAAAAAGTTTTCAACAGTAATAAACATGGTTATAACCTGATTAGGTGTATTTTAATCAAACATCTCTAATTATGCCGCCAACAAAGGCTTTCGCTCATTCGCTGAATAATTGTTTGTTTTAATGATCTGGTCTTCTGCCTGTTAATAACAATGTGGGAAAAAATGTGTTTTTTTGGATTTTTGTGGTAAAAAATGGGATAATTTTGTACTTTTGAAAGAAAGTAATAAATCACATGGTAGATCTTGTAGGCAGTGCTTCATGTAAACTGGATGACAAATTCCGACTTACGCTGCCCTCGAAGTTTTTAAAACAAATCGGGGAAGAGCCAGAGATGGATAAGTTCATCGTAAAACCCGCGCTGCATATGCCTTGCATAGAGATCTATCCTAAAACAAACTGGGACGTGACTATGGGATGGCTTAAAAAACTGGACAGGCTCCGCCCCGAAGTGCAAACATACTTACTATACTTTCTGCGCGACCACCAGTTTATTCATCTCGACAAATCGAACCGTTTATTGCTGCCCGGCGAGCTTATAGAGCACGCAGGCATCGGGAAAGCGGTTATGCTCACTTCGGCACTTCATGTGCTTCAGGTTTGGGACTACGACACCTATAAGGCGAAAACCAGTGAGCCTCCCGCTAATTTCCAGGAGATAACAGACAAAGCACTCGATAAAAAAAATGAATAGCAAGGACTATCACAAGCCGGTCATGCTCCGCGAGAGTATTGAAGGGCTGGAAACAAACCCTGACGGGATTTATGTTGACGTCACCTTTGGTGGCGGCGGCCATGCCCGTGCTATCTTAGAGCGCTTATCTGAAAACGGCAAACTATATGCTTTTGATCAGGATCCCGACTCGCAGGCTAATCAGATAGAAGACCATCGCTTTAAGCTCATACAGAGCAATTTCAGGTATCTTAAAAACTATCTTCGGTATTATGATGCCCTCCCTGTCGATGGCATCCTGGCCGACCTGGGCGTCTCTTCTTATCAGTTCGACAATCCCGGCAAGGGCTTCTCCATCAGAAAAGAAGGCCCTCTGGATCTGCGTATGAATCCTGAAGAAGAAGAAAGCGCCGCCGATATCGTCAACGGTTATGACAGCCAGCAGCTAAAAACTATCTTTAAAGCTTACGGCGAGGTCCAAAACGCAGGCTATTTAGCAAAAATAATCACCTTGCAGCGGCAGCAACAGCCCTTTACCACTACCAGCGATTTTATAAGCCGCATTAGTAAAGCCATCCCGCGTAAAAAAGAAAACCAGTATTTGGCGCAGGTTTTCCAGGCTTTGCGCATCGAGGTAAACCAGGAGCTCGAAGCGCTGAAAGCGATGCTTTCGCAGACTAACGAGGTGCTGAAGCCCGGCGGCAGGCTGGTAGTGATAGCTTACCACTCGCTGGAAGACCGCCTGGTAAAAAACTTCATAAAGGCAGGCAACTTCGGGGGAGACGTGGAAAAAGACTTTTATGGCCATGCTATCACTCCTTTCACGGCCATTACGCGAAAGCCTTTGAAAGCACAGGAAGAAGAAGTGAAGGAAAACAACCGGTCGCGCAGCGCCCGGTTAAGAATAGCAGAAAAAAACCACCGCTATGGAACAAAAGAATAACCGCAGCATATGGGGCTATCTCACAGATTTCCTTACCGGGAAAGTTATCCAGCAGCTGGATATCCAAAAAACAACACAAATGCTCTCGCTGGTGGGGCTCTTTGCCTTCTTCATCATCGCTAACACCTATCACGGGCAGAAGCAGGTACACAAAATAGAGCAAATGAAGCGCGACCTGAAAGAGCTTAAGTTTCAATATACGGTGACTAAAGCAGGACTAATGGAAATCAACAAACAGTCATCACTGGAAGAGACCTTAGAAGCCAGGGGGCTCAATGCATTAAAGAGGCCTCCACAAAAAATAGTAATCAGGAAAGAATGAACGAAGAGAAAAAACGCATATTGATCCGTGCCGCCATCATCTACATCACCACAGCGCTTGTGGGGTTGAAGATTTTGTACCAAGTGTGGCATATCCAGTTTGCCGAGGGTGATCACTGGCATGCCCAGTCAGAAAAAATCACTTTTAAGCTTCAGGAGGTCGATGCCATGCGGGGAAATATCTTTGCCGATGATGGTACGTTGTTAATGACATCCGTACCCATTTTCGACATTTACATGGATGTGGCAGGGCCAAACATCTCCGATGCCGCCTTTCTCGACAATGTCTCTGCCCTCTCCACCCATCTCTCTTCGCTGCTCCGCGACAATCCACCCTCCTATTACCAGAAAAAACTGCAGCGTGCCCGCCGCGCCGGAGAGCGTTACCTGCTCATAAAACGCAACGTTACCTATAATCAGCTTAAGGCTATGCGCCGCTTTCCCCTTTTCAACCGCGGACGTTTCGGGGGTGGTTTTATCGTAGAACCTAAAACACAACGCATTAAACCATACAACAACCTGGCATCAAGGACTATAGGCTTTGTCAACCATAAATCCGACAGCACCACCTATGTAGGCATTGAAGGGGCTTATGATGAATACCTGCAAGGCAGCAAAGGAAAAAGACTGATGCAAAGGGTGGCCAATGGGGAGATGATCCCGGTTAACTACAAGAACCAGATAGAGCCCCAGAATGGCAGCGATGTACACACCACCCTTGATGTCAACGTGCAGGATGTCGCCGAATCGTCGTTACGGCGCCAGCTTATCCGGCACGACGCTCTTTACGGCACCGCCATCGTTATGGAAACGCGTACAGGCTTTATTAAAGCCATCGCCAACTTAGGGCGGGTTGGCGAAGGACGTTATGGAGAAATCTATAATTATGCCATCGGCCGCATCGAAGCTCCCGGCTCTACCTTTAAGCTGGCTTCTTTTCTTGCCGCTTTAGAAGATGGCGTGCTACCCCCACTCACCGACTCTATTGACGCACTGGAAGGCCGCAAAAAATTTGCTGACAGGACCATGACCGACGCCCATCGCGGTGGTTTTGGAAAGATAACCGTCAGGCAGGTATTCGAGAAATCTTCCAACATCGGTGTCTCCACGCTTATTACCGAAGGGTATGACAACCCAAAGAAATTTATCCGCAGCCTGGAGCAGTTTCATCTGACCGATAAATTAAACCTAAGCCTCTACGGCGAAAAGAAACCCTATATACGGGACCCGGAGAGCAAAACCTGGTCGGCGGTGTCGCTACCCTGGCTCTCTATAGGATACGAATCACTCTTGTCGCCAATGCATATCCTCACCTTCTATAATGCAGTAGCCAACGATGGCACGATGATGAAACCGCAATTCGTGAAAAGCATCAACAATTCAGGTGTTCCGGTAAAAACCTTTGAGCCGGTGGTGCTTGAAAAAGCGATTGCCTCACAGCGTAATATAGATACGGTAAAATCGCTGCTGCGTGGTGTTGTGGAGCGCGGAACAGCCTCCAATCTCAGAAATACGGTATACAGCATCGCCGGAAAGACTGGTACAGCACAGATTGCTAACCGGAACATGGGATACAACAAACGCGACTACCGCGCCTCTTTCGTGGGATACTTCCCGGCAGAGGATCCTCAATACACTATTATGGTAATGGTATCTAATCCTTCTAAAGGTATCTATTACGGAAATATTGTTGCAGGCTCAGTATTTAAAGATATCGCAGACAAAATCTACGCTACTCATGTGGATATCCAGGGGAAAGACACAGGCACCATCATTGCCGACGATCCGCCAACTATGGTGGTAGGGCAAAGGGATGATCTGAATACAATCTACCAGCAATTGGGATATCATTTTGAAAACCCGGAACTCTCTTCCGAGTGGGCAATCAGCATGCTGAGTGACGACACCCTTCGCTACGGGCACCGGATCTTCCAAAAGGAAGTGGTGCCCAACGTAAAAGGCATGAGTGGCAAAGACGCCATTTACCTGCTCGAAAAAATGGGGCTCAACATCCAGGTACACGGAAAAGGAAAAGTAAGCAGGCAGTCGATCCTGGCAGGAACGCCCATCACTGTTGGAAGAACCATCATATTGCACTTATCGTGATGAAGAACTTAAACGCCATATTACAAGATGTTCCTGTTGAAGCGGTCTTCAACCAGCAGGGCGATCCGCAGATAGCAGCTGTTGCGTTCGACAGCCGCGTGGTGGCACAGGATTACGTCTTTGTAGCTGTTAAAGGCACGCAGGCAGACGGTCATCGATTTATTGAGCAGGCTGTTGCTGCAGGGGCCATCGCGGTAACTTGCGAAGAAAGGGCAGAAGAAATGGCAGCACAGTATCCGGAGGTGGTCTTTGTGAAGGTGGCGTGCTCACAAAAAGCCCTGGGATTAATGGCGTCAAATTTTTACGACAAGCCTTCGCAGAAATTATCCCTCACCGGTGTAACGGGAACTAATGGCAAAACCACTGTAGTAACCTTGTTATATCATCTTTTCAGTACCCTCGGCTACCGGGCAGGGCTGCTTTCCACCATCGAAAACAAAATATCCGGAAACACACTTCCGGCATCCCACACCACACCAGATCCTGTAGCGCTGAACAGGTTGCTGCATGACATGGTCAAAAAACAAGTATCGCACTGTTTTATGGAGGTAAGCTCCCACGCCATTGACCAAAACAGGATAGCTGGATTGTACTTTACTGGCGCCATCTTCACAAACATCACACAGGATCATCTCGACTATCATAAGACGTTTAAAAAGTACCTCTACGTCAAAAAGAGATTTTTCGACGAATTGCCCAAAGCAGCTTGGGCGTTCTCTAATGCCGATGATAAAAACGGACGCATTATGCTGCAAAACACTAAAGCAGCAAAGCACTCCTATGGATTGCTAACACCAGCCTCCTTTAAAGGAAAAATAATAGAAAACAGCGTAGAAGGGCTGCATATGAAAATAGGTAGCCGGGAGGTTTGGTTTAAGCTGGTGGGTAAATTCAATGCCTACAACCTGCTTGCTGTTTATGGCGCTGCCACGCTGCTTGGCGAAAGCCAGCAAGAAGTACTTGCGGCGATGAGTAGTCTCCATGCCGCCGAAGGCCGGTTCGAAGTGGTGGAAAGCAAAGGAATAAGGGCTGTGATCGATTATGCACATACCCCCGACGCCCTCAGGAATGTATTGGAGACTATCACAACAACACGAAGCCACAAGGAGCAACTTATCACTGTTGTGGGAGCGGGTGGCGACCGGGACAAAGGTAAGCGTCCTTTGATGGCGCAAATAGCCACAAAATACAGCGATACAGTGATTCTTTGCCCGGACAATCCACGCAGTGAAGACCCGGAAACCATCATCAGCAACATGATGGATGGCATCAGCAGTGCCGGACAGAAAAAGGTGCTCAACATCCTCTCGCGCAGGGAAGCCATAAAAACAGCATGCTTTCTGGCAAAAAGCGGAGACATTATCCTGATTGCCGGAAAAGGCCATGAAAAATATCAGGAGATAAACGGCGTAAGACACCATTTTGACGATAAAGAGCAGGTAAAGGAATTTTTAAAATAAATCATAAATATGTTTTATTATCTTTTTGATTACTTAGATAAAGCCTTTGATTTCCCTGGAGCCGGAATGTTTCAGTTTATCTCATTCCGCGCGGCCATGTCGGTCATTTTATCTTTACTGATCTCTTTGGTCTTTGGCAAATCACTAATTAACCTTTTACGAAAAAAACAAGCCGGGGAGAGCGTCCGCGACCTGGGCCTGCAAGGACAAAAAGAGAAGCAGGGAACACCAACTATGGGGGGCCTTATCATCATTGCCGCCATCATCATCCCCACCCTTTTGTTTGCAAAGCTCAAAAACATCTATATCATTATTGTGATGTTTGCCACTCTCTGGCTGGGGATCATAGGATTTATTGATGATTATATCAAGGTTTTCAGAAAAGATAAGAAAGGCCTTGCCGGGAAATTTAAAATCATCGGCCAGGTAGTCCTCGGCGTTGCCGTGGGTGCCACGATGTACTGGCATGAAGAGATTGTTATCCGTGAAAACAACCCACAGCAAAACATAACACAATCCTTGGACGACCAGGAGGTCAGCCGCACAGAGAAAGCTCTGATCCGCTTCGGGGAGGAGACACGCTCCACCAAAACCACCATTCCGTTTGTAAAAAATAACGAGCTGGACTACACCATACTCATAGGATGGCTGGGCGAGTGGGCAAAAAAATATGCCTTCCTGGTTTTTATCCCCATTGTTATCCTGATAATTACCGCCGTGTCAAACGGAGCCAACCTTACCGATGGTATCGACGGGCTGGCAACCGGCACCTCTTCTATTATCGGGGCCACCCTGGGGTTATTGGCGTGGGTGTCGGGTAACATCATTTTCTCCGACTACCTCAATATTATGTACATACCCAATGTCGGGGAGCTCACCATTTATATCAGCGCCTTTGTGGGCGCCGGAATCGGGTTTATGTGGTATAACTCCTACCCGGCGCAGGTATTTATGGGCGATACCGGGAGTCTCACGCTGGGAGGAGTCATTGCCGTCATCGCTATTATGATCAGGAAAGAGCTGCTTATCCCGGTGCTGTGCGGGATATTCCTTGCCGAGAACCTCTCGGTAGTTCTTCAGGTATCGTGGTTTAAGTACACGAAAAAGAAAACAGGTGTGGGCAGGCGTATCTTTAAGATGTCTCCGCTCCACCACCATTACCAAATGAAAGGATATGCCGAGCCCAAAATTGTACTGCGTTTCCTGATTATCGGAATAATGCTGGCAGTGTTTACGGTGGTAACATTAAAAATAAGATAAGTAATGAAAAACAAAAGCATAATCATATTAGGTGCAGGAGAAAGTGGAACAGGGGCTGCTGTTCTGGCTAAGCGCCTTGGTATGCATGTTTTTGTAAGTGATAATGGAACCATTGAAAAAAAATATCGCGAAAGGCTTTTGCAAGAATCCATAGCCTTTGAGGAAGAGGGCCATACTATAGAGAAAATTATCCCGGCCGATCTTATCATAAAAAGCCCAGGCATCCCTGACAGCATTGCTGTAATAAAAAAACTTACACAAGCCCGCACGCCTGTCATTGATGAAACAGAATTCGCTTCGTGGTTCACCGATGCCTCACTCATTGCCGTAACCGGCAGCAATGGCAAAACCACTACAGCCTCGCTGGTGGCACATATCCTGCAAAAATCAGGGAAAAAAGCTGTGCTGGCAGGGAACATGGGGTATAGCTTTGCTATGGCCGTAGCTTCGGAAAACGCTGATATCTTCGTATTGGAGCTCTCCAGCTTCCAGCTCGACCGTGCTTTTTCCTTAAAACCAGATATCGCCATCCTAACCAATATTATCCCCGATCATCTCGACCGGTATAACAATGACTTTCAAAAGTATGTACACTCCAAATTCAGGATTATCCAAAACATGACTGCCAACGATCATCTGATCTATAACGCGGATGATCCGGAGATTACAAAAGAACTCAACAGGTGCAGTCCTGATATTCAACTGCACCCCTATTCGCTGAAAAAACCAGTGCAGAGGGGCGCTTATGCAAATGACCACGAAATAGTATTTACAGGTAAAAACCAATTTATTATGACATTAGAAGAATTAGCCCTTCAGGGCAGGCATAACGTTTACAACTCGATGGCTGCCGGAGTGGCCTCACGGTTAGTAGACATCAGAAAAGAGTCTATCAAAAATTGCTTGTCTGATTTTCAGAATATCGAGCATCGCCTGGAGCATGTGGCCACCATCCATGGCATTGACTTTATCAACGATTCCAAAGCCACTAATGTCAACAGCACATGGTATGCGCTGGAATCGATGACCAGGCCTGTTATCTGGATTGCCGGAGGCCTTGACAAGGGCAATGACTACAGCAAGCTCAAAGCCATAGTGGCAGAAAAAGTCAAAGCAATTATTTGCCTGGGCAAAGATAACAGCCCCCTTATTGAAGCCTTTGGAGGTATTATTGAGGAGCTCTACGAAACACAATCCATAAGGGATGCCGTGCAGTGGAGCTACAGGATAGGCAACGACGGCGAGGCTGTGCTGCTCTCGCCCGCCTGCGCCAGCTTCGACTTGTTCAAAAACTTCGAAGACCGGGGCAACCAGTTTAAACTGGCAGTAAAACTTTTGTAAACATCGCAGCACTAGCATCAAAGGAACAGATATGGTAAAGAGTTCAGACATAAGACGAAGTTTTAAGGGCGACAGAGTTATCTGGGGCATCCTGCTGTTTATGAGCATCCTCTCAGTGCTGGCAGTATACAGCTCCACAGGAAGCCTTGCCTTTAAAGAGCAGGGCGGAGATACTGAATTTTTCCTGCTCCGGAGGATTATTATCCTTGCTGTCAGTTGGCTTGCCGCCTTTATCATTCATAAAATACCGGTAAAATATATCAAAATTTTTGCTGTAATCACCTTATTGGTATCCATCCCTTTCCTCATTCTAAACCTGGCAATAGGCTCCCGATGGGCTATCCTACCGCTGGTTGGTATCTCCATACAATTTTCTGAGATAGCAAAATTTGCCCTGATTATCACTACTGCATGGCTACTAACGTTGCTAAAAGACCGGCTTGGGGAGTGGCGCACATTCCTTATCTTAATTCTTCCCGCCACCGTGGTGTCGGGGCTTATCTTCTTTGGTGACTTTTCCACCGCTGCCCTTATTTTCTTTGCCAACACTATCCTTCTTTATATGGGACGCGCCCACCTCAAACACCTGCTGGTAATGAGCCTCATCATTCTCCTGGGGCTGTTCGGTCTTTATAAACTTGTTAATGCATATCCCGAAGTGGGGCGCTTTGGCACCTGGCAAAACAGAATTGATAATTACTTCAACCCCGAAACTAACAGCAACGACGGAAATTACCAGATAAAACAATCGAAAATCGCCATAGCGACAGGCGGACTATTCGGTAAGCTTCCGGGAAAAAGCACACAACGCTACTTTTTACCCGAAGCACATAACGACTTCATCTACTCCATCATCATAGAAGAGTATGGCTCCATAGTGGGAGGAGTGCTGACTTTGCTTTATCTTATCCTGTTATACCGGAGCATTGCCATTTTTATGAAAAGTGAAAAAATATTCAACAGCCTGGTGGTACTGGGCATCGGTTTCACCATATCCATACAGGCGATGATCAATATGGCCGTATCGGTAGGCATTATTCCCGTTACAGGGCAAACCCTGCCGGCTATCAGCCAGGGAGGCTCTTCGGTATTGATGACCTTTATGGCTATTGGTGTCATACAGGCTGTTACCTCGCAACAAAACCAGGTTAAAACGGAAAAAGAGGAGGTGGCTGATGAATAAACCTGTTAAGCTGCTGTTTAGCGCCGGGGGCACCGGCGGGCATATCCTTCCGGCTATTGCCGTTGCCGATACCATCCGGGAAAAATATCCGCAGGCGGTCATCCATTTTGCGGGTGCCACCGGCCGCATGGAGATGGAGAAAGTGCCTGCCCGCGGATATCCCATCACCGGGCTTCCGGTAATGGGGTTCCAGCGAAGGGCAATGTTTAAAAACATCAGTTTTCCGCTAAAGCTCATAAAAAGCCTGAAAAAAGCCCATTCCCTTATCCATACTTTTTCGCCTGATGCGGTGGTGGGATTCGGGGGATATGCCAGCGGCCCGGTGCTGTTAGTAGCCCAATGGAAGGGAATACCCACCTTTTTGCAGGAGCAGAACGCCTACCCGGGGATCACCAACCGCTGGCTGGCTAAAAAGGCTAAAAAGATATTTACCGCTTATCGCGGGATGGAAAAGTACTTTCCCGAAAAAAAGATCGTCGTCAGCGGCAACCCTATCCGCAATACTTTTTTTAGCACTGGTAGCGACAGCGCCGAAGCCGCCCGCCATTTTGGATTTAATGCCCGTAAGCCTGTAGTTTTCTTTATGGGAGGCAGCCAGGGAGCACGTGCTATTAATCATGCCGTTGCTCATAACATCGCTTTTTTCCTTGGCAAGGAGATACAACTTATCTGGCAAACAGGAAAACACTATTTCGCCGAAGCACAAGCACTTATTAAAGAGCATGCCGCTGAAGCCGTAATCAAACCCTACATTTTTATCGACGACATCGAAAAGGCTTACGTCGCAGCCACCGTAACAGTTGCCCGGGCAGGGGCTATCTCTATAGCGGAACTCAGCGCTGCCGGCAAAGCATGTATCTTTGTGCCGTTGCCCACCGCTGCAGAAGATCACCAGCACAAAAACGCCATGAAACTGGTGGCGGCAGGCGCCGGAGAAATTATTGAAAATAATGCTTTGCGTGCTGAGCTGCCGGAAAAAATAGCGGCGCTGCTTGCCGCGCCGGAGCGCATCAGCGAGATGGGTCACAAAATAAAAGAATTTGCACATCCGGGAGCATCGGAAAAAATAGCGGAGATAATCATGCAAAATATAGTACGATAATATGATTGATTTAGCCAACATACAGAAAGCATACTTTGTGGGTATAGGGGGCATTGGCATGAGTGCCCTGGCCCGCTATTTCAGGATGCTGGGCGCTGAAGTACATGGCTACGATAAAACACCTTCTCCGCTCACTGCACTGCTGGCCGGCGAGGGGATGCATATTCACTTTGACGATCGCCCTGACCTTATCCCGCAGGACATCGACCTTGTTGTGGTAACTCCGGCAGTTCCTGAAAGCCTCCGGGAGCTAAGGCAACTGCGCAAAACAAAGGTCCCGCTGCTGAAGCGGGCAGAGGTGTTAGGACTTATCTCACAAAAGCACCGCACTATAGCTGTGGCAGGCACCCACGGAAAGACCTCAGTGACTGCCCTCATTGCTCATCTGCTGCACAGCGGAGGCATCCCGGTTACTGCATTTATCGGAGGAATCCTTAAAAATATCCGCTCCAACTGTGTGATTTCCGATCATCCGGAGTATGTGATCATAGAGGCTGATGAGTATGACCGCTCTTTTCTGCAACTTTTGCCACATGTGGCGGTGATCACCTCCATTGATGCGGACCACCTCGACATATACGGAAGCAGGGATAATCTGGTACGCTCTTTCAATACCTTTATCTCAAAAGTGGATAACCACGGAAAAATATTTGCGGAAACCGCCAATATTGATCTCCTGGAGGGTAGCAACATCCAAGGTTATGGTCTTTCGGCGGAAGCCGGCAACCGTATTACCAATTACAAGGTGCAGGACGGGTTTCAACACTTTACTTATAGAAACCCCGCCATACTGCTTCCTGACTTGCGCTTCCACCTGCCCGGTAATTATAACCTGAAAAATGCCGCGGCAGCTATCTCCGTAGCTTTGCACTGTGGTCTTCCCGCAGAAAAAGTCAGGAAAGGCCTCAGCACCTTCGAAGGAGTGGAGCGGCGCTTCGACATACGCTACCGGGGGCACCATAAGATATATATCGACGACTATGCCCACCATCCTGAAGAGATCAGGGCATGTATTTCGGCAGTTCGTACCCTGTTTCCGGGTATGAGGCTCACAGGAGCTTTTCAACCCCACCTCTACTCCCGCACCGCCGATTTTGCCGCCGGCTTTGCAGAAAGCCTGGAAGCATTGGACGAAATTATCCTGCTGCCAATATATCCCGCAAGGGAAGAGCCGATACCGGGAATTACATCAGAAATCATATACGACAGAATGCACCACGCCAAAAAATATTTATCCGATAAGGAAAATTTTTTACAAAAAACAGATGAGTTGAAGCCGGAGCTCTTTGTAACCATGGGCGCCGGGGATATCGACCGGTTTGTTGAACCTTTAAAAGCATATTTTGAGAAAAATGATCAATAACATAATAAAAACGATAGTCTGGATAATTTTCCTGGGCGGACTGGGGTATGGCTTGCATTTTTTCAAACAGATGCACGACCAAACACCCTGCAAAGGAGCGGATATCACCGTCTACTCACAAAAAGGGGTGGCATTAACCGACTCTGCTGCTATCCGTAATATTATTGATCAATCGGTTGACACGCTCACAAAAACACCACTGCACCTTATCCCTGTAGAAAAGATTGAGCGTGCTTTACAGAATAATCCTTTTATTGAAAATGTGGATGTAATTACTACTGTTAGTGGATATCTGAAGGTAAAAGTGAAATCCTATAATCCTGTATTACGGATCATCAGCAATGCTAACTCCTCCTTTTTTATTGACCGCCATGGTGTGCTAATCCCCTCCAAACCATTATCTTCGGCACATACTCCTTTTGCCAGCGGTCATCTGAATATTTCTTTGGCCGACAGCACTATCCAAAAAAACTATCAAATTAATTCCCTTGCCGGCTTTTCAGTGTTAAAAGAGATATTTAATTTAGCAGCAGAAATAAGGTCCAGCACTTTCTTAGCTGCTCAGATAGAACAAATCTATGTAAACCCTTCGGGAGAGTATGAGCTTATTCCTAAAGTCGGAGACCAGGTGATTTTGTTGGGCGATCTGACAAACCTGAATAATAAGCTGAAGAAGCTGGAAGCATTCTATAAGCAAGCAATGCCGGTAAACGGATGGAACAAATACAAAAGCATTAATTTAAAGTATAAAAATCAAGTAGTCTGCTCAAAAATATAGCGTTATGGAAAAAAATGACAATGAAATAATTGTAGGTCTTGATATTGGTACTACCAAAGTGGCCGTCATTGTAGGCAGGGAAGATAAAAACGGAAAAATAGCGATCCTGGGTCATGGCAAAGCCCTTTCTCTGGGAGTAAAGCGTGGGGTGGTGCATAACATAGGCTCTACCGTGGAAGCTATCAAAGAGGCTGTTGCTGAGGCAGAGAAGAAATCCGGCGTAGAGATTTCCACCGTAAAGGTAGGTATTGCCGGGCAGCACATCAAGAGTCACCAGCACAGGGGCAGTATTATCCGGGAAAACAGCGATGAGGAGATTAGTAACGAAGACGTACACCAGCTGGTGAACAGTATGTATAACATCGGGATGAAACCCGGGGAAGAGATCATATCGGTAATCCCGCAGGAGTTTTCCATAGACGGTGAATCAGGCGTTAAAGAGCCGGTGGGCATGATGGGAAGCAGCCTGGAAGCCAACTTCCATATCATTACCGGCATGACGCATGCTGCCAAAAACATCTACAAGTGTGTCACCAAAGCAGGGCTGGAAGTGGATGAGCTGATTCTGGAACCATTGGCCTCTTCCGACGCTGTTCTTTTTGATGAAGAGCTGGAAGCAGGAGTAGCCATTGTCGATATCGGCGGAGGCACCAGCGACATAGCCATTTTCCATGACAAAATATTGCGTCATACGGCGGTGATCCCTTTTGGGGGCGATATCGTCACCGAAGATGTGAAAGAGGGCTGCTCCATCATCCGTAAGCATGCGGAAGACCTCAAGGTCAAATTCGGGTCGTCGCTGGCCAACCAGAACAGCGAGCTGGAGGTGGTATCTATCCCCGGCCTCAAAGGCCGCAAGCCCAAAGAGATCTCCCTGAAAAACCTGGCGCATATTATCCAGGCCCGCATGGAGGAAATCCTCGACTATGTCAACTACGAGATACAAGCCTCAGGCTACGAAAGTAAACTGGTAGGCGGCATAGTGCTTACCGGTGGCGGGGCACAGCTGAAACATATCCAGCAAATCACCTCATACATCACCGGAAAAGAAACCCGCATAGGCTACCCCAATGAGCATCTCTCATCAGAGACCCCCGACGACATCAAGCTTCCGCTTTATGCCACAGGTGTGGGACTCGTCATCGACGGAGTAAGGGACGCCCGTAAAGCACGCTTATTCAGGAAAAACAAGCCTGACGAAGAACCATCAAAAGAAGCCCTGAGGGAAGAAGAGAAAAAAGAGGGACGCAAGAAAGCCTCTGTTTCTCAGCTGTTCCTGCAAAAAATTATTAAGTTCTTTGAAGAGGAAGAGAAACGGCAGGAGTAATTAACTTTCTGTTGTGGATAAGTTTTTTTGACGGGAACAAATGTTTGCTGAAAACTGATTATTTTTATTAAAAACAACTAAGACATATGGCAGTGCTAAAATTTAACGACACAAGTAACAATAACAACAATATAAAAGTAATCGGCGTAGGTGGTGGCGGAAGCAATGCCGTCGATAATATGTTTCGCGAAGGCATTAAGGATGTTGACTTTATCATCGCAAATACCGATGCCCAGGCGATGGAGCAGAGCGCTGTGCCGGTGAAAATACAGCTGGGGCAAGGCGGCAAAGGCGCCGGCAACCGTCCGGAAGTGGGGCGTGATGCTGCCACAGAATCGGCCGAAGAGATCGAAGAGATGCTCAAAGACGGCACCGAGATGATTTTTATAACCGCCGGGATGGGTGGCGGCACAGGCACGGGAGGCGCCCCGGTGATCGCCTCAATAGCACGCCAGCAGGGAATCCTCACGGTAGGCATCGTAACCATGCCCTTTGCCTTTGAAGGGCCCCGCCGTAAGCGTCAGGCCGAACAGGGAATACAAGAGCTCAGAAAATATGTAGACACCGTGCTCATTATTGTCAACGACAAAATCCGGGAGCTGCATCAGGACATGAAAATGTCAGAAGCGTTTAAGCGGGCCGACAATGTGTTAACCACCGCTGCCAAAGGCATTGCGGAACTGGTTACCCAACCGGGTTATATCAATGTGGACTTCGAAGATGTAAAGAGTGTGATGAAAGACGGAGGCAAAGCCATGATGAGCTCAGCAACCGCTGAAGGGGAAAACAGGGCCCTCGACTGCGCCGAATCCGTGCTCACTTCGCCATTACTTGCCGATAATTCTATCAAAGGTGCTGAGAATATCCTGCTCTACCTCGCCTCTTCAAGAGACAATGAAATGTCTATCAACGAAATGAATGATATCACCGATTATATCAAGGAGGAGTCGGGAATAGAATCTGACCTGATATTCGGGACAAGTATAGATGACTCGCTGGGCGATGCCATCAGGATAACGCTGGTAGCCACAGGTTTCGATCATGTGAAAAAACAAGGGGCCAGACCCAAAATAAAACATGACCTGGACACCGGTAAGCGCATCAACAAAGAACAAGACAACAATTCCGGTGCATCCTCTTATGATGATTATCACTCCGAAGGTCACGAAACCGATTCCTCAGTAACCGGAGAACAGAACAGTAATAAACCGGAGGATGATGAAGAAAAAGAAACAGGAAACCGCATCATTCATAACCTGTTTACACAGGAAACAGATGATAAGGAGGAGCAGGATGACTCCGAACCACAGGGGCCGGAGCTGATTCGCAGGGATCCGCAAAGCAGTGACGATGAGGAGAAGCGATCAGACGAGGAACATCCTGAAAACCAAAACCAGCAGGAATCCGGTGGCCACGACGACGAAGATATATTCCCCGGGGAGGTGGGCGACGGTGGGAGCTTTCGCTTCACCACCAGAAAAACAGAAAGCAAAATTACGGATAGCGAAACTGATCCGTTTAGTAATAAAAAAGCGCGGGAAAGAATAGAGCGCATCAACTTCGGGAGAAAAGTAAAGCGCCGCCTTACCGACAAGGAACGCGATGAGATGGAGAAAACACCCGCCTACCAGCGAAAAAATATTGGTATGGACGAAACTCCGGAATCGGGAGAAGAACATGATCCGGAATATGTGGTAGGCAAAAACCAGAATGATGAGTATGTCGTAAAGAAAAACAATGGTTACATCCATAAAAATATTGATTAGTTATGGAACTGGAAAAACGTATTAATGAAGACATCAAGCAGGCAATGCTTGCTAAGGACAAGGAGCGGCTCTCAGCATTGCGGTCGATAAAATCGGCCTTACTGCTCGAAAAGACAGGTAAAGACAGAAACACGGTTGAGATTCCGGAAACGGTGGAGATGCATCTGTTGCAAAAACAGGTAAAGCAGCGCATGGAGAGTGCGGAAACCTATGAGCAACAAGGCAGGGAAGCCCTGGCACAGGAAGAGCGTTACCAGGCCGATATTATCAAGGAGTATTTGCCGCAACCTTTATCGGAGGAAGCACTTGAAGCGGAGGTAAAGAAAACAATAGAGGAAGTGGGTGCCACATCTATGAAAGACATGGGAAAAGTGATGAGCGCTGCCACCAAAACATTAGCCGGTAAAGCTGACAACAAGAGAATATCGGCAATCGTAAAAGAACTGCTGTCGTAAAAGAAAACTATTGACTCAGAAGCAGCAAAGCAAAAAAATCCGGAACCTTTCAGGCTCCGGATTTTTTTTGCTACTCGTGTCTGTTTTACTCTCCCAACATATAACGCTTAAAACTAATTAGTTTAGCGTCTTTATCTGTTTTTTCAATATACTGTTGTACTGAAGTTTTCGATTCTTTGATAAACTCCTGGTTCATGAGCGTACTTTCTTTCATAAACTTATTGAGTTTCCCCTCAGCAATTTTTTCGATAATATTCTCAGGCTTACCCTCCTGGCGTGCCTGGTCGCGGCCTATCTCCAGCTCCCTGTCGATGATTTCCTGTGGCACGTCGTTTTTATCAACGCCCGCCGGATTCATGGCAGCTACCTGCATAGCGATATCATGGCCCAACTCTTTAACCGTATCACCGGCTTTGTTCATGGCCACTAGCGATCCCAGTTTATTACCGTGGTGGTTATAGGCAATCACTAACTCGGCCTCGAAGCTGTCATACTTATAAAGTACCAGTTTTTCGCCAGTTTTACCAACCATTTCAGTAACATTCTCTTCCACCGTGCGGCCGTTATCCATTTTTGATGTTTTTAACGCATCAAGGTCTTTGGCTTTGGCAGCGATGCCGCAATCGATAATGCTGTTAGCAAAATCAACAAAGTCCTGGTTCTTCGCCACAAAGTCGGTCTCACAGTTTAACATCATGATGGCACCAAACTTCTGGTCTTCTGTGGTTTTGGCAATAACAATACCTTCATTGGCAGATTTATCGGCACGTTTGTTGGCCAGTTTCTGTCCTTTTTTCCGAAGGTACTCTACAGCTTTGTCAAAATCTCCGTCTGATTCCTGCAGCGCTTTTTTGCAGTCCATCATTCCGGCGCCGGTCATCTGGCGTAGTTTATTTACATCTTGAGCACTAATTTTACCCATCTTTAAATACTTTTGAAATATGATAAATTAAAAATTACTTTTTCTCTGAAGCGGTGTTTTTCTCTGAAGCGGTGTTTTTCTCTGAAGCGGTGTTCTTCTCTTGGCCACTGTCATCACTTTTCTCTTTCCTGGCCTTATCTTCCTTTGGCTCTTCAGAGGTAGCTACAGGACCAGCTTTCCTGGCTTCCTCCTGCTTTTTAGCTTGTGCTTCCTGATCGGCCTTCTCTTTGGCATCTTTAGCTTCCTGCTCTCGTTTCTTGGCTTCCTTATCCTTCTTGATTTTCTCCTCTTTCTCTGTTTTGCGCTCCATATTTCCTTCTTCAATGGCCTTAACCATCAATTCAACAATAATAGAGATAGATTTGGAGGCGTCATCATTGGCAGGAATCGGGAAATCCACCAGGTTAGGATTGGTGTTGGTATCCACCATGGCAAAAGTGGGAATGTTGAGTTTCCGTGCTTCTTTCACGGCAATATGCTCCTTATTAATGTCAATAATAAAAAGGGCAGCAGGCAACCTGTTCAGGTCGGCAATACTTCCAAACTGCTGGTCCAGCTTGCTACGTTCACGCTGAATCTGCAAACGCTCTCTTTTCGACACGTTGCTGTACATCTCCGGGTTGCTCATCAGCTTATCGATAGAAGCCATTTTCTTAACGGCTTTGCGGATGGTGGCAAAGTTGGTCAGCATTCCGCCTGGCCAGCGGTACACCATATATGGCATTCCCGTAGGTTTTACCTTGGTTTCCACGATGTCCTGTGCCTGCTTTTTTGTGGCTACAAAGAGGACTTTCTTGCCGGATTTGGCGATTTGCTTTAAGGCATTGGCAGCCTCATCAATTTTTGCGAGTGTTTTGTAAAGGTCGATAACATGGATACCGTTGCGCTCCATAAAAATATAGGGAGCCATACTGGGATTCCACTTTCTTTTCAGGTGGCCGAAATGCACACCTGCATCTAATAATTCTTCAAATGTTACTCTTGGCATTTTTTCTTTTTTTAATGTTTACATTCCGTAAAAAAACAACCGACAGGTAGTTCTGTATGTCAGAAATCCTGTCCGTTTAGATACTAAACATTATTCTTCTCATTGAGAAAGAACAAATATTAGCGCTTACTAAACTGGAATTGCTTACGAGCTTTCTTTCTGCCTGGCTTCTTACGCTCAACCATACGAGCATCACGACGCAGCAACCCTTTTTCTTTAAGGGGAGCACGGAACTCCTCGTCCACCTTGTTAAGGGCACGAGCTATACCGAGACGTAATGCATCGGCTTGTCCATATTTTCCACCTCCTGTAAGGCGTACTTTTACATCATATTGTCCTACCGTATTAGTCAACTCAAAAGGTTCAAGGATAATTTTCCGTGTGCTTTCCAACGGGAAATAAGCCTCAAAAGACTTATTGTTGATGGTTAGCGTACCTGAACCCGGCTGCAAGTATACTCTGGCAATGGCCGTCTTTCTGCGACCTACTGAATTTACTACATCCATCCTATTTAATGATTTCGTTTAGGTTAATTTTTGTTGGTTTCTGTGCTTCTTGGTTGTGCTCGGCACCAGCATAGACAAACATATTTTTGAAAATATGTCTTCCCAGGCGATTTTTCGGAAGCATTCCGCGAACAGCATGTTCCACAATGCGCTCCGGATGCTTCTGATGCATCTCCTTAGGTGTTTGCTGACGCTTTCCCCCGGGATACCCTGTGTAACGGACATACTGTTTGTCGTTCCACTTATTTCCGGTAAAACGCACCTTATCTGCGTTGATGATCACGATATTGTCGCCACAATCAACATGAGGAGTAAAATTGGTTTTATGCTTTCCTCTAAGAAGAAAAGCCACCTTTGACGCCAAACGGCCAACGGGTTCATCAGCGGCATCCACTAACAACCACTCTTTGTTTACCGTCCTCTCATTTGCGCTAATAGTCTTGTAACTTACTGTATCCATTGTTCTAATCTTTCTTTTCCTTTACATACACCGTTAAAAAATGGGCTGCAAAGGTACATGTATATTTTCTAATTAACAAATCTGCTGGCTATTAAATATCAGCGTGCTGCTTCTTTTTCACCATCAAGAAAACAAGGGTGCAAAAGTACATAAAACCAAGGTTAGTGCAGCCATAACGCATTCATTTTTTTTTATAATTATTTACTGAATTGTCGCATCTCTTTTAAGAAAATGAGCATTAATCATCTATTGAATTAACGCTTTCAGTCATGTTTGTTTTTCAAGCCACTATTTCTTCCGCTAATAAATTACAACTCTCTTTGTGAATTTTTGCCCTCGTTGTTTTATGGCCTTATTTATCATTGCCACAAATACGCTTAAGCTCCAGGAAACATAAAACTAATCAATTCTTTAGGTTTTGATCAGTGTGAATCAGCATCATCAGTTAAATCGGCGCCTGTACCGAAACCTCGGTATACCATCATTGAAAAACAATAGAACACTGATGACGCAGACTGAACTGATTTTCACAGATTTTTAAACCAGCTAAATAATTTCTGTCTATAAACTCAAGTGTCCGGGTAGAGCAGGTCGTTGCCTTCCTGCTCCCCCACAGACCCGGACGAGCGGATTTCCCGCATCCGGTTCCTCTTAACCCGGTTTCGCTGAAAGAGAACTGTGATAGATTTTGGGTCTCAG